>FWPU01006691.1_pt1 | contig 17859 bp, 19 predicted proteins | sample 2228361 | NCBI WGS metagenome assembly FWPU01 (sample SAMEA103939777, study PRJEB20133) | metagenome
GAGGCGGTGGAGGATGCCCGCTGGTGGAGCGGCGAGCCGCTGTGGGTGACGGCCGAGAAGCAGGGCCTCCGCAGCGCCACGTATTTCTGGCCCGGCTCCGAGGCGGCGATCCAGGGCGTACGCCCCACCTACTGGAAACGCTACGACGGCCGCGTTCCCGGCGCCGAACGCGTCGACACGGTGCTGGCCTGGCTGGACCTGCCCGCCGGTCGCCGTCCGTGCTCCGCCCGGCGAAAAAGGGCTGCACGACAAAGGCTACGACGACAATCGCCGCGCCCAGAGCCAGGAGTCCTACGAATGCTTCCATTGCCAGCCGCTCTCAGTCACATAAATGGTACATGCCCTCACCGGGGTCAAACTGCGCATCGGCGATGGCGAACCGCTTGAGCTTCATCCCGTAATGCCGGGCCATTCTCTCGTAGCGCATACCGAGCTTCCTCAGCACCCGCTCTGCGGCTTCGTTGTCTGGTGCGACCAGCCCGACGACGCGCCGCAGCTTGATCTCCTCAAATCCGTAGCGCAGCGAAGCGCGTCCGGCCTCGGTGGCGTAGCCCTGGCCCCAGTACGGCGAGCCGATAGCGTAGAACAGCTCTACTTCCTGCGAGTCGGGCAGGTGCTGAAGCCCGGCCTGGCCCAGCAGCACGCCATCCGCCCGGCCCTCCACGGCCCACGCACCAAACCCGTGCCGCTGCCAGTGGTCAAGGAGAAACTCGATGACCTCTTCCGTGCGCTGGAGCGGGCGCGGCGCCCGGCCCGGCAGGAAGACCATCACTGCCGGGTCGCTGTACACGACCCGGTGGAGCGCCTCCACATCGTCCGGTGTGAATGATCTCAGACGCAGTCGGTCGGTTTCAATCCAGGGCACGGGCCTGCTGCTCCGGCTGCCAGTCGTATTCCATATAGCGGGCAGCCTCGGCTGCCGTCTCGCGCCCCAGAAGGCGCGCCACAACGTACAGCGCCATGTCGATCCCGGCGCTGATGCCCGCCGATGTGATCACCGTCCCGTTGTCCACAAAGCGCCGGTCGTCCACGATGCGCGCGCCGGGAGCGGTCTCGCGCAGGAAGTCGAAGGCGGTATGGTGCGTTGTGGCGGCCAGCCCGTCGAGCAGGCCCGCCCGACCCAGCACTCCTGACCCGGTGCACACCGAGAGGGTCAGCTCGGCTTGCCGCGCCGCAGACGCGATCCAGTCGGTCAGCGCCTTGTCCTGGGCGGCGCGGCGCGTGCCGTACCCGCCCGGCACGATCAGGATATCCGGCGGCGGGCAGTCCACGACCGTATAGCGGGGATTGACGCTCAGCCCGCCCCGGGTTGTCACCGGCCCGGCCTCCTTGGCCACCGTGTAAACGTTGAACGGGCGCGGCTCCTGCCCCCGTCCCGCCACCGAGAATACCTCGAACGGCCCGGCGAAGTCCAGGACCTCAACATCGTCAAAAATCAGGATGGCAACGTTGCGCGGTTCGGTCATGGTAGGTTGCTGCCAGCCTTTCGCCCCTACGGCCTCAGCGCCTTCTCAATTTCGGTGCTGAGCTGCTCGTAAGTCAGCGGGGCCATCGCAAAGAAGGTGATCTCACCCTCCGCGTTGACGATAAAGGTCTCAGGCACACCCCGGATGTGGTAGGCGTCCGATATCTTGGTGCCGAGATCAGGGCCGTTGGGGTAGGTGATGCCGTAGCGTTCCAGGTACTCCAGCGCCTTGGCCTCGCTGTCCACATAGTCTACGCCCAGGAACATCACACCCTGGTCGCGGTAGTCTTCCCACGCTCGCTGAAGGTCGTCTGCCTCTTCGGCGCAGGGCGCGCACCAGCTTGCCCAGAAGTTGATCACCACCACCTGCCCGCGCAGGTCGGAGAGGGTGATCGTCTGGCCGTCGTACGTCGTGAGCGTGAAGTCGGGGGCCTTGCCTTCCGTCGGCTGGGATTTGAACGCCTGGATCAGCCCCAGCCCGAGGAAGACGAGCACCAGCCCGACGGTTCCCCACACCACAATGCGCCCCCAGCGTATACCCGGCACAGGCGCTTCGTGTTCACCCGGTTGGACCGCCCCTTCTGCCATGCCTCACTTCCCTCTGCTCTTCACGTTTGGCCTGCGTATTCCCGCGCTTCGCGCTCCACGCGGGCGACGTACTCCGGGTCGAGGTCATCGTAGCTCACCGCGACCTGCGGCTCGGCTTGCGCGTCCAACGAGCCGGGGGCCATGCGCCGCAGCGCAACGATCAGCACCGCTGCCCCGGCCCCCACGCCCACCACCGGCAGCACCCACACCAGCAGGTTGATGCCACGCGCCTCAGGTGTCGCCAGCACGCGCCGGCCGTAGCGGTCGGCGAAGTAAGCCTTGATCTCGTCCTCGCTCCGCCCCTCCTCAAGCATCTGGCGGATCTCGGCCCGCCAGTCGGCGCAGTCTGCCGTGCCGCACACGTCAAGCGGGACGTTCTCGCACACTGGGCAGAAAAGCTGCTCGGCAATGGCGTTGACCTCGTCGTCCGTCACCTCGCCGTCAGGCGGCGGGTTGTCGCCGTCCTGCGCCAGCGCCCGGCGCTCCGCGCTGGATGCCGCGCCGCACAGCATCCCGATGAGCAGCGCCACAAGCGGCCATTGCATCCGTCTGATCTTCTGCATGATCGCTCCCCTTATGTTGGCTGCAGCTGCGCTCCGGCCGCCTCTCCGGGGGCTGTGCCCTGTTCGGGTGGCTCGGCCAGCGCGCGGCACAGCCCGGCCTCTCCGTATCGCATACGCACCCATAGCACAACCAGCAGGCTGCCAAGCAGCATCGCGCCGACCCCTACCAGCCCGCCCTCGGGGCCGAAGGCGCCGCCCGTCCAAACTCCAGGGCCGCCCTGCTCGATGGCGATGAACGTCGCCGAGCGGACATCAAGCCCGCTGACCGGGAAGCCGAACACCTGACCCTGAAAGAAGTTCCACGTGATGTGCAGCCCAATCGGGATCGCCAGCTCACCGGTCAGGACGTAGCCCAGCGCCAGGAACAGGCCCGCCAGGAACAGGTTGAGCGTGCTCACCGGGCTGGCATTGGGGTTGCCGGTGTGCAGCACCCCAAAGAGGATCGATGACAAGACCATGGCGATCAGGATCGCAGCGTGCGGCCCGAGGCTGCCGAAGTGAAGTCCCTCGGCCCAGTTCCGGAGCTGGTAACCCCGGAAGAACAGCTCTTCGCTGATGCCTACCAGCACGAATGTTACAAGCGCCGCCAGGATGCCCCCGGCGAATGACATACCGGGGCGGTGTGTCACAAACGTCCCCCGCACCGTCACCCACCCGGCGGCCAGTTCGACCAGAAAGATGGCCAGCATCAGGGCCGCTCCGAGCGCCAGCCCAAAGCCAAAGTCGATCCACCAGTCCCGGTTGAAGTGAAAGCCGAACCCGGCAAAGGGGCGCTTGTCCAGCAGGCGGCCCGCCAGCCAGACGGTCAGCAGCGTGGCGGCGAACGAGACGGCTTGCAGGGCCAGAACCAACCCCGGCAGGGAGAGGATCATCTCCTGGATGGCAGCCGGATCGGTCAGCGACTCAGGCGCGAGCGCGCCCGAAGCCAGCCCGGACGCCGCTACGATCACGGCTACTGCGATCTGCCCAGCGCTCAGGATGAGAAACCAGGCCGCACCCTGGATCGCCAGCCGCCACAGCGCGCGCAGGCGGTGCTCCTGAGCGTTCCAGAATATCCGGACAACCCCACTCATAACCGGACGTTAAGTGTTTCACCAGAGAAGTGTTTCGAAACACTTCTGGAGAAACACGTAAGCTCTTCGCGCCGTTGCTGGGCGAACAGCACCACCATCCGTCAATCCCCCGCCGCCGGGAGCACGGCGCGGCGTACGGCAGGCACGCTGCGGCGCTCCTCGCTGAAGTCCGGCCACGCGGCGATGAGCGTCCCCAGGATGAAGATCAGGCCGCCGCCCCACACCCAGTTCACCAGCGGGTTGTAGTACACCTTGATCGTCGCACTCGACAGGTTGACCTGCTCCCACTGCACAAGCAGCACGTACAGGTCATCGCCCGTCACCGTCATCAGCGTGGCCGGGATAGTCATCCGTTCGCCGTTGGCGTAATTGTCGAGGCGCGGCACGAGCTGGGCCACCGGGCGCCCGTTGCGGTACACGCCAAGGTTAGCGCGCGTCACCTGGCGGCCATCGGTAGCGACAAAGCGCTCTAGACCCTGGTACTCGACCACGTAATCACCGAGCGTGATCGTCTGCCCGGCGGCAACGGCCCGCTGGGTCTCAAGCTGGTAGGCGTTCGATGAGATGATGCCGATCGCCATGATGATCACGCCCAAGTGGATGGTGTACCCGCCGTAGCGGCGGCGGTTGCGCCCGGCCAGCGTCCACAGCGCTGCCGGGTAGCTTTCGCCGTGCGCCTTGACACGCGCCATCGCCCCCCGGTGGAACTCCAGCAGTGTCACCAGTCCAGACAGGATCGCCAGGCCATAGCCCGTCACGGCCAGCGGGTTGCGCACCCCGAAAGCGAGCAGCGCCGCCACGCCCACGACCGTCCCCGCCAGCGGCCACAGCAGCGCCTTACCCAGCCGCTCGACGCGCGCCCGGTGCCAGGCGACGAGCGGCGCGATGCCCATCAGCAGCAGCATCGCCAGCCACAGCGGGCCGGTGGCGCGGTTGAAATAGCCCGCCCCAACCGAGGCCTTCTCGACGCCGGGGAAGTAGTCGGCCAGAAGCTCGGTGACGAGCGGCCAGAAGGTGCCGATGGCGACCACGACGTTGATGGCGATGAACACGAAATTGTTGATGAGGAAGAGCGTCTCGCGCGAAAGCAGGCTGTCAAGCTGGTGGTCCCCTGCCAGGCTGTCCCACTGCCTGACGAGCAGCCCGATGCTGATGATCGCCGCACCCGACACGAACAGGAAGAACAGCGGGCCGATGGCGCTCTGCGCGAAAGAGTGCACCGAACTCAGGACGCCGGAGCGTGTCAGGAAGGTGCCCAGGATGACCTGAAGGTAGGTGAACGTGATCAGCAGCATGTTCCAGCGGCGCATCATGCCCCGCTTTTCCTGGATCATGACCGAGTGCAGAAAGGCCGTGCCCGTCAGCCAGGGCATCAGCGCCGCGTTCTCGACCGGGTCCCAGCCCCAGTAACCGCCCCAGCCGAGCACGTCATACGCCCAGCGTCCGCCCAGGATCAGCCCCAGACTCAGGAACAGCCAGGCGATAAGTGTCCAGCGGCGTGTCGCGCGGATCCAGGCGTCGCTGATCTCGCCCCGCACCAGCGCTGCCATGCCAAACGCATAAGGCACAACGAAACCGACGAAGCCCAGATAGAGCATCGGCGGGTGGAAGACCATGCCAAAGTGCCGGAGCAGCGGGTTCAGGCCATTGCCGTCGGGGGGCGTCAGCAGCACCGACCCCAGCGGCGGTGCGAAGGGGGTGATGCCCTGGGCCATGATGCCCAGCAGGCCGGGCATCCGCCCCGCGGCGGCGGTGAGGCCCGCCGTCAGCCCGCTCAGCACCTTGGAAGGGCCAAACAGCGCCGCCATCACCTCGCCGCCCGGCGTCTGGTAGAAGACGGCGAAGGGGTTCTCCCAGATGGCAACGAGCAGCAGGAAAAAGCCCAGTGTGCCCATGCTGAACGCGATGACGTAGGGCATCAGGCTGCGCTCACGACGCCAGTTGCGCAGCATCGCGGCGGCAGAGAAAGTGCTCATCAGCCATGACCAGAACAGCAGCGATCCCTTCTGCCCACCCCACAGCGCTGTGACCTTCAGATAGGTCGGCATCGATTGGCTGCTCACCGACCAGACGTAATCGACGCGGTAGTCACCGCGCACAAGCAGCCCGATGAGTAGCAGCGAGGCGACCGTCAGCAGCGGCCAGGTGATCACCGCCGCGTTGCGCGCGCTCTCCACGAGCGCATCACTGCCCCTGCGCCCGCCCACAAGCGAGGCGATCAGCGCGTAGACCGCGCTCGCCAGCGCCAGCAGGAGCAGGATCACGCCCAGTTCAGCGTACATATAGCCCAGACCCCCAAGACCCGGTCATGACATGACAACGTTCGTGGAACGGAGCCTGCTGCTGTGCAACAGAGCAGGCAGTAAAGCCCATCCTGCCCAAGTGTTCCCCCGGAAGTTAATCGAAAATGACTTTCGGGGAAACCTCCTTAGCCAGCCTCCGCCTGCTCCGGAACGGCCTCCTCGTAGCGGGTCGGGCACTTGAGCAGCAGTTCATCGGCGTAGAACACGCCGTCGTCGCCCAGCGAGCCGGTCACGATGGCCTGCGCCTCGTGCTGGAGCAGGTCAGGCTTGGGCTGGTTGTACAGCACAACCTGCACGCGCTGCCCGTTGGGGTCATTAACTGCCCGGTGCAGCACCTCGGCCAGCCCGCCTTCATCCTCGATTTCGGCTGCTGAGTCGGGGATATGCGCAATGGTAAAGCGCAGCGTCTGACCGTCATACTCGATGGTGTCGCCCAGCACGACGCCCGAAATGCGAACGTTGCGGCCCACCAGCTCGCTCCGGCGGGACAGCAGCTCGTTAACCGTCATGAAGTACTGCTGCTGCGAGGTCAGGTTGGTGACGATCAGGTACACAACCGCCGCCAGCATGATCAGGCCGCCGACGATGAACTTGGTGCGCCCGCCGCTGCGGGATGGGGGGGCCTGTAGGGTGGTTTCGGCCATCTCCGACTCCTGTTGGTGAAACACCGTACGTATTACCGATAATTGTCGTCTATTTTACCAGTTATCCGCCCAGACTGGCGAACCGTTTGTCATCCTTCAGAAATGACACTTATCCTAGCTTGTGCCTGTCCACGTCCAGATTGTACCCAAGGGGGCGGGCAAATCCCATAGGCGCGGTGGCCATCCAAGCGAAGGGCCAGCTTCGGCTGGCCCTTGACATGGTCGGGCGGGAGGCACCTCACTCCCAGTTCTTGAGCAGCTTGGCCGTTTCCTCAGCGTGGCTTGTCTCGTCGCGCACCATGTCCTCAAGCTGGACGGCCAGCCCTTTATCACCGTAGGCATCGGCCTGCTGGGCGCGCTCGGTGTAGTCCTTGCCTGCCTGAAGCTCCGCCTCCAGGATGGCCTTTAGCATGTCGCGCGGGTGGTCGGCCTGAGGCACGGGACGGGGTTCGGTGGTCGGGTTGCCGCCCAGCGCGGCGATCTTGTCGGCCAAGAATTGAGCATGCAGCAGCTCGTCCTGAATCTCGGTCTGCATGAACGTCACAAGCTGGGGGCGCCACGGCCCTGTCACCTTGGCTGAGTATGTCAGGTACTGGATGATCGCCTGCAACTCGCCCGCCAGGTCTTTGTTCAGCGCGTCGATCAGCGTCTGTTTATCCATGTTATATCTACTCCTCTTGAGGTGGAAAGCGCAGTCAACCAACAAGCAGGATGGAGGTAGCCAGTGTAAAACGTCTCCCGCCCTCCTTGAGTCTATCGGGTGTCGGAGGGTGTGTCCAGTTCACCGGGCGCAGCATCCTCCTGCTCGCGCGGGTTGAGCAGCGCGATCAGCCCCAGCGCTCCCATATTGCTGAAGAGCAGCGGGGCGAGAATGGGCGCGCCCCGGATGAAGCGCTCGACGACGAAGGTGCTCCGGCTGGCGAGACTGTCGTTGATGTGCAGGATCGCGCCCGTCACGCCGACGGCGATGAGCAGCACCATCGCCGCCGCATAGGTTGCCAGGTCATCGCGTGTTGGCTTCCGGAGCGCACCCAACGTAATAGCGACCGTCGTCCCGAAGATTCCGGCGGCGGTGGGCACCCACAGCCAGGGGTTGACGAAGTTGGTGCGGGCGTGGTCCAGCACGCTGCTGATCACCGTCGCAAGCGTGCCCAGCCCGACGATGATGAAGTAGGCGCGTGTCTTGCTGTAAGGCAGCTTCACCCGCGCGCCGCCCAGCAGCCTCAACTGGCCGCTGTCGGGCGGGTCTTCGATCCACGCCGCGCTGATGCCCAGCCAGCCGACCAGCGCGAAGGTCAGCGGGCCGAGCACCGGCGGCGCCCAGATCAGCAGGTTGATCGTCAGCCGCTGGCCGACGGGTCCAGTCGGCAGGGCGGCCCGCCGCAGGTGAAAGTAAGCACCCAGCAGCCCGACGGCGATGCTCGCCACAAACACGGCGTTGGCGAGGACGTTAGCCACATCGCGCCGCCGCAGCGCAATCAGCCCGGCAATGATCAGCAGTACTCCGGCTATCGGCCCGAAGATGATCGGGATCCACTCGTTGGGCACGATGGTGCCGCTAATGCTGTGCGCCAGATAGATGTCGATGCCGAGGAAGATCTCGTTGATGGCGGCCATCAGCAGCATGATCTGGTCGCGCGTGACGGGCAGCCGGATCCGCCTCATGGGTGGGGCAAGGGTTGCCAGGTGATACATGGCTACTGCCCTGCCTCCGGCGCTTCCAGCCCCGCTTCTTCCAGCTTGGCGTTGACCATCTCCTCAAGCTCGGCCAGGTCGCTCAACACCTCGTAAGCCCCGTGCCATTGCACATAGTCCGCGCCCTGCATCCACATCCCGAACTTGGCGGTGCGGCCCCAGTGATGCCACAGCTCGAAGTAAACGTAGTCGATTGGCTCGTCAAACGGCTCGGATGTTAGCAGGCCGTTCTCCTTGAGGGGGGCCATCATGGCGTTGCTTTGCTCCACCCAGGCGTTGATCGCCTCTGTGCCCGCGTCGGCGTCGGCGTAGAGGTCCTCGACGAATGCCTGATTATGGCACTCCAGGCATACGCCCTGCATCCGCACCCGATTATCCTGCCAGCCGGGCCGTCGCTCGCTGACCGGCGCAAACAGGTACCACGTCAGGCGCTCACCCACATCGTGCGTGGTGGCGGAAGTGCCAAAGCCGCTCATGTGGCAGATGGCGCAGGTGGCCGCCGGGAAGTCCGTCACCTCCAGTGTGCCCGGTTCGGCCTCCCAGTTCCAGGTATGCCCGCTAGTGGCGTAGGCGATGCCGTGCGGCGACTCCTGGTAAATCTCCCACTGCGGATGATCCGGCCCGATGTGGCAGGCGTTGCATGTTTCGGGCTTGCGGGCCTGCTCCAGGCTGAAGGTGTGCCGCAGGTGGCACTTCTGGCACTGTCCGATCGAGCCGTCGGCGGCGGGCTTGCCGATGTTGTGGCAGCTCTCGCAGGCGAAGCGCGTCACGTCCGGCCCCTCGATGGCAAACAGGGCGTTGCGCATCTCGTTCGGATTGGGGGCAGCCTCCGGGATGGAATCATAGATGGCGCGCTGCTCAGCGGTCAGCCCCTCCAGCCCCACCATGGCGACGTAGGCGGGAAGCCCGTGACGGCTCTGGTTGTACTGCGCGACCTCGGTCGCGTGGCACTCCTCACACATGGCTGAGGTCGGTGAGGCCAGGACGAATGTACCCTCGTGCTCAACCGCGCCGGGGTAGTCAGCGGCAACTTCGTGGCAGTTGCGGCAGGTCACCTCGGCGGCGGCCATCGTGCTGATGCCGAACTGGGCGACGATGCCGGGCGAGGCATCCCGGTGGCAGGTCACGCACTCGTCGCGGCTCCGGGCCAGTGCATTGGGGCGCTCCATCTCGCGCGGCCCGGCTCCCTGGGCGATAGCTTGAGCGATCAGCGCAAAGCCGATGACAACGATGACCGCCGCAACGCCGATCAGGAGGACGCGCAACGTGCCGGGTGAACGGGCGTTGTTGTGCGAATCATCCGCCATAAAACATCCTCTCTCTCTGTAAAAGATAAAGGATAAAAGGCGCCCAGTGTGTTTCCCTGAAAGCCATTCTAAGCGATTTTTGGGCAAGGCACATCAGGTCGGTCGAGTCTCACACCGCCGATCTCAGGCCGGGCCAGGCGCGCGGCGGTGCGGAATGTGGTTGTCCTCCTGACGGCGGCTGCGCCGGGCGTTTGAAGGGCATAGAGGGGTCAGCCGCCTTCGTGCTCGAACATCACCAGCAGCATGGCGAGCGGTGTGCGGGCGCGAATGCTGTGCGGCAGGCGGGGCGGCATGTAGACCCATGCCCCAGCGTGCACGTCGAGCGCGTCACCGCCCAGCGTCACGTCGGCCTCGCCTTCCAGAAAGTGGAGCACGGCTGTCTGGGAAGAGGTGTGCTCCGAAAGCTCCTGCCCTGCCGCGAAGCGGAACAAGATCGCCTTCAGCCCATCCCCGGTGAAAAACGTCCGGCTAACGATGCTGTCCTCAGGTGCCTCGGGCAGCAGGCCGGGCAGGTCGGCAATGTAGGTGTATGAGTCCATCGGTTTGCTCCAGTCCAGAGGGCAGACCCTCTCACCGCCCCGGTGAGAAGAGGCTGATCACATCGCCGGGGGAGACGGGACCGCCCGGCCCGCCGATGTGGCTCAGGTTGCGCCCGTTGAGCAGCGCGCGCCAGGAGGGCCGGGTCTTGATCGTGTAAACCCGTTCCAGCTCCAGCCACGGCGTGCCGGTCGGCTTGGTGGCCTCGCGCTCCTCCCAGCCCGCCTCAAACAGCATGTCCCGCAGGTGTGGGTAGTAGTTGAAGAACTTGCGCAGCACGTCTCCAGCGCATGCCCCCTGCCGCACCCACACCTGGAGCGCCTGGCGCTGGGCGGCTATGCGCACCTGGCCGAACAGGCGCACCTCGACCGGGAAATCGCCGCTGTCCACGTCGCGGGCCGATCGGTCGCCAGCCAGCATGATGTGCAAGTGCATGGTCAGCACCTTGTTCCACGCTGCCAGCGCCGACGGCACAACCGGATCGGTGGGCATAGCATCGGTCAGGAAGCGGGCAAATGCCTCGTGGACGAGGCTGATCGTGCCCGCGACGAACACGCCCGGCACATCGATCTGGCGCGGGCCGTGAGCGGCATGCTGCTGCCCCGCCCGGAACAGATAGCGGGCGAAGTCATCGCTCAGGTCAAGGCCCAACAGGCGGGCCAGCCACACGTTGAAGGAGCGCCGCTGCTCGGCCATCTGCTTCGGATCGGCGCCCGTCTCCCAGCCGAGGACGGCTGCCGTCTCCGGGTTTCTGAGCAGGTGCTCGTAGGTGCTGATGACCAGTTCATGCGCGCGCTGGAGCAGTGGCTCGACGGTGTACAGCATTGCTTCGTAATCAGACTGATCCAGCGCCAGAAACTCACGCAGCCGGTGCCAGTCTTCCTCGGGGGTGGGGCGGAGTCCCCGCAGACTCCAGACCTCCCAGCCCTCATGCCGCCCGGCGCTGAATGCCAGGGCCGGGCTGGACCGACCATTGCCTATCGTCTGTACAGCTACCATGGTTGATTTTGTCTCCTTGGCAAATGCTACGCTCCCGGCGGCTTGACGCGCGGCCAGGCGTGCAGCGCAAACGCCGCTGCTGCCAGCAGCTCCGCCAGCCGCCCCCAGAATGGCACCGCGACCGGCCCGGTGATCCAGCTTCCCGTTCCGGCGGCGAGGACGCCCACGTTCAGCAGGGCGAAGGCCAGCCAGCCCAGCCCTTCCCGCCTGCGCTCGCCGCCAAAGCGGGGCAGAATCCAGTAGGCCACGCCCATAGCCAACTGCACCGTCCAGCCGATCAGCGCACACTCGACGTGCAGCGGCAGTAAGGCCCACAGCGCCGGAGCGAGCGGCACGCCCTTGTTGGCGAGCAGCAGCGCACCGAACGTGACACCCAACCCCAGATGAACCAGCGAGGCGCGCACCATCCACACGCTCAGGCGCGGCACGTTAGCGCTCCTTCACCCGCGCCCAGACGTTGGCGACAAACGCCCACCCGGCCAGCATCTGCATCAGCGCAGACGCGGCGAGCAGCCAGCCCCACCCGTTCCCCCTCCGGGTGGCCGTGAGCGGCTCGGCAACCGCCCGCAGGAGCAGCCCGACGTTGAGCGGGATATAAGTCGCCCAAGAAAGCACGTCACTGCCGCGCGGGCGCTCCCGTGAGTGCTTGGGGAACATCCACAGCGCTACGCCCACGATCAGCTGCGTCACCCAGCCGACCATCAACAGGTGGAAGTACACCGGCCGCAGCCCTGCCGCAGCGACCGGCAGCCCCGGCCCGGCTACAGTCAGCACGCCGACGACCAGTGCGGCGGCGAAGTAGGCCAGGGCCGTCCGGATGAACAGGCGCGTCAGGAACGGCATCGCCGGACAAAACGGGTCCCTCAGTGGCCGAGCGTTTCCAGGCGACGCGCGGTGTTGAAGATGCCGGTTGGCGTCTCGACGCCTGTCAGCTCCTTGATCAGTTCGAATGTATAGGCGTCATAGACGCGCACCACGTTCCCTTGCCAGTCGCTCACGTAGACCACCGAGCCATCGGCGCTGAACTCCGGATGCACCGCCTGGATGCCGTCCTCGATTATCTTGACAACCTCGAACGTCTCCTTATCGAACACGTAGACTTTGTTCGGCTCCTCGGCGAACACCGTATCTGCCCAGACATAGGGATTATCGTCGTGGGAGCGGATAAACAGGCCGGGACCGCTCGTGGGGATCTCAGCCACGATCCGGTTATCGGCAAGATCCCATACCGTGATCTTGCCCTCGCCTGCGTGGACGGTCGCGCCGTACTGCCTGCCGTTGGCCGTCCAGGTTGCCCCTGAGCCGGGGTGGGGCGTCTCGCCCGTCTCGATGCGGTCGATCAGCTCCCAGTTCTTCACATCGATAACCGCTATCCAGTTGTCGGTCTGGGAGGCGACGTAGAAGCGGGTGTTGTCTGGGCTGAGGAAACCGTCATGGAGGATGTGGCCGACGTTCTCAACGCGCTCCACTGGGAAGTCCGGCTGGCTGTAGTCGATGCGCCACATCTGCCCGGCCTCTTTGAGGGCCAGAATGAAGTAGGGGCCAACCAGGTCGGGCGACACGTCGCTGGTGATGCACACCCGCGAGTCAACCTCCTCACCGTCGGGGTTGGTGCCCCGTGTGTGGATCACCTTGAGCGGCTCCAGCGTCTTCGCATCAAGGATGACTGCCGTGGCCGGGATATAATTGCCGACGATGACATAGCGCCCGTCGTCCGAGATAGCCAGCCCGCGCGAGTCCAGCCCGACGCGCACCTTCGTCACGGCCTGGAGGCTGTACAGGTCAATCTTGAACAGCCAGCCATCCCGCCCGACGTTGTATACCCAACGCTCGTTGGTCGGGTCGAATGCGTAACCGTGCGCCCGGTAGCTGGCCGCGATGTGCCTCAGCAGCGTATGCGTGTCGGCGTCGAATACGGCAATGCTGCGTGCCTCGCGCTCGGTCACGAGCATCAGGTTGTCCAGGTTGCCAGAATGGGTCGGCGCACCGGGTAGCTCCTCCTCCGGCACGAGCACCTCGCGGCTGCCCGCGATATCGTCCAGCTCCCACTCCGCCGACTCCGCGCTTGGCTCGCTCCGGATGTAGCCAACCAGCATCCAGATCTGCTCATCAGTCAGCCCGGCAGCCCCCCAAGGCGGCATGACGGTACCGGGGCGGCCATTCTGGATCGTGTCGAAGTAGAAAGCGTCGTCGCTGGTCAGGCGGGCAGGGATCAGGGCCGGGCCGGTGCCCCCCTCGCGGTTGGGGCCGTGACAACCCCCGCACGTATCCCGATAGTAGTCCTCGACCGTCCTGCCATTGAACAGGTCAGCGGGGCTGGCATTCTCCGGCAGCACCACGATCTCGCCTTCGATGCCCGGTCCGTACTCCGAGACGTAGTGCACGCTCCCCGGCTGACTGGCCTGCCAGGTGAACGTGTCGCCTGGCTGAAGTTCGCCTGAGGCGAACTGGCCTGCCGCGCCGATGAGGGTGTGGGGCACGCTGTCCTGGTTGACCCAGGTCACGGTTGTCCCCGCGGGGACGGCCAGCACGTGCGGGTTGAACTGCTGCCCGGCGATCACGACGGTTGAGCCGGGCGCGGCGGCCCCCTCAGCCACCTGCACAGGCTCCTCGCGCGGCACGCCTATATCCGGGTTGACGGCAGTCGGGCGGGTTACGCAGGCCGTTAGCCCGAACGCGGCCACGATTATCCAGACGGCGTCACAGTGTCTGCTCATTGCTTTTGTCCCCTTGCTATGGCTCATCACAGGGGGGTGTGCCCTCCCGGCAGATCAGGAAGGGAAGCTCAATCGCGTCAGCCGGGCAGATGTCCTCGCAGGCGGTGCAGTACGTGCAGGCCTCAGGGCGGATGAGGGCAGCCCTACCCTCTACCAACCCCAGTGCGTCCACCGGGCACATCTGGACGCAATCTCCGCAGCCCGTGCAGGCCATCCGGTCAATAATGGGGAGCCAGTTCTCGTCATATCCTGTCATGGGTTTCCCTGCCACGCGGAAAAGGGAAGAGCACACCCCCGGTGCACAGGCTCAGCATACGCCAGGAGAGGAGGGCCGTCCTTGATCTGGATCAATTCAGGGGGTCAGATGGGGATCAGGCCAGGGCAATGGTGCGCAGCAGGTCAACGTCCACGATGACGATGCGGTGCCGGTCAAAGCGGATAGCCCCTGCCTCCTCCAGCGCGCGCAGCACCCGGCTGACCGTCTCGGGGGTGGTAGCCAGGTGGGCGGCGATGGCAGCCCGCGTGACGCCCGGCCCCTTGAGCGCCGGGTCCGCCGACTGGGCGAGCAGGAAGCGGGCCAGCCGTGCCTGCACCGAGTACAGCGCCAGGTCCTCGATCTGCTGCACCAGCGCGCGCACCCGCCCGCTTATCGACTGGATCACGGCCAGCGCCAGCGCCGGGTCGCTGCGGAGTGCCCGGTGCAGTGCCTCAGGCGCGATGGCCCAGGCTGTCACATCGCTCAGCGCGGCAGCGTTAGCCGGGTTGGGGCCGCCGTCCAGCGCCGAGATGTCGTTGAACGACTCGCCGGGGCCGAAGATGTGCAGGATGTGCTCCCGCCCCTCGACGTGCAGCTTGTAGACCTTCACCCGCCCGCGCTCGACGATCCACAGCCCAGCGGACGGCTCGCCCTCCAGAAAGATGATCTCACCTGCCGCAAACGAGCGGCATAGTGCCGCCTCGGCTATCGCTGCCAGGTTATCGGCGTCGATGTCCTGAAAATAGGGATGCCGGAGCAGTGAGGCAGCCACCGAGAACTCACGGGGCGCGGATTCAGCCGCCATCACGCCTCCCGTCTATCGATTCAAAAGACGGTGTGCCTGTGCGCGCTGTTGTAGTATGAATCCGACCAGAGCACAACCCCTTGTGAATCCCGTCATCCCCGTAGCTTGGCCCCACAGTGACGGCAGAAGGCATCACCGGCCTCCACCGGCTCGCCGCACTGGGTGCAGTAGCGCCTGCGCCCACCCCGCCCAGTGCCCGGAACCCCGCCGCCCCGGGCGCGGGTGGCAGACCTGCCGGGCGGCGCGGCGTGCTTCAGATACCACCCCACGCCCAGACCGATGACCGTGGCGTGCTTCAGATACCACCCCACGCCCAGACCGATGACCGCCAGCCCGGCCACAAGCAGCCCGGCTATCACCAGCGTGGGGGGCTGGCCCGGAGCAGGGGGCGCGGTATCTGCAGGCAGGGTAGGGGCGGTGGCGGGGGTCGGCAGTTGTTCGATGGACAGAGAGTCGTCGGCCTTGGTGTATGTGAAGCGCAGCGTCACCCTCTCTCCGGCGGGCACGCTCCCGGCACGGACGCGGTATGCGCTCAGGCCGTTCAGGTCGGTCATGAACGCGCCGCCCGCTGAAGGTTCGACTGACAGATTCTGTGCGCCGACCGGCGACTCGACCTCCCACAGCATCTCATTGATGCTGAAGGGGAAGGTCAGGCTCAGCTCGTAGCGACGCGTCTGGCCATCAAACGCCAGCGACTCGTCGTAGTATTCCAGCCAGAAAGTGCCGTTTGGCGAGCTGAGGATGATCTCGTCGCCTTCGCGCCTTGTCTGGGCGGTGAACAGGCCGCCTGCCTCCAGGTCGCGGTAGGCTGCCGCGTTGACCGTCACCCCCGGCGGCAGGGGCAGGCGGATGTCAACCGGCACGCTCACCTCAGGCGACACCTGCCCATCGTAGATGACCAGCGCCGCGCGCCGGTCGAACTCCGGCCACACGCGCACCACGAGCGTTGCCACGCTGATCCCATCCTGCGCATGGGCCGGGAGCGGCCCGGCCAGTGTCGTCAACAGGGCAAACAGCGCCAGCGCTGCCCCGGCGAAGGCGAGCGTCTTGTATTGGGAGAAACCCATGTCTCTTATCCGTTCCGTCTCATAACACGCACAGGGGCAGGTCCGAGACCTGCCCCTAGGATTCTGACGTGTTGGGCGAGGCGCTGCAACCCGGAGTTGGCTTTTAGTGCTCACCCTCTGCTGGGCCGCTGCCCCGGCTGCGCTGCACGGCCACGCCCAGCGCCACGATGACGACGATTATCGCCCCCAGCGCAAGGGCCAACGGCCACACGCTGGCCCGCCCGACCACCTCGCCCGCAGCCGGGCGTGCCTCCCTCTGGAGGCTCAGCACGTAGGCGGCCACGTTCTCGATCTCGTCCTGCGTGAGCGGCCCACCGTTTGCGCGGGCAAAGGGTGGCATCAGCGATCCTTCAACCCCCCGGCTGACCGTCTCGACGACCAGCGCATCCGGCGAGATGGCGGCAAACACCGTTGACAGGTTGGCGCCGATGCGGCCCTCCCCCTGCTGGCCGTGGCAGGCCACACAGTTCTGCTGGAAGATCACGTAGCCCTCTGTCGGGTCGCCGCTTACTTCGGGCACGGGCGGGATCGTGACCTGCGGCGGGCGCGGCGCGGGCACCGGCGGCTCGACAGCCGTCCCCCACGACTCGATAAAGGCTACGATGTCCCGGATATCCTGCTCGGACAGCGGGCCGCCGTTGGCCTCGCTCCAGGCGGGCATAAACGTGCCCTGGACTCCCCTGCTGATTGTCGTCGCCAGGAACTCGTCGGGCGCAATCGTGGCGAAGACGTTGCTCAGCGTCGCCCCGGCGCGGCCTTCCCCGTTCGGGCCGTGACACACCAGGCAGTTCTCAGCGTAAAGCTCCGCCCCCCGCTCCGGGTCGCCTTCCTGAGCGCGCACCGGTCCGGCGAGGGCCATCGCCAAGGCGATCAGCCCGGCCAGCCCTGCCCATCCCAGAATGGTTTTCACGCGCATTCTACTGCCTCCGGTGGTCCAGAACCACGCCCGCTACAGAGGGCGCCTTTCCCTAGTCCGGGAAACGCGCATGCTTATTCCAGCGTCTTCAGATAAGCGATCAGGTCGGCCAGGCTTTGCGCGTCCAGCCGCTCGCCAAAGTTCTTCGGCATGACGTCGGTGAAGCCTTCCACAATGTGCACGCCGGGCTGCGTGATGGACGTGTGCAGATAGCTGTCCAACGAGGCGTAGCCCTCCGGCAGAGGTCGGCTGGCAATGCCCTGCACCGAGGGGCCGACCAGCACCGAGCCGTCCAGCGAGTGGCAGGCGTTGCAGCCCAGCACGGCCCCATCCGGACCGGGTTCGGCCCCTGTGAACAGCGCCTCACCGCGCGCCGGGTCACCCTCAGGCAACTCGACCGCCGGGTCTGGCCCGACCGGCTCAAAGGAGGGGGCGCCGGGTGTGGCTGTTGGCAGGGTTGCCTCAGGCACTGCCGGGCCTTCATAGCCCTCCTCGTACAGGCGGCCATAGTTCAGGATGTAGTTCGTCACATCGCGGATCTGGTCGGGGCGCATCGGGCCGCCGTACTCCTGGCTCCAGGTGGGCATCGGCTGCGGCCAGTCGCCGCTCATCTTGGGGCGGCCCGCCGCAACGGTCAGGTAGATGTAGTCGCGCAGGGTGCCCGTCCAGCCGATCGAAGCCAGACGCTCACCGTTGAACTGGTCAGGGGCTTTCAGCGCCGGGCCGACGCCCGGCAGTCCCCGGCCGTCCAGCCCGTGACAGGAGGAGCAGTTGCTGGCGAAGATGACCGCGCCGCGCTCGATGGAGCGCCCGTTGTACTGCGCGGTGAAGGTTTGCATCCGTGCTGGTTCGTTGATCCCCACCCAGCCCACAACCAAGATGATGGCAAAAAACATAAGCGTACCCAGCAGTTGCCGCTGCTCA
>FWPU01008305.1_pt1 | contig 17859 bp, 18 predicted proteins | sample 2228361 | NCBI WGS metagenome assembly FWPU01 (sample SAMEA103939777, study PRJEB20133) | metagenome
ACTACCGACTACCGACTACCGACTAACAACTAACGACTAACGACTAACGACTAACGACCAACGACTAACGACCAATGTCCTTCTTCTGCATCCACGGCCACTTCTACCAGCCGCCACGGGCGGACCCGTTCACCGGGCGTGTGCCCCGGGAACCGGACGCCGCACCGTACGCGAACTGGAATGAGCGGATCACTGCCGAATGCTACGCTCCCCTGGCGGAGCGGGGCCTCTTCGGCCGCATCAGTTTCAACCTGGGCGCGACGCTGGCCCGCTGGCTGGATGAATCGGCCCACGAAACCTACGGACGCATCGTTGCCCAGGAGCGCGCCGTTTACCAGGCCCGGGGCGTCGGCAACGGGCTGGCCCAGCCGGTCCATCACACCATCCTACCCCTGGCTCGTCGCCGGGACAAAATCTGCCAGGTGCGCTGGGGCATCGCCAGTTTCACCCACCGGTTCGGCCATCCCCCCGAGGGGATGTGGCTGCCGGAGACCGCGGTGGACCTGGAGACGCTGGAGGTGATGGCCGCGGAGGGGGTGCGGTTCACCATCCTTTCCGACCAGCAGGTGCGGGGCGACCTGGAGGATGGCGCGGGGCCATATCGGGTACGTCTTTCCCGCGGGCGGGAGATTGCCGTTTTTGTCCGGGGCCGCGCCCTTTCGGACGCGCTGGCCTTTCAGATGCCCGCGCCCGCCGATGTGGAACGCTGGCTGCGGGACCACCTGGAGTGGCGGGCCCGGCGCGGCGGACTCATCCTCATCGCCACCGACGGGGAGACCTTCGGCCATCACCACCGGGAGGGGGTGGAAGTACTGGAGCGCCTTCTGGCGGGCGCAGAGGCCATGGGATGCCAGCCGGTGAACCTGGGATGGTATTTTCGGGAACATCCCCCACGGGCCGAAGTGGAGGTCGTGGAGAACACGGCCTGGAGTTGTGAGCACAATCTGAACCGCTGGGCGCTGGGATGTCCCTGCACCCCTGGGGACGGTCGCTGGAAGGCGGCCCTGCGGCGCGCGCTGGACAACCTGACCTGCGAACTGGATGAGGTCTACGCCTGCGAGGCGCAGCGCCTGGGGCTCTCTCCCTGGCCCCTGCGGGATGCCTACTTTGACGTCGTCCTGGGGAAGGTGGATGGGATGGCTTTTCTCTCCGGCAACGGCCTGGGCCACCTGACCACCGACCAGGCCCGACGGCTGCTGTGGCTGCTGGAGGCCCAGTTCTACCGCCAGCGGATGTATGCCAGTTGCACCTTCTTCTTTGAAGACCTGGACCGCCACGAGCCGCGGTACGCCATTGCCAACGCGGTTCGCGCGCTGGCGTTGACCCGCTATGCGACGGGGGAAGACCTGACCGCTGGCTTCCGGCGCGACCTGCGGCTGGCGGTCAGCTGGCGGACGGGCCGCAGCGGGGCGGACATTCTGCACGAACTGCTGGAAGCACCTACTCCTCCACAAGGGGAGCGCGCGCCAGGGCAGGGATATCCCGCGCGCCCACGGCGAACATCGCCACGCGCAGCTGGGTGATGATAACAGTGGCTGCCTCCACCACCCTCTCGGCAGATTCGGCGGCGGCCGCCAGGAAGGGGCGGGCGACCCCGCACACATTGGCCCCCAGAGCGATCGCCTTGGCGACCTGAATCCCGTCCCGAACACCCCCGCTGGCGATCAGCGGGAGATGGGGCAGGGCTTCCCGTACCTGGCGAATGGCTTCCGCCGTGGGAATTCCCCAGTCCCGGAAGGCCGCCGCCACCGTCCGCTGGAGGTCGTTCTGAGCCCGGTACATCTCCACCTGGCTCCACGAAGTGCCGCCCGCGCCAGCGACGTCCACCGCTGCCACCCCCGCCTCTACCAGACGGCGGGCCACATCGGCGGAGATCCCCGCTCCCACTTCCTTGACAATCACTGGCACCTCTAACGCCCGGCACACCTGTTCTATTTTCTGCAACAGGTCGGAGAAATCGGTCTGCCCCTCCGGCTGGAGCGCCTCCTGTAGCGGGTTCAGGTGCAGGACGAGGCCATCGGCTCCCACCATCTCCACCGCCCGGCGGCAGTGGTCCACCGTGTACCCGTAATTCAGTTGCACGGCGCCCAGGTTCGCCAGGAGCAGAATATCCGGCGCGACGTCCCGCACCTGATACGTATCGGCGACGGCGGGGTCTTCCAGCGCCGCCCGCAGGGAACCCAGTCCCATCCCGATCCCCGTTTCCTGGGCCGCCCGCGCCAGACGGCGGTTGATTTCCCCGCCCTGGGCCGTCCCGCCGGTCATAGAGGCGATGAGCAACGGGGCGCGCAGAGGTTTCCCCAGAAAGTGAAGGGAGGTATCCACGTCCTCCAGGGCGATCTCCGGGAGCGCGCAATGGACGAATCGGTAACGCTCAAATCCAGCCGTTACCTGCTCAAAGGAGACGTCTTCTTCCAGACTGATGCGGATATGGTCCGCCTTGCGCCGGGGATGATCGGTTCGCAACGGTTTCTCTCCTGTGGTGTTATAAAGTGGTGATGATGATGGCATCATACCAGCAGGAAGGGGGTTTGTCAATCGCTGGCAACTGAAGTTCGGACTTGAGTTGGGACAGCTCTGCCCGACGCTAAACCGTCGGGCTCAAAGCGAAAGCCCCTTCGGGGCTGCTCGTGGCGAGCCACGAAGCGCAGCGGAGGGGCGACGCATACGTCGCCCGTACCAGCCTGCGAAGCAGGGTTATGCTGTAGGAGCGGCTTTGAAAGCCGCCCTTACCCGGAGGGTTCACCCTCCGGCGGGGAGTTAAAATTTGCCATTGTCAATGTAGTGAGCACGAAGCGCAGCGAAGTGGCGTTCCTGTTTGACAAATCCGTCCCTTTTACTACAATATCTCCATCCCGATCAGGAGGAAAAAACAATGACTGTCTACGAGCGCGTCGTCAAAATCATCGTGGATCTGCTGGGCGTGGAGCCCGAAAAGGTCACAATGGAGGCCCGCTTCCGCGAGGACTTGGGGGCCGACTCCCTGGACCTGGTGGAACTGGTGATGGCCTTTGAGGAGGAGTTCGGAGGCACCATCTCCGACGAAGAGGCCCAGCAAATCAAGACCGTGGGCGACGCGGTCAAGTACATTGAATCCCGTATGGCTGCGTAGGGACACGGCACCGCCTGCCCCTACCTCGCGGTGCCATATACTTGCCGTTCCAGCAGCATTGCGGTGACCGCTGCCCCCTCCGGCAGGGTGGGTCCGGGCGGGATACGGAGGAGGGCATTGGCGCCTACCATGGAAAGCAGGCGGCTGCTGGCCTGCGTTCCCGTCGTTCGGGCCCACCATTCATCTCCCTCCCGCTCCACCACCGCGCGCACAAACTCCGTCCGCTCCCGGTCCGGCTGAACCGGATGTCGCAGCCGGACCGTCACCTCAGGGCGCCGGAGGTCCGTGTGTCCGGCCATCCGTCGCAGCGCGGGCCGGACGTACAGTTCAAACGAGACCAGCGCCGAGACCGGGTTGCCGGGCAGGGCGAAACAGAGTTTGTCTCCTACAGTGGCGAAGGTCAATGGTTTCCCCGGTTTCTGCCGCACCCGGTTGAAGTGGACGGTCCCCAGTTCGGCCAGAATCGGCCCGATGTGGTCGTACTGCCCCGCGGAGACGCCGCCGGAAGTGATCAGCGCGTCGGCCTCCGCCAGAGCGGCCTGAATGCGCTCCCGTATCCCTTCGGGACGATCTGGCGCAATCCCCATAGAGAGCGCTTCTCCCCCCGCTTCCCGAACGGCGACCATCAGCGCGTAGCGGTTGCTATCGCGGATCTGCCCCGGCGCGGGGGACTCCCACGGTTCCACCACCTCATCGCCGGTGGAGAGGACGGCGACTCGCGGTCGGAGATGGGCCAGCACCTTGCAGTGCCCGACCGTCGCCAGCAACCCCACTTCTGCCGGCCCCAGCACCGTCCCTGCCCGCAGGACCACCTGCCCGGCCTGGATATCCGAACCCGCCGGGCGGACGTTCTCCCCCGGCCGGACGGCGCGAGGGAAGCGGACAAAGCCCCCCTCCACAACGCTATCCTCCACCATCACTACTGCGTCGGCGCCGGGGGGAACGGGCGCGCCGGTCATAATTCGGGCCGCGGTGCCGGGGACGACCCGCATACCGGGCACCGTCCCCGCGCGTCCCTCCCATTCCAGAATGCGCCGCCGGGGCGACTCGTCCCCCGCCACCACCGCCCAGCCGTCCACCGTGGACGCCGCGAAGGGCGGGTGATCGTCCCCGGCGCAGACGTCCTCCGCCAGAACGAATCCCCCCACCTCCTCCAGCCGCAGGCGGACGGGGGGCAGGGGACGCACCTGCGCGATGACCCGTTCCAGAGCCTCCTCCGGTTCAATCATTTTCCTCCTCCAGCAACCGTCGGGCCGCGGCGACCAGGCCGAAGCATCCTGTGAGCATCATATCCCCGTAGGGGGCGGCGAAATGATACCCCAGACGGGCCGCCATGTGTCGCTGCGGACCCGTCACCGAGATGAAGCGGAATCCTCCGTCGGGGGTGTAGTCCGGATGGATGTACGCACCGTGGCCGTTGTCCTCGTAGACCTCCTCGTCGGTCAGCGTCCCGGCGCGGAGGCGGTCCACCAGCACCCGCAGTTTCTCCGTCGTCATCAGGACGGTGTGGTGCTCAAAGAGGCCCAGGACGCGGCCGGAGCGGAGCAGGACTGCCACGGTGTGCTGATTGCCCACGTTGACCGCGACGAACCCCTCTTCGTGGTGCGCCGCGGCGACGGGGTCCTCCAGAATGCCCCAGATCGCCGCCGGGCCGGTGTCCATCAGGATCGCCCCCGGCACATCCTGCTGGACGGCCTGCATACGGGTATAGGGTGCGGGGATTTCCCGATACGCCAGGCGGATGATTTCCCCGCCGCTCTGGACAAACTCCCGCCACAGGTGGAAGCGGAAACGCCGATTGGAGCCGATCAGGCACTCCCCGTGGTCCTGTACCGCCACGGCGACCGTCTCCGGGAGTGTGATGCCGAAGGGGGCCAGCGCGTCGGCCAGAACTTTCAGGTCCACATCGCGCGTCCGCAGAGTGAGCAGGTTGGGCAGATCGGGGGGCTCCTCCACGATGATGTAGCCCTGCTGGCGGACCTCCTCCAGATTGTCCCGGACGGTGCGCGCCGCGCGCGGGGTAATGTAGACGGGATATCCGGCCCGAATATGCCGTTTCATCGCGCTGACGACCGGCCCCCCGCCCATCAGGTTGCCGGTCAGAAAGAGCGGGCGGCCCTCCCTGGTGGCCTGTTTGACCTGTCGGGCCAGCACTGTCGTCCAGGAAGGGAGCACCAGTTTGACGTTGTTCTCCATCGGCTGGCCGGCCTCCCAGAGCAGGATATCCTGAGTCCCGGCGCCGACATCTATGGCTAAAATCCGCTCTACCGCCATTTTCCCATCTCCCGGTGGAATCGCCCCCATCCTACGGCAAAAGAGGGTTTCTGTCAAGCGGATAGGATGGCAACCCCTGCGGAGTTGCCACCTCGGAATTCGGTCGCGAAACGTAACTATTCAGCCGCTTCCGCCCGACGCTAAACCGTCGGGCTCAAAGCGAAAGCGCCTTCGGGGCTGCTCGTAGTGAGCCACGAAGCGCAGCGGGAGGGGCGACGCATGCGTCGCCCTTACAGTCTGCGAAGCAGGGTTATGCTTTGAGCCGGAGGGTTCACCCTCCGGCGGGGAGGCCTCTCGCCCTTTAGCGCATATGGAGCCGGGGGATGGGGCAAAAGCGCCTGCTCTTCAAAGCAGGCTTGACTCTGGAAGACCTGCAAGATGGTTTGCCAGAATACCCTGTCCCAACTCAAGTCCGAACTTCAGTCCCTGAACTTGACAAGCATGAGAGAATCTACCCCCTGCACTTCGGCCATTTTGTGTTATAATACGGGCCGACCGAGCGGCGGGCAAGCGATCCGCCCCACCGCCGATGCCCGGTCGTCATCCGTGGGGGAAGATACCTCACCCTTTCCCCCAACCCCTCTCCCTCTCCCACTGGGAGAGGGAGAGGGGTTCTGCCTGCGGCGACGGGGTGAGGGTGAGGTCCCCCGCCGCGGCGGAGGAGAAGGGGGGGCAGAAGGATAAGGGGATGCTAATATCTGCGATATCCTGTTTCCCGATGAAATCTCGCAAAGATTCAACATCCCCCCTCTGCGTCCTCCGCGGTAAATTCACACCCGTAGAGGAGGCAAAAAGGATGCGACTGATCCCCCGCAAGATGTTCTTCACCCGTGGCATCGGGGTCCATAAACAGCAACTGACCAGTTTTGAGATGGCCCTGCGGGAGGCCGGGATCGCCCAGTTCAACCTGGTGCGCGTCTCCTCCATTTTCCCGCCCTTCTGCCAGGTCATCACCCGCGAGGAGGGCCTGGCGCTCCTCCAGCCCGGCGAGGTGGTCTTCGTCGTCCTGGCGGAGATGTCCACCAACGAACCGGGCCGCCGGATCGCCGCCGCGGTGGGGATGGCCCGTCCGGCCGACCCGACCAAGTACGGCTACCTTTCCGAGCACCACGCCTTCGGCCAGACGGAGCAGGAGGCCGCCGACTTCGCCGAAGACCTGGCCGCGACGATGCTGGCGACCACCCTCGGCATCCCCTTTGACCCGGAGCGGGACTACAACGAGCGCAAGGAGCAGTATGCGATGGGGGGCGAGATCGTGGATTCCACCAGCATCGCCATGGCAGCGACGGCCGAGCCGGGCGGGGTCTGGACAACGGTCGTTGCCGCCGCGGTGCTGATCTGACAGGGGGCCCGGTATGGGGTGATCCCGGATAACTTCCTCGGCCTGCCGGAGCCGTACAGCGCTCCGGACCGGGCCCGCGTTCTGGTTCTGCCACTACCGCTGGAAGCGACGGTCACCTACGGCCGCGGCACGCGGCACGGGCCCGCCGCCATCATCCAGGCCTCCCAGCAGGTGGAACTCTACGACCGGGAGTTCGGCCGCGAGGTCGCGCGGGAATACGGCGTCCACACCCTGCCGCCCATCCCGCTGCCCGGCGACGCGGCCGGGGCGCTGAAAGTCATCGCCGGAGAGGCCGCCCGCCGGGCCGCCGACGGCCGCCTGCTGGTGGGGCTGGGAGGCGAGCACACCGTTACCGTAGGGCTGGTGCAGGGGCTGCTGCGCGCTCAGGGGGGACCTCTCACCGTCGTCCAGATAGACGCCCACAGCGACCTGCGCGCGGAGTACGAGGGCGACCTGTATAGCCACGCCTGTGTCACCCGGCGGCTGCTGGAGACGCCGGGGGTGGAGCAGGTCCTGCAACTGGGCGTCCGTTCCGTCTGCCCGGAGGAAGTGGAGTACGCCCGTGCTCACCCCGAGCGGGTGCGCGTCTGGTACGCCGAAGAGGTTCATGCCGGGAACTGGGCGGAGGAACTGGCGGCGCGCCTCGCCGGGCGCGCCGTCTACCTGACGATAGACGTGGACGGGCTGGACCCGGCCGTCATCCCGGCCACCGGCACGCCCGAGCCCGACGGTCTGACCTGGGGCGAAGCGCTGGACATCCTGCGCGTGGTGGCCCGCGTGGGGACGGTGGTGGGGCTGGACTGCGTGGAACTGGCCCCCATCCCCGGCCTGCACGCGGCGGAGTTTGCGGCCGCAAAACTGACCTACAAGGCCATATCATACGCCCTGTTGTTGAAAGGAGGCGAATGGAATACGCCCGCGAAGTGAAAGCGTTTATCCGTCACCATTTCCGCCACTTCAACGCGGCGGCGCTGGTGGACGCCGCCGAGGCCTACCGGCAGTTCATCGCCGAGGGAGGCGGAATGCTGGTGGCGATGGCCGGCGCGATGAGCACCGCCGAACTGGGGCTCTCCCTGGCCGAAATGATCCGGCGGGACAAGGTCCACGCGGTCAGTTGCACCGGGGCCAACCTGGAGGAGGACATCTACAACCTGGTGGCGCACAATTTCTATGTCCGCATTCCCAACTACCGCGACCTCACCCCCGAGGATGAACTGGAACTCTGGAAACGGCACCTGAATCGGGTGACGGATACTTGTATCCCGGAAGAAGAGGCGATGCGGCGGCTTGAGCGCGTCCTGCTGGAGGAGTGGCTGGAAGCCGACCGAAAAGGGGAGCGGTACTTCCCGCACGAGTTTTTCTACCGCATCCTGCGCAGCGGCAAACTGGAGCCGTATTATCAGATTAACCCGCGCGATAGTTGGGTCTACGCGGCGATGGAGAAGGACCTGCCCATCTTCGTCCCCGGCTGGGAGGACTCCACCTGCGGAAATGTGTATGCGGCGCATTGTATCCGGGGGGACATCCGCAACGTCCACACCGTCCGCAGTGGGGTGGAGTACATGATGGCTCTGGCGGACTGGTACCGGCGGGAGTCGGCCCAGCGGAAGTTGGGGTTTTTCCAGATCGGCGGAGGAATTGCGGGGGACTTCGCCATCTGCGTTGTTCCGATGATGCGACAGGACCTGCGCTGGACCGACATCCCCCTGTGGGGCTACTTCTGCCAGATCAGCGACTCCACCACCAGTTACGGCTCCTACTCCGGCGCCGTCCCGAACGAGAAAATCACCTGGGAAAAACTGGGGATCGATACCCCGCGCTTCGTGATAGAGTCCGACGCCACTATCGTGGCGCCGCTCATCTTCGCCTACGTCCTGGCGGAGGAGTGATTTCATAACCACAGAGACGCGGAGGGCGCAGAGAAGGCGCAGAGTTCTATTCTCCTCTGTGCGTTTCTCTGTGTTCTCTGTGCCTCCGCGGTGAGTTCTGGGAGACCCCAATGTCCACACCGCTCATTCAGGAATACTTTGACCGCTACCTGCCCGCGCTGGAAGCGGAGATGCAGGCAGTCGTCGCGGCCGCGGAGGAAGAACTCCGCGACCTCTACGGGATGCTTCGCTATCATATGGGCTGGGAGGATGCCCATTTCCGGCCGATCCGCGGTCCCCGGCCCACCGGCAAGCGCATCCGCCCCGTCTTCTGCTTCCTCTCGTGCGAGGCATGCGGCGGAGATTGGCAGCGAGCGCTCCCCGCCGCGGCCGCCGTGGAACTGATCCACAACTTCTCCCTCATCCACGACGATATTGAGGACGGCGACGCCACCCGCCGTGGCCGCCCGACCCTCTGGGCCCTCTGGGGCATGCCCCAGGCGCTGAACGCGGGCGACACTCTCTTCGCCCTGGCCTATCGGGCCCTGTTCCGTCTGGAAGAGCGTGGGGTGCCTCCGGAGACCGTCATCGTGGCCTTTCAGGTGCTGAACCAGGCCTGCATCCGCCTCACCGAGGGGCAGTTCCTGGACCTGCGGTTTGAGCGTCGGGACGACGTCTCGGTGGACGACTACCTGGCGATGGCGGCCCGGAAGACGGCGGAGTTAATCGCCGCCTCCTGCGAACTGGGCGCGATCGTGGCCGGCGCCCCGCCCGACCTGCGCCAGAGCCTGCGCCGTTTCGGGTACCACGTCGGCGTGGCCTTCCAGATGCAGGACGACATCCTGGGCATCTGGGGCGACCCCGAAGTCACAGGCAAACCGGTCGGGTCGGATGTCCAGCGCGGCAAGAAGACCTTCCCGGTCCTCTACGCGATGGGCCGGGAGCCTGCCCTGAAAGAGGTTCTCACCCGCGCCCCCCTCTCCGATGAGGACCTGGAGATCGCGATGAACCTGATCCACCGCACCGAAGTTTGCGGGGTCACCCAGCGATGGGCGCTGGAGGAGGCGCAACTGGCTTCCCAGGCCCTCCGGGAGACCGGCCTGGCCCACCCGGCCGTCGCCGCGCTGGACGAACTGGCCGAAATGCTGGTTTTCCGCACCCGATGAGACTTCGCAGTCCGTCCGGCATCCTCTTCATTGCGTTCGCTGGCTCGTTCCTGCTCTACCTGGTCGGGCTGGTGCAGCCGTATTCGCTTTTCGCCCACGTCGCCGCCACACCCATCAGTTTCCCGGAGATCGCCCGGCGACAACCCCTCCCCGCCGTCGCTTTTCTGACCACCTTTCTGGTCCTCTTCGGATTCTACGTCCTCGTGTACCGGACGTGCCGGGATCATCCCCGGGAAGTCCCGGTCTCCCTCGTTCTCCTCTCCGGTCTGACGCTGTCCTTGCTCCTCAGTTTGACCTATCCGGTCGGCGCGGGGGATGTGGTGGACTATGTGACCCATGGGGAGGAACTGTTCTACTTCCGGAAAAACCCGCTGGTTACCCCTCCGGGGCGGGTGCCCGGCGCGCTCCTGGCCCACTATTCGGCCTACCGGGTGGCCCCTTCCAACTACGGCCCTCTCTGGACCTGGATCAGCGGTCTGGTGATAGGGATACTGGGGCGGGAGAGCCTAGCGCTGGATTTGCTGGGGTTCAAGGGGGTGGCGATCGCGGCCTACCTGGCCCAGGCGCTGCTGGTCTACCTCATCCTGCGCCGCCGGGACCCCGATCGGGCCACGGCGGGGCTGGCTTTCTTCGCCTGGAACCCGCTGGTGCTCTACGAGTCCGCCGTCAACGGCCACAACGACGGGACGATGATGGCCTTCGCCCTGCTGGGCATTTTCTTCTGGGAACGGCGCCGTCCGCTGGCGATGGTGGCGGCGCTGACCTTGTCGCTCCTGATCAAGGTTCCGACCGCCCCGTTGCTCCCGCTGTTCCTGCTGGCCGCGGCCCGGGAGCGGAAAGGAGCGGGGGGCTTCCGTCTGGTCATCCCGGGCGGGCTGGTGAGCGCTGGGCTGGTCGCGCTGGCCTACTGCTCCCTCCCGGACCCCCTGGCAGCGCTGACCAACCTCTCCACTCGCTCCGGCCTGCTCACCCACTCGCTTCCGGCGGTCCTCTCCCTGACGCTCCGGCTCCTGGGGGTTGCCCCGGGGGCCGCGGCGACCTCCGCCCAGACCGCGGCGTTTGCCGCTTTCGCCGTCGCGGCGACTCTGCAACTGCTCCGGACGTGGGAGCGACCCGAGGCGGTCCTGCGTCACGCCTTTGACCTGATCCTCTTTCTCCTGCTCTTTGTCACCCCCTGGTTTCAGCCCTGGTACGTGACCTGGGCGGTGGCGCTGGCGGCGCTCTTCCCCCGCCCGGAGGCGCTGACCCAGGCCGGCCTTTTCAGCCTGACCGTCCTCTTCTCCTATGTGGTTTACGGCTTCGTCTGGTTCTGGATACCCCGGCAGGCGAACTGGGGGAACACGCTGGGGATCACGCTGATGGCGGTGGCGATGACGTACCTCATCCCGTGGGGGTATACGGTCTGGGTGTGGTGCAGGAAGCGCTGCGCCGGGTAGATAACCCTCTCCCGTCGCTCCAAGCCCGGTCTGTGACCGGCGTTGAATTTACCCCGACAGTACTTCCCGATAAACTTCCTCTATCCGATCGGCGATGCGGGACCAGGCGTACCGTTCGGCCCAGCAGGCCGCTCGTTGCCCCATCCGCCGCCGTAATCCCTCGTCCGTCAGGAGACGCACAAATTTTTCGGCCAGCGCCTCGGCATCCCGCGCCGGGACCCGGTAGCCGGTCTGGCCGTGGCGCACCAGATACGCCAGTCCCCCTACATCCGACGCAATGACCGGCGTCCCGCAGGCCATCGCCTCCAGCGCTACCATCCCGAAACTCTCGTAGTCGCTGGGCATCACCACCATCTCCGCCGCCGAATAATAGTAGGGCAAAACGTCCTGGTCCTGTGCCCCCAGAAAGGTCACCACGTCCCCGATCCCCAGTTCCTCCCGCAGTGCCTGCAGGCGGATCATTTCGTCGTTATCCTCCACGCGGTACGGGTTGCCGCCGATGATCGGGACGCATAGCCCGCAGGTCAGTTCGGGGCGCCGTCGGGCGATCAGGGCGATGGCCCGCAGCAGCGTCTCTATCCCCTTCAGCGGCTCAATCCGTCCCACGAAGAGGATGCTCCGGCAGTGCGGGTCCAGGGCGATCTGCTCTTTGGCCTGCGCGGCGGGGATCGGACGGAAGCGTTCCAGGTCTACCCCCGGCGGGATCACCCGTATGCGGGCCGGGTCGGCCCCGTACCATTCCACCAGATGCCCCTCTTCCACCGGCGTGGCGGCGATGATCCGGTCGGCGAAGCGGACGATTTCCGTCTCCACCTCCATCCGCAGCGGGGGCTCCTGCTCCTGGGGCGTCCGGGCGACGGCGTTCTTCAGATGGCCCAGGGTGTGGAACATGTGGACGATGGGCGCGTCCCAGGCCGCGCGCAGTTCCCGGGCCACCCACCCGGAGAGCCAGTAGTGGCTGTGGATGACGTCGTAGCGGATGCCGTCTGCTTCGGCCCGCGCCAGCACCCCGGCCACGAACTCCGGCAGGTGGTCGTAGACCCGATGCTTGGGGTAGGGCTGTTCGGGCCCGGCGGGGATGTGGATGACCCGCGCCCCCCGCCCCAGCGCGGTGACGATGCGGGGGACCGTCGGGTCCTGGGATCGGGTGTACACGTCTACCTGATGGCCGCGCCGGGCCAGTTCCCGGGTCAGGTCCCGGACGTAGACATTCATCCCCCCGGTCTCTTTCCCGCCCAGAGTTGCCAGGGGGCAGGTGTGGACACTGATCTGGGCGATGCGCATGGGCGGAAAACGAAAAACGTAAGGCGTAAGTGCGTTTCCAGCAAAGCCGCCTTGCACAATTGACCACCCTTAAACTCCAATTGCCCTGGGATGGTTAGCAGGTCCCCGGCAATCCGAAGAGCGCCGAATTCCGCAAAAGGGCTCTCGGCTAAAACGGCGGCGTGCAACCAGGATAGCAGATTATGGGCCAGGTCGGTCAACAATACCAGAACCATCTGCCCATTCATCGCATGTTTCCGCCGCCGGGGAAGATTCAGGCCACCCTTATCAGCCCGGATTTCTATCTCACTCGCTCCCCGACCATCATGGGGTCGCCACGTAGCCAGAGGAGATAGACCAGGGACGGTGCTGATCAATGTGCCATGGCGGAAGCCGTGGCCCTTTGCCCAGCGCAACCCATAGAAATCCGTCCGCCGTCCAAATCGCGGCGGGGCCACCAACCGGGCGATCCAGCGTTCCCGAAGGTGCGGCTATGTTGTTGCAAAAGGGCGGCCAATCCTTGCTGGAGTTGTTGCACTTGCTCCTCAGTGGCCTCGTCTATCATACGGGCCACGGTGGATTGTTCGGCAGTTTGTTCCTGACCCCAGGCTTGGGCCAGAGCCAGGTCGGGACGAATAGCGGTGTTTATCTGGTACACTGCGCGATGCCCTAACAAGGTGTTGACCAGGAGGGTTTCCAGTTTATGCCGAAAGGTGTGCCTGTAGGTCTTCAGCTGAATGATTATCTCGTCCGGAAGTATTTTAAAGGCACATGGGTTTGCACGATGGGCTCCAGCATGTCCAGATAATGCAGGTTGATAAAATAGTCACAATTCTCTACCAGGCGCTGGAAGTCCCGGATTCGGGCCAGCCATCCACCGCCGTCCACGAAATTGATAAAAACCCGATTCTCGCGATTCCGGGCGTTGGAACGCTGAATGTCCTGATAGGCGGCCAGCATATCCCGCGCTTTCGCGCTCTGGGCACTGCTGGTGGTCTCCTGAAAAGAACTCATCACAATCACCCAGGGGTCATCCAGAGAGGGGATGGCGAAATCCACGTTCACGTTGACCAGCCGGGAGCGCCCTTTCTCGTAACCGACGCCGTACTTCTGGCGAATGGTATCCAGGCTCTGCTGAATGCGGGCCTCCACCCGGTACCCTTTCCGCCCACTGTAAGTACCCAGCATCGCTCCTTTGTAGCGGGCCCGGCGCGCCATCTCGGAATCCGCAGCGATCTCCCGAAAATTCAGCATGTCCAGGTAGTAACGCGGGATAACCTTTTGCAGGGCGGGATCCCGCGCTCCATCCAGCACAGGTCAGCGATAGTACCGGCAAAGCCGGAATCGGCCCGAAGCCGTCGGACGACCTGACTCATCGTCCATTCTCTGTCCAGCGGTTCGGGTATCCGCCCGATCCGGCGAAGGAGCGAGATAATGCGCAGGAACTTCTCTTCGGAAAGCCCGATCTCCCGCAGGACGAACTCCAGAGCACCGTCTCGCTCCTGAAGCAGAATTGCCAGCGCTTCGGTGGTCAAAGAGCGTGCTTCGCTGAGGCCGAAATCCCTGGCAACCTGGAGCAGGCTTTCCACCTCCTGGTCAATCTCGGCCTCCAGGTCCTCGTCCACAAAGAAAATCGTCAGGCTCTCCCAGGCTTGCTGGAAAGAGAGTTTAAAGGGCGTGTCCATCGTTTCCGGCCTCCAGGAGTTTGGCGGCTTTGAGTGCCTTTCCCCACGTGGGGAAGGCCTCCAGGAGCGGCTCTAAACCGTAACGGCTCATCTGCCGGACATCTTCAGGGGTCGGCAACCGCCCCAACTGCCGGGCGATCTCCTGCAACTCCAGTTGCAGGGCCTTCTTGGTGTACCTGGGCCTGGGGCGGGAAACCGGCGGGCGCACCACATCGCCAAACGTTTCCACCTGAGCGAGTTTCTGCCGAGTGATCTCCACATACACCGGGTCAATGTCAATGCCGATGTACCGTCGCCCGAGTTTCGCCGCCACGACCACCGTCGTTCCGGTGCCCACCAGGGCATCCAGCACGATGTCCCCGGGATTTGTGGAGAGCCGGATGATCCGCTCCAGCAACGCGTCCGGCAACTGACAGGGGTGATAATCCCTGTATCGCCGATGTTTGATTCGGTGAACATCCCACCAGATATCGGTCAGCGGCTCCTTCTGATCGTCCCCTCTGGCCTTGCGCAGGCGTTTGCAGGACGTGCGCAAACAGTAATCCCGCGCGTCTATTGGGCTGACCTCCCGATAATTGAAAGTGAAGTCCGTGGGATGTTTGGTGTAAAACAGCAGCGCGTAGTGAGCAGGCATCACTTTCCCGCGCGGTTCGGAGAGGGCGTCCCAGACGATCCAGTTCTGAAAATAGAGACGCCGGTTCAGATACGCCGCATGGTGCATACCCCACCGGGGAAGGTTGAGCACGTACAGGGAACCGGTCGGTTTCAGGACCCGGATGTACTCCTCCAGCCATGCGTTGCACCAGGCCAGATACGCCTCACGGTCTTTTTCGTCATCGTACGTCAGATACGCCTTGTCCAGGTTGTAGGGCGGGTCCGCAAAAACCAGGTCTACCGATTCCGGGGGGATTCGCCGGAGCACTTCCAGGGCGTCTCCCTGGATCACCGTGTTGATCAGCGACGCGTCCGGGGATTGCCCTCCCGCCACTGCGGAGAGGGATAACAGGGGCATCTGCCGGTACCGGGCAACCATTTCCTGAACCCGAGCCTCCCGAAAAGGCCCTACTCGCTCGGCGGGGCCGATGACCCCATTCAACCGGTCTGCATCGGCGGCCTGCCCGGAGGGAGAGACCATTGCCAGCAGCACCTGCAGGGTCGCGTCGGAAATGCCCGTGTAATTATCCTCCTTCGGCAGCTCTTTCCACACATCCGAAATCGCCACACCCCCGGGATGCATCAGATGGGTTTTCCCGCCCCAGTCCCGAAGGGGCTTCCCACAGGCCTGACAGTAGCGGTGGGGAAAACGCACCCGGGAGACAAAAAACTCTTCTCCTTTGACAAACATCAGAATTGCCGCATGGGCCGATGGGAGCCCGTGATCCCGCATCTGCAAGGCCGACTCCACGGCGATCCAGTACTTGAAACGCAACTTTCCATCCAGGTACACCCCCAGTTCCGGAAGGGTTTCCGGAACACCCTGGACGAACAGAATGCCCCCTTCCCGCAAGGCCTGGATCGCCGCGTCCAGATACGGAATCCAGCGTCGGGCCTCATCCAGGGACCACCCTGCCCCGGTGGATAGAATGATGAAATCCAGAGACCCGGCGGGGGTTTCCTGCAATTCCCGGAGCAGCCAGGCATCTGCCAGATATCGCACCATCTCTACCCGCTACACCACATTATACTCCCGAATCAGCCGCCCTTCCCGGAAGCGGGTAATGGAGAGAGAGGAGATGTCCAGGGTGTGCGCCCGACCGTCCAGAATCTCCTCCGCCAGGAGCAGGCCACAGGCCGGGCCATGCATAAAGCCGTGGCCGCTGAAGCCACCGATGATGTAGAAGCCCTCCAGTTCCGGCACCCGCCCCAGGATGGGATGGGCGTCCGGGGAGACCTCGTAGAGGCCAGCCCAGTGGCTGGCCAGGGTGGCCTTCTCCAGGATGGGCATCCGCTTCATCGCCGCCTCCAGATGGACTAATTCCCACTCCTCGTCCACCGACTGGTCAAACCCCACTTTCTCGTTGGGGTTGGACATGCCGGTCAGGATGCCCGGCCCTTCCCGGTGGAAGTAGAGGGACTGGGCGAAGTCAATGACGAAGGGGAAGTCGGGCGGGACCTCCGGGATGGGGCCGGTGACAACGATCTGGCGACGCAGGGGGACGATGGGGATCTCCACGCCGGCCATTTTGCCCACCTCCCCGGCCCATGGCCCGGCCGCATTGACGACAATCGGGGCGGAGACGGTCCCCCGATTCGTCACCACGCCCCGCACCCGGCCGCCCTCCACCTCTATGCCGGTGACCTCCACGTCGGTGAGCAATCGGGCGCCCAGCCGGCGCGCCCCGGAGACGTATCCCTGAACGACGCTGTTGGGGTCGGCGAGCCCGTCCCGCGCATGGAATGTCCCCGCCAGCACCCCCTCCAGATGGATCAGCGGCACCATCCGGGCGATGTCGTCCACCTCCAGCCACCGGGTCATTACCCCCAGCCGGTGCTGCATCTCCACATTGCGACGAAAGGTCTCCACGTCCTGCTCGTTCGTCAGCAGGAAGAGATAGCCGCAGTAGCGCAGGTCGATCGGCTGGCCTAATTCCTCCTCAAACCGGTCCAGCATCGGCAAACTGAGCAGGGAGAGGCGGACGTTAATTTCGGTGCCGAACTGATAACGGATGCCTCCGGCACACTTGCCGGTAGCCTGGGTGCCGAAGAAGGGTTCCCGCTCCAGAAGCAGGACGTTTTTACAGCCTTTCAGGGCGAGATGATAGGCCGTACTGGTCCCCATCACCCCGCCGCCGATAATCACGACATCTGCGGTGCGAGGAAGTTCCATGCTTCTCACCTCATCCAGTGAATCCGCTGCCCCTCTCGGGGTACCGAAGGGTCAACAAACGATAGAGCAGAATCACTGCCACCAGATAGGCGACCGTCTTGGGCAACATCATCGCGCCCAGAACGGGATACCGTACCGCGCCCACCACGGTGATCCAGTACGTGATGAAGGAGATGATCATGCACCAGGCGATGGCCTCTATGAACCGCCGTTCCCGAGGGTGCGCAACGCGGGCATCCCGAAAGAAGGCCACCACCACAATCAGCCCCATCAGGGTGAAGGGGATGTTCCGGTAAACCCGCCAGCCGGGCGCCGCGATCCCCTCCCACCCGTTCAGCGGGCAGGGCAGAATCCCCAGGCGAACGACCAGAAGCCCCAGCATGACCCACGCCCACGGCGTCCAGGAGACATTCCGGTGTTCCTGCCGGTAGAGGAAAACCAGAAAATAGAAGAGGCTCATCGTGGCCGAACTGATAACCAGTCCGAGGGCGAGCCAGTCCCAGGGCCTCCCGAACCAGGTCAGCACATCCGGGAGGGGGAGCCCCGTGAACGTGCGGTACATGCGGGGGATGGTGTGGAAGGAGTCGCCGACGGCCAGGCTCAGGACGGCCAGAAGAGGCCAGAGCAGCATCCGGCGGGCCGTGGGGGAAAGACGGCGCATATCCCGGAGCATCAGCCCGACCACGGTCCATGCGCCCGTCAGATAGATGATGCTGACGATGACAACGCTCCATTCCGCAGCAGGGGGCATCATAGAGACCTCCGTATGGGATAACGATTTCGGTGGGCGGCACAACTCTGAAGTTCGGACTTGAGTTGGGACAGGGCATGCTCCGCCCGACGCTAAACCGTCGGGCTCAAAGCGAAAGCCCCTTCGCGGCTGCTC
>FWPU01008306.1_pt1 | contig 17856 bp, 19 predicted proteins | sample 2228361 | NCBI WGS metagenome assembly FWPU01 (sample SAMEA103939777, study PRJEB20133) | metagenome
TGGCCGCGGGCATCGCGCTCGGCGCGGTGGCGCTCGTCGCGGGCGTCGCGTTCCTGGCCGGCGCGTTCGGAGGCGAGCCCCGACCTCGGCCCACGGCCTCGCCCTCGCCCTCGGCCTCGCCCGGGACGCGGACCGGGAGCGTCACGCCGGAGCCGGCCCCCCGCCGCGTGGCCTGCGGCGCGGAGGCGCCGCCCCTCGCCGGGGAGCCGAAGCCCCAGTACGCCGGCCCGCCGCCCGAGGTGATCGACCCCCAGCGGCGGTACACCGCGATCGTCGAGACCTCGTGCGGCGAGATCGTGATCGAGCTGCTCGCGGACCGGGCGCCGGAGACCGTGAACAGCTTCGTGTTCCTGGCGCGGGAGGGCTTCTTCGACGGCACGTACGTGCACCGGCTCGACGCCTCGATCGACGTGATCCAGGCGGGGGACCCCACCGGGACGGGGAGCGGCGGGCCCGGGTACGCGATCCCCGACGAGCTCACCGGCCGGGAGGAGTACGGGCCCGGCACGGTGGCGATGGCCAACTCGGGCCCGAACACCGGCGGCAGCCAGTTCTTCATCGTGGTCGGGCCGGACGGCCACCGGCTCGACGACAACCCCGCCTACACCGTCTTCGGGCGGGTGGTCCGCGGGATGGACGTCGCGGAGCGGATCCTCGCGCTCCCGGTCCGGGATCCCGAGGCGGCGAGGGCCGGCGACCTCGCGGCCCAACGTCCGAAGCTCGCGGTCTACATCGAGCGGGTCCTCGTCCGCGAGCGGTAGCGGGGGGACACGAGCCCTCGCGTCGCCGGCGGCTTCGCGCCGGTGCCGCGCCCTCGGCACGCGCCCTCGGCACGCGCCCTCGGCGCCGCACCCTCGGCGCCGCACCCTCGGCACGCGCCCTCGGCACGCGCCCTCGGCGCCGCACCCTCGGCGCCGCATCGTCGGCGCCGCATCCAGGGGTCCGGCGTCCGTGTCGGACCCGCCCCGTAGGCTCCTCGTGTCCGATGCGCGCGAGGAGGTACACGGACGCCGAGCTCGCGGCGGCCCTCGCCCGCAGCCGCACGATGCGCGAGCTGCTCGCGGCCCTCGGGCTCGTCCCCCGCGGGGGGAACTACGAGACCGTGCGCAGGCGCATCGCCGAGCTCGGCCTCGATGGCTCGCACCTCCGGACGCTCCGGCGGGGGCGTGCGCTCTCCGACTGCTCCGACGCCGAGATCGCCGAGGCCGTCCGGGCGTCCCGCTCGCTCGCGGAGGCGATGCGGCGCCTCGGCCTCCGCCCAGGGTCCAACCGGACGCGGTTGAAGCAGAGGATCGACGAGCTCGGGATCGATACGTCCCATCTCCTGGGGCGGGGATGGCGCAAAGGGGCGCAGGGGCCCGTGGTCCCTGCGACGCCGCTCTCCCAGCTCCTCGTCCAGGGCCGGCTCATCACGTACACGAACCAGCTCAAGTGGCGGCTGATCCTGGAGGGACTGAAGCCGCGTCGGTGCGAGATCTGCGGGCTGACGACGTGGAACGGTCGTCCCATCCCGCTCGAGCTGGATCACATCAACGGACGGCGCGACGACAACCGCCTGGAGAACCTGAGGGTGGTCTGTCCGAACTGCCATGCGCAGACGCCGACGTACCGGGGGAGGAACATGGGCGCCTCGCGGGATGCCGGGGGCGTATGCTAGGCAGCGACGCCCGGGTGCCGGAACGGGAAGACGGATGGGGCTTAAACCCCCTGGCCCGCAAGGGCGTGTGGGTTCGAATCCCACCCCGGGCACCGGAGCGCGTCGGGCCTCCCGGGCGGGGCCTCAGCGTCTCCCGGAGCGCCCCGCCGCCTCGAGACGCGCCAGCCGCTTGAGCGCCGCGACCTTCTCGGTCCTCCCCGCGCGGGCCTCCGCCAGCGCCCGCCGCAGGGACTCGATCGTCGAGTCGTACGTGGCCCGATCGACCGGGAACGGCGTGCCGTCCTTCCCGCCGTGGGCCCAGGCGAACGAGAGGGGGTCGCGGACCGAGGCCGGTTCGCCGTACGCGAGCTCGGCGACGAGCGCCAGCGCGCGGAGCCCCTTCGCGCCGACGCCGGGCGTGGCGAGGAGCGCGGTGTAGTCGGCGGGCTGGGCCTCGTAGGCCCGCAGCAGCACGCGCTCCAGCCGGTCGGGGTGGAGGTCGGCGAGCCGGGCCGCGTGCCGGCGGGGCATCTCGAGCTCGCGCATCCGCGCCACCTCGCGGGCCACCGTCCGCGGCTCCTCCCTGGCCAGCCGCACGGCGATCCCACGGTTGCCCTCGGACTCAGCGGCCACGAGGTTCAGCACCTCCCGGGAGGGGTCGCCCGCCACCGCGGCGTGGGGGTCGGCGTCGAAGCGGGCAGGCGTCAACCAGTGGTAGCGGCGGGCCACGCCGCGCGCCTCGTTCATCCCCTGCTGCACCACCGCCCACCGGCCCCGGGCGGTGAAGAGGAACGCGTGGTGGTAGACCTCGAACCCGTCCTGCACCGCGGCCGAGTCCACCTTCGCCGAGAGGCGGCTCGCCAGGACCAGCGGCTCGGGGTCGAGGCCGAGCGCCTCGCAGGCGGCCCGGATCTCCGCCGGCGTCCGCCGCGAGGCCCGCCCCTTCCCCCCGGCCACGACGAGGCCCGTGTCCGGCGTGAGGCCCCGCAGCCCCTCCTTCAGGGCGCCGCACACGGTCGTCGTGATCCCGCTCGAGTGCCAGTCGAACCCCAGGACGCATCCGAACCCCTGGAACCAGAACGGGTCGGAGATCCTGCGGAGGAGGCCCTCGGACCCCTCCTCGGCGACGATGGCGAGCGAGATCTCGCGGGCGAGGAGCGTCATCCGCTCGAACAGCCACCGCGGGGCGCGCCCGCCGTGGAGCGGGAGGTCGGCGGTCCCGGTACGCATCCCACGACGAGCGTACGCGGAACGGCCCGAGTTCAGCGCGCCGTGCGGGGGCGTCGAGGGCCGAGCGCCAGGAGCGGGAGGCCCGAGAGGCCTGCGCCCGCGCCGCCGGGCGGACCGCCTTCCGGAGCCGTCGGGCTCGGCGACGGTTCGGGCTCCGGCGAGGGAGACGGCGAGGGTTCGGGCGACGGCGAGGGCTCCGGCGAGGGCTCCGGCGTCGGCCTCGGCGTGGTCGATGGTTCCGGCGTCGGCCTCGGCGAGGGGGAGGGTTCGGGCGTCGGGCTCGGCGAGGGCGAGGGCGACGGCGAGGGCTCCGGCGTCGGCCTCGGCGAGGGGGAGGGTTCGGGCGTCGGGCTCGGCGAGGGCGAGGGCGACGGCGAGGGCTCCGGCGTCGGGCTCGGCGAGGGGGACGGAGAAGGTGAGGGTTCGCCCGAAGGCGAGGGCTCCGGTGTGGGGCTGGGCGAGGCCGACGGCGAAGGCTCCGGCGAAGGCGATGGCGAAGGCGACGGCGAAGGCTCCGGGGAGGGCGAGGGAGAGGGCTCCGGGGAGGGAGAGGGAGACGGCTCCGGGGAGGGCGAGGGCTCCGGGGAGGGCGAGGGCTCCGCGGAGGGCGAGGGCTCCGGGGAGGGCGAGGGCTCCGGGGAGGGCGAGGGCTCCGGGGAGGGAGACGGTTCCGGGGACGGCGACGGCGAGGGCTCCGGAGTCGGGCTCGGTTCCGGCGACGGGGAAGGCTCCGGCGACGGTTCCGGCGTCGGGCTCGGCGAGGGGGATGGAGAAGGTGGCGGGGTCGGCGGGAGCGCCTCGCCGACGACGTCTCCGAGGAGCGTCTGCACGACGGGGATGGCCTCCGGCGGGACCTCGGGCAGGAGTGGAACGAGCTGGCGCGCGATCATCACGTCGAGCGTCGATACGTCCACCCCGGCCACCTCGGCCGCCACCCGCTGGACCGCCAGCTCTCCGACGGCCGCGATGATCTCCTCGGGCGGGGCCCCCTCCTCGATGGCCTGGGTCAGCTCCTCCAGGCTGTGGACGGCCGCCTGGAGGTACCCCATCCCGCTCCCGGCCGGGGGCGAGGGGTGGACCAGCACGGTGCGGGCCACGAGGATGGCGAGCAGCACCACGCTCGCGGCGGCGGCCCCCTGGAGCCTCGCGTACCACTTCTCCACCGGCCGAGCCTCCGAGGTCGAGAGCAGGACGGCCCGGGCGAGCCGGTCGCTCGACGCCGCCTCCGCCTCGGGCCCGGCCGGCACCGGGACGGCTACCGCCGCTCCCTCCGCCGCGCTCGGTACCTCGACGGGCCCGCCGCACAGCGTCAGGAGCACGAACTCGAGGGCCTGGAGCCCGGCGCTCTCCTCGAGGAACACGTCGGCCCCGACCTCCTCGGCCCCGGCCTCCCGGGGCTCCGCCCCGAGCAGCACGACCTTCGCCCCCGGCGCCCGGGCCTTGACCTCCCGCGCGACCGTGAGCCCGCGGGATGCGGCGAGGCGGTCCTCGAGGACGACCGCGTCCGGCCGGTACCTCCCGGCCAGCCGGAGCACCTCGGCGGCGGTGGCGGCCTCCCCGACCACCTGGAACCGCTCGGGGTCGAGGAAGAACCGGATCAGGCTGCGCTGGAGCGGGCGCCTGTGGGCCACGATCACCCGGACGCGGCCGACCTCGTCCCCCATGCTCCTGGCCCTTCGCTCCGCGAGCCGTCCCGTGCGCGAGCCTATAGCGTCGAACGCCGCCGACGGCACGGTCCTATCGGGGTATCTTTGGCCCTCCCCCGGACGGAGGGAAGCCCCCCGGACGGAGGGGGCGCCGGAGGGACCGACGCCGCCGGGAGGGCGGACGGTGAACGAGGACGAGGCGAGATCGCTGCTCGCGCGGAGGCTCCAGATCCTCCTGATGCTCCCGTACGAGGAGCTGGTCGAGCGTTTCCTCGACCGGGCCGAGGCCTACGAGGCGGTCGGGCCCACCGGGACGAGCTACCGGGTGGAGATCTCGGGCCGGTGGGAGGACGACCGGCGCACCATCCGGGTCGTCGGCTCGATCGAGGACGGGCGGGGCGGGCGGCTCGTGGCCCGGTTCTCCGCGGCGCCCGGCGACCTGGGCTGACCCGGGCGGCCCCGCGCTCGCGTCCGCGCCCGGCGACCTGGGCTAACCCGGGCGGCCCCGCGTCCGCGGTCGCGCCTCGGCCGTCCGGTCAGCAGACCAGCAGCAGGAACGGGTTGGGGTCGACGGCGGGGCCGCCGCCCGGGTGCCACTCGAAATGGTCGTGGGGCGAGGTCCCGCGCGCGTTCCCCGTCGTCCCCACGTAGCCGATCACGTCGCCGGTCTCGACCGGCCCGAGCTTCCCGTACCGCGACAGGTGGGCGTTGTAGACGTGGCCGAACTCGCCGATCACCTTGACCGCGAGTCCGCCGAGCTCGTTGCGGGCGTCCACCGCCACCCCATCGAACGGCGCCACGATCGGGGTGCCGAGGGGGGCGAAGATGTCGTTCCCCTGGTGCTTGCGCAGCCGTTCCTTCCGCTTCACCTTGCCGTTCTTCCCCTCGACCTCGATCACGTCGACGCGCGGCGCGCCGAAGTCGTCGGCGATGGCGTGGGGGCCGTCCACCGGGCAGACCGCGAACGGACGGAGCTCGGAGAGCCGCCGGCGGGCCAGGTCCCGGCGCTCCCTGAGCCGCTCCAGCACCTCCCGCTGCTCCCGGAACGCCTGGCGCAGCTCGTGCTGCCTCGTGCCCAGCTCGAAGAGGAACCCGATCCGGCGGAGCTCGAGCTGCTGGAGCTCGGCCTGGCGCACGTTCATCCGTTCCTGCACCCAGAGCAGCTCGGCGGCGAGCTCGGCGTCGCGGCTGTTCAGCTCCTCGAGGAGCCCGATGGCCCGGGTGAGTTGCACGTAGGAGTCAGCGGCCAGGACCATCTGGAGCCCGGTGGCCGGGCCCAGGATGAAGGCGTAGCGGGAGCGCTCGTCGATCTCGTCCTGGATCTCGGCCAGCCGCGCGCGGAGCTCCTCGATCGCCCGGCGCGCCCGGCGGATACCGAGCTCGGTCCGCTCGAGGGCGCTCCGGACCTCCGAGATCCGCGTGGCGATCGCGTCGATCCGCTCCTGGATGGCGCGGATCTCCTCGCGCTTCGCCCGGACCCGGTCCCGGGCCTCCCGCAGCTCGCGCTGTGCCTCGCGGACCTCGGGGTCGCCGACCTGTGCCCCGGACGGGAGCGGGACCCCCGCGACGAGCACGGCGACGAGGGCGAACGCCGCGAGGGCGCGTGCCTTCCGGGGGCGGCGGGGGCCGCTCGGCGGTCGGGGGGATCGGGGCCGTGGATGGGGTTGCATCTGCGGGCACGGTATCGTGCACCGGTGACGCGGGCCGTGTCGATACGTCGGGCGGACCAGGGCGGATGGTGGGGGAGACGGGGAACGGCCGACGGCCGCATCCGGGAGCGCCGGCTCGGCTGACGAGGGAGCGACGACTCCCGCCCGGCCTGCCCGGGCTCGCGGTCGCGGTCCTGGTGGCGGTCGCCGCCGCCTCCTCGCCGCTCCCGGCCGCCGCCGCGCCGACCTGGGGCCAGACCAGGGAGGTCGCCGACTTCGCCTGGACCGACGGCCGGGCCGCCGCCGAGGCGGGGGGCGCGCTCCACGTCCTCTACGCCTCGGACCTCACGCCCGAGGGCTTCGCCCGGGACGGCGGCCCCTACCAGGGGGTGTTCCACGTCTCGAGCGCCGACGGCGGTAGGACCTGGTCGCAGCCGGTCCGCGTGAGCCAGCCCGACCGCCACGCGTTCCGCCCGGCCCTCGCCTCCGACGGCACGGCCCTCGTGGCGGCCTGGCTCACCCAGCGGAGCTACGAGCGCTACGAGCCCGCCCAGCCCCGGGTGCTGTTCGTCCGGGCGGGCTCGGGGGCCTCGTGGGGTCGGACGACGCGGCTCTCGCCGAGGCGGGGACGGGTGGACCGCCCGTCCGCGGCGGCCTCCGAGGGACGGGCCTACGTGGCCTGGACCGACGCGGATGCGGGGAGGATCCGCCTGGCCCGCTCGGCGGACGGCGGGGAGACGTGGCGACGCGCCGAGGTCGGGCGGACCAAGGCCCTCGACGCCTCGGGCGAGGGCTTCGCCGGGCTCCCGGCCGTCGCCGCCTCGGGCCCGACCGTCGGGGTGGTGTGGATCTCCTCGAGCCGGGGGGAGGTGCGGGCCAAGGTGTCCACGGACGGCGGCGAGACCTTCGGCGAGGCCGTGGTGCTGGCGTCGGGCGGGGGGCGGGCGAACGGCGGCGCGCCGGCCGTGGCCGCCGGGCCGATGCGGCTCACGTTCGCCTGGACCACGGGGCGCGGGGTGTTCGCCCGGACCTGGCGGGCGGGCGCCTGGGGGCCGCGGGTGCAGGTCTCGGCGTTCGGGCCCGAGCTCCCGGCCAAGGGCGGCTACGACCTGGCGGCGGGGATCTCGCCGAACGGGACGGTCGGGCTGGCCTGGGCGGAGTGCCGCACCGCGGGCTGCGACCTCCTCTCCGCCGACGCCCGGGTGGCGCTCGCCTGGGCCGGGTCGGCGGACGGGGGGTCCTGGGGCGCCCGGCGGATCGTGGCCGGCACCCGCGACCCCGAACGCAGGATCAACGACGGGCCCTCGGTGGTGTGGACCGGCCCGGCCACCCGCGTCGTGGTCCACGACGGCCGGACCTCGGGCTACACCTCGTACGCCGTCTTCGCGACGACGGGGACGGGGTCGTAGTGCGCTCCGTGATCCGGGAGAGGTCGTTCGGTTCTGTGAGGGTCTTCTGGCTGGATAGCGGGCTCGCGCTGGACCGGCTTCGGGCGGCGGCGGCGCGGCTCCTCGCGGACCGGCCGGAGGTGTCGAGGGTCGTGCTCTTCGGCTCGCTCGCGGAGGGGCGGGCGGTGCCGGGGAGCGACGCCGACGTCCTGTTGGTCCTGGAGCGCTCGGAGCGGCCGCGCTGGTTCGACCGCCCCCTCGACTACGGGCCCGGGTTCGAGGGCGTCGGGCTGCCGGTGGAGCTGTTCTGTTACACGCGCGAGGAGGTGGAGCGCGTGCCGCTCGCTCGCCGAGCCCTCGAGCGCGGCCTGCTCCTCGCGGAGCGGGGCGGGGCCGCGTCCCCGGGCTGATCCGCTCCCTCGCGGCTACGCGTCCTGGGCTCGGGGTCGCGCGCCGACGGCGAGGGCCACGAGCGTGAGGTCGGAGCGGAGGACCTTGAGTTCGTCCCGTACCTGACCCAGCTCGCCCCGCATCTCGTCCCGGAGCGCGGCGATCTCCTTCCGGAACTCGCCCCGGAGCTGCCCGAGCTCCCCCCCGAGCTGCTCTATCTCTCCCCGGAACTCGCCCCGGAGCTGCCCGAGCTCCCCCCCGAGCTGCTCTATCTCTCCCCGGAACTCGCCCCGGAGCTGGCCGATCTCCCCCCGGAGCTCGACCCGGGTCGCCTCCAGCTTGGCCTCGAGCTTCGCCTCGAGGCCAGCGACCGCCTCCCGCATCTCCCGACGGAACCCATGGATCAAGAGGCCGACCACGCCGGCGGCGACGGCGACGATCGCCCCGTTGACCAGGCTCTGCACGGGATCCACGCGGGACCTCCTCCGGGGAGGTGTGGGCACTGTAGCACCGGGCGCCGACACGGACGGGGACGGACCCCCACGGCGCCCGACCCCCACGGTGCCCGACCCCCCACGGCGCCCGCCGGGCCCCGGGGCGTGGGAACATCCTGGGCGTGGCGGATCCGGTCGAGGAGCGGCTGCGCACGGCCGCCCCCGTCGCCTTCGAGGGCTCGGGGGTGGTCTTCGCGTACCTGTTCGGGTCGCGGGCCACGGGGCGGGCCCGCCCGGACAGCGACGTGGACGTGGCCGTCTACCTCGACCCCCCGCCGCGGGATCCCCTGGCCGAGGCCCTCGCGCTGGCCGCCCGCCTCGAGGACGCCTCGGGCGTCGGCGGCATCGAGGTCGTGGTGATGAACGACGCGCCGCTCCCGCTCCTCGGGAGGATCCTCCGGGAGCGCATCGTCCTGTACTCGCGCGACGAGCCCGCCCGGGTCGCCTTCGAGAGCCTGGCCTTCCGCGAGTTCCTCGACTTCGAGTTCCACGCCCGCCAGCTCGACCGGGAGCTGCTCCGCCGACACGCCGAGGGCCGCCGCTGATGGTCGACCCCGGCCGGGTGCGCGCGCTCCTCGACCGGTTGGCCGAGGAGCTGTCCCACCTCCGCGCCCTCGCGGCCCGGGACCCCGCCGGCCTCCTCGCGGACCCGGACCTCCTCGCCGCCGTGAAGTACCGCTTCGTGGTGGCCATCGAGACCTGCATCGACCTCGCGCAGCACGCGATCGCCTCGGAGGGCCTCCGCGCCCCGGCGAGCTTCGCCGACTCCTTCGCCGTCCTCGGGGAGGCGGGGTTCGTCGACCCCGACCTCGTCCCCGCCCTCCAGGAGATGGCGAGGTTCCGGAACCTCCTCGTGCACGGCTACCTCCGGGTGGACGACCGGCGGGTCGTGGCGATCCTCCGGACACGTCTGGACGACCTCGACGCGTTCCGCGCCCAGGCGGCCCGGCGGACCCTCCAGGGCGCGTGAGCGGCGACGAGCATGATGCAGGACATCACCCCCGTGCGGTGAGGGCCGGGGTGTGGGAGTTCGTGGGCAGGGCGGAGGTGCTCGGGATGATCGCCCCCGAGCCGGGGGGCGAGGGCCCGATCTCGCTCACGGACGCCGGGAGGGCGACCGCGCTGGCCGCCCTCCGGGCCCGGGGCATCGCCCCCGGGACCGCCCCTGACCGAGGGGCCAGGGTCCCGTCGACCGCCGCCGGTGGCCGAGCTCAGCGCCGCGGGCCCCCGGCGCGGATGTCGATGGTGCGGATCCCTTCCGCCTTCGCGAGCGCGATCTGTCGGTCGTCGCCGGAGACGAGGCTCCCACATCCGAGCTCCAGCGCGGCGGCGACGTGGAGGATGTCGAGGCTGCGAGCGAGCGTCGTGCTCGCGTGGGCCTCGGAGAGGTTCCCTGCTCGGCGGAACACGGCTCCGAGATCCAAGGTCGGTCGCTGGAGGCGCCCCTTCTCCACGTCCTCATCGATGTGCCCGAGGAGTCCTCGGAGCTCCCCGACGGTGATCTGGCCTCTGCCGCGCAGGAGGCGAAGCGTGTTTCCGACCTCCAGGTCGTGCAGCGGGGTCCACGGGACGGGGACGTGCCTGCGGATCTCGGCACGCGCACGAGCGGAGTGCGCTTCGCTCACGTAGACGGCGACGAGGGCACTGGAGTCGAAGTAGACCCTCACCGCTCGCCGCGGTCGTCCGAGAGCTGCTGGCTCGGGGGCGGTGTGATGCGCCGGCGCCCCAGGACACGGCGGGCTCGCGCCGCCAGGTCGGGCCAGGGCTCGGGCTGAGCGGGCCTCGCGGGGACGAGCCGGGCCACGGGGCGCCCGCGGCGAGTGATCTCGACGGACTCACCTTTCTCGACCCGATCGAGGATGGCCCTGATCTCGCGCTGCAGTTCCCGGACGGGCACGGTCCTCATGTCGTGCATGATGCATGACATCCGAACGAGGCGTCAACCAGGTCCGGCCCGGCACCGAGGGGGAAGGGCCAAGGCTCCGACGACCGCCGGGTATCGGCCCAGGAGCCGGACCTGGAACGGCTGGGCCTCGAGGGCGCGCTGGTCGATGAGGCGCACCTCCTCGCGCTCGAGGAGCCTCTGGGCCGACCGGTGCCGCTCGTGCCAGGACGCGAAAGCGGCGACGACCACGCTCGTGTCGGCCGCGATCACCGCCGGACGCGTTCGAGCGTGTCGCGGACCTGGTCGGCGGTGAGGGCCGGGAGGGGAACCTCGGGTTCGGCCCGGGGCACGCCCCTCCGGCGGACGAGCCGCATCGGGGTGGGGACCGGCTCCAACTCGACCCGGCCGTCGCGGAGGGAAACCTCGATCTCCTGGCCGGGAACGAGTCCGAGCTCGTCCCGGATAGGCTTGGGGACGACGACCCTCCCGGCAGCGTCGATGGTGGTTCGCATGGCATCACACTACCATCAGCCAGCACGTCCGGCTGGCGGATCCCCTCTCCCTCGCCCGACATGCCCTGGTCCCTATACTCGCCCCGATGGAGCGGGCGGAACGCATGCAGCTGCTCGCCGCGGAGGCCGAGCGGATCGTCCGGGCCCTCGTCGAGCGGGGCGCGACCCTGGTCGTCGCGTTCGGGTCGTTCGGCCGCGGCGAGGTGGGCCGGTGGAGCGACCTGGACCTGATCGCCGTGATGGAGAGCCTCCCCTTCGTCGAACGCCTCGTGGCGCTCTACGAGGAGCTCGCCCCGCGGGTCGGGCTCGACCTGCTCGTCTACACCCCGGAGGAGTTCGCCGGGATGAAGGAGCGCGCGTTCATCCGCCGCGCCCTCGAGGAAGGGCGGGTCCTCCATGCGGCCTGATCCGCGAGAGGAGGGTCGACGGTGGGTGGACCAGAGGATGCGCTCCGCCGCTACCTCGCGCTGGACATGATCGCGACGGTCTGGGGCCGGAGCGACCTCGAGGAAGGGGAGGCCCTCCGGCTCGCCTACCGCGAGCTCCGCGTCTCCCGCGGATAGGTCCCGGGCGCCCTCCCGCTGGTCACGGAGGTTCCATCCGCCTGGGACCCGAGCGCGCCACGCGGTGATCGTGGTCGACGCCTCGGCCGCGCTCTCGGCGCTGCTGAACGCGGGCCCGGCCCGGCGGGCGCTGGGATCGGAACAGGTGCACGTCCCGCACCTGATCGACGCGGAGGTCGCGAGCGGGCTCCGGCGCGCGGTCGCCGCCGGGAGGATCGGGCCCGAGGCCGGCTGGGCGGCCCTCGACACCTGGCGGCGCCTGGGGATGGTCCGCCACCCGGTCCTCGGGGTCCTCGAGCGGGTCTGGGAGCTCCGTGCGAACCTCTCCGCCTACGACGCCTCCTACGTGGCGCTCGCCGAGCACCTCCGCTGCGCGCTCCTGACCTGCGACCGGCGGCTCGCCCTGGTGCGCGGCATCCGCTGCCCGGTCACGGTCGACCCTCGCTGAGCCGAGGCGACCCCGGGGCGGGCTCCGCCCCGGGGCGTCGGTGGGAGCTGTTAGAGTCGCGTCGGCCTCCTCCCCCTGGATCGGAGGTCGGATGGACACGACGCAGACGGTGATCAACGCCCTGGTCGTCGGGGCGGTCGGCCTCATCCTGGGCTTCCTGGTGAACGGCTTGCGACGGGAGACCCGGGCCCTCCGGACGGAGCTCAAGGGCGAGAACCAGGCCCTCCGAGCTGAGCTCAAGGGCGAGAACCAGGCACTCCGGGACGAGCTGAGGGGCGACATCCAGGGCTTCCGGGACGAGCTGAGGGGCGACATCCAGGGCTTCCGGGACGAGCTGAGGGGCGACATCCAGGCCCTCCGGACCGAGCTGAGGGGCGACATCCAGGGCTTCCGGGACGAGCTGAGGGGCGAGAACCAGGTCCTCCGAGCTGAGCTCAAGGGCGAGAACCAGGCACTCCGAGCCGAGCTGAAGGGAGAGAACGAGGCACTCCGAGCCGAGCTGAAGGGCGACATCCAGGGCTTCCGGGACGAGCTGAGGGGCGACATCCAGGGCTTCCGGGACGAGCTGAGGGGCGACATCCAGGGCGTCCGCACGGAACTGAAGGGCGATATCCAGCTCGTCCGGGGCGAGATGCAAGGCCTGCGGGACGAGCTCAAGGGCGACATCCAGGGCCTCCGGACGGAACTGAAGGGCCAGATCCACGCCTTCCGCACCGAGCTCCGGGACGAGATCCACGCCTCCCGGAAGGAGCTCGTGGAAGAGATCCGGGCCGTCCGCTCCGACCTCACCCAGGTCGCGCTCGCCGTCGGCGTCAGGCGGGCGGAAGGCGAGTAGCGCAACCGGTCGCCGGCACCGGCGCGCACGACGGATCCAGATGTCGCCAGGCCCGGGGGCCGCCGCCCCGATCGCCGTCCCCGGACGGGGGGTCGTCCGCCCGACCGACACGCCTCCCGGCCCCTCCCGTGATAGGCTCCGGCGGAACCGCGGCGGACCGGGGAGCGTCGAGGAACGGGAGCCGCGGGCCGATGGTCGGCGTGCCGCGTAACCTCGGACGCGCGGCGGACGTTGGGGCGTTCAAGGGGAGCGTATGGTCACACGGGTGTCCGAGGTCCGCCGCGGGACCGGCCTCCTCGGGGAGGAGGACGACCGCGCGCTCGTCCTCGCGTTCCAGGAGGGCGAGCCCGACGCGTTCGCCACGATCTACCGCCGCTACCGGCCCCTCGCCGGCGCGGTCTGCCTCAAGATCCTGGGGAACCGGGAGGACGCCGAGGAAGCCGCCCAGGAGACCATGCTCCGGGTCCTCCAGGGGCTCCCCCGGTTCAACGGCCGGTACCAGCTCGCGGCCTGGGTGGCCCGGATCGCCACCAACGTCTCGCTCGACGCGCTCCGGGCCCGGTCGCGCCGGCCCCCAAGCGGCGGTTCGACCGACGAGATCGAGGAGCTGCGGGGGGCCGGCGCCGAGGACCCCCTGGAGCTCGTCGAGCGGCTGTTCGAGCGCGAGCAGGTCCGGGCGGTCCTCGAGGAACTTCCCCCGCACCACCGGGAAGCCCTGGTCCTGCGGGAGTTCGAGGGCCGCTCGCACCGCGAGATCGGCGAGCGCCTCGGGATCACCCCCGCCCAGGCCAAGGCCCTCATCCACCGGGCCAAGGGAACCTTCCGGCGGGCCTGGGACGGCGACGGGCGCCACCGCGGCCTGGCGGCGCTCCTCGCGGTCCTGCCCGGGCGCGGTTGGTTCCGCCGGCTCCTGAGCGTGCCGCACGACGCGGCGGCCGCCGCCTCGACCCACGTGCAGGTCGCGGCGGCCGAGGTCGCCTCGGCGCCGCTCGCGACCGCCGCCGGGCCGGGGGAGCGGCTCCTCGCGGGCGCCATGGCCCTGCTGATCGCGGGCGGGGTGGGGGCGGTCGCGGTGCGCGAGGCGCGCGAGCCCGGGCCCGGGAGGGAGCCGCGGCGGACGTCCCAGGTCGCCGCGGTCGCCGTCCCCGATACCCTCCAGCAGGTCGCCCCGAAGCCCGCGCCGATCCGGGTCGATCGGGAGCGGCGGGAGCGGAGGAAGGAGGAGGACCGGGCGGGGGTGGAGGCCGAGGCGCCGACGCCGGAGCCGTCGGTGGCCCCCGAGCCCGCTGCGAGCCCCTCCCCCGGGCCCGCGCCCGAGCCGCCGCCCCCGCCGCCGGCCCCGGCCTGGAGCTTGGCCCTCGGGATCGACGCGCCGACCTACTCGTGCGGCTGCGCAGGGATGGTGCTGGTCTCGGAGGCCGTGTACGGGCGGGCCGGGGACGGCGTCCGGTTCCAGCAGACCGCCCGGGGACCGGTCCCGGCGGCCGACGGGAGCGACCTGCGAGAGGTGGGCGTCACCTACTTCGGGGAGGCGGACGCGGGCGCCGGTCGCGGTGGGTTCCGGCTCGTCCTCTACCAGGACACGCGGACCTACGAGTACGAGGGGACCGGCGACCTCGTCGAGGCGGTCGTGGCGAAGGACGGCCAGGCCACGTACCTGTTCGAGGGGACCTTCCGGCTCGTCACGGTGCCCGACGAGGCCGATGCGCCGGTGCTCCGGGAGGGCACCTTCCACCTCCGCGTCACCTTCTGGGTGGACGGGACCAGCCTCTACCGCACGGAGCTCTCGATCGCCGGGACCGGCGGCGCCGAGCCCGCGGCCTGAACCCCCGCAACCTTGGCCCTTCCGGGACGTTGATACCGGTGGGAACCATCCGGGTCCGGGGTTTTGACTCCGCCCGGCGGAAGCGGTAGGGTCCGCGGCGAGCGGCCCGAGGGGGGCTCGGTTGGCCCTGGGGAAGGAACGAAGGGTCCGCGAGGCCGCGACCGGAGGGCGGGTGGCCCGCCGGTCGTTTCCTTGCGTCCGGGGAGGGCCGGCAGGTCCCCCCTTCCGCGGAAGGGGCACGGAAGGCAGGGAAGGAGGAAAGGAGACGGTATGGGAGTGAGACGAACCCCTGGAGGAGGACGCCGGGTCGGCCGTGGCCTCGGCGCCCTCGCCACGTCGTTCCTCGTGGGCGCGTGGCTGGTACTCACGGCCATCCCGGCGTCGGCCGATGCCGCGTCGTGCACGGTTACAACGGCCTTCGGGATCACCGAGGTCACGGTGACCCTCGACGCGGCGGATCAGCCCGACACCCTCAGCCGGACGAGCGGCGGCACGATCCAGATCGACGCCGCGAACCTGCCGGCTCCGTGTGGGAGCGCGTCCGTGGACAACACGGACGTCATCACGCTCAGCGGGGGCGACGCCGATGCCAACGACGTGGTGATTGACCTCTCGAACGGCGGGTTCGTCGGGAGCGACGGGAACGAGGTCGACATCGTGCTCGAGCTCGGGACGGGCGCCGGGACTGACAGCCTCACGATCGAGGGATCCAACTCCGCCGACACCATCGTCCTCGGGGACGGCAGCGTGAACCTGAACGGGGACGACGACGCCGACCTCGAGGGCGAGGACACCGCCGAGGTGGTGACGGTCAACGGCAACGACGGCGACGACACCGTGAGCGGTGCCGGCGGGTCCGGCACCGGAGGGGCCTTCGCCGCGGCCCTGACCATCGACGGTGGGGACGGGAACGACACCCTGACCGGCGGATCAGCTGCCGACACGATCGACGGCGGCGACGGCGACGACACGATTGACGGCGGTGCCGGTAACGACGCGGCGCTGAACGGTGACGGGGGCGACGACACCGTGAGCGGCGGCACCGGCGACGAGCTCCTCGAAGGCGGGGAGGGTGCCGACACGCTGGATGGCGGCTCCGGCACCGACGTCATCGACGACGACGGTCTCGGGGCCGACGACGACGACACCATCACCGGGAGCTCCGGCGACGACACCATCACCGCCGGTGAGGGTGACGACGTCATCGACGGTGGTACCGGCACCGACAGCGAGAACGGCGAGGCCGGCGACGACACGTTCAACCAGGGCACGTCCTCCAACGGCAACGACACGCTCACCGGGGGTGCTGACACCGACACCGCCGACTACTCCGGCCGGACCTCGTCGGTGAGCCTCTCCAACGACGGCACGGCCGACGACGGCGAGACCGACGAGGACGACAATGTCGGGGCAGACGTCGAGGTCCTGGTGGGCGGCGCTGCGGCCGACACGATTTCGGCTGCGGCCGGCACGACCGCCGTCGGCGGGCCGGGAGGCGACGAGCTGACGGCGACGGGTGCTGGTGCCACCGTGAGCTACGAGGGCGACACGGCGGGCGTGACGGTCGACCTGACCGACTCCGACGCCGCGACCGCCGGCGACCAGCAGACCGCCTCCGGCGGCGACGCCGAGGGCGACACCCTCACCGACTTCGACAACGCCACCGGCGGTGACGGGAACGACTCCCTCACCGGCAACGACGGCGCCAACACGCTCGACGGCGGGGCCGGGGACGACGTCCTGGCCGGTGGCGACGGTGCCGACACGCTCGTCGGCGGAGACGGTAACGACACCTACGACGAGGGCGACGCCGCGAGCGGCGCCGATGACATCGGAGACGACCCCGCCGCAGCGGGTGACCAGGACGCTGGCTCGGACACGGTCGACTACAGCGGCCGGACCGGCGACCTGACGATCACGCTGGGTGACGACCCCGACAACGACGGGGAGGCGGGCGAGACCGATGACCTCAACGTCGAGAACGTCATGGGTGGCTCGGGCGCCGACACCATCACCGGCGATGCCTCCGCCAACTCCATCTCCGGCGGACCCGGCGCGGACACCCTCGACGGTGCGGGCGGCTCGGACACGGTGGACTACAGCACCGACACCGCCGGGGTCACGGTGAACCTCTCGACCCAGTCCGCCTCGGGCGGGGACGCCGAGGGCGACTCGATCGCGAACTTCGAGAACGCCACCGGCGGCTCCGGCAACGACTCCCTCACCGGGAGCGGGGCCGACAACGCCCTCGCGGGCGGCGGCGGGAACGACACCTTCGTCGGCCGCGGCGGCGACGACACGATCAGCGGCGGCGCGGGCAAGGACCGGGTGAACTACTCGGCCTCCGCCTCCGGCGTGGTCGTGAACCTGAAGAGCGGGGTCGGGGCCGGCATCACCGACGGCACCGACACGATCTCGGGCGTCGAGAACGTCACCGGGACGATCTTCAGGGACCGCATCACCGGCAACGGGAAGGCCAACCGGCTGTCCGGTGGCGACGGGAACGACGACCTGAGGGGCCTCGGCGGCAACGACAAGCTGATCGGCGGCCCGGGTCGCGACTCCGGGAACGGCGGCAAGGGCAGGGACACCTGCAAGGGCATCGAGCAGGAGAAGAACTGCGAGCGGTAGTTCCACCTACCCGCTGAGCCCTGGGAACCGGCCCCCGCGAGGGGGCCGGTTCCTTATTCCCCGGAGCGCGCCGCCGCGAGCCGGGGACCCCGAGCCGGCCCTGGGCTCGGTGATCGTCCGCTTCGGGCGGGGGCAGGTCGCCCGGTGGTCCGTGATGTCACCGGCCGCTGCTACGCTTCGCCCAGACGAGCGGCGATGGGCATCTCACCGGAGGAGTTCGAGGCCTTCCTGCGCTCCCTGAGGGAGGATCCGGAGCGCCTCGGGGCGCTGCGGTCGCTCCTGTTCGGGGAGGTCGGACCGTGGGAACGGCTGGCGCGGGCCCAGGAGGAGACCACCCTCGCCCTCTCCGCTCTGGCCGAGGCCCAGCGGCGGACCGAGGAGCACCTGGCCACCCTGGCCCAGCGGGTCGAGGCCCTGACCCAGCGGGTCGACGCCCTCACCGCGCGGGTGGACGAGCTGGCCCAGGGGCTGGCCGCCCTCACGGCCCGGGTCGACGCCCTCACCGCCCGGGTGGACGAGCTGGCCCAGGGGCTGGCCGCCCTCACGGCCCGGGTCGACGCCCTCACCGCCCGGGTGGACGAGCTGGCCCAGGGGCTGGCCGCCCTCACGGCCCGGGTCGACGCCCTCACCGCCCGGGTGGACGAGCTGGCCCAGGGGCTGGCCGCCCTCACGGCCCGGGTCGACGCCCTCACCGCCCGGGTGGACGAGCTGGCCCAGGGGCTGG
>FWPU01002628.1_pt1 | contig 17852 bp, 16 predicted proteins | sample 2228361 | NCBI WGS metagenome assembly FWPU01 (sample SAMEA103939777, study PRJEB20133) | metagenome
CCCCCATCGAGAGCCAGGGCTTCGTCATCCAGGTGCCGTAGCGCGGTCTGCCCCGGGCTCAGCGCCGCCCAAAGCCGGGCGGGAGCCCTGGCCATCGCCCAGCCGCCAGCCGCTACCCCAAAAAGTGGGGGAGCGGCAAGGAGCGTTCCCCGCTTGACTGCCTGGTTGATTGGTCGTACCAATTGGTCGTACCAATTTCCGGAGCTCCTTCCGCCGCCATGGGCCTTGCTTCCCGCGAGAGTGCATCCAACGCATGCCTGCGCGCGTTGCGCGAGTCCATCCTCGCCGGCGAATACGCCCCTGGGACACGTCTGCCACCCGAGCGACAGCTCGCCGCCGACTTCGGCGTGAATCGCGTCACGGTGCGCAGCGCGCTCGCCCAGCTCGAGGCGGCGAGGCTGGTCTCGGTGCGACAGGGTTCGGGCTACGTCGTCCGCGACTTCCGCCGCGAGGCGGGTCCCGACCTGATCCGCGACCTGATCGCGCTGGCGCGCTCGAAGACCGCCGTCGCGTCGATCGTGGCCGACCTTCTGGCGGTGCGGCGCTCGGTGGCGCAACTGGTGTTGGAACGGCTCGGCGCGACGTCGGTACGGCAGCCCGCACTGCGGGCCATCGCCAGAGCGGTCGACGCGCTGGAGCAGGCCGCCAAGGGCGACGCGCCGGCCGAAAAGATCGCCCGCGCCGATCTCGAGGTCGCCAGGGCGCTGGTGGCGGCGACCGGCAGCGCGGTGCTCCAGCTCTTCTTGAACCCGGTGGCCGCCGTCCTCACCGAGTTACCGGCGCTGCAGCGCGCGATGTACCGCAGGCCGGAAGAGATCGTCGCCAGCTACAGAATGCTCGTCGCGTGGCTCGAGACCGGCGGTGGCGACATGGGGCCGATGCTGGCCGAGCTCGAACGCCACGACGCCCGGACGCTCGCCGCGCTCGCGCCGGCGACGAGCAAGAGGAGCAGGACCCGATGACCCGCCTCGATTCGAGCCCGCGCACCCCGCCCGCCGTCGTCGCGTTCCGCGTCGCCTACGGGTTTCTGACGCTCAACTTCCTGATTCCCGCGACGTCGTATCTGCTGACACCCGAGGTGGCGATCGCGCAGCTCGACGCCCTGAACCAGACGCTCGGGGGAAGGCCGTACGTGGCCCACGAGTCGGTGGGCCACCTGTGGCACATGCTCGCCGTCGGCAACGTCATGACGCTGGGCTTCATGTGCGCGCTCCTGCTCGCCGACCTGCGGCGTTTCTACCCGGTGCTGCCGGCCCTGACGTTCCTCAAGGGGTTTTCCGCGCTCAGTGCGCTGCGGCTCGGCATCGCCTTCGACATGCCGGCATTCATGGCCGTCTTCGCGCTCGATGGCATCACCACCGCCGCCATCGTCTTCTTCGCGATGCGCGCCCACCGCGCGATGGCATCGCTGGTTCCGTCACCGCGCCCATCGCCATACTTCTGGCTGCTGCTCTGGCGACCCGATCGCATTCAGCGGCGGCTCGACCAGATCCGCGAGGCGGGCATCGTGCGCGCGCCGCCCAACCTCTGGCAGATCTTCTTGGGCGTCCTCTACATGTGGAGCCGCCTTCTGCATCGCACGGACACGGTAGGCACGTCGTCTCGCCCCGTACGGCGCACCTGGCGAGCGCGGTTGCTCGCCCACCGCGCGCTGCGGCTGCCGGTGCTGATCGCCGGCCGTTACGTGGCGCCGCTCGATTTCTCGGGGCTGGCCGCCGCGCCCGAGAGAATCATCCGCCACCTGCTCGGTGCGCACCACGACGGGGCGCAGTGCGTCTACGATCTGGAGCTGTTGTCGCTCCATTCGGGCGCGCTCGAGGCGTTGCGCGACGAGCTGCGCGCCGTCGTGGCTGGGAGGTCGCGCCGCGCGCGCTGGCTGCAGGACCTGGTGGTCTTCGAGGGCTACCACCTCGAGCTGCTCGAGCGAGTCGAGGCGGTGCTCGCGGGCGCGCCCATCGTCACCGAGGCCGAGGCGACGGATCCCGACCTCTCGTTGCGCGGGTACCTCTCGTGGTGCGCCCGCCAGCCCGCATCGCCTGCCGAGACCTGGGCGGCGTTGAGGCGAGGGCAGCTGACCTTCGCCAGGCCCGCGCGAAACCCGACCACGCTTTGAGTCGTGCTGGCGAAACCGATGATTTTCACCTTGGCGGCGTTGCCACGTGCGCTTTTTGCGGCTGCGCGCCGAACGAGGCGGACGTAAAAACGTCGCCCATGCGCTCCTACCCTGCGCTCTTCTGCATCGTGCTCTCCTGTGCCACGCCACCTGCTCCCGTGCCGGTCGACGACGAGCCGCCGGGAGCACCGCTCTCTCCGCTCGAGTCGCACTTCACCGAGCTCAAGCAGCTCACGTTCGGCGGAGAGAACGCCGAGGCCTACTGGTCCTTCGACGGCCGCGAGCTCATCTACCAGGCGACGGTGGGCGACGCGCAGTGCGATCGGATCTACCGGCTCTCGCTCGACTCGAAGACGCCGGTGCAGGTCTCGAGCGGCAAGGGCGCCACCACGTGCGCGTACTTTTTGCCGGGCAACGACGAGGTGGTGTTTGCCTCGACGCACCTCGGCGGCGACGCGTGCCCGCCGAAGCCGGATCGCAGCCAGGGCTACGCCTGGGCGCTCTACGACACCTACGACATCTTCAAGGCGAAGCGCGACGGCTCGGAGCTCGTGCGCCTCACCGACACGCCCGGCTACGACGCCGAGGCGACCGTCTGCCCGAAGGACGGCTCCATCGTCTTCACGTCGGTGCGCGACGGCGACCTCGAGCTCTACCGCATGGACCGGGACGGGAAGAACGTGAAGCGCCTCACCTTCACGCCCGGCTATGACGGTGGAGCCTTCTTCAACCACGACTGCACGAAGATCGTCTGGCGCGCCTCTCGGCCACAGGGCAGGGAGCTCGACGACTACCGCTCGCTCCTCTCGCGCGGGCTGGTGCGGCCCAGCAAGCTCGAGCTGTACGTGGCCAACGCCGACGGCTCGGATCCGACGCAGATCACCGCGCTCGGAGCGGCGTCGTTCGCTCCATTCTTCCACCCGAGCGGGCGGCGCATCCTCTTCTCGAGCAACTTCGGAGATCCGAAGGGCCGCGAGTTCGAGATCTACGCGGTCGACGTCGACGGCACCAACCTCGAGCGCATCACGTACTCGAACGGGTTCGACGGCTTCCCCATGTTCTCACCCGACGGCACGAAGCTCGTGTTCGCGTCGAACCGGGCGACGGCCGAGGGCAAGCACGACACGAACGTGTTTTTGGCCACGTGGGTGGACGACGCGCCCAACCGCCAGCTCATCGAGACGGCGGCCGACCGCATCGCCGCCGACGTGAGGTGGCTGGCGCACCCCGATCGGCAGGGCCGCGGCGTGGGCACCGAGGGGCTGGCGAAAGCGGGCGAGTACCTCGAGCAGCGGATGAAGGCGCTCGGGCTCGAGCCCGCCGGAGACGACGGCACCTTCCGCCAGCACTTCCCGGTCGCCACCTCGGTGCGCATGGCCGCGTCCACGAAGGTGTCGTTCGACGGTCAGGCCTTGGCCGCGGGCGACTTCACCGCGCTCGGCTTCTCGGCGGCGGGAACGGTGAAGGGCCCGATGGTGCTCGCGGGCTACGGGCTGCGCGACGACGAGCTCTCGCTGGACGACTACGCGAAGCTCGACGTCAAGGGGAAGGTCGTGGTGGTGCGCCGCTTCACGCCAGAGGACGGCAAGCTGGCCGACACGAAGCCGCAGCGGCGGCTTTCGGACCTGCGCCACAAGGCGTGGACGGCGCGCGAGCGCGGGGCCAAGGCGCTGGTGGTGGTCGACTGGCCCGCTCCGCCGGACGAAAAGCCCGCCGACTGGAAGATGCCGGCCGACTCGGCGCTGCCGAGCCTTTTGCCCGAGGGCACCGACGTCGGCATTCCCGTGGTGGTGGTGAAGCGGGCGGCGATGGAGAAGCTGATGCCGAAGCTCGAGTCGAAGAAGAAGGTGACGGCCGAGCTGACGGTGCAGCTCGAGGTGGAGACGCAGCAGGCGTTCAACGTGGTGGGCGTCATTCGCTCGGGCAAGCCCGGCCCGGGCGTGGTGCTCGGAGCGCACTACGACCATCTGGGCTTCGGTGGCCGGCACTCGCTGGCGCCGGACAAGCACGTTCCGCACGTGGGAGCCGACGACAACGCCTCGGGGACGGCGGCGGTGCTCGAGGCGGCGCGCGCGCTCGTCGAGAAGAAGGACCAGCTCGCGGGCGACGTCGTGGTGGCGCTCTTCTCGGCCGAGGAGTCCGGCGTGCTCGGCTCGACGCATTTCACGCGCGTGCACGGCGACGCCGGGCTCAACCGGAAGTACGCCGCGATGCTGAACCTCGACATGGTCGGGCGGCTGCGCGCCAATCGGCTCACCGTCATCGGCGGCGAGTCGGCCGAGGAATGGCCCTCGGTGGTGAACGCGGCGTGCGCGCGCGCGCGGGTCGAGTGCTCGCTCGGCGGAGACGGCTACGGCCCCAGCGACCAGACGCCGTTCTATGCGGCCGGCCTGCCGGTGCTGCACTTCTTCACCGGAGCGCACTCGGACTACCACAAGCCCTCCGACACGCCGGACCGCCTGAACTACTCGGGCGCGGCGCAGGTGGCGAAGGTGGTGGCCGACGTCGCCGAGCAGATTGCCAACGGCGCGAAGCTCACCTTCCGCAAGGCGCCCTCGCCCACGCCGCGCGGCGACCTGCGCAGCTTCAACGCGTCGCTCGGCACCATTCCCGACTACGCGGGACCGCCGCAGGGGCTCAAGGGCGTCTTGCTCGCGGGCGTGCGCCCCGGCGGAGCGGCCGACCTGGCGGGCCTCAAGCGCGGCGACGTGCTGATCCGCATCGGCAAGCACGACATCACCAGCGTGGAGGACTTGATGTACGTGCTGAACGCGTCGAAGCCCGGCGAGACCGTGACGGTGGTGGTGGTGCGCGACGGCAAGGAAGTGAGCGCCGAGGCGACGTTGCAGGAGAGCCGGCGGCGCTGACGCCCTCTCCGCCGATTGGACGGAAGTGGTACAAGGCGGTCGATGGCCCGCGTCCGTCGAGCGCTCCCGGTGTTGGCGACGTTCCTGGTCGGTTGCGCCAACGGCTGTGGCGGCTGCGGCGCGCTCGAGCCCATTCCCAACGGGCGCTACGTCGGCGAGAAGGTCGACTCGGCGCTGACCGCGCGGCTCTCGCCGAGCGGCTACGCGGTGCTGAACACCCATTGGCAGCTCATCCTCTCGCGCTTCGCCCCGGGCAACCGGCTCGACGTGCTCTTGCCGTGCACCGTGCAGAACATCTTGCCGGTCGGAAACGTGGTCATCGCCGACGAGGGCACGTTGGGCTGCACGTCCGAGACGTGCGGGCTGATGGACGGCAAGTGCGACATCTTCGACGTGCCGCGCACCATCCCGGTCTTCTTCAGCGACCTGAGGCTCGCTCCGAAGTCGCCGGACGAGATCGAGGCCCGCATCGACGTGACGCTGTCGACCGGGAAGATCCACGTCGACACGGTCAGCCGCAATCACTACCTCTGCCTGGGCCAGGGCCCGGTGAAGTGCAGCTTCGACTACGCATCGAGCCGCGCGCAGCCGGGCAACAACGTGTTCCGCGTGGCGGTGAAGCTCACCATCGACCAGCGCTGGGATCGGATTCTGTCCTTCACGGTTTCGTCGCTCGGGGGAGGCCAGGCCTGCGGCGTGGGAGCGCAACCGCCGGAGTGCTTCGACCCGGCCGACCTCGTCGTGCAGGCCGAGGGAAGCTGCAATACCTGCGAGGCCGCCGACTGGAATTTCGTGAAGGCCCTCCTCCTCGGCCAGATCGGCGACGCGCTCGAGAAGGAGCTGCAGAAGGCCATCGACGCGCAGGCCTGCGAGCGCTGCGGCGACGGAGGCACCTGCCCGTCCATTCCCGGCGCCACCGGGGTCTGCAACAACGACGGCATCTGCATGACGTCGGGCACCGACACCTGCGTCCCGCGCGTGCTCGGCGCCGAAGGCCGGCTGCGGCTCGACGCGCTGGCCGGCCCGTACGGCGTTCCTCCAGGCTCGGCGATGGACCTCTCGCTGGCCGCCGGAGGTGAAGCGCGGAGCGACACCGGCACGTCGGTGGGCGCGCGCGGAGGGACCAGGCCCCTGTCGACTCCGGCCTGCGTACGCGCGGTGCCTCCGCCTCCCAAGGTGACCCTGCCGCTGGCGCCGCTGGATGCGGACGCTCCCGACGCCGGCTACGACGTCGGCCTGGCCGTGTCGCGCCACTTCCTCGACCAAGCGTTCCACGGCGCGCACCAGTCGGGAGCGATGTGCCTGCAGCTCACCACCGACACGGTGGCGCAGCTTCACTCGGGGCTGTTCAAGGTGCTGCTCCCGTCGCTCGGCAAGCTCACCGGCCCGAAGGACGTGCCGATGATGGTGGTGCTGCGCCCGTCCGAGCCTCCGCGGGCCACGTTGGGCGCGGGCACGGTCGATGCGGCGGGCAAGCCGAAGGATCCGCTCGTCACCGTGACGATGAAGGACGTCTCGGTGGACGTGTACGCGCTGCTCGACGACCGCTTCGCGCGGCTGTTCACGCTGACGTTCGACCTGTCGCTGCCGATGGGCGTCGTGCTCGAGGGCTGCGCCACGGTGTCGCCGACGCTGGGGAGCCTCGGAGGCGCCGTCACCAACGTGCGCGCCAGCAACAACGAAGCTCTGGCAGAGGACTTGTCGCAGCTCGAGAAGCTCGTGCCGATGTTCGTCGCCGCCGCCGAGGGCCAGCTCGGTTCGACGCTGGGCAGGTTCACCCTGCCCGCCTTCGGCGACTTCAAGCTGAAGCTCGAATCGGCCAAGGGCATCGGCAACGTCGCCGGCACCAACACCTACGAGCACGTCGGCATCTACGCGAAGCTGCTCCGGGCCACCGCGGCGTGCGCGGTGTCTGCGCCCGCCGCGCGCGCCACCCTGGTCCGCCTGGACGTGCCCTCGGCCGAGGCGATGCGCGAAGGCCCGCTCGTCTGGCCGGCAGCCACCCTCGACGTCGGGGCCGAGGGTCTGCCCGGCCCGTTCGAGTACGCCTGGCGCGTGGATGACGGGCTGTGGACGCCGTTCGAGCGCTCCGCCGGCCGGCTCGTGGTGCGTCACCCCGCGCTGCTCTTCGAGGGCCATCACACCATTTCGGTGCGGGCGCGGGTGCCCGGCTCGGTGGGCGTCTCCGCCCCCGCATCTGTCGGCGTCACCATCGACTGGTCGCCACCCGAGCTCTCGCTGAAGGAAGACCGCATGTCCGACCGGCTGCGCGTCCACGCTTCCGACGTGGTGACCGCTCGCGAGCGTCTCCGGTTCAGCTATCGGCTCGGCGACGGCGAGTGGACGGCGTTCGGTGCCGAGCGGGAGATTTCGCTGTCTGCCGTCGAGGCGCAGGGCGGCGTGTCGGTGCGGGTGCGGGACGAGGCGGGCCACGTCGCGGAGGCGCGCTGGCGGGCGCCGGTGGTGGTGGCGCGGTAGCTCCGTCAGGAATTTTCACCGTCCACCGTCCGCTCTCTCATGGAGAGCGTGATGTCGGTGACCCGATTCCTTCCCAAGCCCGTGCTCGATGCGAGGCGGCCGTCGCATGAGCTGGACGTCTGCTCCGACGGCGCGAGCGGTTCGGTGCCACCCGGCTAGGGAGAATTCTTCGGAGCACGCGCTAAAGCGACTCTCGAGGCCGGGTTGGCGAAAGCCGATCCGGCCTCGGCGCTTTCAGGGCTGAAGGCAACTCGCCGCCGCAGCTCCAAGGCGGAGCGCCGGCTTCGTAAGCCGGTGGGCCCGGTTCGATTCCGGGCGGCGGCTTCGGTCGGGGGAAACCCGACGGTTCTGTGACAGCGCGAATACGACGAATGGGCCCGTCGCTCAGTGGTGAGCACCCGCCTCTTGAGCGGAGACGTGCAGGTTCGACTCCTGCCGGGCCCACTCACGCGGTGCTGGTCTACTGGTTGGGCCGTGGTCTGCCAGGCCACTGAACCGGGTTCGATTCCCGGGCACCGCTCTGATTGCACGGTGAGCCGAATGGCAAGGCACCCGGCTGTTGACCGGGCGAGGGCTTCTGCCCCACCTGCAGGTTCGATTCCTGCCCGTGCAGCTCGACGGCGCCGCAGGTCGTGGCGGCCATCTCGTCTGCAAAACGAGCGGAGCGAGTTCGATTCTCGCCGGCGCCTTCGCTGTCGACGACGAGGTGTGGGGGAGCGGTGCCCCACCTGCTTCGGGAGCAGGAGCACGCCGGTTCGAATCCGGCCGCCTCGATGAAGCGGAGCATGGCGTAACGGAAGCGCGGTCGCCCGATCAGCGACACGTCCAGGTTCGAATCCTGGTGCTCCGAAGATGGCGGCGCTGGTGTAGCCGGCTCTGCACGGCGCGCTGTGAACGCGCAGGTTCGGGTTCGACCCCCGGGCGCCGCCCTGTTGCCCTCGTGCGCATCTGGTGAAGCGGCGCGGCTGTCTACCGCGTGAGGCGGGTTCGATTCCCGCCGAGGGCGCTCGCGGCCGTTCGACTCCCCCCGACTCCAACGCAGCGCCCGGTGGATTCCGGGCCTGGGCCTCCGAAGCCCGGTGCGCGAGGTTCGATTCCTCGGCGCTGCACTTCGCCCCGACCGGTGGACTCTCCGGCCCTGCGGCTACGAACCGCGGCGTGGAACGTTCGATTCGTTCTCGGGGTGCACGCAGCGCGAGCCGGACGCTCGCCCGTCGGTCCTAACGACAGGTCGCTCGGTTCGACTCCGAGGCGCTGTGCTTCGCCGTGAGCATGTCCAGGGAGGACGGGCGGGCCCATACCCCGTCGGAGCTGGTTCGAGTCCAGCGCTCACGACACGCTGGACGTGCCGACTGGGACGGCGCCGCGCCCACACCGCGGCGGAGCAGGGTTCGATTCCCTGGTCCAGCAAGCGCCGGGATGGCCCAACCAGGTAGAGGCGCCGCGCTCAGAACGCGGAGGTTGCCGGTTCGAATCCGGCTCCCGGTACTGCGCTCCCGTAGCCCAATCTGGCAGAGGCGTCGGGTCGAGGGCCCGAAGGTTGGTGGTTCGACTCCACCCGGGAGCACTTCAAACCAAACACAAACACAAACCATACACAGAAAGGAGCAGCGCGATGGATACGCTCGTGCTGGACCGGACGTACCGCCCGGTCGCCATCGTCTCGTGGCAGCGCGCCGTGACGCTGCTCTTCGAGGGGAAGATCGAGGTCATCGAGACGTACGAGGACTGGACCGTGCGCTCGGTGACGCTCGAGCTCAAGGTGCCTTCCATCGTCCGCTTCATGCGGGCCATCCGCGGGAAGAAGCGCGGCATCAAGTTCTCGCGCCAGAACGTCTACGCGCGGGACAAGGGCCGCTGCCAATACTGCGGCGTCCCGGTGTCGCGCATGGAGGCCACCTACGACCACGTCGTGCCGCGCGCCCAGGGCGGCCAGACGGTCTGGGAGAACATCGTCATCGCCTGCGTGGGCTGCAACCAGAAGAAGGGCGGCCGCCGGCCGGCTGAGGCCGGCATGAGGCTGCTCTCGACGCCGGTGAAGCCGACCAGCCTCCCGGACACGTTCCGCCTGACGCTGACGTGGCAGAAGGGCATGCCGCAGTCGTGGGTGAGCTGGCTCCGCAGCGTGGCGTACTGGAACGGAGAGCTGCAGACGTAGTCGGGAGCGGGTTTCCCGCTCCCGATCTGGAGGGAGCGGTCGCGGTGGCGCGACGCCGGCCTCGAAAGCCGGGCTGCCGGGAACGGCCGGGTTCGACTCCTACTCCCTCCGCTTTCGTGGAAGGGCGGCCCGAGGGTGGGCAGCCGGCGTGCTACGCCGGTCGAGCGGCGACGCTCACGGTTCGACTCCGTGCCCTTCCGCTCGGCGCGCCGGGCGCGTGGCCGCGCGTGCCGCATCCACCACCCGGACCAGCATCAGCGAGGCGAGCACGCCCGCGTACAGCATGGGCTCGGTGGTGTCCTTCTTCACGCGCAGGACGAAGTGCACCACGCCGAGCCCCGCGGAGAGGTACGCGAGCCGGTGGAGCAGCTTCCACCGCTTGAAGCCGAGCCGCCGCACCATCTCGTCCGTCGACGTCACCGCCAGCGGCACCATGGCCAGCCACGCCAGAAAACCCACGAGGATGAAGGGGCGCCTGGCGACGTCCTCGACGATGGCGCCGACGTTCAGCACCTGATCCAGCCCGGCGTAGGTGACGACGTGCGCGCTGCCGTAGAAGAAGGCGTAGAGCCCGAGCAGCCGCCGCACGCGCATGGGCCACGTCCAGCCGAGCAGCGCCTTCAGCGGCGTGCAGGCCAACGACAGCACCAGGAAGACCAGCGCCACCTTGCCCAGGCGGTTCAGCGCCTCGGCGATGGGGTTGGCGCCGAGGCTCCCACTCGCCGCGTTCCACAGAATGGCCGCGAGCGGCACCAGCGCCCCGGTGTGCACCGACGGCTTGAGCCACGGCAGGACGCGGCTTCCCATCAGTAGTACTTCCGCAGGTCCATCCCCGAATACAGCGAGGCGACCTCGTTGGCGTAGCCGTTGAACGGCAGCGTCTTCCTCCGCCCGAGCTCGCCCAGACGGCGCTCGGTGGCCTGACTCCAACGCGGGTGATCCACCTCGGGGTTCACGTTCGCGTAGAAGCCGTATTCGTTCGGCGCCGCGCGGCTCCAGGTGGTGGGCGGCTGCTGCTCTGTAAAGGAAATCTTCACAATCGACTTGATGCCCTTGAAGCCGTACTTCCACGGCACGACGAGCCTGAGCGGCGCTCCGTTCTGGTTGGGCAGCACCTTGCCGTAGAGCCCCACCACCATCAGCGTGAGCGGGTGCGTGGCCTCGTCGATGCGCAGCCCCTCGACGTACGGCCAGTCGAGCACGTCGGACTTCTGGCCCGGCATCTGCTCGGGGTCGAGAAGCGTCTCGAACGCCACGTACTTCGCGCGCGAGGTGGGCTCGAGCCGCTTGACGAGCGCGGCCAGAGGAAAACCGACCCACGGCACCACCATCGACCAGGCCTCGACGCAGCGGAAGCGGTAGACGCGTTCCTCGAGCGGGAACCACCGGAGCAGCGTGTCGACGTCGACGATGAGCGACTTCTTCACCTCGCCGGTGACCTCGACCGTCCACGGCCTCGTCTTCAGGGTGTGCGCGCGCTCGGCGGGATCGGACTTGGCCAGGCCGAACTCGTAGAAGTTGTTGTACGTGGTGACGTCCTCGTACGGAGTGAGCTTCTCGTCAACGCGGTACTTCCCGCGCTCGGCGATGACCAGCTCGCCCGGCGCCGCCACCGCCCGAGCCGCCGGACGTTGCTCGACCGCCGGCTTGCCCTTACCCGCCCCCGTGAGCACGAGGAGGCCGCCTCCGAACGCGGCCGAACCACCGAGGTACAGGGCGCCGTTCTTGATGAGCTCGCGCCGGCGCAGATACAGCGACTCGGGGGTGATCTCGTTCGCCGAGGGCTCCTTGGGCAGCTTCATGCGGTCCTCGCCTCGCGCCCATGTTACGCCGCGGCCCGGCGTACGGTTACGGCCGCAACGTCAGCGAGCTGCGCCCTTGGGAGCCGGCGACGAGACGCCCTCGGCCAGGAGCTTCTCGGCGGTGACGAAACGCGGCGCGATGTCGATGGGCACGTGGCCCAGCTTGTCGAGCACCCGCTGCACCTCGGGCCGCACCACCGCCATCTTCGCGAGCAGCGCTTCGGCCCTGGCCCGGTCGCCGTGGCCCTGAATCGTCATCAGCTCCGAGGTGAGGTTCTTCACCGCCTCCTTCACCTTCGACGAATCCACCGAGAACGTGCCGTCGGGAGCCACTCTGTAGGCGCCGGCGTCGAGCATGTAGTTGAGCTGCAGCGCGATGCCGCGGCCGTGGGCCTCCTTCACCCCGAAGCGGATGGAGCGGAACGACGACGCCAGGAACGTGGTGTACATGGTGCGCTCCATCGACTTGTCGACCACGCCCTTGTCGATGAGGTGCTGCAGCGCGAACAGGCCGGAGACGTCGGCCTTCGCCTCCTCGATGGCCGAGTAGCTCGACTGGAGCTGCTCGCGAACCGTCGAGCGCTTGCCGCCCACGGCAATCTCGTGCGGGCCGAGCCCGTGCATCAGCTCGTGCATGAGAATGTGCGTGAAGAACGCGTCGAACGAGACATGCTTCTGATCGGTCTTCGAGAGCGCCACCTTCGCGATGGGCACGAGGACCTTCTGGAACTTCGCCTGCTGCACGTTCTTCAGCATGGTGCGCTTGGTGCCCATCTCCTTCGCGATGCGCTCGTCGTTGGGCAGGTTGAAGGCCGCGGTCTGCACGCCCTTGTTGGCGTCGCCCGACGAGTAGATGGAGCTCACCACCCGGATGGGAGCGAGCGCTCCCAGCTTGGGGTTCTTCAGCGCGTCGGCGATGGGCAGGTGGTTCTCGATCTCCTGCAGCTCGGCCGAGAACTTCTGCAGCTTCGCGGTCTCGGCGTCGTCGCGGATGGTGACGAACGCCTGGAACGCCGCCTTGTAGTTGAACCAGCCGTCCTCGTAGACCTCGTACGGCCCGATGGTCGGCTCGATGGAAGACTCCAGCTTCATCCACGCCACGTCGCTGTCGTAGTAGTCGTTCGAGAGGAACGCGGCGGCGCGCTTCTCGAGGAATGCGCGCAGGGTGGGCTGCTGGGTGAGCTGCGCCGCCTCGCGCAAGAGCCTGGCCGCGTGCGCCAGCTCGCCCTGGTACTCGACGCTGTACGGCACTGCGACCAGCTTGCCGTCGGGCGCGCGGCGGATGGTGGTGAAGAAGCCGGTCGCCTTCGCCCGCTCGGCTTCCGGCAGCGACTTCATCCATGCCTCCACCTCGGCCTTGCTGGCGCCCGCCGGGTAGAAGTTGGCCGACTCGGGCTTTCCGCCGACCTCGGGCAGAAACGGGCGGTCGTGGTCGAGCCGCAGCCACGGCCCCTGGTTCTGGAGGAATGCCTCGAGCCGCGCGCGCCCCAGCGGCGTCTCGTCGCGCGCCAGTGCCGAAAGCAGCGACGGGTTGCCCGCCCACACCTGGCGCTGGAAGAGCCCGTCCATCACCCGGGCCGCTTCGAGGATCTTCACCAGCGCGGCGCGCTCGGACGGAGGCAGCGCCGAGACGTCCGCGGACAGCTCGACCCGAGCCAGCTTCGCCGACACCTTCTTCAGCTCGGCCAGATCCGGCAGCTTCTCGGGCGGAGCGGCGACGGCGGCACGGGCGAGGGCGAGCGCCAAGAGCGACGGGAGGGCAGTGGTTCTCATGGCCGCAGGTAGATAGCACCCGCGGGCCCGCTCGCCGATGCGCGCCCGCACGGCCGGTGCACTGCCGGCTCGCCGCCACGTACGCTGGCGCGAGCTGTGCTACGCATTGAGCCAATGCCCACCCCCGCGGCGGCGGTCCACCCCGCGAGCCAGACGGCGTCGCCGTGATGTCGAGGTCCAGCCGCCGCGTCCTGCAGATTGTCCTCACCGACTCGACATTCGAGCGGGTGGAACACCGTGGGCGCGAGGGCTGGCTGGGCAAGTGCATCCACTGCAACGGGCGTCTCTTCGTGGCCCTCGACGGCACGCCCGTGAGCCGCGCCACCATCGAGCACATTCGCCCGCGGTCGGACGGCGGCACCGACGCGCTCGAGAACCTGGCGCTCTCGTGCGAGCGGTGCAACCACCAGAAGGGGCGCACGCACGACAAGCGGGCGGGGCAGGACCCCGCCTCGCGCGCCCTCATCGAGCGGTTGCTGGAGAAGCGGCGACAGCGCTGGCGGGAGCCGCCCGGATGAGCAGGCTCACCTCCAATCACGCAGAGCCTTCCGCGTGCGTTGCTTCAGCGCACGGTCCGGCTCCTGGCCGCCCCGGCGCTCGGACTCGCTCTGGAAGTCGGTCGGCGAGCCCAGCGGCCGTTCGTGCTGGCCGACCGTGCGGCGGCCGGGCCGCGGGCGGCGTTCCTTCGCCCCTGGCATGGGAGCCTCCTTTTGTGCTGCAACGAACGTCGACACGCCCGGGCGGCTGGACAACGGGGGAAACGCCCGTCCCGTGGCGGCCCACGCCGGCTGGCCGCGCGCGGGCGCAACATCGCGTACAGTCGTGACACCGGTGAGGAAGAAGCTGGGCGAGCTGCTGGTGGACTCGGGCGCCATCACTGTCCCACAGGTGGCGAGTGCGCTCGAGCACCAGAAATCGTGGGCCTCGGGCATGCGGTTGGGCGAGATCCTCGTCTCCACCCGGGTCGTCTCTCCGGCCGCGGTGGCGCGCGCGCTGGCCGAGCAGCTGGGGCTACCGTTCCTCGAGCTGCCCGAGCCGTCGCCCGAGGTGCGGCGGCTGCTCCCTCCGAGCTTCCTGGCGCAGCACCGGCTCGTGCCGTTCCACCTCGAGCGCGACGGGAACGAGGAGCGGCTGCACGTGGCAGTGTCGGATCCGTCGAAGCTCGAGGTCGTCGAGGAGCTGCGCTCGTCGCTCGGCCGGCCCGTGGTGGTGCACGTGGCCGCCGCCGACGCCCTCGAGCGGGCGATTGCCTCCATTCAGGGCGGCGACTCCCTCGAATGCGCGAGCTCGGAGCCACCGCGGACGCCGCGGCCCATCGAGATCATCCGCTTCGCCAAGAGGCCGCCCAGGCCTCCCGAGTTCCGGGAGGAGGACTTGAAGGTCCTCGACGAGCTCGAGCGCGGCACCGACGAAAGCGCTCCGGCGGATACGGGCCGGGTGATGCCGGCGCAGATGCTGGCCAACCTGGTGCTGCTGCTCATCCGCAAGGGCGTGCTGACCGAGCGCGAGCTGCTCGATGCCTTGAGCGACTCGTAGGCAGAGGGCCGCCCCCGCCCTTCACAGCGACGTCCGGTACGGGAACCGGAAGTGAACCTTCAAGAACGCCTGGCCCACGTGGAAGATGGACTCCTCGAGGGGCCCCAGGCCGAAGGTGCCGAGCTTCTGCGGCACGTACAGCTGCGAGGCCCAGCCCACGGACAGAAGGAAGCTCTTCGTCACCATGAGCTCCATCTCGAGCATGGCGTCGATGCCGGGCCGCACGAAGTGCGTGTCGGAAATGGCGGCGAAGCTCGATTGGATGTACGCGTAGGTGAAGAGCAAGCCGAGCTCGAAGTCGATGCGGCCGCGCGAGGGCTGCCAGGCGCCGGCGCGCTTCCGGGCGGTGAGCGGAATGCCCAGCGAGAAGGGCCGCCAGGTGACGCCGTAGATGCCGGTGCCGTCGAGCTGGTCGAGCCTGGGCGAGACGATGAGGGCGTCGGGGATGAGGATGGACGGCGAGAAGCGCACCTCGGAGACACCCTCGGCCATCTTCCGGTAGCGCATGGCGATGACGTCGCGGTTGCGCTCGAGCCACTCCTGGTCGAGCACCGCCTTGACGTTCAGCTTCAGGCCGAAGTGCGGCATCGCGCCCCGGTGCTGCACCATCGGTCCGAAGAACCAGTACGCGGCCGGGCCAATGCCGACGTCGACGGGCACTTCCACCCGCGCCGCCGACGACGCGAGCGGTAGCATCAGAGCGATGACGAGCAGGCGCACGCGGCCATCATCGCACCGCCCGGGCAGAGCCGCCCGTTTCCGCTCTGCCCGCCCTCTGACGCCGCGCGAACCCTACGGCGGCCGGCCGATTGATTCCCGAATCAATGCGCGCCTACAGTGCCGGGCATGAGACCGCTGGACCAGTTGCTCCCGGCCGCCGAGCGGGACCGCCTCCGCGAGAAGCTGGCGAATGCTCCCGGCTTCTACAACCCGTGGGTGCACCTGTCGGTGACGACGTTCTTCGGCCTGTCGCTCATCGCCCTCGGGGCGTGGCTCATCGAGGACCTCAAGTGGTGGCAGGTCGCGTTCGGGGTGGCGCTCTTCGTCCTCTCGAATGCGGCGGAGTGGCGCATCCACAAGAGCCTGTTGCACAAGCGCTCGAAGCTGGCGCCTGTGCTGTACGACCGGCACACGCCCGAGCACCACGTCATCTACGTCACCGACGACATGGCCATTCGCTCGACGCGGGAGTTCCGCCTGGTGCTGATTCCGGCGTGGGGCATCATGGCCATCTTCGCGTCGCTGTTGCCCGCGATGGCCGCCATCTGGTTCGGCTTCCCCTTCCGGCTCTTCTCGGAGGTCGACCAGCACAACCTCGCGGCGGTCTTCGCCATCGTGACGATGGGGTACGTCGTCAGCTACGAGTGGCTGCACCTGAGCTACCATTTGCCCCCCGACTCGTTCGTCGGCTCGCTCGGCATCATCCGCCTGCTGAGGCGGCACCACGCCATCCACCACGATCCGCGGCTGATGCAGCGGTGGAACTTCAACGTCACCCTGCCGCTGTGGGACCTGGTGCGGCGCACCTACGTGCGCGACCGCGAGCGCAGCCTGCGCATCGGCAGCCCGAAGACGACCTCCACCTGAGCGTCAGTCGCGCTTCGCGCCGTTGGCGATCCAGCTCCGCAACAGCTCGAGCTGCTCGGCCGACACGGTGGCGCCTGGGGGCATGCGGGCGCCGGCGGCCGGCTGGTCCTGCGTCAGCTTCTCGATGAGGTACGACTGTTCGGGCTTGCCGGGTTGCACGCGCACCTTGGAGGGCGCTCCCACGGACGGCTTGCCCACCAGGTTCTCGTAAGCCTCGTCTCCCTCGAGCGAGAGCCCGCCCGCCGCAACGGATGACTTGTGGCAGCTCGAGAAGACGCAGCTTCTGCCGAAGACGTTCTGCTTCACCTCGGTGAAGGTGGCGGGCTTTCCGCAGCCGGCCACGAGCAGCACGAGGGCGAGTCGTCGCATGGAGCCTCAGAAATACACCACGTCGAAGGAGATGGCTCGCTCGACCTGGCGGTCGGCCCCGATGCGGAACTGGTTGGTGGTGGGCAGCGTCACCGGATCTCCCGGGTCGGGCCGCCGGGCCTGCTCGCCGTTGCCGTTGACGTCGAGCATGCCGAGGAAGGTGTACAGGCCCGGGTCGAGCGGCGGGCTCTTCCAGGTGGCCTCGGCGACGGACGCGGTGCGGAGGTCGACCTGGGGGACATCGACCGACGCCTTCGACTCGGCGCCCTCGCGCGGCCCCATCGCGCCCACGTCCTCGGAGAGGAAGATGCCCCCGTAGACGGGGCCCAAAAGGGGCGACTTCAAGCTCGGGCTCTGCCGCACGCCGTCGGTGACCGAGAAGGTGAACACCACCGTGCCCTTCGGAGGAGGCGGCGGCGCGCAGGCGGCGGCGAGCAACAGCAGAAGGCTCAGCGCGCGCATGGCGTCACTTCTCGACCGAGCAGACGAACGGGTCCTTGATGCCGGTGGCGTACGAGACGCCCACGCACATCTCCTCGGGGAAGCGCACCACGTGCTGCTGGCGGTTGTCCCACTCGCAAATGGTGCGAATCTTCGCCCCGGCCTTCAGCGGGTGCGGCGCGGTGGTGAAGAGCGTCACCGGCGGGAGATCGCGGTACTCGGGCTTCCACGGGTCGACCTTGTAGAGCGACTTGAAGACGCCGGAGCCGGGCTGCTCCTCGTACTGCGTCTCGAATTTCCGGCCGTTCTCGTGCATGTGCCCGATGGTGACGAGCAGCGAGACGTTCGAGGGCACGGTGCAGTCGAACTCGGCCCTGGCGGGCCCGTTGGGCGGCACCTCGAACTTGAGGGTGTTGGCGATCACCATCGAGGCCCACTCCTTCACGTCCTGGGTGGGCACCTTCTTGAGCCGCACCACGTCTCGCACGCGGATGGGCTGATCGCCGGTGTTGACGTAGTGCGACTGCAGCACCATCGACTTGGAGGCCGGGAACGAGAAGGCCTTGCCCGAAGGCAGGTCGCTGCCGAGCACCGCGGCGAATATCTCGTACTTCGACATGTCCGACGCCTCGGTGCAGTCTTCGACGGTGCCCGGCTCGAGCGGCTGCAGCGAGCCGAGGAGCACCGCGTGGTGCCCGAACTTGCCCTGGAGCACGTCGATGCCCTGG
>FWPU01008309.1_pt1 | contig 17850 bp, 18 predicted proteins | sample 2228361 | NCBI WGS metagenome assembly FWPU01 (sample SAMEA103939777, study PRJEB20133) | metagenome
TCCGGAGCGCGCCGCGCGGAGCCGGGACGAGCTACTCCGACTTCTTCTCCGACTTCGCGGCCGCGCCGCCGCCCTGCGCGCCGCCGGTCGCCGGTGCGGGCGCCTCCTCGACGTCGAGCAGCTCGACGTCGAAGACCAGCGTCGCGCCGGGCTTGATCTTCGGCGGGGCGCCGCGGTCGCCGTACGCCGTGTCCGACGGGCAGATGAGCTGCGCCTTGCCGCCGACCTTCATCTTCTGCACGCCCTGCGTCCAGCACGGGATCACGCCGTTCAGCGGGAAGGTCACCGGCTCGCCGCGCTCGACCGAGCTGTCGAACACCGTGCCGTCGGTGAGCTTGCCCGTGTAGTGGACCTTCACCCGGTCCGTGGCCTTCGGCGACGCGCCCGACCCGGCCTGGATTTCCTTGTAGATGACGCCGGAGGGGAGCTTCTCCGCGCCCTTCTCGGCCGCGGCCTTCTCGATGAATCCCTTGCTCGCCTCCTTCTCCTGGTCGGCGGTGGCCTTGGCGCGGCTCTGCGCGAGGGCCTGGATCTTCGGACCGAAGGTGTTCATGTCGACCTTCGGATCCTTGCCGGTGACGCCGTCGCTGAGCCCCGCCTCGACGATCGTCAGCTCTTCGGCGGTCAAGTTGAAGGGGCCGAGGTTGCGCGAGAGCGCGACGCCCAGGGCGTAGAGCGTCTTCTGATCGTCGGTCTCGAGCTTCACGTCGGCGGCGGCTGCGACCTGCGCCGCGAACAGCACCGCGGCGCCCGCAACGAGGAACCTGCGCATAACGATGTCGATCCTTCCCGGCCTCCAACGGGCGCTTCGGCCGCGGAAGCCCTTTCGTGGGCCGGTGCATCGCTGCCCGGCTGCTTCACCCCGTCTTGTCGCGTCGCCGGCTCCGCGGGGTACGAAGGCCGGAACGAGGCACGATCACATACGAGGCGGCTCCCTGGCAAATGCGCCGCGCGGGGCCCTCCGGCCGCGCGGCCGGCCGCCGATCGTGCCGTTGCCGGGCGGGACCGGGTGAAGGTAAGAGTCCGCGTGGCCGGCCCCGACACCGGCATGCGCCTCGGCTTCGTGAAGGCGGCTATGGCAATGCCTCGATGGCTGTCCCTGGGTCGTGAGCGCCGTCGCGTGGGCTTCTCGCTGGCGGAGCTCACCCGGACGAACCCGAGCCTCGCCGAGCTGTGCCTCTGGCGGACGAATCGACTTCCGGACGGGGTGCGCGACCCGCTGTGGCTCCACCTCGGGTCGGCGGACAACGTGATCGACGGCTTCTTGAACCTCGACTTCGTGCCGCGCGACGGTCGTGTCGTCGAGTGGGACCTGCTCGACGTGTGGCCGGAGACCTGGCCCGTCGAGGCTCGGGGCGCCTTCTCGGAGGACACGCTCGAGCACGTCTTCTTCGCCGAGCAGCTTTACGTGCTTTGCGAGGTGAATCGCGCTTTGCGGCACGGCGCGATCTTTCGCGTCCTGATGCCGTCGCTCGGACGGTTGATCGAGTACTGCCGCGGCTTCGAGCCGCGCGAGGGAGAGCTGCTCTACTCGACGTTCGGCGTCGAGACGGAGGCCGACGCGCTGAACGTCGGCATGCGCTTCTCGGGGCACCGCTGGCTGCACGACGACACGAGCCTCGCGCGTCTCGCCGCGCTCGCGGGATTCGAGGCGTCGAAGACGTCGTGCGCAGAATCCGCCGAGCCGTTCCTGTCGAACCGGAACCTCCGCTCGGAGGAAGGGACGGCGGCCTTCGCCCACGACCTGCGCAAGCAGCGCGCAATCGAGCGCGTGATCGTGCCCGAGGCCGAGGCCCGCGGCCTCGCGCCCCTCGAGGTCGTGCGGCCCGGCATCGAGCTGTGGCGCGTGGAGAAGGACGGCGCCGAACTCGGGTTCCGCTTGCCGGAGCCGTTGCCCGCCTCCTCGCTGGTCTGCGTCAACGTGCGCAGTGCGAACGTCACGTCGTTTCGCGAGCACAACCGCAAGCGGATCGTGCTCCGCGCCGCGAAGGGTGTCGAGGGCCAGGCGGTGCTCGACGAGACGCTCAAGTCGAAGCTCTCGATGAACCTGCTGTCGCCCTCGCTTCTCCGTCTCGCGCTGGGCGACACGAATCACCTGCTCGAGGAGATCGCGCTGGTCCCCGGAGCCGCCGGCGATCTGGTCACCGCGGGGCAGCTCGAGATCTTCTTCATCGACGCGCGCCACGCCTGACGCGCGGCGCGCACCCGGCGCTCAATCGGCCGTCTCGGATCCGAGCCAGCGGTAGAACAGCCCCGCGAGCGCCGCGCCGGCGATCGGCGCGAGCCAGAAGAGCCAGAGCTGCTCGAGCGCCCAGTCGCCGACGAAGACCGCCGGTCCGGTGCTGCGCGCCGGGTTCACCGAGGTGTTGGTGACCGGGATGCTCACCAGGTGGATGAGCGTCAGCGCGAGGCCGATCGGCAGCCCGGCGAAGCCGAGCGGCGCGCGCCGGTCGGTCGCGCCGAGGATCACGACCAGGAAGAAGAACGTCATCACCACCTCGCAGACGAGCGCCGCGAGGAGCGAGTAGCCGCCGGGCGAGTGCGCGCCGTAGCCGTTCGCCGCGAAGCCGCCGAGCACGAAGTCGGGCTTGCCGCTCGCGATCACGTACAGCACCGCGGCGCCGAGGATCCCGCCCACGACCTGGGCCGCCACGTACGCCGGGAGCTCGTTCGCGGGGAAGCGGCCGCCCGCGGCGAGGCCGATCGAGACCGCCGGGTTGATGTGGCAGCCCGAGATGTGGCCGATCGCGTAGGCCATGGTGAGCAGCGTCAAGCCAAAGGCGAGCGCCACCCCGGCAAACCCGATGCCGAGGTCGGGGAAGGCGGCCGCGAGGACCGCGCTGCCGCAGCCGCCGAAGGTGAGCCAGAACGTGCCGATCAACTCGGCTGCGAAGCGGTTCGCCATCGGTGCCATGGGCAAGGCTCCTTTCCCCGGAGGACGTCCGGGCTCCCTGCCCACGAGAGCACGGTCCGACGAATCGTCAAGGCCACCTTTTCTCGCCTCACGCCCACCCGTCCGGTCGGGCGGGCGGGCACGCCGGCGCCTGCGGGCGTGCGCGGGCGGGGGCCCGACTCAGTCGGCTCGGTCCAGGCGCTCGATCACCGCCCGGCAGAATTCGCGCGTGCCGAGCGTGCCACCGATGTCGCGCGTCTTCGCCCCGTCGGCGAGCGCGCGGTCGTAGGCGGCCTTGATCCGCTGCGCGGCCGCCCGGCACCCCTCGTCGGAGCGCGCGTCGGCGAGGTGGTTGAGCAGCATCACGGCCGACATCAGGAGCGCGAGCGGGTTGGCGACGTTCTTGCCCGCGATGTCGGGCGCCGAGCCGTGCACCGCCTCGAACACCGCCATCGTGTCGCCCATGTTGGCCCCGGGGACGACGCCCAGCCCGCCGACCAGGCCGGCGCACAGATCGCTCACCACGTCGCCGTACAGGTTCTCCATCAGGAGCACGTCGAAGCGGCTCGGGTCCTGGACGAGCTTCATGCAGCCCGCGTCGATGATCATCGCCTCGAGCTCGATGTCCTCGTAGCGGTCGTGCTCCTCGCGCGCGCAGCGCAGGAAGAGCCCGTCGGTGAGCTTCATGATGTTCGCCTTGTGGAACACCGTCACCTTCTTGCGCCCGCGCCGGCGAGCGTAGTCGAACGCGTAGCGGGCGATCCGCCGGCACGCGCGCTCGGTCGCCACCTTGAGGCTCGTCACGACGCCGGGCGTGATCTCGTTCTCGACGCCGCTGTACAGCCCCTCGGTGTTCTCGCGCACGACCACGAGGTCGACGTTCTCGTAGCGGCTCGCCACACCGGCGAGGTTCCGCACCGGACGCACGGCCGCGTACAGGTCGAGCGTCTTTCGGAGCTTGACGTTGACCGATGTGAAGCCGCCGCCGACCGGCGTCGTGCACGGCCCCTTGAGCGCGACGCCGTGCTGGCGAATGGCGTCCACCGTCGCCGCGGGAAGGACGTCGTCGCCCTCCTCGATCGCGGCGATCCCGGCCTTGCGCTCGACCCACGAGATCCCCGCGCGAGCGGCGGACAGGATCTCGCAGACCGCCGCCGAGACCTCGGGCCCGATGCCGTCGCCGGGGATGAGGACGACCTGGTGCTCGCTCATGCGCCCAGGATAGCGCAGGCGTCGCGGAGGCGCGCCGTCCGGATCATCCCGGAGTCCGCTCGAACGCGGGGACCCCCTCCGGGACGTGGTGGAACGACTGCTTGTCGATCGTGAAGATCACCATCTGCGGGGCGCCGAACACGCTCGGGTCGTCGAAGGTGCCGACCTTGAGCAGCACCGCGCCGGGCAGCGCGGGCGTCCTCGTGAGGATGTGCGTGCCGCACTCGGGACAGAACTCGCGCGTCACCGCGTTCGGCAGATCGGCGCGCCGGAAGCCTTTCGGCGAGCCCTTCACGTACGAGAAGCCGGACTCGCTCATCCCCATGACGACGTTCGGGTGGCCGCCCGAGATGTACTGGCACTCGCGGCAGTGACACTGCCCGCGAAACATCGGCTCGCCCTCGGCGCGGTAGCGCAGCGCGCCGCAGTAGCATCCGCCCTGGATCTCCATTGCACCCTCCTGCGCGCGCCGCCTCGTGCGGCGCGCGCATTCAGTCACGACGGAAGAGGCGAGCCAGGTCAAGGCGCGGCGCGGTCGCGGGACGGCCTCAGCGCATCTCGGTCGACGCGACCAGGTTGTTGCCGGCGGTGAGCAGCATGCAGACGACGCGCAGGTGCTTGGTCGCCCCCTCGACCGTGAAGATCCCCGCCATGTGGTTGCTCGGGCCGCTGAACGAGCAGCTCTGGCCCGGCAGGAGGCTGGCGCCGCAGTTGTTGGTGTCGGTGAACAGGGTCCCGGAGGGCAGCACCACCTTCGCGCTCTTGATCTTCACCTCGGCGCCGCCGACGTTCAGCACCCGGCAGCTGAACCGGACGGCGTTGCTGCTCAGCAGGTAGCTCGCGAGCATTCCGGCGCGGGCTGCGGCGGGGCTCGCAAGCAGCGCCAGCGCGGTGGCGACGGTGAGCAACGTGCGGGGCCTCGTGTGACGGGACATCGAATCCTCCTTCGCCCCCGGGTTCGGTCCGGGAGCCGCCTTTACCCCAGAGGCGTTCCTTCGCGGCGAACATGGTTCGCCGCGCGGCGGGCGGCCGGTTCGCCGCGGCGGAACCGTGCGAGCCTGGCCCGGCGCGCCGTGCCCGTGATACGAGCGGGGCGAGGCCATGGCATCCGCAGCACGGCATCCGCGACGCTGGCCGCTCCGGCCGCCCCCCGCTCGCCTCGCCCGGCGCTACCTCGAGGCCGGCTACTGGATCGACACGACGCTCGGCGCGTTCGCCGACGAGCGGCTCGCCGCGCTGGCCGGGCTCGAGCTTCGCGTCTGGTCGAGCCTCCGGCCGTACCGCGGCACGATGGGCGAGGTCCGCGAGATCGCCCGGCGCGTCGCGGGGGGGCTGCGCGCCGCCGGGGTCGGGCCCCGCGACGTCGTCGCCTTCCAGCTCCCGAACTGGATGGAGGCGGCGGCGACCTTCTACGGCGCGAGCCTGCTCGGCGCCGTGCTGGTGCCGATCGTCCACTTCTACGGCCCGAAGGAGGTGCGCTTCATCCTCGCGCACACCCAGGCCCGGGCGCTGATCACCGCGGCGAGCTTCCGGCAGACCGACTACCTCGCGGCGCTCGCCTCGTACCGCGACGAGCTGCCGGCGCTCGAGACCGTGGTGGTGGTGGGCGGCGAGCCGCGGCTCCGCGGCGCGCTCGCGTTCGAGGACCTGGTGCGCGCGCCGGCGATCGAGCGGGCGGAGCCGGTCGACCCGAACGAGCCGGCGGTGATCGGCTTCACCTCGGGCACGACCTCGGACCCGAAGGGCGTCATCCACTCGCACTACACGATCGTCGCCGAGACGCGTCAGCTCGCCGACATGCAGTCGGACCGCATCCTGCCGCTGCTGGTCGGCGCGCCGGTCGGGCACGCGATCGGCATGCTCTCCGGGCTCCTCGTGCCGCTCTGCCAGGAGAAGCCGATCCACCTGATCGACGTGTGGGACGTGCCGACGATCCTCGACGCGATGCTCGAGGCGAACCTCACCTGCGGCAGCGGCGCGACCTACTTCCTGACGAGCCTGCTCGACGCGCCGGGCTTCGGCCCCGAGCACCTCGCGCGCATGACGCGCATCGGGCTCGGCGGCGCGCCCGTGCCGGCGGCGATCGCGGACCGGGCCGAGAGCCTCGGCATCTCGATCGTCCGCTCGTACGGCTCGACCGAGCACCCGTCGACCACCGGCGCGAAGCACGAGGAGCCGGCGGCAAAGCGGAAGTACACCGACGGGCGCGCGCTCTGGGGCGTCGAGCTCCGCCTGGTCGACGAGGAGGGCCGCGAGGTCCCGCGCGGCGTGCCGGGCGAGATCCAGAGCCGCGGCCCGGACCGCTTCGTCGGCTACACCGACCCGGCGCTGAGCGACGCGGCGCTCGACGAGGACGGCTGGTACTCGACCGGCGACATCGGGATCCTCGACGAGGACGGCTACCTGACGATCACCGACCGCAAGAAGGACATCATCATCCGCGGCGGCGAGAACGTGAGCGCGGCGGAGGTCGAGGAGGTGCTGCTGCGCATGCCGGGCGTCGCGGAGGTGGCGGTGGTCGCGGCGCCCGACCCGCGGCTCGGCGAGCACGCGTGCGCCGTTCTCCGGATGCAGCCCGGGCACCCGGTGCCCGACCTCGAGGCAATGCGGCGGCACTTCGCCGCGGCCGGGCTTGCGAAGCAGAAGTGGCCGGAGGAGATCCTCGCGGTCGAGGACTTCCCGCGCACGCCGTCGGGCAAGATCAAGAAGTTCGTGCTGCGCGAGCAGCTCCGGGCGCGCGCCGCGTCGCCCTGAGGCGAGGCGCGCGATGTCGCCGCTCGCCCGCTACGTGCTGCTCCAGCTCCCCGGCACGTTGCTGGTCGGGCTCGGGCTTCTGCTCTTCTGGGACGAGACCGAGCTGCCGGGCTGGGTCGGCGTTTTGGTCTTCGTCCTGTGGGTCGCGAAGGACGCGCTGCTCTACCCGCTGCTCAAGCGCGCCTACGAGCCGACCGCGAGCGGGGTGCCGCAGCTCGTCGGGCGGTGCGGCGTCGCGCGCGACGAGCTGAACCCGCGCGGCCACGTGCAGATCAACGGCGAGATCTGGCGCGCGCAGGCGATCGAGGGCGCGGAGCCGATCCCGCCGGGCGCCGAGGTCGTCGTGCGCGGCGCGGACCGCTTCACGCTGCTCGTCGAGCGGGCGAGCTGAGCCGCGCCGCGCGTCAGCCGCGGCGCAGCATCCGCAGGACGACGACCTGCGTCGCGAGCGACGCGACGACCGCGACGGCAAAGCCCCACGCGACTCCGAGGCGCTCGAGGCCGAGCGCAAGGGCGGCGAAGAACGCCGTCAGGCAATGGAGGCCGAGCGCCAGGCCGCGCAGCAGGTGCACCGCGAAGGGGCCGCCCTGGCCGCGGTGCGAGAACACGGCCAGCACGCTCACCGCGACGGGGAAGACCGTCAGGAGGCCGCTGAGCCGCGGACCGAGCGCGTCGGCGGCGGCCATCCGGAGGCCGACGTCGCCCGGCGGTGCGGTGTCGCGCGGGCGGGGTGAGGCGGGCTCGGAAGAGAGGACGAGGACCGCGGCGGGCGCGAGCAGCGCGATCGCCGCCGCGCCCGGCAGCGACGGGGCGAGGCGATCGAGGAGCAGCGTGGCGAGGGCGAACCCTGCCCAGCCGGCGAGCACGCTCACCCACCACGGGGCGCGCACGCAGGTCCACGCGTAGAGCACGCAGAAGAGGGCGAGCGAGCCCTCGCCCGCGAGCGTCGCGGCCGCGGCGCGCGCCGCGAAGGCCGGGCCCTGCTCGAGCGCGAGGAAGAGCGCGACCGGATTCGCGACCACCGGCAGCCGGGTGAGCGCGCCCGCGACGCGCGGCCCGAGCCTCGCCCCGGCGAGCGAGATCGCCGCGATGAGGAGCGGCACGAGGGCGAGCTTGACGGCGAGGAGCATCGCGGGTGCGCGACCCTGGCAGACCCGTCCCGCGAGCGAGCACGGCGCCGTGGCGCTCGGCCCTTGCGCGCCGCGCCGCGGTTCGCTGGTAAGGGGTGCGCCATGAAGAGCACGCGCGTACTCACCGCGGCCTTCCTCGTGGGGATCGTCGCCCTGGTCGTCTGGCTGAGCACGACCGTGGGACGGGTCGAGTGCCGCGTGTGCATCGAGTTCGGCGGGCGGCGGAACTGCGCGACCGCCGCGGCGCCGACCGAGGAGGAGGCGGTGCACAGCGCGCGTGCGACGGCGTGCGGCACGATCGCAAGCGGGGTGCGCGACTCGATCGCGTGCGGGAACACGCCGCCGGTCGAGCGGTCGTGCACGGGCGGGTGACGCGCCCGCAGGAGGCTGCGTTCGAGCTGGCGGCTGCTGCGCTCGCTGGGCGGTCGCGTCGGCGGCGCAGGTCGCTCTGCGTCAGCGGCAGCGCTGGAAGAAGGCGAGGAGGGTGGCGGCGGTCGCTTCCGGCTGCTCGAGGTGGGGGTGGTGGCCGGCGGCGGGGATGGTCACGCGCTCGGCGCGGAGGATGCGCAGGCGCTCGTCGATGAGCTCGCGGCTCGCGCTCAGGAAGCTCGTCTCGCCCTCGACGTAGAGGACCGGGCAGGCGACCCGCGCCCAGAAGGCGCGCGCCTGCGCCTCGTAGAACGGCTGCGGCGAGCGCGTGCTGTGCAGCGGGTCGAACTTCCAGGCGCGGAGCTCACCGACCGGCCGGGTGCCGTGCAGGGCGAGGTGACGCGCGGCCGCCTCGGGCAGCGGGAAGAAGCGCCGCAGGCGCGCGGCCGCCTCCTCGAGCGCGAGCGGCGTGCGCTCGCTCGCGGCGATCCGCTCCAGATCCTCGAGCCAGGCGGCGAAGCGTCCGGGCGCGTCCTCCGGGGACATGCCCGGCGGTCCGGTGCCCTCGATCGACACGAGCCCCGCGACCCGCTCGGGCTCCGTGCCGGCGTAGAGCAGCGCCGCGTTGCCGCCCATCGAGTGGCCGGCCAGCAGCACCCGCCCGCCGAGCGCCCGGACGACGCCCGCGAGGTCCGCGACGTAGTCGGCGAAGTGGTAGTAGCCCCCGCGCCCGATCCATTCCGAGTCGCCGTGCCCCCGCCAGTCGAGCGCGGCGACGTGGTACCCGGCGGCCGCGAGCCGCGGCGCCACGAAGTCCCAGGTGTGCGCGTGCTCCTGGAAGCCGTGCACGAGCAGCACCGGTGGTGCGTCGGCGCTCGCGCTCTCGCCCCACTCGAGGAGGTGCAGGCGGAGGCGGTTCGCCTCGACGAAGCGGTCGCGCGGCTCCGACATCCCGACCCGCTCCGCTACGTCGTCGACCGAGCCGAGGCAAACGCCGTGCGCGGTTGCCGTCGCACCGAAAATCGAGCATCAAGGCTGCATGTCGAACGACGGCGGCAGCGCGAACGTCGGCCTCATCGGGCTCGCGGTGATGGGCCAAAATCTTGTATTGAACATGGCCGACCACGGCTTTCGCGTGGCCGTCTACAACCGGACCACCGAGACGATGCGGCGCTTCGTCGAGCAGCACCCCGACACGCCGGGAGGGCTCGTCGGCTGCGAGACGCTCGAGCAGTTCGTCGGCGCGCTCGAGCGGCCGCGCAAGATCGTCCTGCTCGTCAAGGCGGGGCCCGCCGTCGACGCGATCATCGAGCAGCTCGTGCCGCTCCTCGATCCGGGCGACGTGCTGGTCGACGGCGGCAACTCGCTGTGGACCGACACGATCCGGCGCGAGAAGGAACTCGCCGCGAAGCAGATCCGCTTCGTCGGCTCGGGCGTGTCGGGTGGCGAGGAGGGGGCGCGCTTCGGGCCGTCGCTCATGCCCGGCGGCACGCTCGAGGCGTGGCGCGCGATCGAGCCGATCTGGACGGCGATCGCGGCGAAGGTCGACGAGAAGACCGGCAAGCCGATCGAGGGCGCGGCGCCCGGCAAGCCGGTCCAGGGCGGCGTGCCGTGCACGACGTACATCGGGCCCGATGGCTCCGGGCACTACGTCAAGATGGTGCACAACGGCATCGAGTACGGCGACATGCAGCTCATCGCCGAGGCGTACGCGCTGCTGCGGGGGCTCCTCGGCCTCGATCCGGGCGAGCTCGCCGACGTGTTTGCCGCCTGGAACGAGGGCGACCTCGACTCCTTCCTGATCCAGGTCGCCTCCGAGGTCCTGCGCCAGCGCGACCCCGCGAAACGCAAGCGCTATCTGGTCGACGCGATCCTCGACAGCGCGGGCCAGAAGGGAACCGGGCGCTGGACGGCGGTCAACGCGCTCGACACGGGAGTCCCGGCGACGACGATCACCGCGGCCGTGTTCGCGCGCGCCCTGAGCGCGCTCAAGGACCAGCGCGTCGCCGCGAGCAAGAAGCTCCGCGGGCCCGACTTCACCTACCGTGGCGGCAAGCGGGCGCTGATGGACGCGGTTCGCGACGCGCTCTACTGCTCGAAGATCTGCAGCTACGCGCAGGGCTTCGCGCTGATGGGAGCCGCCCAGCGCGAGTACGGCTGGCAGCTCGACTTCGGCAAGATCGCGTCCATCTGGCGCGGCGGCTGCATCATCCGGGCGCGCTTTCTACAGAAGATCACCGACGCCTACGACCGCGATCCCGGGCTCGTGAACCTGCTGCTCGACCCCTACTTCAGGCGGAAGGTGCAGGCGGGGCAGGAGAGCTGGCGGCGCGTCGTCGCGCTTGCCGCGCAGGCCGGCATCGCGGCGCCGGGCTTCATGTCGGCGCTCGCCTACTACGACGGCTACCGCTCGGCCGTGCTGCCGGCGAACCTCATCCAGGCGCAGCGCGACTACTTCGGCGCCCACACGTACGAGCGGGTCGACGCCCCGCGGGGCAAGCACTTCCACATCGACTGGCCCAACCCGGCGCGCCCGCAGCTCGAGGCCTGACCGCTTTTCTCGGTAAGCCCTACAAAGCCGGACGCTTCGTTTGCCGGTCGCGCAGGTGCGTCAAGCACCGCGACCGGGGAATGCTTCTTGCGACGCCCTCCCGCGTGTCCTCGTGACACGAAGGAGGCGATCCATGTTGAAGACGCAAACGAAGACCTTGCGCGCTGCGGTCGTGGGCGCAGCCCTCGGATTCGCGCTGGGCGCAGCGCCGATGGTCGGCGCGCAGAACGTCCCCGAGACCACCACCCGGACCACGACGGCGGACGACGACGGCGCCGACTGGGGCTGGATCGGGCTTCTCGGCCTCGCCGGCCTCGCGGGGCTCATGCGCCGCGAGCGACACGCCCACGCGCCGTACCAGCAGCCGGCCGCGACTCGCCCCTGACCCGGCGCTCCATTGCGCGGGGAGCTCACAGGTCGCCGCGCGAGGCGCGCGCGAAGCTCTTGCGTCCGACTCGACAGGGAGTTGCACGAGCACGGGCCGCATTGCTTGATGGCTCGGGATGCCATCGGTCGTGGTGCTGGCCTGGACGCTCGCGGCGGCGACTCTCGTCGGCCTGCCGGCGTACGCCTGGCGTGTTCGAGGCCGGCCGTACGCGACGTTCGTCTTCGTCGTCCTCGCGATCGCCCTGCCCGGCGCCTGCGTGACGCACGGGCGCCTGCGGGCGCTGGTCGGCCCGCAGGCGGCGTGGTGGCTCGATCTGGCCTTCCTCTACGCGACCGCCGCCGTCGCGGCTCACCTGACCTCGCTCGTCCGCCCGCGGCTGCGTCGCGCGCCCTTCCGCCATGCGGTGAGCATCCCGGGCATGGCGTTCCTGGCCTGCGGCGCGCTGGCGAGCGTCTGGCTGCTCGTGCTGCTGCCCGTGCGCGGCGCGGTCTGGCTCGCCGGCGGCGGCTCGCTGCTCGCGGCGCTCGCGTGGCTCGACTTCCTGCCGGTCGCGGTCGCCGCGGGGTCGGTGCTGACCTCGACCCGGCTGGTCGACGAGGTGGTGCGCGTCGCGCTCGCCGACGACGGCCCCGACGAGGTGACGCGGCTGCCCGTCGAGCGCTACCGCGGCCGGCCGCCCGCGCCGCTCGAGCGGCGGCCGCTGCGCATCGTGCAGATCGCCGACCCGCACCTCGGACCCTGGAAGCCCGTCAAGAAGCTCCGCCGGCAGATCGACGCGCTGGTCGACCTCGACCCGGACCTGGTGCTGCTCACCGGCGACTTCCTCACCATGGAGGGGAGCGGCACGCCGGGCGCGCTCGCCGAGGCGCTCGCCCCGCTGCGCCGCGTACCCGGACGCTGCTTCGCAATCTTCGGCAACCACGATCACGAGTCGCCGCACGAGGTGCGTCGCGCGCTCGAGGCGAACGGCGTGCACCTGCTGATCGACGCGGAGGCGACGGTCGAGACGCCGGTCGGCCCGGTGCAGATCGTCGGCGCCGACTACCGGAGCCGCGGCCGGAGAGCGCACCTCCAGGGCCTGCTCGCGCGCTACCCGCGGCGCGACGGCCACCTGCGCCTGCTCCTGCTGCACGATCCGAGCGCCTTCAAGCACGTGCCGAAGGGTGACGTCGACTTGACGCTCTCCGGCCACACGCACGGCGGTCAGCTCGGGCTGGTGAGCTTCGGCTTCGACTGGACGGTGCTGCGCCGCACGCCGTTCCCCGACCACGGCCTCTTCGGCCACGGCCCGAACCGGCTCTACGTGCACCGCGGCACCGGATTCTACGGCTTCCCGCTGCGCGTCGGGGTGCCGGGCGAGGCCTCGTGCCTCGAGGTGGTGGTGCGCGACCGGCCCGGGGCCTAGGCCGAGCGGCACGGCTCGGCGGCTCAGCGCCCCGCCGCCGCCCGCCCGCGCGCCTCGCTGCCGAGCGTCCGCGCCTGCGGCGCGGTCGCCTTCGCGACCAGCACGCCGTCCGGCTCGAGCTCGATCGTCCCGCCCGCGATCCGGTCGCCGACCCGGTGGCCGCTCGCCGCGAGCACCCGCCAGCTCGCTCCCGTCGGCAGCGCCGCGGGACGCGGGCGGCTCTCGAAGTTGAGGAGCACCGCGACGCGCTCGCCCTCGTGCTCGCGCACGTAGCCCAGCACGCCCGACCCCTGCGGCAGCCGGCGGTACGTCCCGCGGCGCAGCGCGACCTCCTCGCGACGCAGGCGGATCACCCGGCGGTACCAGTGGAGCAGCGAGCCGGGATCGGCCTCCGCGCGCTCGACGTTGATCTCGGTGTACTCGGGATGGACCGGCAGCCAGGGCTCGACCGTCGAGAAGCCCGCGTGCGCGGCCGCCGACCACTGCATCGGCGTGCGCGCCGGGTCGCGCCCGACCGGCAGCGGCCAGTAGGCCTTGGCGAGCGGATCCTGGAGCCGCGCGCGCGGGATCTTGACGTCGAGCATGCCGATCTCCTCGCCGTAGTAGAGGAACGGCGTGCCGCGCAGCGTGAGGACCAGCGTCGAGGCGACGCGCCCGCGCGCGAGCCGGTTCGACTCGCTCGCGTAGCGGCTCAGGATGCGGCGCTGGTCGTGGTTGCCGAGCGTCCAGGTCGGCCAGCAGGGCTCGGGGAGGAGCCCGTCCCACGTATCGATCACCCGGCCAAAGTCCTCGGCGCTCCACGAGGCGTAGAGCAGCGAGAAGTCGAACGCGAGGTGCAGGCCCTCGCCGCCGGCGCAGTACTCCGCCGAGAGCGACGAGTTGCCCGGCGGCTCGTTGTACACCTCGCCGACCAGCATGCGCTCGGGCCAGCGGTCGACCAGCGCGCGCAGCCGGCGCACGACGTCGATTGTCTCCGGACGGTTGCGGTCGTAGATGTGCCGCTGCCGGTCGTACGGCCGGCGCCCGAGGAGCTTCGTCGGGTTGTCGCGGAGCTGCTCGTCCTTGACGAGCCAGTTGATCACGTCGAGGCGAAAGCCATCGACGCCCATGTCGAGCCAGTAGGCGACGATCTCCATCATCGCCTGCTCGACCGCGGGGTTCCGCCAGTTGAGGTCGGGCTGCTCGACGAGGAACGAGTGCAGGTAGAGCTGGCGCGTCGCCTCGTCCCACTCCCAGGCGCCGCCGCCGAACGCCGCCTGCCAGTTGTTCGGCGGCTGGCCGCCGCCCCGGCCGTCGTGCCAGATGTACCAGTCGCGCTTCGGGCTCTCGCGCGAGGAGCGCGACTCGAGGAACCACGGGTGCAGGTGCGAGGTGTGGTTCAGGACGAGGTCGAGGACGATGCGGATGCCGCGCGCGTGCGCTTCCGCGAGCAGCGTGCGGAAGTCGTCGAGCGTGCCGAACTCCGGCGCGATGCCGCGGTAGTCGCTCACGTCGTAGCCGAAGTCGAACATCGGCGAGGGGTGGATCGGCGAGAGCCAGAGCCCGTCGACGCCGAGCTCGCGCAGGTAGTCGAGGCGCTGCGTGATGCCGCGCAGGTCGCCGATGCCGTCGCCGTTCGAGTCGGCGAAGCTCCGCGGATAGATCTGGTAGATCACCCCTTCCTGCCACCAGGGGCGCGACTCGTCGCCGGTCATCGCCATCGCTTTGCCGCTCAGGACGTCGCGAGCGCCGTGTAGCGCACGCCGGTGAGCTGCTCAGAGATCTCCCAGAGCCGCGCCGCGGCCTCGCGGTCGTGCGAGCGGGCGCTCGACGTCGTCTTCTTCGGGTAGCCCGCGGTCTCGAAGAAGCCGTCCGGGCTGATGTAGTCGCCGCCGCGCACGTCCTCCGCGCACGCGGCGTAGAGGGTCGGCAGCGCGCCCATCGCGGCGCTCTGCGAGAAGAAGCGGTTGCCGACCTCCATGATGAACGCCTCGACCCGCGAGCCCGTCATGCGCGGCCCCACCATCTGCAGGTTGGTCGCGGAGTAGCCCGGATGGCAAGCGACGCTGATCGCCCTCGCCCGAGCGCGCTCGAAGCGGCGCTGCAGCTCGTAGGCGAAGAGCAGGTTCGCGAGCTTGCTCTGCGCGTAGGCCCCCCACCTCGAGTACGAGCGCTCGCCCTGCAGGTCGTCGAAGTTGATCCGGCCGATCTTGTGCGCCGTGCTGCTCACCGTGACGACGCGCGCCGCGGGCGCCTCGAGCAGGCGCTCGAGGAGGAGCCCGGTGAGCGCGAAGTGCCCGAGGTGGTTCGTCCCGAGCTGCATCTCGAAGCCGTCCGCGGTCGTGCAGCGGGGGATCGCCATCACGCCGGCGTTGTTGCACAGGACGTCGAGCGGCACGCCCTTGTCGCGGAACTCACGCGCGAAGCGGTGGATCGATTCCAGGCTCGCCAGGTCGAGCTGCATCACCTCGAGCGTCGCCGTCGGGTGCAGGGTGAGGATCTGCTGCATCGCGTCCCGGCCCTTGGCGGTGTCGCGGCAGGCGAGGATCACGTGCGCGCCCTTGCGCGCGAGCTCGCGCGCCGCCTCGAAGCCGATCCCGCTGTTGGCGCCGGTGATCACGATCACCTTGCCCGACTGGTCCGGGATGTCGTCGGCGGTCCACGGGGTGTCCCGTCGCTCGTGCGCCATGCGCGGCCTCCTTGTCCAGCGTCAGCGTTCGTCGGGCAGCGAGTAGGTGAGCGTCGCGTGCGCGACCATCTCGGGCTCGCCGTCGGAGTACAGCGCGACGTCGCCCACCGCGAGCCGCTTGCCGAGCTTCAGCAGCCGCGCCTCGGCGACGACGTCGGCGGGCCTGGGCCGGCGGAGGAAGTTGATCGACAGGTTGGTCGTCACGGCGAGCGGCACGGGGCCGATCGCCGCCAGCACCGCGACGTACATCGCGGTGTCGGCGAGCGTCATGAGCGAGGGGCCCGAGACCGTGCCGCCCGGACGCAGGTGGCGCTCGGCGAACGGCATCCGGACCCGGGCGGACCGCTCGCCGACCTCCTCGATGCGGAAGCGGTGGTCGTCGACCTGCGGGAACTCGCGGTGCAGGAACTCCTCGAGCTCCTTCGCGGTCATGCGCGTCACGCGCGCGGCTCCCACTCGAGGAGACGGTAGGTGACCGAGCCCGAGGCGATCGCCCGCCCGGACTTTCTTCCGGCGACGGTGACCGAGTTCACGTAGACGCCGCCGTTGCACCACGAGGTCTCCGCGCGGGCGAGCACGTCCTCGCCGCTCGTGCTGCGGTCGAAGCAGAGGTGCAGGGCGATCGTCGCGGCGCGGCCGGACGAGGTGAAGCCATCGAACGACCACGACGCCGCACCGCCCGCGCAGTCGACCAGCGCCGCGAGCGCGCCCTCGTGGACCGTGCCGTCGTCGGCCAGCAGCGCGTCGGACAGCGGCAGGACCGACACCGCCTGCCCCCGTGCGATGGGTGCCGAGACGACGTCGAGCCGGGCGGTGAACGGCGAGCCGCTCCGCCGAGCGGTGCGCAGGAGCTCCGCCGGCGGCTCCTCGATCGCCGGCTCGCCGCTCGCGTCGGGCACCGTGCTGCGCCGTGCGGCGCCCGGCCCGGCGCGGTGCGCGACCAAGCCGCGCGCGACCGGCTTGCCCGCCTCGGTCGCGACCGTCACGTCGACGAAGGTGATGTCGCGCCCGCGCCGCGCGACCGTCCCCGTCGCGACGATCGGCTCGCGCGCCGGCGCGAGGAAGTGCACCGTGAGATCGATCGTGCTCGCGCCGTCGCGTCGCGCGGGCTCGACCCCGGCGAGCGCGGCCGTCGCCCCGGCGATGTCGATCGCCGCCGCGAGGACGCCGCCGTGCAGCGTGCCGTTCCGGTTGGTGTTCTCCTGGCGGTAGGGGAGCACGACGCGCGCCTGTGCCGGCGTGACCAGCTCGAGGTGCGCGCCGAGCGTGTGCAGGAACGGCGCCTCACGGCTGGCCGAGGCGCTGGTCGCTCGTTGCGGCATGGCCCCCCACCGTTTCCAAGGGGCGGCGCACTGTCAACTGGAGCGCGCGTTGACGCCTGCCGAGCCGCGTTCGTATCTTCGGCGGATGCCCGACGCGACCTCGAGACGCAGGCGCGCGCGGCTCGCGCGCGCGGCGCTCGCGCTCGCCGGCAGCGCGCTCCTCGCGCTCGCGGCGAGCGAGGCGGTGCTGCGTCTCGCCGGCGTCACGCCGGGGGCGGCGCCCCGGACGGTGCTCGGCGAGCCGCTCGTCCACGAGCCGGACGAGCGCCTCGGCTGGCGCACGCGGCCCGGGTCCTACGTGCTGCCGCCCTACGCGCCGGGCGGCGAGAGCGCGGCGGTCACGATCTGGCCCGACGGCTCGCGCGCGACGGCGGAGCAGCCGGTCGACGGGCCGCGGCGCGTGCTGCTGCTGGGCTGCTCGTTCACCTTCGGCTGGGCAGTCGGGGACGCGTCGACGTTCGCCTGGCAGCTCCAGGAGCGGCGGCCCGAGCTGCGGATCGTGAACCGCGGCGTCAACGCCTACGGGACGTACCAGGCGCTGCTCCTCCTCGAGGAGGCGCTCGCGCGCGGCGAGCGCTTCGAGCGCGTGGTCTACGGCTTCCACGAGGTGCACGAGGAGCGGAACGTCGCGGCGCCGCGCTGGCTCGCGGTGCTCGACCGGCTCGCCCATCGCGGCAGCGTCGAGGTGCCCTACGCGACGCTCGATGCGCAGGGAGCGCTCGTCCGCCACCCGCCGGAGCGCTACCCCGCGTGGCCCTTGCGCCACCGCCTCGCGACGGTCGCCTTCCTCGCCGAGCTCGCGGCGCGACGCTCGGGCGAGGCGCGCGTCGCGCAGCGCCGCCGGGTGACCGAGGAGCTCATCCTCGAGATGCGTGACCTCTGCGCCCGGCACGGGATCGACTTCGACGTCGTGCTCCTCCAGGCGAAGCCGCGGGTGCGGCAGCACTACGCGCGCTTCCTCGCGCGGCACGGGATCCCGTTCGTCGACTGCGTCGTGGCGATCACCCCCGACCGCCGCGTGCCCGGCGAGGGGCATCCGAACGGCGAGGTGCACGCCGAGTGGGCGCGCTGCATCGACGAGGCGATCTTCGCGCCGGGCGGGTCGCACGTGCGCCCGGGGGCACGGCAGGCGGCGCGACGCGGTGCCGCGCGCGCGGG
>FWPU01008311.1_pt1 | contig 17847 bp, 11 predicted proteins | sample 2228361 | NCBI WGS metagenome assembly FWPU01 (sample SAMEA103939777, study PRJEB20133) | metagenome
CTCCCATTTGAATATATGCCTTTTGGTCTGAAAGGGTATAGATTGATTTGTTAAGGTTAATTGCCAGCACCCCCCAGGTGAAATCTTGTGTTAAGGCATATGTTTTGTTTTTGTAAAAGACATCGAGCTGAATTATATTTTTGCCGGGCCTTAATTTTTCTTTATCTAAGATGGTTATATGTATGGGAGAATGTTGCTCCACTGAAATTTCTTTATCTCTTTCTAACCGATGTTCTTTTTTTGGATTTCTTAAAAGAACCTTTTCCAATTTTGGCTCTACTTCAAAAATAGAAGCAACGCTCGCGAAAAAATTTTCTGTTTCTTTTTCCTCTTTTTTCTTTATTATAAACTCTGGATTTTCGTCTGCCCGCCAATCTTTTTTTGGCATCTCAATAACGAATTCTTCTTCTGGTTGTTTATCTTGATATTCAACTTCTAACCAAACACTATCCAAATAAGCCGTAAAAAGGTTTTCTCCTCCTGTTACTCCCTCAAATTTAATTTCCAAATTTTCAATATCTTGCCAATTTTTCAAAAAGGGGGCTTCAAAGGTAAAATATCCGCCATTTAATGCATTGGAAAGCTCTGAACCTTTTAATGATTCCAATATCTGCCAATTTTCTCCGTCAAGAGAATAAGAAATAAGAATTTTTACATCTAAATCAGGGGTTACTTCTTTAATGGTGTCTATAGCTTCGCTGCCGGTTGGGGTTGTATTTTGAGCTTCAGTTTCAATTATGGTTTCAGTATCAGCTTGAGATTCAGTGTCTGTGGCGGTTTCAGTTTTAATACCAGCTTCAGTTTCAATCTCGCTCTCGGCGGAAGTTGCGCTTTCGGTACTGGTTGTGGTTTCAATTTCGGTTTCATCAGTTTCAGCTTCAATTTGAAGCGTGGTATCAATTGGGATTGTAACTGTAGCTGTAGCTGTGGCTGTAGCTGTAGCTGTAGCTGTGGCTGTGGCTGTGGCTGTAGTTATAGTTGTGGTTGTAGTGGTGGTTGTAGTGGTGGTGGTGGTTGTTTCAGCTTCGGGCTGAGGTTGGCTATCTGGATTAATTTCAGTCTCAGTAGAAGTTGCGATTTCAGTTTCGGTTTCTTTTTCATCTCCGCTTTCTTGAGCAAAAACTTGCTGAATCATCGCCAAGGCATTTTTAATTTTTTCCCATAAACTATCTGCAAAACTTTTTACTTTTTCCCAAACCCCTGATTCTGTCCCTGTTGAGCTATTCTCTTGAAAAAAGAAGTCAGATTTTCTTTCTCCTAAGGCAAAAGAAAACTTAATTTTTGCAAAAATAATCTCTTTTTCTTTTATCTCTTCAAATTTGGGAATTTCTTGAGCAACAACAAAATTTTTATTGAAAAACGCCTTTACTTTTTGAATAAAATAAACGTCTCCGTTTATTCTTTCTTCTCCTTGTTGGGTTGATTGTTGTTCTCCCTGTTGCTGTTGATTTTCTTTTTTGTTCAGTTCTTGCTGTTGATTCTCTTGATGTAACCCTTCTTCCTGTTGTTGTTCCTGTTGTTGTTCTTGTTCTTGTATTCCGTCATTTTGTTGCGTCTCTTGTTGTTCCACCTGCTCTTGCTCTTGTTGTAAATCTTCTTCCGGAACTATCTCTTGGTCCTGTAATTGTTGTTTTTTTGGCATCTCTCGGTTTTCTTGCTGGATTTCTTTATTATTTTTCTCTGTCCAATCACTATTTGTAAAACTAAAATCTAAAAAGATTATTGAGTGAGGCCCCTCTTTATAAATCGCTGAATTGTTTTCAAAAAAATGATCAATATCGCCATTGGTTCCAACATCAGCCGGACCCAGGGCATTTTCTAAATTTGTCCAATCGCCCTGTGCCTGGGCTGGATAAATTTCAATTTTTTGAGGAGAGCTTTTTGTCACAAGAGCAAAAGCAATTATTCCGCCAGAAATAATTGTGGCTATTATAATTGCTGCAGCATACTTTGTGGCATTCAAAATTAAAACAACTATTTTTTCAAAAACCTTTTCAGCATAAAAATTCAAAAGACCAAAGGGAGATTTTTTTAATCGCTTCTTTTTAAGATAATCATTTATTGCCTTTTCTGTTGTTAACCACTTTACATTATAATAAATCTCTTTGCCTTTAATCTCTCCTTTTCTCGCTAAATAACCAATGTAATCAGAGGCATATCCTGAAATTTTAGCTGCTTCTTTGAGAGAGAGATATTTTCTGTCAAAAAAACTAATCTTTATTTTTTCTTTTCTCTTTTTGTTTAAATAATTTAATAAATCCCTTTTTGAAATTAACCATTTTGAGCCGGAAAAAATTTTTTTGCCGGCTATCTTTTTTCTTCTAATCAAAAAGCCAATATAATCAGGAGCATAACCAGAAATTTGACTTGCTTTTTTCAATGAGATGAATTTTTCTTGGCTTTTTATTATTGCCATATTTGTTTAAAAACTCATCCTCGAGACACGATATTTATTTTAAATAAAAATATCGACTACCGAGATTCCTAAAAATTGAAATTATTTTATAATAAAGCCAATAAAAACCCCTGTCAACCTGTGGAAAAATCAAGAAAAATCAATTAGCTTCAGAGCTTAAAACGTACAAAAACCTCAACCTAAAAACCTAAGCAAAAAAAGACAAAATAAAACATCAAAAACTTCTATAACTATTAAAAATTTTTAAAATTTTGCGATTTAGAAAACGTTTTTTAATAACACTACAATTTAAACTCAGATAAAAAAGTTAAAGGATCTTTCAGTGTGTGGAAAATTGTCCTTGACAAGTTTTTTTTATTTTATAAAATATAATAAAGGTTTATTAAGTTTTTATATAGAAGAAAATTAATAAACATTAATAAACTTATGGAGAAAAAATATCTTACAATTAAAGAAGCGTCTAAAATGCTGGGAGTAACCCCTCTCACCCTTCGCAATTGGGACAAATCTGGTAAATTAAAAGCTATGCGGAACCCTATAAATAATTACCGAACCTATCATATAGAAGATATTAAAAATTTTATAAGAAAAATGGAATCGAGAGGGAAAATTGTCCTCGGATAATCATTTCTTAAAAAAATAGAAATTTAAAGGTCTGTTTTTCCTTTTTTAAGGGTGAGATTATTCTTGCCAACAATGTTTCACTAATAGTTTTTAAGTTCACTTTTGCCGTTTCTCTTCTCTGTGAGATAAGGTCAAAAAATTAAATTTCTACTTTAAAATGAAGTAGGTCTTAGTAGCTTCAGATGATTTTAATAGAAAATTCTCCAACCGACGTAACGGTGTATTTGCCTATTTTCAGAGAAAAATCCGAGGCCGCTTTCTGCCCGCCGCCGCAGGCGGCGGGCAGAAAGAAAATCTGTCGTATATAATTTTTCTCCAATCCAAAGTATGAAAATTTAGCGCAACATTCCAATATTCCAAAGAGAAATTTTTGAACTGCGAAGGTTGCAAAGATACTGAAATTTGCGCAAGGATGCACCCTAAAAAAACTTTTTACTAAATAACATAACGCAAAAAAGGCAATACAATTAAAACAACTCACCCAATGGGTGTCACCAAATGGGTGAGTTGTTTGTTTTTCTATAAGAAGATTTTCAGTTCATTACTGAAAATCAATCAATAGATTTATGATTTATGGTTTTACGACGTTATCTGTTTTCTTGTTATTATGATACTGTCCATTCTATTCCAAAAACCCCTGCCTCTAAAATTGTATTTGCTTCATTCTAATTGTTTATTCAAATAATCAGTCTTCTATTTTGATAGAATTATTTTTGTTTGATTTTTTTTGTTTCGGTATTTTTAATATCAAAGCTCCTTTTTTTAAGTAAGCCGTGGCTTTTAAACTTTCTATGGGTTCAGGCATGATTACCTGGCGCGAAAAAGGTCCCCAGTGAACCTCTTGATAAAGAATTAGCCGGTTGATATCCTCTATCTCGGACATCTCTCTTTTTCCCTCAATGGTTACTATATCTTTTTCAATAAAAATTTTTAAGTCGTTTGCCCCGACTCCGGCTGCCGGCGCCACAATAATAAATTCTGAATCAGTTTGATAGATATCTATCGGTAATTCTTTGTCTTCCATTTTTAAAGTGTTTTCTTCAAATTCTTCAATTTTTTTGATATTTGATTCTTTTTTAAATCCGCTGGTTAATCTTTGAACAAAAGGCATTTTTTTATAATCCTCTAATTTTCTCTCAAGCCCGGTGACTTCTTTTTTAATAAATTCTTCTGAAATTTTGAACGCTTCCATCATTTCTTTTAGGGGTCGTTTTTCCAAAATTTCTTCTTTAGCTTCCTCTCTCAATGACCAAAAAATCTTAGAAACAATTTCGTCGGCTTCTTTGATTTTTTGAAAAAGAAAATCTTTTTCTTTTTTTCTGTTAATTTTTTGATAAAAAACATAAAATGCGAGGATTGATATTATAATCAAAAGAGTAATTATCGCAAAGTTGGACTCTTTTATGGTTGCCCAAAAAGAATGAGGCATGATGGTTAAAATAAATTTTTCTGAAACAGGACTTTGTTTTCCTGAATTATCTATTGCCATCGTCCATATTTTATAGGCGCCTTCTTTTATTGGTTCATCATAAATAAAAACCCATCTTCCCTCGTCATCGGCGCTTACATCTTGCCAGGTCGGTTCTTCTGTGTTTTTCTGAACAAAAACCCTGACTATGCCGTTTTGATATTTAACGCTCCCTTTAATAATTAAATTCTGGCCCGATTTAAGATTTTTAGGAATCTCTAAAATTTTAGGCGCTTCTAATTCTTGAGCCGAGACAAAGCAAGTAAAAACGACAGAGGTTAAAGATAAGAATATTAAAAAAACTAAATGGCTTTTCATGGGATAATGTCTCATACAATAAATTTCAAGGAGATTTTATTAATTGCCACAAATTTCTATTCAAGAGGGCAAATTTAATTTATTTTACACACCTAAATCCGGTTCCGGGCCCAACATAAGAAGGGGGTTGGACTAAATAAACCGAATAATATCCCCCAAAAGATCTATTGTCCCAGTATCCCCCTCTCGCAAAGGCTCTCACCCCATCTTTTAGAATCCAAAAGAAATCTTCGTTATAGTTTGGGTTTGAAGTGGTAAGGTTGGTAGCAGCTGGTAAACCTTTTCCGTCCGTTCCATCTATATAGCCTTTTTCTGGTAGCGTTCTTCCTTCAAAAACTCCATTTATTGCCGTCTCATTTACCCATTCCCAAACATTTCCAATCATATCGTAAGCGCCCGCCGAAGAAATACAGTTTTTTCCGCTACCTGTTTTTCCAGGCTGAAAATGCCAGTTATTTGCTACCTGACAATCATCCGGTCCCCAACCTTGAGCAGGATCTGGAGTGCCCAAAGCAGCCAAATACCATTCTTCATTACTCGGTAATCTCTTTCTTGCTTTACTGCAAGCAAGCCTTGCTTGATCTTGAGAAATAAATCTCCAAGGTATAACTCCAGCCGCAGAAACTGGTTCGCATCCTGAATAATTCAAATTTTCCCTCGTTTCCGCTTGGGTTTGCGGATTGGAGTAAGGACAATTGGAGCCGGGGGAATTTTCATATTTATCAATACAAAATCCTCCTTTGTCTGAGGAGATATAAACCATATCTAACGGACAAGGCACTTGTTCTTTTTTTGCTCCTAAACCTCCAACCGATGCTAAAAAAAATTCTGGATTATCAATTGCTTTTACCACAAGGGTAGTCAAAATTATTGAAAAGAAAACGACAATAATTGTTTTTTTCATATGGTAAATGTTCCCCCTTAGAGAGTTCCGCCCTTTTTAATGGAGGCTGCTATTTTACGATGGCGCCAGTCAAAGTAAAAATTTAGTATTATCAACACAAACAAAAACCCTATTAAACTAAAAACAGTGCTCGTTATTAGGGCTTCTTTTTGAGCTAAAATTTTTTCTCTTTCTTGAAGCGTTATTTCTTTTTCTTTTAATTGCTGAGCGAGAGTATTGTAAGGATTTTCGGGTACTTTTATTTGCACACCCACTGCTGGGCTTGCCTGAGCCAAAAGATATTTTAAAAGAACTGCCGGGGTGGTTTTTAATAAATAAGAAAAAAAGTAAAACGAAAAAACCAAACACGAAACTATTAAAATTATCAATACTCTAATAATTTTAAGCTCTTTTGCCATAAAACCTTTCAAACTCTATCTAATTTTACTTTAGCAGATTTATTGATTTCTTTCAAAAATTCCTCTTAAAAAATCTTTTCTTCTTCCTCAATAATAATCTTATAACCTCTCGAACTTTTCAATACCTCTTTAAAATAAAGAGAAATTGCTGTTATGCCCAAAATAATTATCAAAATAGCCGCAATAGGTTTTAACCACCTTTTAATTAAAAAACTAAAAACTTCTATTTTGTTTTTTGATTCTTTTTTCTTTTTCCTAAAATCTTTAAAAGCTTGAGTTATTGGTTTTCTTAAAATGAGAGGCTGAAATCTGACTTGAGACGTGGATATTACTCCTGCCTCTTTTTGGGCAAGAAAAATGGCTCTTTTAACATATGTCCGAACCGTCAAGAATATAAAGGCAAAGAAAAGAAAAACTCCCCCCAAAATACTTAAGACAGGAATTATAGGAAGTACCCAAAAATAAAGGGTTTGAGAAAGAGTTTGCTTGGTTTCATTACCATAAATTAAAGTTAAAACCGCTTTATATCTCCCGGCTTCTAAAGGAGACCCTTCCCCATTCCAAACAAATTCCCATCTTCTGATGCTTTTTGGCAAAACATTGCCGAACTCCGTTTTGTGATTGATAGGAATGAACCCTCTTTCTTTACCCCAAAAATTATAAATTTTAATTTCACCCTGAGGTTGAATGTGAACATTTCCCATATTTTCTACTCTTAAAGTAAACTTAACCTCAGGTTTTTGATAAAAATTTTTTTCAGTAGAAAATTCTCTTATCCTTGCCTTTTCAATAATCGCTCCCCTAACATTTACTAACAATAAAGATGATACCAAAGAACTAATTTTAATCCCCCCTCCCGGAATTTTTCCAGTTGACGGATTGGTGCCCACTAAAATTAACGCATATTTCCCTCCCGGCTCAGCCTCTCGCGGAACTCTTATGGTAAAAGGAACTTGCTTGCTCTGATAGGGGGGGATTAAAATCTGCTCCCGACTAATGTCAATCCATTTACTCAATAGATATCGCTCTTTGCCTTCAATTTCTTTTTCTTCAATAAATTCAATTTGCCCACCCTCCCCTGTTCCTCCTTTAAAATCTCTAATAAAGGCATAAACCGTTAAATCGCTCGGATTATTGTTTACTATTTTTACCGAACTGGAAAAAATTTCACCGGGACTAATGTTAATTTTAATTAAGGGGGGGGTAATGGTAAGAGCTAATTTTTCTTGAGCAAAAGTAAGATTTAATCCAGAAAACAACAAAACCGATGATATAAAAATTTTTAGAAACTTATTGAAGCTCATAGGGGTTTGCTGAAGTTTCTTGCTAAATTCGCTTACGCAAATCTAAAGTCTTTTTGGGAGACGAAACTTGAAACTGCTTTTTCGGTTTTCTAATAATAAAAATAATCAAAAGATAAAGCAAAACCAAAATTCCTAAAGTAAATAAGATTAAAAACTTCCAAGACAAAATCCAAAAGTAAACTGTATCTTGTAGGGTTCCCCCTGAACTCTTACCATACTCAGCAAATAAAAACGCTTTATATCTCCCAAATCCTTTTTCCCCTTGCCAGAAAATATTTAGGGTGTTTGACTCACCGGCTGAAATGGTCTTTGAAGGTAAATCAATTGCTGCAATTTCTTTCCCCTTTTTATCATAAATGTGAATTAACCCTAAGGGAATTATTTCTCTGTTGCCAATATTCTTAATTTCTAGAATAAATTCTATAGGGAATTTTAAGAATATATTTTTAGTTGTTTGGAATCTCTTAATTTCCGCTTTTTCAATAATATTTTCTTGAACATCAATATTTAACAATAATGTTGGCTGTTGGTATTTTGAAGCGTTTTCTTGTGCTTGGGGAAATGTTGAACCCTCAACAAATGAAATAGTTGTATAGTATTTTCCCGGCAAGGCATTAAAATGAACCCTAACAGAAAAAGGGATTTCCTTGCTTACGCCAGGCGGAATTTCTATTCTGCCCCTTGAAATTTCAATCCAACTAGCTAAAGAATTTATTTTTTCTATTTTTTCATCTTGTCGCGGACCAGAAATATCTTTAATCAGGGGGTAGAGCCGAACCGTTGAGTTTGATTGATTATTAATAGTAACCGATAATTCCAAAAAGTCCCTTGGTTGAGTCTTTCTTTCAATAACTGAAGGCTCAATCATTATTTCCTCCTGGGAAAAAACCGAACCACCATCTAAAAGGTAGAAAGAAAAAAAGAGAATAAAAATCCAAATTGAAAATTGTAAATTGTGAATTGCAAAAAAAATAATTTGCTGGGTTTGCTGGGAAAGTTTTTTAATTACCTCTAAATGGTCTATCCTGTGGAAAATTCGATTTGTTTTTTGTTTCATGTGGTTTAAGATAAAGTTGTTTGTGTAGCCGCCATCAATCTAAATAAATTAATTAAAATAATCTTTATTCACAAATAGTTCATTCGGTTCATGTGTCAGCAGAGTTTAACTCATCGAATTAGACAAGCAAGAAAAAGAAAATCACTCCGGCTACTATTAAAACCAAAATCAAAATAACTAAAATCACCAAGAAAGTATAAATTCTTGAGGCGGCTTCTGGTTCTGGTACTCTCAAATTTTTTGTTTGAGCAACTCCCACTCTCTGGAGGGCTTGCCTAACTGCCCTGTTTTTGTAAAGATTAACTACTAAAAATGAAAGAGCTAAAATAAAAATAAATCCGATAGCGGCCGGAATAACAATATTCCAAGGGACTATCCAGAAGCTTGTTTGATAAGTAAGGGTTTTAATTCCTTGGCCGCCTTGATGGGCCGGAACACCATAATTTAAAACCAGAAAAGCAGCATATTTTCCAAAACCAAAATTTCCTTCCCAAGTGTTTTCAAATCTCCTAATGATTTTTGGTAAAACATTACCTCCGCTCGGATTAACTGCTAAATTTGCCGCTTCTTTTCCTCTCATATTGGTGATCTTAATTGAGCCAACTGGTTTAATGTGAACATTTCCCAAGTTTTCAATTCTGGTTAAAAACTGAACCCTAAAAGGAGCACTGTAAATGTTTTTGTCAGTAGCAAATTCTCTAATTCTGGCGTTTTCATCGACTTCGCCTAAAACATGAAATAAAACCAAAACTGCCGCCTGATGGGTTAAGGCAATTACCGAGCCTTCTGCGGGATTTATTTGGGGAGGTTTAGGTCCAAATACAATGGCGCCATAATAACCGCCTGGTCCCACTTCTTTTGGCACCCGAAAAGTAATTGGAATTTCCTTTTCTTGACCGGGATTAAAACTTATTCCCTCTTTTGTTGCCTCAACCCAAGAACCCAAAAAAGGACCTTCTTGTATCCCTGTTTGATATAAAACAACTCCTCCTCCTTCGCCTTGAGCGGTAAAATCCATCACATAAACATAAAAAATTTGGGAAACATCAGCTAAATTGGTTACTTTTACTTTTTTTGTTACCACTTCTCCCGGTTCTACCAATTCTTCAATCCTTATAGGCCCTACTTTAACCCCGGTTCCGCTTTGAGCAAAAACAAAATTAGAGCTTAAAGAATAAAAATTAAAAATTAGAAAGAAAAAGAAAACAGAAAATAAAATGAAAAGCTTAAAATGATGTTTTGTGTAAATCATAACCATATTTTATCAGAAAAATTCCAAATTCCAAAAATTAAAAATTTAAAATAAAATATGCAGTTTGCTGAGACTCACCCCCATCTTATTCTTCCTCAAATGAAAATGTAATTTGAAAAAATAAAAGCTTCCAAAGCAAAATCAGCTAAGGAAGCTTTGTTTTACCCCACAAGGAAAGGCAAGCTGGAGTAGTATTTAGTATGTTGGTGTGGCTATATAAGTTAAGGTGTTGGTATATTCACCCGCAGGCTGCAAAGCACTAATTTCTATTCTATAGACAACCCTTGTTCTTCCTTTATGTTCTGTGGTTCCATCAGCAGGCCCTGTGTGACAGAATACCGGCATTCGGTTAGTGCCATTAAGTCCTGCCCACAAATCAGCGGTTGATGTCCCAAAAGCTCGATTACCAGTGGTAGGATCGCCACAGATTATATCATTTCCGCTAACCTTCAACCCTTGATCTTCAGAAGCTAATCCAAAATGACCATAGGTATTGGTGGCATCTAAAGTGCCTGAAGGAGCTATCCAGCCTATGGTAGAGGTAACAGGAACTGGTGTATTGTCTTGGAAAGTGCTGATTGTATCGCCAGCCGCGCTTGTTAAAAGCCCATCTTGATAAACCCGCACAAAAAATCCATCACTGGCATTGGTTGTCACGCTTAAATCCTGAGCAGCCACCGTTGTCGCGTTGGGCGTCAAAGTTCCAAAAGGAATGGTGGTAGGAGTGGAGGTTGCGGTTGTTAAAGTATTCTTGGCGCTGGTAGCGTTATTTACTCCTGAAATCGTAAACTGTAAGGTGGCTTCAACTGTGGCTGTTACCACAACTGCTTCAATGATGGCAAACATTACATCTCCATTTTCACCGCCATTAGTGGTAACTGTAACTTTATAAGTATCGGCTGTTCCCACAGCAGCTGATTTTTGAGGATTAGTAACACTGGTTACTGAACTTGTAGCATCACCGGCATTAAGCGTTCCGCCAGCACAGGTATAACTATTAGAAGTAGTTGCTGATAAACTTAAACCGCTGGGGCAGGTGTAATTAGCGGCAGCAGATGGTAATGCGCCGTTTCTAGTGGTAAAGTTGCTGTCGAAAGTAAAAGTGACTGAGGTGGCATTAGCGGCAGTGGTAAAAGCAAAATCATAAGTTACACCAGTTGCCGCAGGTGCTGAATCGCTAATAGTTACCGAAGCATTAGTTAAAGAAGCGGCCTGAGGATTGGGAACCATCGGCACGCTTAGCATTAACAGAGAAACAATCGTAATTAAGCTTAGTGTTCTTTTCGGCAAATTTATCATTTTTTTATTATTATTTAATTATAAGCGCTTATAATTTATAACCCTCTTCGACCTTTATTTTTAAAAAATTTTTTAGAGAGTTTCTATATATAATCAATTATACCATAATAACAAATAATGGTGTCAATAATCAAATCTGTGGAAAACTTTTTATAATTTAAAAAACCGGCACAATAATATAAACAATTTCTGATTGATAATCTCCTGGCGGTTGAACTTCTGTTGTCTGAACCCTAAAAATTAAATCAAAAACAAAATTATCTATTGGAAAAGGATGATAGCTTATTTCTTTGGGATTGTCCTCAAATTTGGCATAACTATTATCGGCAGCAAAACGACTTGAACCATATCCGATATCAGAAAGAGTGTCGTCGCCTGTATGATAACCATAAGCAGAAGAAGTACTGACCGACCAAGAAGTTGGGTATTCGTTGGTACCTTCAATGGGAAAAATAATATTATCTACCGAGCTCCTTAAATTATCTCTCTGAAAAACAAAAACCTGATAACCTTTTGGCGCGTTGGTGGAAACAATAAATCTTTGGCCAGCCACTTGAGAAATATTAAAAGGTAAAGTATTAAAAGAAATACCTGTGGGGGTGGTGGCAACATTGGTTGTCACATTTTCAGTTGTTGTGCCTGCAGGCAAACCCTCAACAGAAAAAGAAATTTGCGAAGCTCCGGGAATTATACTGGGATAACTTTTTCCAGTTCCTGTTAAAACCGGACCAGTACTACTTGCTTCATAATAATAGGTCCGGAAAAAATAAACCTGACCTTCTTGAGTGTTATTGTTTTGAATTGTAAATTCCCACTCAGAACTCGTATCAGCTAAATGAGTATAGGTTGAACTGGAAATACCGGATTCGTTATGGGTGGCAACAAATTCGGTGTCTGATAAAGTGGTAGTTGACAAAAGGTCATTATCTTCTCCTCCGCCATCAGCGTAACACCAAGTAGAAGTGGAAAGGCAATCAGAAATTTCTTCAACAAAATAACTTTGAGCAAAATCAGAGCTGGTCGCCCACTCTAATCTCATTTTGACATTTTGACCGTTTGTTGCACCGCCTATTTCAGCAATTGAAATTCTTAATTTTATTGTTTCTCCGGAAGACAAATAAGATGGGGTTTGATTCTCGTCGGCCAAAGGATATTGGGGAGTTTCATTTTGGTCATCGGAAAACCACTGCCAATTTTGAGACCTTGGAGTATAAAAAGGCGATTCAAAATCAAAATCAAGGGTGGAACTGCTGCTTTGATTGTATTCTTTTAAATCTAAATCCAAAGAGTTGCCGGTTGGTCTTTCGTATTGGGAAACCACAATTCCTGAACGGGTAATAAAAACCGCCAAAACCAAAACAAAGATTATTTTAAATTTTGGTTTGTTAAAAATTATCATAATTTAAAATCAAGTTTTCTTCCTCTTTCTGTTTCTATTTTTCTATCTTTCAGTGTTTCTGGTATTCTAAAGTTTTCTTTTTTAATTTCTTCTTGCCTCGCAGATTCTTTATCAACTCTCACTTCTAAATTTTTCTTTCCTTTAACCCAAAACCACCCAATTATTAACAGAATTACCAGAATAGTTGCGATTAAAATTTTGTTTTTTAAAAAAGAATTCATAATGTTTATGATTTGAACTTGCCCATGTTGTGGTTTTAAACTTTGAGATTTAGACTTGAAGCTTGTTTAAAGTTTAAAGTTTACGATTTATTAATTATTTACTCTCCAACAAACATTATCCCTTTCGCGCTTGAATAGTATTTATCATTTGCCGAATCATAATAATCCACTGCCACCAAATAAACTGTATTATCTTCTGGTAAAATTACGGCATATGTCCCAGAAGCATTGGTTGTGTCCCAGCCGACAAAGGACATATCTGAATCTCTGACTACCCAAACCTTTGCTCCCTCAGCCGGATTTCCAGAAATTGTAACGGTTCCTGAAAGAGTAAGAGGCATTGTCGCAAATTGTAAGGTATTTCCTTGGGCGGTTTTTTCAACCCATTGAATCTCACCATAAAATTCATAGGTAGTACTGGCAGCAAGTCCAGCAATATTTTGTGAATAAATTCCGCTGCTTGTTGCTGTTTGCAAAGTGGTGGTAGACCAAGTTGTTGTTCCAACTTCTCGCCAATAAAACAGCAGAGTAACCTGAGACCTGTCGCCCAAATCTACAGTTGCATTTAAGGTTGCAGACTTCATTTTAATATTTGTCGCGTTTTCTGTGGCAACCGTCGGCGCGTCAATAAACCAATTAACATTATTTCCAGCGTCATAGTTTGTTCCGTTTTCAGCATCAATACCTCCGGATGTAGAAGAGGCGTTAGAATCTTGGACATTAACATAAGAAACAGGGGTGGGATTGTTTACTGTAAGATACCATTGGGTGCCGCTGGCAGAACTTCTGAAAAAAATTCTGGTGGTGCTGGCTTGTCCGTTCCATGCAACATTATTAAACTCAAAGGTGGCTCCGGCTTGAAACTGAACCCTTACCGAACCGGTAGTAATTGTTGAGGTTGCAGCAGTAGTGCTGGCGTTCAAAACAATTGATGGTTGAAATGGGTTATCGCTTCCCGAATTATTTGTAAAAACCAAAACATTAAAGGAAGAACTGGCATTAAGATTGCCTGAAACTGCCTGCTGGGTGGCGCCATTAAAAATAACTGTTCCATTTTGGTGGGAAAAAATTCCATTATTTGTCCAATCGCCGGCAACGCTCAAAGAACTTGGCGCCAAAAAACTTTGGTTTTGGCTGACAGAAAAATCATTGCCAACTGACATATTAGAAACCGCTGTCGCATCAATTGTGGCTTGGGCGCTTTCTGAAGTGGTGGCTAAAAAGTTATTGTTAATGGTTAAGCTACCTGAAGAAAAAGTAAAAGTTGGCGTACTGGAAGCCGGATTTATTGTTAAATTGTAATAAGTTAAAGAAGGAATATTGGTATTTGATGTCCCTTCAAAAATAATGGTTGAGGTGGCAGACTGAAAATTGCCATTGACTAAAAAAGAATTGCCAGAATCCTCAATAATAATAGTTGTATTTCCGGCGCTTAAAGTAGCGTTATTAGCAACCTTCAAATAAGGAGTGGAAACATTCCAAGCGGGTTCATAAGTTTTATCTGGGGCAATGTAAAGGGTATGACCTGCCTCAACAGCTAAAACATAACTCGGGCCTGATGAAACTGTAAACGGCGCATTCGCACCCCCCGGATCCTCGCTGTCAAAATGACCAATATCTTGGTTGGTAATAGGACCTGAATCTTCGTGTCTTAAAATAACATAGTTTACATATATATTAAAATTGGAGAGGTCTCCTGATCCCTGGTACCTTGTAATCGCTCCTCCCGACTCGCCCGTTGTTTGATCTACAAAAACCGTAATTGGCGTGCCGGTGGCTGATGGTAAAACTGAAAAAGAATAAAAGCCGTTAGTGGTGGAGGCAGTGGTGGAAGCAATCAATTCTCCCTCAATCGCCAAAGAAATAATAGAGCCTGCGGTAGAAGTGGTTAGTCCTTCATCAGTAAAAACATAACCAGAAATCGTAATGGGTGAAGCAAAAGAGATATTAATATAATCTGTTCTTAAGGTTTGAGTTCCTGACGCTTGATAAACCCTTAAATAAACCCAATTTTCAGCATCATAATATTGAGAGCCGGTTTTCCAATCAGAAAACTCAAAGTCTGTATCTGCCCCAGCGCTGTTATTGGAATCAATATCCACCCAAGAAGCGCCGTTCCAAATTTGAAGATAAACAGGATTGGAAGCAGGAGAAACGCTGCTTTGCCCTTGCCAAGTAATAACTATGGCATCAGTATTGGTAGAATTCTGGTTTGCAAAAAGAAAAATAGGAATTGAAGAGCTGGAAGCAATGATATCTCTAATATCATCATCGCTGGCTAATGACTGGTATCCTCTGTTGTCTAAGTAATAAGTTAAATCAGTAGTGGTGGCAGGCAATGTGAATACAGCCTCTTTTGAAAATTTTTTTGTCGGCGTTGAGGTAATAAATAAACTACCAAAGTTTTGATATTCATTTAGGAAACTTCCGTTTTGGGTTAACCTCAAACAATAGGTAGTGCTGGCAAGAGCATTGGCGGTATGAATCATAAAACCAAATTCGGTGTATGTTGAGGTAGAAAAATCAAAACTGCCCGTATTATCTGCGCCTTCAAACCATCTCCCATTAACAAAGACTCCTTGGCCCCCGCTAATTTTTGACGAAGTTAAAGCGTCACCGCTTCCTCCGGATAAACCCAAAGACCAAGAAACTTCGCTTGTCGCGTTCAGTTGTTGCCAGCTTAAAGAAGGAACGCAAGAATCGGTTGTTGTCGCCCATTGTAAATAAAAATTTGTGGTGGTTGCCTGGTCGCCGCTATTTTCCACTTGAACCCTAAAAACCGCCCTTTCCCCTTTTTCCATTGTCAAGGTTGTATTTTCGGCGGTTGAGGTTGTATTAACATTAACATTTACCCCATCATCATTCTCAAAAATAAACCCTCTTTGAGTAAGATAAGGAGCGGAAGCAATGGTAATTTCAGGTATTACGCTATAAGTTTCCAAAAGACTGGAGCCGCTTGCTTTAACAATCCGAAAACAATAAGTCGTGCCCCCAACAGCTCCGTTGTCATAAAGAGAAAAATCCCATTTGCCATCTTGACCAACATTAATAGCTCCTTGACTATTTGTGGCATTATTCAATTCTTCATAGGTTTGATTAACAATGGTGTGACCGTTGTGCGTTGGATCGTCGGCGTTAGCAATTAATACCGCACCATCAGCCGGCGTTGAATTGTCATAAAAAGCAATAAGGGTTGAAGTGGTAATGTCTTGATAATTTTCTCCATTAAAAGCGCTGTCACATTGACCATCTGCTCCTCTCTGAGAAAATTGAATTTTAAAAACACCTTCATTACCAAACAAATCCGAAACACCAATATGCAAAAGCATTCTCAATCTAAAAGCTTGTCCGGAAGAACTTAAAATTGCGCCATTATTTTGGGCTGCCAAAGGAGAACCAACATCAGTGGAATCAGTATTGGCAAAAAATCTGTAAGCTGACTGCTCAAAAGTTTTGGGCGCGATGGGTCTGCCAAATAAATCGTCAGGTGTTGCCGCATACCAGGTGGCGTAAATCCTTTCTGTTGAAGAGCCCATCAAAGAAAGCCGGACGCCGTAAATATCGTCATTGGTTGAATAAACAGGTCCGAATTCTGCGCTCCAGGTTGAGCCGCCGTCAGTGGAGTACTTCCAATAGACATTGGCGCTGGCAGCAGTGCCAGGTGTTGATTGGGCAGAATACAAAACATAAAGATAATCTGTATTGGGGTCTCGGGCAATTTTTGCTCCGGTAATGCCGCAGTTGGAAACACCGGCGCAGGCGCTGTCGGTTACCACATCAGTGCGGGCGCTCCAGGCGCCGGCTGAGTATCTCCACACCTTTATATCGTCGTCGCTGCCGCCCAAGGTCGCAATGTCGTCCGCTGCCGCGAGATATACATCAAAAGTTGAAGGGTCAATCGCCGCGCCAAATGCCGCGTCGTAGGTGGTGTTGTCTGCGGCATTCGCCTCAATCGTAGTCCAGTTGGCGTCCCACGACGTGCCGTTAAAAATTTTGTGCTGGAGGTCATCCGCGCTTATATCCCACTGAAGAAGCATCACGGCGCCGCTTGCTTGCGGAAGAAGAATCGGCGGGTCGTTGCCAAGAGTAAAAGTAGGGCTGTTTTCTACCCAGTTAGCGTCAGTGGTGCAGTTTGCCGTGCACTGCATCACAATTGAATCAGAGCCGTCCAAGGTAGCGGCATAGAGCGCGCCGGTCGTGCTTTTGGTTATTGAGACATAGTTTGTGCCGGCGGTGAGCGTTCCGCCGTAGGCTGCGTTGTCAGAGATGTTAAAGATAGTGTTGTCAAAAGTATCGTTGGCGGTGTTGAAGGAACTATACCAGATGTCGTCCACGCTAGTGTCTATCGTTGCGATGTGGATTCTTGTGCCGGTATCCCCCGGCGTCCACTGGTCGTACCAGACCGCAATGCTGATACAGTCGGTTTGGGAATCAACAGTCACCGCCGCTCCCCAAGTGGCGCCGCCGTCGGTTGTTTTTGAATACACGCAGGCGCCGGTTGAATCCCGGTAAAAAGCGTAACCTGTATTTTGGTTGATAAAAACCGTTCTTGGCGAACCGCCGAGATGACTGGCTGCGGTTGTGTGAACAGTATCGTCAATCGTCACCTGGGCCGCCCGAGCAGAAATCCCCCAAAAAAAAGCAAAAACCATCGCCAATATAAAAATTATTTTTTTAATTTTAAAAATTGTCATTGTTCAACAATCAAATTTAATTGGCACAAATTTAAAGAAAAAGAACCGTCGTTTTTCTTTTCTTTATAAAAAACACTTAAACTAAAAGACCCTGTTTGAGAATTTATGTCGGCGTTAAATGTTAAGCTTATTTGAGCGGGAGCGGTGCCAGTTGTTTGGTTGAATTGAGCCTCAAAACCAAAAGGCAATTCGCCCAAATTTATTTCAAATTGAGAATTGGGTTCCTTTGGCATTAAAGAAATTGAGTAACTAACTTGCTGACCTCTTTTAATTTTTTGAGAAAAAGGCGCAACAACACAAGCTGATTCTTTGTTTTCTATATTTTCTTTTTCATCGTCTTTATCGGCAGTAATTTGCCATTGTCTTAATTCTTCAAAGACTTTCTCGCTCGCAATCAAACCCTCTCTCTCCAAACTCAAGGGTCCCAACAAATAAAGATAAGGGCTGATATTGGGAGCTTTGAATTGATAAGAGAGTTCGTAAGTTTCATCTT
>FWPU01008229.1_pt1 | contig 17844 bp, 15 predicted proteins | sample 2228361 | NCBI WGS metagenome assembly FWPU01 (sample SAMEA103939777, study PRJEB20133) | metagenome
GTTGAGACTATATTATCAGAGGATCGTCGAAATCGCGGTAGCGATCCTGTCCATGCACCCGCAGGCAGCGGTCGCGGCCACCCAAAAGGGTATAGATGCGCAGGCTGTCTGTGTCTGGGTCTATCACCTTGAGCAGTTTGGCTTCCATCTCCTCGAGCTGGGCCCGGGTCACCCGGCATTCAAACACCGACATCTGCACGCGCTGGCCGTAGTTCTTACAGATTTTAGCCACTCGTGCCAAGCGGGCCTGGCCATCGTCCGAGGTAACGTTGACATCGTAGGTGACCAGGATGTCCAGACGTTCCATGCCTCACCTTCCCCAAAACGAGGGGTAGGTCTCGAGGTCGCCCCGTAAGTAGCGGGCCAGCAAGCGGGCCTGGATGTGGGGCAAAAGCCCGATGGGCACCGGCTCCTTGAACAAGGGGTGCTGCACGGTGTCCTGGCGCCGCTGTTGAAAAGCAGAGATCACCTGTTTGCGCCCCTCCTCGCTCAGCAACACCGCCCCGCCCGGCCGCTCTTCAAAGTGTTCCGGGCTTAGCTGTTTACGGTTGAGCAGGGCCAAAGCCAGCCGGTCGGCCCACCAGGCGCGGAACTCCTCCATCAGGTCGAGGGCCAAGGCGTTACGCCCGGGGCGCGAAGCGTGCAGGAAGCCCACCTGGGGGTCTAGGCCCACTCCTTCTAGCGCAGCGGTACACTGGGTAGCCAGCAGGGCGTAGATGAAGCCCAAAAGAGCGTTGACCGGGTCGCGCGGGGGGCGTTTGTTGCGGCTCTCGAAGCGAAACTCTCCCGAAAGCAATAGGTCGCCAAAAGCGGCAAAGTAGGCGCTGGCGGCGTTGCCCTCGAGGCCCCGCACCTCATCTACCGTGCGGGCCTGGGGGAGCTGGCGTAAAGCCGCTTCGTGCTCGAGAAGTGCTGTGGCCAAAGCAGGGGTCTCGCCCCGCTCGCGTGCGGCTCGCTGCAGGACAAGCCGGGTGTTGCGCAACTTGGCCTCCACAAAGCGCTGGGCCAGGTGTAGGGTGGATGAGGGGTTGTCGAGGGCTTTGTGCTGGGCCCGCCGCAGCAGCACATTGCCCGAGACCGGCCCGGAAAGCCGCCCCTGGAAGCGACCTGACTCACTAAACCAGGAGACCTCGAGGCCCTCCTCCGCGCATCGGGCCAGCAAAAAGGGCGAGATGAGCACATTGCCGAACACCGCCAGCCCGCCCAGGTGGTGCAGCGGCACGTTGCGCAGGGTTACATCCTCGTGCTGCACCCGCAACGTATCGCCCTCGAGGCGCAGGTAGACCCCCTGGGTTTGCACGTACAGGGTGTTGAGCAGTTCCTGGGTCATAGCGGGGCGGGGCGCCACTGGGCCAGGGCCTGAGGCAGGTGGGGCATACAGATGGATTGCAGCGAGCAATAGCGACAGCGCTCGTCGGCAGCGGGCTTAGGCAGGGCTTCCTGGGCCAGCAGCTTGCGTAGAGCCTCGAGGGTGGCCAAGGTCTGGGCCCGTAGCTCAGGGGAAAGCGGCACCACCCGGCGGCGCTGGCTGGTTTTGCTGAAGATGGCCCCTTCCGGGACCAGCTGGCCGAACATTTCCTCTAAACAAAGCCCCTGGGCACAAAGCTGCACCTCGGCAGCCTGGCGGGCCAGTTTTTGTGGCCACTGCCGGCTTATCTTGTACTCCACCGGGTAGGGCACCCCCTGCACAAACTCCACCACATCGGCCCGGCCCACCAGGCCCAGCCGCTCCGACCAGATGGGCAAAGCCCGCTCCACCCGCACCCCCTCGCGCAGCAGGCCTGCGGGAAGGTCGGCATTTTCGTGGGCCCGTGCGCCGCGCAGGGTGAACTCGTTGTCGGCCCACTGGCCCTCGAGCAGGATTAGCCCGGCCCGGCGGGGGCAGTAGGCATACTGGGCTAAGGCGCTGATGGGGATGGGCTCGAGGGGGGGTGGTGTGGGGGCCTGGTAGGTCTCCAAATCCCATTCGTACATGGAATACCTCGCCAAATACAGAAATCCGTAGAGCCTAGCCCTCCCAGGGGGTGAACTCGTGCGGGGGGTGGTCGCGCCAGTACAGCCCCTCGCGGCACAGCCGGTCGTATTCAGCGCCGTGGTGGGTCAGGGCAAAGACGTAGAGGGCTCCTTCTTTTTCCGCATAGAACACTCGCTCGTCTACTGGGCCTTTGGGGAAGCCCAAGGCATCGCCCCCACCGCTTTTGAACTCGCTCTGGCTGGTGCGGTTGGGCAAGCGCAGCCGCTCTAAAACCCGGCGGTAGCGTTCCTTTGCCGCGGGCTCGAGGTCCTCCCAGGTACGCCTGGCCTTGGGAGAAAAGTAGATGGGCACCGACTGGGCCTGCTCGAGCTGAGCCTTGAAGGCTTCGTAGTAGGCCTGACCCAGCGGCGAGAGCATGGTGTAGCCATCGGGGGTGTCCTCGAGCAGCACCTCGACCTCCTCGCCCATGCGGGCGGCCCGGCTTCGCACCTCGGCGGTGGGGCGGGGCTCTGCGTCGATCCAGTCGAAAAAGCCCTCGTCCCAGGCGATGAGCGCGTTATCCCAACCAAAGGGCGAAGGCGGCAGGGTCACGATCTCCTGGAACATCTCGTGGATGTAGCAGACCGGCACCTTGAACACCAGCCCCAGCGCGGTGGCGTAGGCGATCTCGGCCTTGAAGCCGCCGGTAGCGTTGATGATGACCTCTTGTTGCCTTCGCGCCGCTTTGCGCACCTCGCCGGCCAGGGTGCGCACGAAGTTTTTTAGACCATAATCGGCGAAGCCCTGGGCCTCGTAGGCCAGGCCCGCAATGCGAACCCGGCGGCAAGGCACCCCCTGCTGCTGCCAGAAGCGCTCGAGCAACGCGGCGGCCCGGGCCCCTTCCTCGGTGTCGCTGTGCAGCCAAACCACCTCGTCGCCCTTCTGCCAGATGCGCAAGAGGGCGTTCATCTCTGCGCTGGCTTTCTTGGGGTCGCGCTCGAGGAAGGCCAGAATTTCCTTGTCCTGCGCCCACCCTTCCCGCCGGGCGTTGGCCAGCAGGCTGGTACCTACGGTGGTGAGGATGACGGTGCTCATGTTTCCTCCAGGAGTTGCTTGAGGCTTTGGTAATAGGTCTCCTTTTGCAAGCGCCAGTCTTCTAGCTGCCTAAGCAGGGCCTCGAGGGTCTTGCGCCGGACGGCTGGGGGGTGCTTGCTTAGCTCCTGTTTGAACCAGCTCGCCTCACCAGCAGCGTTGCGGCCATTGATGCGCTCTATGCGCAGGCGGTAGGTTTGATACAGCTCCTCACCCAGCTCGGCCTCGCTCTTGGGCTTGGGTGGGCGCTTCACCGCGAAATACCCATACCCCGCGTTGGTCTTGCCCCCCAGCCCCAGGTGCTGTAGCCCGTACTGCAAAAGCTCGGCGGCCAGGTGGAGCCAGCTTGTGGCCTCGGGGTCAGGGCTCGAGAGGGCCAGGTGGAACTTTACCCCGGGCCGCACGCTCAGAAAGGCCACTGGGTTGGGGTCGTCGAAGTCGGTGGGCCAGGTTTTGCCGCCTGCGTAGTAGTCGGGGTGGTGCACGGTGATGACGTCTTTCTGAAAGGGCTGCGGGCAGGCCGGCTCGAGCCAGCCATCCCAGAAGATTACGTAGCCAGCGCTTTTGGGGCTACCAAAGAGCACCTCGCGTTCTTTCTCCCCCAGGCCCGCCCGCAGCGCGGCCCGCAGGGCCAGCCCTTTGAGGGCGCTGCCCGGCAGGTAGGGCACCCCGTAGGTGTGGTGGATGGCCAGGCCGTTTTCCAGCGGGCTTTTGTTGCCCAGGCCGATGGCCAGAGGCGTGCAGGTGGTGGCCTCGAGGAAGACCGCGCCCATGCCTTCTAGGGTCTTTTGCCAGCGCTTGAAGAAGTCCCTGTAATCGGGACAGGTGGGGCTGTCCTGGATGCCCTCGAGCAGCGCCCGCGCAGCCTTGCCCTCGTCGCCCAGGGTCGGCAAGTAGCGCTGCAAGGCCAGGCCGGCGTGGCTGGGGGGGGTTTTAGGCAGGTGGGCGCGCATTTTGGCCCTCCTTATCGCTGAGCTGGCCCTCGGCCATCCGCTTGAAGAACACCCAGGCCTCCAGCACCCGCCGGGTCTGGTGCAGGTAGCTTTGGGCATCGGCCTCTCGCACGCTCTCCAAGAGCTGCTCTGGGGCCACTCCCAGCACCGCGGCCACGTGCTCAAAAAGCAGGGTATAGGCCTGTTCTAGCCCCTTGTTCGGGCCTTTCTTGGCTTTAGCAAAGGCCAGGGCCTGGGCCAGGCCCATGCTCCGCACCATTACCGGGAAGTCCTGGCACAACGCCTGGTAGCGGCCCTTGGTGCCCTGTGGATCTGTATCGGGATAGGCCCGCTCCACCGCCAGAACCTTCTCCAAGGCCAACCGCAGGTCGCGCTGGCTACGGGTGTACCCCTTCATACCCGGCCCTCCAGCAGGCGTACCAGGCCCCGCCCCACGCTGGCCTCGCCCCCGAGCTGCAAAACGGGGTGCTGGGTCAGTTCGGTGAAGTCTTCTTTGTTGGGGGAAAGGGCGAAGAAGGCAAAGAGGGCCTCGGCGGGCACGGCCTCCTCGTACCAGAGGGCCCCGCTCTTGACGGTTTTAGTCTGCTCTTCCAGCCACACCCGGGCGATGACCTCGAGGCCATTCTGGCAGAAGTAGCCGAACACGTCGTCGCTAACCACCGCCAGGCGTGAGGTGAAGTAGGGCTCTTCTTTCTGGAAGATGAGCTGGCTGAGCTTTGCGGCCAGGCCCCCGGTACCTCCGGCGATCTCGAGGTCCAAATCCTCCAGGATGACCCTTCCCTGGTGCGCTAGGGTTTCCCCGTCCACAAAAACCTGGGTGCCCTCGGGCTCGGGCCAGCGCAGCTCAGCCGACAAGCCCAGGGCCTCGGCGTCGCGCTTCCAGCGCTGAAGGGCCAGCGGGCAGGTGATAAGGGCAAAGGTGCCGGCATAGGAGCGGACGGGTAGCGCCAAGAGCCGGGCGTCGGTCAGGCTCAAGCGGGCGGCCTGGCTCAGGTCTTCCTCCTTGCGCTGGCCAGCGAAGCCGTAGATGGCCCGTACCCGCCGGGCCTCCTCCGAGTCGTCGGCGGGCTCGAGGCCCCGCCCGTTGCGCAGCACCCCCTTGAGGCTGCTGGCGGGGATCACCGGGTAGCCGGTGGCGCGCTCCCGGGCCACCGGCAGATCCACCGTGCCCGAGGTGTCCTGGCCGGTGCCGGGGTGCACCGGCGTCAGGGCCTGCACGAAAAATGCTTTAGCGTTGGTCTGCATAGCTTCCTACCCCCCACAGCGCAAGGCCGAAGCCGTCCTTGCGGTCTTGCTCGTTGTCGCTCACGGGCCTGAGCCAGCTTTCCAGCACCGCGCTGGCTTGGCCCTCCAATACCTCGAAGAAGTAGACGCTGCCCGCCGGGGCCATCCAACGTACCGGCTTGGGCTGGTCCAGGCGCATCCGCCAGCCCGAGACCCCCTCCCGCCGGCCCACCGCCGCCGCTACCAGCCTGAGCTTGACCTTGGCTAGCCCCCTGGGCAGGTGCGGCACCCCCGAACCGGAACGTTCCACCCAGCCGGGCCGCCAGCCCTGCTCGAAGAGGGCGGGCGTGGCCAGCACCATGCGGATCAGCTGCTTTTGCGGGTCGAACTGGGCAAAGGCCTCCTTGATGGAAGAGGGGCAGTCGAACCAGTAGCGGCTTAGCTCCTCGTGAACCCGCAGGCGCACCGGGCGGCGCTCCCCACCCAGGTAGCCGATGGGCTCGAGGGGGCTGTCTAGGTTAGCCCGTACCCGCAGGCGGTACTCCTTCGGCCCGGCCTCGAGGCTGCGGTATTCCACCCCATACAAAAACCCTTCCCGTGCCCGGCCCGCTGCGGGGTCAATCGAGACGTGTAGACGCCGTTCCTTTGGCAGCCCCTCCCGCTTCTCGGGCACCCAGTGCCTGCCCAGAAGCCAGTTTTCCATCTCGCTACCGCTCCAAAAGGCGTAGCCTTCCTCCGGCTTGACGTCAGCATCCACCCTCAAAGGGTAGAGCCCCGCCGGCAGGTCGCACCCCCCCGCTTCGAGGCGGTAGGGCTTTAGGCTTATGACCCCCGGCCCGCCCTCACCCTGGTAGATCAGCGCATCCCTAGGGGCGGGAAACAAAAAGGTCTCGCCCCGCACCAGCAGCGGTCCGTACACCGGTAGGCCGTGCAGATTTTGCAGGGCGGGGTGGTTGTCGTCCTGGTCGAAGGGTACCCCCTGGGCCAGGCCCACCTGGGTACGCACCAGCCCGGCCAGGGTGCTGGGTAGGGGCAGGGGCAGGCTTCGGGCCTGGGTCTCGCTGCCCTCGCTCAGGCTAAAGGGCCGCCCGTCGCGGAAGAGCAGGGGGGTGAGGGCTTGAACCTCCACGATGCGCTCAGGCATGGGACTCCTCCTTGGGGCTGGGCAGGCCCGCCAGGAAGCGGGCGATGATGAGCTGGTGGGCGAAATCCAACAAATCCTTTGGGCCACCTAGAGAGGGAATCTCGATGCCCTGGCCCTCCTTGCGCTTTAGGATGCGCTGGGCTTCCTTCTGCAGGGCCTCGGCGTCTAGGTCGTCGGGCCAGACCTGGGCCAGCTCGGCCAGCTCGTAGGCCAGTCCGCGCGAGACCTGCCCGGCCTGGTAGGCCGACACCAGGGGCTCCCAGGCCAGCTTTGCCCAGGGGCGCACCACCGTCAGGGGGTTGCCGCTGCGGGTGTGCAGGGCGACCGCCAGGCGGTTGCGGCCCTGTTTTTTGGCCTCTTTCTCAGCTTCTCTCGCGGCCTGAAGCGAATCCGAAAGGGGCTGGCGGTAGTGCACGATGGCCACCCCTGCCGAAAGGGTGCCCCCCACCTGGCTGGCAAACGCCTTGGCCAGGGCTTGGGCACAGGCCACCGCCTGGTTCACCGGCAAAAAGGCCAGCACATCGTCGCCGCCGGAGTAGACCATGAAGCCGTGGTGTTTGGGCACGATCTCCCGCGCCTGCTGGGCGAAGGCATCCAGGGTGGCGGAGAGCTGGCGGTGAGCCTTTGGGTCTTCCTGCTGGCTGATCAGCGCGCCCATGCGGTCGCCGTCGGCCACCAGCACGGCGAAGTAGGGCTGGGGCTCTTGGATGTGGTCGTCGTCCTCGCCGTAGCGCTCCTCGGGGCGGGCCTCGGGGTTCCAGGCCCGGCGGGCCATGGTGCGGGTGTCCACCACCACGCCACCCTGCTTAGCCCCATAGAGGCGCTTGAGCTGCGAAAGGGCATCCAGGGTCTCGGTGGGCTTGATGCGCAAAGGCCGGTAGCCCTCCGGAGTAGCGATGCTCACCCCTTCCCAGTCCTTGGGCTGGATGACCGCGGCCCTCGAGGGGTCTAAGGGCGACTTGGGCACCCCGGCATCGGCCTGGTCCATCGGCGCAAAGTCGCGCAGGGCCTTGCGCCCGGCCAAGAGGCGCTCTACCTCCTGGCGCACTGCATTGTACTGGCTTTCGTCGGGCAGGGGTAGCCAGGCCGCGTAGAACTCGAGGAAGCTCTCGAGCTGCACCATAGCCCGCCTCTGGTCAATCTTGTGCGCAAACCCTTTGGCGTGCTGCTGCCAAAGCTCCATTAGGCGCTGCTGGGCGGCATGTTTGGCCGCTTCTGCCAGCTCTTTTGGGTCGGCCCCTACCCGCGCCAGAATCTTGTTGGCCCCGTCGGCTTTTGCACTGGAAGGAAAGATGAGCTCGGCCCCTTGTGCATCCAGGGCCTGCGCGGCAGCTTTGCACAGCTCCTGGAGGATCTGTGAACCGGCGTAAAGGTCGGCGGTGCGCCGCGCGGCGGCGATGAAGTCCTGCACCGGGCCGAGGGAAATAGCGAGGAGGTGGTTCATAGGCGCACCTCCTGGCTAAAACCCTGGCGGCGGGCGGCTTTGCAAACCGCCTCTAGCGGATGGTCGGCGTCCAGGGCCTTTAGCACCGGGTCGCCCTCGGGAAGGCGCAGGGCCAGCTCTTGCCCGTTGACCTTGATCTTCTCGGGGGCAGGGGCCCGCAGCACCAGCACCAGAGGCCCTACGGTGCCATCGGCAAAGGCCAGGGGCTTGAGGATGACCGGCGAGGCCATGCGCTTGCCCTGGGGGTGAAGGGCCTCGAGGGTGCCGCTAAAGCTGTTCCCCAAGCGCTGGTAGACGATGGGCAGCCCCAAGTAGGGCTTGGCCAGGGCGATCTGCTCTTGGTTGCGGTTTAGCGCCAGCAAGGTTTTGTGGTCGTGCCACTTGCCCCCGGCCGTGGGGGTGTAGGCCATAGTTTGGCCGGTTTTGGGGTCTTCCACGAAATGCCCCTTGCGGAAGCGGGCCCAGAAACGGCCCAGCTCCCGCCAGGCGGCGTGGCCTTTGTAGGGGTCGGCGGGGCCGGGCTTGCGGGGCTGGCCCAGGTAAGCCACCGCCCCGGCCAGGGTGGGGTGCTGTGGCTCTTCAACCGTCGGCAGCGCAAACCAGGCTTTGAGCTGGTCGGGGCTCTTGGGCAACCAGTCCGAGGCATCGCTCAGCGCCTCGAGCGCCCCCAGCCCCCGCCGGGTGCGGGCCCCTACCCCGCCAAAGGCGAGCCAGGCCCGCAGGGTGGTCTTGAGCTGCTCCTTTTCCTCCGGGCTAAGCCGGCTGACGTCGAGCTCGAGGGTAAACTCCACCGACAAAAGCCCGCCGGCCTCGGCCAGGCCCTCGCTTTGGTTGGGGTTGAAGGGGTGCAGAAAAAACTTCTCCAGCAAGCCGGTCTTGGCCGTTCCTTTGTCCGGCACCAGTTCCGAAGGTCTGACCGTTTGCCCAGCGGCCTGCTCCACCACCCGCAAAGCCACCTTGCCGTGCTGCTTTGCGCTCCCCCAAACCGCCTCCTCGGCGCTCTTGTGCTGCGCCCCCACCGTGGCCCGCCACCAAAACCGCAGGTGCCCCCGCACGCTGGCCGCGCGGATGGGGTTCTCGGCGTCCACCTCGCGCGGGGTGGCGCTGCCGCCGAAGATGGGGGTGATGGTGCGGAGCTTGAGCGTCCAAACGGTGGGCTGGCTCAGGGTGAGCTGAGGGGCTTCTCTTCCGATACGGCGTGGCATGGCCTAGCCCCCAATCCAGCCGCTTTGGAAGCGCTCGGCATCCCAGGCCTCGAGTTCCAGCATCAGCACCCCTTTGGGCAGCCTGCTGGCCTCGGCCCGCACCTCGTAGTCGGAGAAGGCCCGGGGCGGGCGGGACTCGTCCTTGCGCCGCACCTCCACCACCTGGCCGAACTCCAGCAGTCGGTGGGCCGGGGCGCAGCCCAGCATGGCCTGGCGGCGGTTTTGCTCGGCATTGTTGGGGTGGCCGTTGCCCACATGCTTGAAGACAAAGAGCCGACGGGTGGCCATGTGTCCTTTGCTGGCGCTGCGGTCGTGCTCGAACATGTTGCACAGGGCCTCGAGCAGGGCCTTAAGGTCGTCCTCGCTGAAGCCGGTCTGTTCAGCCAAGTGGGCGCTGATAAAGCCTTTGGCTACGTACAGGCCATAGGGAATCTGGCTCTTGCGGCCCATGGTGCGCAGCTTGTCCTCGGGTTGCTCGGCCTCCCAGCGCAGGTAGTCTTCCAGGGTCTTGGCGTTTTTAACATCCTCGGCCACCGCCCCCCGGGTGATGCTGAACTCGGCAGGGAAGATGGGGTCGAGACTACGGGCGAAGGTGATCTGCACCGGGCCGCGCACCTGGCCGGCGTTGGCCCCAGTGCTCATCACCGCGCCAAAGGTGCGCACGTCGTAGAAGTTCCGGCACATCCACTTCCGGGCTTGCTCCACCCTATCTTTGGTCTTGCTGCCGCTGAAGCCGCCGGTTTCCTGGTGGGCCTGGAAGATGGGGCGGTTGAGGTTGGTGCCGCGCTGAACGAAGATGGCGTAGCCTGCTTGCCCATCAAAGGCGGTCTGGATGTAGTTGCGGATGCGGCGCTTCAGGGCCACGTCGCTCACCAGGCCGTGGCCGTCCTCGGGGTCTACCCGGGGGGCGTTGCCGGAGTCGGGGTCGCCGTTGGGGTTGCCGTCCTTAACGTCGAACAGCAGTAGGAACTCGTAGCGGTTCTGGATAGGGGTGCTCATCGGGGCCTCCTTTACTTGCTCTCCTCGCTTTGCTTGGTGCGGTTGTAGGCCATCTGCTGGTAGTAGCCCAGGGCAAACAGGCTCTGCTCCTCCAGGCTCAGGGTGCGCGGCAGATCCTTGCCCAGGGCGTTCCAGACCTCGGCCAGTTGGCTGTTGAACCAGTAGGCCAGGCCGGGCCTGTCCTTGGCCATCCTGGCCAGGTGGTGCTGCGAAAGCCGGGTTAGCCGGCCCAGCACCAAGGCAGGGGTGCTGCTGGCCGCGCCGTAGTAGCGCTGCACCACACCGGCGTTGATCTCCGACTCGGCGCTAGCCTCCTGTACCTGGGCTAAAAGGCACATCAGCCGGCCACAGTGGTAGGCCTTGCTGGGGTGGTTGGGGTCGAGGTTGGGGCTCATGCGGTAACCTCCTTTGCGGTTGTGGTAAGCCTTAATCAGGCCCATGCGGGCGTAGATGCGGCCTAGGGTGGCGTCGGTTCTGGCCAGGGTCTCGTGAAAGGCCCCGCTCATCACCTCGGCGGTGTGCGACTCCATCACCTTGGCCAAGGCCGCGTAGGGGATGGGGCGCTGGGGGTTGAGAGCGGCGCGCCAGAGGGGCACCTGGAGCTGCTTGATGGGCTTTAGGTAGTCGTCGAAGTTCTGCTCGGGCAGCTTGGGGCGTTGCAGGCTGAGCAGAAGCCGGTTGAGCCCCGGTAGGTTGGCCTCCTTGGAGCTGGCAAGGTTGGTGATACGCAGGTCGTCGAACCAGGCTAGTGCGGCGGCCACAAAGTCTTCCAGCGAACCCGCCTGCCAGTCCCGCACCATCACTCGGCCCGAGGCTGGGCTCATGGCGGCGGCGTAGAAGCGGCTATTCGAGAGATCGGGCGGGGCTTTGCCACTACGGAAGGCCTCGAGTACCGCCCGGGCCCGCTCGAGGGCGGAAAGCTCGGCAGCTTCTGGGCTGCTGGGTTCGAAGAGGTCGCGGAAGAAATCGTCCTCGGGGGGAATCTCCCGGTCGTACCAGACCACCACCTTCATCTCGCCTAGGGTCTGGGCCCGCTCGAGCAGGCTATCCAGCGCCGCGCGGTAGGCCACCGCGGCAGCCTCTTCCACCGCGGCGTTCTCCCCTCGGGTAAGGCCATACGACTCGAAAGCCTTCTTGTCGTAGGTGACGAGGGCGTGGCCGAAGGCGCTGCCCCCCAGCTTAGTGACCTTGGGGTGGGTGGGGGCCGGGGCGGCCAGTTCCCCGCTGGCAAAGGAGCGCATCTGGGCGGTCTGGCTGGCAGGGAAAGCCTGCTGGCGGAACTGCTGCCACCAGGCCTGCCAGGAGGGGTCGTCCAGGACGCATAGGCCGTTTACGAAGAACGAGATTTTATCCGTGGGCTTGAGCTTTTCTGCGCCTTTTTTCTGGCTTTGGGCCTCGAGCACCTTTAGGAAGCGATCCATCTCGGCAGGGTCGGAGAGGGCCTGGTGCACCGGCTTTAAGAGGGGCACCTGCTGGGCGGCCAGCCCGATGAGCAGGCGGAAGGTCTGGTGTTTTTGCAGGTTTTTCTGGTGTTCTTCAGGTCTTTTGGGGTTGCCCTGGGCGTCTTTCTCGGCCAGGCCAAAGGCCACCGCGCAGGTCTCGGCCAGGAAGTGGGCGGCCTGTTCCGCCGCGTACCCCTGGGCCCGCAGAAAGCCCGGAAGCCCGATCATCTTGGGCTGGGAAAGGTCGGGGGCCGGTTTGCTCTGCCCCAGCGGGATAAGCCCGGTGAAGCGCCCCTGGGGGCTCACCGCGGCCAGCCAGCGGATCTCCTTAGTGGTCAGGCCGGCCTGCTGGCCCAGCCCTTTGCGCTGGGCGTACTCCAGCAAGGGGGCAATCATGCCGCCCCTCCTTTGGCCTTACGCACCGCCGGGCTGTGGTACGGCGGCACCTCGAGCACCCCGTTTTCCACCACCGCCTCAAATAGGCTGATGGCTGGCTTGTCTCCATGGTCTGGATTGAGCGGGGCGTTGGGGCGGGAAAGGTCGAAGACGTCGTAGAGCATCCAGCCGATCTTTTCGCTGTGGGGGTAGGGCTGCGTGGCCTCGCCTTCTTCCACCAGCCGGAAGAAGGCGGAAAACTCGCGGCAGCCCAGGTAGGGCTGGTAGAAGCACTGCCCGGCGCGGGCCCGTCGCTCAAAACTATGCTCAATCTTCTGGCGCAAAGCCGCGTCCTCGCGGTAGAGCACCGCGTAGGCGGTGAGGCGGTAGCGCACCTTTTTGAGGGCCATGGTCTGGCGCTGGGTGCGGCCCTTGGTGCCCTTGGTGCCCTTGCCGGTGTCTTCCCGAGTGGCGTCGGCGTAGAGGGGCTCGAGCGAGCTGGGGTCTCTCATCCAGCCCTGCACCGCGCCGACGCTGATCTTCTCCTTCACCTCGTTGCGCATCAGGGCGATGTAGCGCACCGGTTCCAGTAGCTCGATGCGCTCGAGCTGCCAGTACATGGCGGGCTTATCCCCGGTGAACTCGAGGTAGATGGCATCGAAGATGCCCCGCGCCGCACTGGGGGTGATGAGGGGGTAGCTGAAGCGCTCCACCTTGAACTCGGGCCTTGTAAAGCAGGCCAACTCGCCCCAGACTTCCAAGGTAAACCTTCGCATGGCTCCTCCTTTGCTGGCGAACATACCCCACCTTGGCCAAACCGCCGGGTCATATCACCAGGCCCATCCCCAGCCCTTCCTCTGGGGTAAAGCCCAGTTGGGGGTGGTAGAGGGCGTCGTCCGGACACAAGAACCAGTCCGGGGCCTCGGCCCCATAGCGCAGGAAAACCGTCTCTAAAAAAGCCGGGGGGCCACTTTTGGGCAGGAAGAAGGGCACCGCGTAGGGCCGGGCCCGGCGCACCCAGTCGGCCCCGATGCCCTGGTTGTGGGCCTCGTCCATCAGGGCTCGGGCCTTGTCGTTGTAGGGCACCACCACGTTGACCGCTGCCGACTCAATCAGCCGGTAGCGCCGGGCCAGCTCGGCGTAGTTCTGGGTTTGGATACAGGCTTCGATCTCCGGGTCGCTCACCGCTTGCAGGTGGTAGAGGCTTTGGTAGTAGCGGCGGAAGGTAGCGGGTTCTAGCCCCAGCGCCCCTTCGGCCTGAAGCGCGCGGGTGAGCTGGGCGGCTTGCCAGTAGGCCCGGTCGGGGTAGCCTTCATCCTCGGGCAGGAAGACCACCAGCCGGCCCGTGGGAGAGAGCCCGTGCCGGTTAACCCGCCCCGCCGTCTGGACGATGGCCTCGAGGGGGGCCAAGGCGCGGTAGCCCACCGGAAAGTCGAGCTCCACCCCGGCCTCCACCACCTGGGTAGAGACCAAGCGGCAGGGGGCTTTTTCCTCGAGGCGATTTTGCACCTCCTTCAGCACCGCTAGGCGGTGGGCCGGACAGAGCGCGGTGGAAAGGTGGAAAAGCCCCTCCAGGCCCCCGGCCTGGGCCTGCCGGAAGAGGGCGTGGGCCTGCCGCTTGAGGTTCATCACCACCAGGGCTTGTTCGTCGGCGGCCAGCAGGGTAACCAGGTAGGGGTTGGGGGTGGGCTTGGCCAGCCACCAGTCCACCTGCACCCGCTGGGTTTGGGCAAAAAAGGCCTCGGGCTGGGGCAGGATTTCCTTTGGCTGCCAGCCCACACCCTCTGGCTCGCCCTCCTTTACCCTGTCGTGCAATGCCTCAAAGGCCGGCTGGGTGGCGGTGGCAAAGACCACCACCGCCCCGTACTTCTCGCTGGCCAGGTGGGCCAGGGTCTTGAGGGTGGGCACAGCCAGGTGGGTGGGGAGGGTCTGCACCTCGTCGAAGAGCAGAACGCTGCCCGCCAGGTTGTGCAGCTTGCGGCAGGCCCCGGGCCGGTGGGCGTGCAGGCTTTCCAGAAGCTGCACATGGGTGGTGAGGACGATAGGGGCCTCCCAGTTTTGCGCCAGCAGGCGGCGTTCGCGCTCGGCCAGGTCTTGTTCATCGGACGAGCCCTCATCCAGGGGGCGGTAGGCCAGGCTGTGGTCTTCCAGCAGGTAGTTGGGGCCGAAATTGTCCTCGTCAAAGAGGTCACGGTAGATTTTTGCGGTCTGGTCGAGGATGGAGAGGTAGGGCAGCACCACCACCACCCGCCGGATGCGCGGGTCGCGCACCGCCCGCACCAGGGCGAAGCGCAGCATGGCCAGGGTTTTGCCCAGGCCGGTAGGCGCGGTGAGGGTGAAGAGGCGGCCTTCCCCCTGGGCCGCCTGGGCCGAGGCCTCGGAGACCTGCTGGCGCAGGTGGCGGATAGCCGGAGGAATGCGCTCCCGGTGGGCCAGTTCTTCCAGGTAGGCCTCGAGCCGTCCTAGGGCTTTTTCCGCCTGCAAAGGGGGCGGGTTGGGCCGCACCGGGCCTTGCAAATGCTGCTCGGTGTCGAGGTAGTCGGCGTCTACCAGGGCCGAGAAGAGCATGCGGGTATCCAGCATGGCTGCCGCGCTGGTGGGTAGGGGCACCTTCTGCTGGGAAGGCGGGGGCAGGGCCAGGCCGTCCTGGGCCATTCGGGCCTCGAGCTCCTCGAGGTTCCCTTCGCTCAGGCGTAGCCCAGGCGGGAAGCCTTCCCCACTCTCCTTGAGCCGCATCTCCTGCAGGCTCTGCTTGGCCCCGCTTTTCAGCCCGATATGGTGCCCCTGAATAGCCAGGGCCACCCCGGGGTCGCGGTACTTGAAAAGAGCCAGATGGGCCCCCGCCGACCAGTGGTCGAGGCCTTTTTCCTGGCCCCTTAGCCGGCGCTGGAAGGCCTCGCCGTACTTGCCCAAATCGTGCAGCAGGCCAGCTCGCCAGGCCCGCTCGGCCTCGCCGAAGGCTTGGGCCCTCTGCGCGGCGAGCTCGGCCACCGCCTCCAGATGCTCCCGCAGCGGCTGCCAGCGCGCGGGGTCTTTGTGGCTGTGGGCCCAGTAGGTTTTGGGCTTCATCGAACCTGGGCTGTCGTACTGCTGCAGCAGCCGGCGGGCCTCGGCCAGCCAGGCTTCGCGCAGGCTAGAAGGCTCCAGCACCTCCACCCGGGGCCCCCAGCTTTGTATCCAAGGTAGCAGCTCGAGGGGGAATCCAGAATCATCGGTGCCGACAGTAATTTCCACGAGAGTGCTACCATCCTCGAGCTGCTCTAAGACGCGCAGGTTGGGGTACCCCCCCTCGCGCAGGCGATAGGCCGCCTCGGGGACGAACTTTAGCCGCACCCGCAAGGGGTTCTCGCTCGCCACGATGCCCCAGGCGGTAGAGAGGTAGGCCTGGGGGTCGAAGTCGTGGGGGATGGTGTAGGTTTCATTCAGAAGGCGCACCCGCTGGATGCGCTCGAGCTTGTAGGCTTTGAGGTTTTCCAGGTAGTGAATGCCCCGGCCATAGGCCCGATCCCGCCCGATGACGTAGACTGCCATGTTGGCCCGGGAAACCTCGATGAAGTAGACCTCGAGTTCCCCCCGCAGAAGCCGCCCTTGCGGGAGCTGATAGTCGAAGGCCACCACCCGGCGCTCGAGCCAGGCCTGGGTAAGGGTTTCGAGGTTGGCTCCGCTCAGGCTGGCAGGTCGCTCAGCTAAAGCCTGAGAACTCCGCAGGGCGATTTTTTTCAGCGGCTCCGGCAGGCGCTGGGCCAGCTTGCGCAGGGCTTCCTGGTAGGCTTTGTGGCTACCTGGCGAGTGGTGGGCCAGCATGCGCACGGCCATATGGGCCACCACCGCCTCGGTCAGGCTGAGCTTTTCCTCGACCTCGAGGGTGTAGGTGCTGCGCAAGGGGTCGTGCACCAGGCGCTGGCCCAGGCTTTCGGCCAGCACCCGCGCCTCCTGCAAGTAGTCGAAGATGGCCCGCTCCCCCAGCCCCAGCTCGGCCCGCAGCTCGGCAGGCTTCCAGGGCTTTTGCTTCAACAGCTCCAGCAAGCGCAAAAGCCGCAGGGCCTTGGATTGGTGAAGGCTGAAGTCGGGTTCCTCGGGCAGCACCATAGCTTGTCGTTCACTTTAGCGCGGCCCATCCAGCAATTATCCATTTTGCTAAGAGAGATTTTATGAACTGATAAAATCTAAGCCGGGTACTATCAATCTCAACCGAACTAGACCACCATGAACTGCTGGCGGTACTCTTCCACCCAGTTGCTGTAATAGCCTGCCATGAAGGTCTGGGAGGGGTCGAAGACATCGGGTGGGGGGGTTAGGTCGCACTCCCAGTGGGCCTGGGGGTCGAGGGTACATACCCCACGGGCCACCTGAACGCTTTCCTTCCAGCCCAATGCGGCCCGTAGTTTGTCTATGTTTTCCCATAGGGCCTTGCGCGGATTTTTGCTCTGGGGGTTGCCCAGGTCTTCCACGAGGGCCTCGAGGCTAGCCTCCCGGCCTTGCACCAGCAAATACACCAGCAACTCGCCCGCCTTGCTCACCCCGGCTAAGGGCACCTCGCGCCCATTGACCCGCACTGCCAGGCGGCCAAAGGGCTTGACCCAGACATGATTTTGCTGCGGCCGCAGTGTCCCTTGGCTTTGGAGCAAACGGGCCAAAGCAGGAAAGCAGCTTAGCTCTTCCCGTGCCCATAAGGTTTGCGCTGCCAGGCCCCGCAGCCGCCGGCGGGCCTCCTCTGGCCCTTCTTGCCGACGGGCTTGTTCGGCTTGCAGCACCTGTACCAGCACCCGGCCTCGCTCACTACGCACCTTTTGGGGTAGGCCCTCGAGTTCGGCTTGGGCTAGGGTCTCGCCCAGCATCAGCCGGGCGGCAGCGATCTCGGCCTCGAGCCACTGGGCTTTAGGGTTTTGCCGCTGAGCCTGAAGCAGCTTGGCCAGGGCTTCTTCGGGCTGGCCCCTCAACCGCAGCACCAAGGCCCAGCCCCACAGGGCCAGGGTTTGGTCGTCTGGTTCTTGCGCGGCACGATAGGCCCGCTGGTAGCTGTCTAATGCCCGTTGCCACTCCCCCAGGCTGCGCCGCACCGCCCCGAGGCCAGCCAGAGCCCTGGCACGAAAAGCCCGCGCGCCGGTTTTTTTGCTCAGCTCGAGGGCTCTGAGTAGGTGTGTTTCGGCTTCCTGGGGCTGCTCGGGCAGAAGCAAGTACCCCAGGGCGTCGTGGGCCCAGGCCAGGTAGTAAGGGTCGTGCTCGAGGTAGCTAATCGCTTCAGCCCAAGCCACCCGCGCCGCAGGCCGGTTTCCCTGCTGATGCAGGAAAGTGCCCAGATCAAGCAGCATCCGCCCCAAGGCCCCACCCCGCAGGTGGGCCCTGGACTGCTCGAGTACCTCGCGCCATCCAGGCTGGTTCAGCCAAAATAGGGCCTCGCCTCGGCTGCGGTAAAAAATACCCCAGTCCATGTCGCTCGCGGGCTGGGCTTGCCGCAAAACGTCCAGGGCCTCCTGGTAGGCCTGATTGCGCACTAAAGCCCAGGCTTGGTAGACCTTGTGGCAGGGGCTGGCCGGATTGTGCTGGAACCACTCTAGAATCTTCTTGGGTTCTCGAGCACGACAAAGGGCTTGCAGGTAGATTTTGCCGCTATCTGGCCCCTGCCAAAACGACTGTGGCAGGCTTTGCAAAAGCGCCCGAAAATCGCGGCTTTGCTGGTAGGTCTGACAAGCATCAAAAGCCTGCTGGAGAATTTTCAGGGCCACCTGGTGGTGGCCGTTCTCCAGCAAGCCAGGCAGGCTTAGGGCAAGGTCGCTGAAAGGTCTTTGCTTCACCCTCCTCTCATTTTACTCTATCCCCCCGTGCCCACCTTGGGCATATCCCCCTCAGCCCACAAGGGCCCTTTTATAGGGGCTGAACCAAGCCAACCCACAAGCAAAGCTGCCAGTACTACCGCCGCAATGTGCCATACAAGAGTCTTTTTCATGCCCCCAGGTTCGGTGGGGGGCCTGCACGATCCGTGCAGGGTGGTGTAATCTGTGGGCTAAGAAT
>FWPU01008317.1_pt1 | contig 17841 bp, 15 predicted proteins | sample 2228361 | NCBI WGS metagenome assembly FWPU01 (sample SAMEA103939777, study PRJEB20133) | metagenome
TCCCCAACGAAGAGGGAGAGCAAGGCAAGCCTGATCCCTTTTCGATACCATGAATGAACGTTTCTCATGGTTTCGAATTGAGGACACTTCTAGCGCGCGCCGACAAAACGGACGCCGCCGATTGTGGCGGGCCCGAACGTGTGATAAAATGGCACCTTGCTTCGTGCGTAGGGCCGGCTCTTGGTTTTCTACGTCGGTTTCAAGCCCGGGCGAGTACCCCCGTGGCCGCTGCGATTCCGGCTGCGAGAACCGTGAAATCCGTCGTTTTGCCGCTCCCAATCAAATAGCTCCAGGCTGACAAATCGAAAAACATAGCGAAACCCCTTAATAACCTACACTTTCGAGGGGAGGGATGAATGAAATTCAGCGAATTCATCGTCCGTGACGCAATCTTAGTCGACTTTGACGTCGACGATAGCAAAGAAGCTATCATCCGGCGGATGTGCGAGGCCCTGGTGGAAGCCGATGCGCTGGGCGAGGATCAACTGGACGACGTCGTCCGAGCCATTGTTCGCCGGGAAGAGGAAGGGAGCACAGGGATTGGTCACGGAGTCGCGGTCCCTCATACCAAACACGCGAGTCTCGATCGCCTCGTTGCGACCGTCGCCGTCAGCCCTCAAGGCGTGGATTTCGAAGCGTTGGACGGGGAAAAGGTGCATGCCTTGTTTCTCGTAATCTCACCGCTCGACCAGCCGGGCCTACACCTGAGGGCCTTGGAGTACATTACACGGCAGCTCCACCACGATCGTTTTTCGCGATTCTTGAAAACGGCGAAATCGGCTGACGAGGTGTGGCAACTTCTGGAAGAAGCCGACCAAGGAAAGTTCGCCGTCTAGCGGCGTTCGCGGACGCAGCCGGTTTCCCACCAGAACTGCTATTGGTTTTGCGGGCCGTTTGCGTTCGCCACAATTGTCGCTTAAGATGGTGATCCATGGCGCAGCCCGCGCTCCGAACCTGTCAGCGGCGTCGGCGTTTCGGCAACGGTCCTTGGGGGCGAACATCGGGACGGGTTATTCGTGTCTGAATGAAGAGCGGCAAATGTGCCCGCTTTCCTGTTGCTCGAATTCAGACGGGAATCCCAACATGTTGGCACGTGAGCATTATCCGCCAGGCGTTCAGATTATGGAGACGGATCCGCGGAAAGAGCGACCGATGGAGTCAAAGGCTCGTCGCAAGATCCGAATCATCAATCGAGCCGGTTTGCACGCACGGGCGGCGACGCTGGTGCGGAAATTGGTTCTCAATTACCAGAGCCGGCTCGTGCTTCGAAAGATTTCCGAGGATGGGGCCCCTTCGGAAGGCGGGTTCGAGACCGCCGATGGCTCGAGCGTGCTGGACATGCTCAGTCTCTGCGCCTTGCACGGGGATGAGCTCCTGGCCGAGGCCGAGGGACCGGATGCCGAGGAACTGTTGCAGGCCCTCGAATCCCTGGCAAGCCGCAAGTTTCTGGAAGAGGAATTTGCCCCGGATTTCGAACAGGGGTCTCCGGCGGCTTAGCCGGATGAGCGACGGTCTCGAGACTGGCCTTCCTGGATGCCGTTGCGGCCCCCGTTACCGCCGTTCGGGATAGGAACAGCGAATGTTGCGTCTGCAAGGGATCGCCGTCTCCTCTGGAATCGCCATCGGCGAGGCGATGGTATTGGGCCGGGAAAAATTCGACGTACCGGACCGTCTGATCGATGGCACGGCGGTTGAACGGGAGATCGAGCGTTTCCGCAGCGCTTTGGCCAAGGCCGTCGACGAACTTTCCCGCCAAAGAGATGCCGTCATCCGAGAGTTGGGACAGCGTTCCGGCTCCATCTTCAACGCCCACCTGGAAATCTTGCAAGACGCCAAACTACGCGAGGATATCGAGAACCTCATCAGCGAACGGAATTACGCGCCGGAGCGGGCGGTAAGCCGCATTCTGCACCGATATGCCGACGTCTTCCGTCGCCTTCCGAACCCCAACTTCGCGGAACGCGTCAACGACGTTTACGACATTGAAAAGCTGCTTCTCCGATCGCTGATGGGGCAACCGCACAGCGAGGTCTTCCAGCTCAATGCGCCGGTGGTCGTTCTCGCGGTCACGCTTACCCCCAGTGAAACGGCACGGCTTGATCGGAGATTCGTGCGCGGCTTCGTGACGGAAACCGGCGGCCCGGGCGGTCATACGGCCATCGTGGCGCAGGGGCTGGGAATTCCCGCCGTTGTGGGTACCGGTCCGTTCCTGGGCGAAGTGTCGGGCGGCGATACCGTCATCGTCGACGGCGATCGCGGGTTGGTCATTGTCAACCCCGACGGCGCCACGCTTCAAGAGTATCGGGAGCAATATCGGGCGATCGAGGCCCTTCAGGCTGAATTGCGGGATATTCGCGGGCTTCCGGCAGAGACGCTGGACGGCACACGAATCCATCTCTTCGGCAACATCGAATTCCCGCAGGAAGCGGAAACCTGCTTGGAACAAGGCGCCGAAGGGATCGGTCTTTATCGGACCGAGTTCCTCTACCTCGGCAGGGCGACCTTGCCGAGCGAGGAGGAACACTACCAAGCCTACCTCCAGGTCATCCAAACCATGGGGGATCGTCCGGTGACGATTCGGACGTTCGACTTGGGCGCCGACAAGATACCGCAAGACTGGCTGCCCCGGCAAATGGGCTGGGACAACGAAAGCAATCCCTGCCTGGGACTGCGGAGTATCCGTTTGGCGCTACGGCACCTACCCATGTTTCGGTCGCAACTGCGCGCCATCTTGCGAGCATCGGCCGTCGGCAGGGTTGAGATCATGTTCCCCTTGATCGCGACTCTGCCCGAACTTCGCCAAGCCAAGTTCGTCGTCGCCGACGTCATGGAGGAGCTGGCGGAGGCCGGCATTCCGTTCCGGAGGGAGACGCCGATCGGGATGATGGTCGAGGTGCCGTCCACCGCGATCATGCTGGACCGATTCCTGCCGGAAGTCGATTTCATCAGCATCGGGACGAACGATCTCCTTCAATACACGCTGGCGGTCGACCGCACGAACCGAAACGTCGTGTCTCTTTACAGCTCAGCCGATCCCGCCTTGATTCGATTCTTGGCTCAAATCGTTCGCACGGCCCAAGAGGGTGGGGTACCGGTCGGCCTGTGCGGCCAGATGAGCAGCAGTCCGATCTATACGATGCTCCTGATCGGGCTCGGGCTGCGGAACTTCAGCGTGACCGCGGGGGCCATCCCCGAAGTCAAGAAGGTCTGCCGCAGCGTCACCTTAGCCCAATGCCGCGACGTCGTGAATCACGTGATGGAGATGGAAAACGCCCGCGACATCCGGGCGTATCTCCGCGAGGAGCTGGTCAAGGTTCTGCCCGAATTCAGCCGCCTCCCCTAGAATCGCCGCCCCTTCACCTTTCGCCCGTCACCTATTCCTTGGCCTATACGAAGCGGATCCGCCGAGTATCGCGAAAGAAGGACGAGGTCCGCGGAGCGGCGGAATGCCGGCTCACGAACTCAGCCGCAAGCGCCGGGAGCGGCCGCCGCACGGGAGGAGGTTGAGGCCGGGATCAGGGTGAACCGTTTTGCAACTCACCCACGATCAAGGAGACGTTGTGTCCGCCGAAGCCGAAGCTATTCGACATGGCAACCCGAACCCGCCGCTCTCGGGCCGTGTTCGGCGTATAATCGAGGTCACAGGCCGGATCGGGGTTTTCTAAGTTGATGGTCGGCGGAATCAGTCCGTGACGGATCGCAAGGATGGAAATGACCAGTTCCACGCCGCCGCTGGCGCCCAAGAGATGGCCGAGCTGGCTCTTCGTACTGGAAATAGGCACCGAGCGGGCATCATCGCCGAAAACCGATTTGATGGCAATGGTTTCGGCCACATCTCCCAGCGGCGTGCTGGTACCATGAGCATTGATGTAATCGATTTGATCCTTGGCCAAGCCGGCCGAAGCTAGGGCATCGGACATGGCGGTCGCCGCCCCCAAACCATTCTCATCCGGTTGTGTAATATGCCCTGCATCCGAAGACACGCCGTAGCCGAGCATTTCCGCCAGGATCGGGGCGTTCCGCTTGCGCGCGTGCTCGTATTCCTCCAAGACCAGGATCCCCGCTCCCTCGCTCAACACGAACCCGTCGCGATCGCGGTCGAAGGGACGACTCGCGCGTTGCGGATCGTCGTTGCGTTCCGAAAGGGCCTTCATGGCCGCGAAACCCGCGATCCCGAGGGGCGTTACGGCGGCTTCACTCCCGCCGGTGATCGCGATGTCGATATCCCCGGATTCGATTTCCTTGACGGCCTCCACAATGGCGTTGGACGCACTGGCGCAGGCGGTCACGACACCATAAGCCGGCCCCTTCAAACCGAATTGAATGGAAACACAGCCGGCCGCCGCGTTGAGCATCATTTTGGGGATGGTGAAAGCCGAAACGCGTTCCGGACCTTTTTCCATCAAGCGACGAAATTGGGCCTCGATCTCGCCCAGTCCGCCTACCCCCGAACCGATGACGCTCGCACACCGGTGCGGGTCCTCTTTCGAGAAATCCAAGCCTGATTCGCGAATCGCGTCTGTGGCGGCGACCAGGGCATACTGCGCAAAGCGGTCGATCCGTCGTTGCTCCTTGCTGTCGATATACTCGACCGGATTCCAGTTGCGGATTTCTCCTCCGAACCTCACCCTGAAGATCGAGACATCGAAGCCCTCAATCGGGCGAATGCCGCTCTCGCCGCGGCAAAGGCGGTCCCACATCTCATCGACTTTGCAGCCGAGAGGCGTGACCGCACCCATTCCCGTAACCACCACGCGTCGTCTCATGCTCGGCAACTATTCATGCAGGCGAAGAGGTCGAAGATGGCCATTCCTGTTTCGGACGCCGCCGGTCCGAAGCGAAGCTCAACCGTTCTGCTCGCCTTCGGCCTCCGCAACCGCCTCTTGGATATGGTCGATGGCTTGACCCACGGTTTGGATCTGTGAGGCCACCTCCTCGGGAATCGAGATATCGAACTCGTCCTCCAGGGCCATCACCAATTCGGCCTGATCCAGCGAGTCCGCTCCCAAATCGTTCACGAAGTGAGACTCGCGGTTGATCTGTTCCTGCCCGACCCCAAGGCTCTCCGAGACAATCTTCATGACGCGTTCTTCAATGGTCGCCACGTTCGTACTCCTCTTGGATCTCACGTCATCTTAGAAGTTATGGTGCGCCCGTCTTCCACATCGGCAACGGGACCGAAATCTCAACCGTAAACAAACCGAAGCACCGCCGTGCGATCGGCGGCGGACCGTCTCCCTATGCTCGCGGCTTCGGCCGACAATCCTACTACGTTACCGGAAACGCCAAATCCTGTCCATATCGCCCAAGGTGAACCCCGTAGTCCTCCTTGCGCGCACCGTCGCGGCGCCGGAGGGCGACCGATCCCCAACGCTCACTCAGCGAGGCCCCCGTCGACCCGAAGCACCGTTCCGGTGATGAAACCGGCGGCCGGGCCGGCCAAGAACAGCACAGCGTCGGCCACATCCTGCGGCTCTCCCAGACGGCCCAGGGGCGTTCGCTCTCGGATCTGCTTGAGCGTGTCCTCACCCAAGGCCTGAGCCATCTCCGTCGCGATAAAGCCCGGGGCCACAGCGTTCACGGTGACCTGTCGCGAGGCCAATTCACGGGCGACCGTCCGAGTCAACCCGATCACGCCCGCTTTGGAGGCCGAATAATTGGCTTGGCCGGGGTTACCCATCAGCCCGGAAATGCTCGCGATGTTGATGATCCTGGCTCCGCCGGCCTTGATCAAATAACGGGCGGCGGCTCGCGTAAACAAAAACGTGCCGCGCAAGTTCACATTCAGGACCAGGTCCCATTGCTCATCCTTCATCCGCAGCAAGAGGCCGTCTCGCGTGATGCCGGCGTTATTGACGAGGATGTCCAGCTTCTTGTACTGCCGGATGACCGCGTCCACGACGGAATTCACTTGCTCGCTGTCGGTGACGTCGCAGGCGAAGGCCGCGGCCTGTCCGCCGTCGGCCTGGATGAGCGCGGCCGTCTCCTCGGCGGCCGCGACATTCACGTCCACGCAGGCGATCGCCGCTCCGCTGCGCGCCAAGGTTTGCGCGATGCACCGTCCGATACCCCTTCCGGCACCGGTAACGACGGCGACTTTGCCTTCCAAATTGGTCGCGATCCGCGGCGCTGACGTTTCCGACATCTCCATTTCTCCCTCAGTGCGACAGGGCCTTTCCCGGGCACGTCGGCCTCCACAGACCGGCATTTGGTTCCGATTGCCGTTTCGCCGTGAAACCCGATCCGCTGAGCCGCCTCACACTTCGACGTTCTGGCACGACACGCCGCGATCGATCCGCCGCATCAATCCCCGCAAGACCTTTCCGGGGCCGACTTCATAAAAACCGTCGAATCCCTCGGCGATCAGATAGCGCATGGAATCTTCCCAAAGCACCGGTTCGACCACCTGGCGAATCAGAAGCCGGCGGATTTCCTCCGGGTCATCGTGCGTCCGCGCATCCACGTTCGAGACGACAGGAATGCGAGGCGGACGTAAGGATATTTTCGCCAACGCCTCGGCAAGGCGATCGTCGGCGGGCTTCATGATGGCGGTGTGAAATGCCCCCGCCACCGCCAACGGAATGGCCTTCATGGCCCCAAAGGCCGGCGCCAATTCCGCCGCCCGTTCGCAAGCGGACGTGGTACCGGAGACGACGATATTCCCGGGGCACAAGAGGTTCGCGATCCGGAGTACCTCGTTCCCCCTTGCTTCGCGGCACAAGCGATCGACTTCGGAGCGTTCCAAGCCCAAAATGCTGACCATGCCGCCGGGCGTCGCGTCCGCGGCGTCTTGCATCGCCTCTCCGCGTTTCTGCACCAGCCAAAGGCCGTCCTCGAACGACAGCACGTCGGCGAAGACCAACGCGGTGTATTCGCCCAAACTCAATCCGGCGGCGGCTTCGCACGACAAGACGACGTCGGGAGCATCCGCGCGGAGCGATTCCAACGCCGCCAAGCTCGTGACGAAGATCGCCGGTTGGCTTACGACCGTGGAGTCCAATTCCTCGGCCGGTCCTTCGAAACACAGTTTGGCCAAGTCATAGCCCAATACCTCGCCTGCGCGGTCGTAAAGCGCCCGAGCGGCCGGAACGGCCTCATAGAGGCGCCGCCCCATCCCGACGGTCTGCGCACCTTGGCCCGGAAAGAGAAAGGCGATCCTACCCAAAGCTGCCTCGTATCGAGATTAGGGTTACTGCGATTTCCTTTTCCGCTTTTCCTTTGCCTCGACGTCCACGACCGTCCTTCCCATGTAATATCCGCACTTGGGGCAAACGGTGTGGGTAGGAACCGGCTCACGGCATTCCGGGCAATAACTCAGCGGCCGGACCGTCAAATGATCGTGGGCGCGGCGCGATCCCGTTTTCGCATTGCTTTGTCTTCTTTTGGGAACAGCCATGACTTCTCCCGCTCTGTTCGGACGTTTCCGAGTCGCGCCGCAAGCCGCGTCAATGCACCGCCGCCCCCCAAACACGCTCCCAATACCGGCAACGGGCACCGAACGCCACGGCCGAGGAGGACTTGCTTATTCGGTACCCCGGTTCCGCACCGCGGCGGCGTCGGCATCAAGATTTCCATGCTCCTACACGATCGCTCCAGGAAACTCCCAGGACTATTCGGCGGATCGATTCCGACCGGTTCTCTCGCCCCCGCTTCAACGCACGAAACCCGAAGCTTGGAGTCCCTTGAACTCCCGACGACGAAAAATAACTCTTCCGAGGGAGAACCAGCCATCCGCCGTACGGATGCAGCAGCAAGCCGGAGTTGCGCACCGGACGGCACTTCGGAACGAATACGAAACGATCATAGTAGGGGCCGGCCGCGGAAATGTCAATGTACACCCCGTTTCCAAGCGAAGGTTGAATTTCGGGTAAAATGCAGCCCATGGAAAGATTGCGACACCCAGAGAAGAAAAATACCGCGCGAGCAAATCCTTACCGGCCCCCCGAGCGAAACCTAATCGAGCCTTGAGGGACGGAGACCGGCCCATCCATGCTCCAATTCCATCGAATCGCTGCGATCAGAGGGAGGAAAACGGCCTGCTCGCCATAGCGGAATCGCCCCCCCTCTGTATAATTCATGCTCAAGCCATCGTTGCCCACGAATCAAGAAGGGTGAATCGCCGCTTATGAATTCAACGAATGTCGCTTACGACAAGACTCTCTCGGCAAGCGATTCCCTTCAAATTGAACCGGAAGACAACAGCGTCATAGCCGCCTGTTTGCGGGCCGCGAGGTCGGCTCAACCGGGATGGCGGGCCGTCGCCATTCCCGAACGTTTAAGGATGCTGCGCCATTTTCGCGGCAGACTGGCCGTCGGCGCGGAATCTCTTTGCCGAAGCGTAAGCTTGCCCAATCGGACGCCGAAAGACACTATCGCCGCCGAAATCTTGCCGCTGGCGGACGCGTGTCGCTTCTTGGAACGCAACGCGGCGCGCATTCTCCGATCGAGGCGGGAGACCAATCGTAACCGACCCTGGTGGCTGGGGGCGGTCAGTACGACCACCTATCGGGAGCCGCGCGGAATTGTTCTGATTGTCGGACCGAGGAACTATCCGCTTTTTTTGCCGGGTGTGCAAACTCTACAAGCCCTGGCGGCCGGCAATGCCGTGCTTTGGAAACCGGCACCCGGGGGTTCGCCCATCGCCTTGCGATTCGCCCAATTGATGGAAGAGGCGGGCTTACCCGCCGATCTTCTGCATGTCCTGCCGGAAGCTCCCGAAGCCGCCCGAGCCGCCATTCGCGGCGGCGTGGATCTGGTGGTGCTGACCGGTTCCTCGGAAACCGGCCGTCTCGTGTTGCATCAGGCCGCAGACACGCTGACGCCTGCCGTCATGGAACTATCCGGATGCGACGCCGTCTTCGTCCGCGACGACGCCGATATCGGCCTGGCCGTGCAGGCTCTGATGTTCGGCCTGCGGTTCAACGGCAGCGCCACCTGCCTTGCCCCGCGCCGGGTCTTCGTGGCCCGAAAATGCTATGCCGCATTGTGCCGCGGTCTGGCCGATTCAGCATCCGCGTTGCCGTTGCTCGTCGTCGACTCGCGGCTGCGTTCGAGGGTGATCGGCTTGGCCCGCGCGGCGATCGCCGGTGGAGCACGATTGCTCTGCGGCGACCTAGAGGCGGAGAACGGCCCCAACATGAGTCCCATCATTTTGGCCGACGCACGGCCGGAGATGGAGCTTCTTCAGTCCGACATCTTCGCGCCCGTGCTTTGTCTGGTCCCAGTTGACGATGACGATCAAGCCGTTGCGGCGGCGGACAAGTGTCCTTATGCATTGGGTGCCGCCGTCTTCGGAAAACGCGACGGCGCGGAGAACTTGGCTCGGCGCCTGAACGTCGGCTGCGTCGTTGTCAACGATCTCATCGTGCCTGCGGCGGATCCCCGCGTGCCCTTTGCACCACGCCGCCGCAGCGGGTTCGGCGTCACGCGCGGGGCGGAGGGACTTCTCGAGATGACCGTGGTGAAAAGCGTTGTCACGCGGGAGAGGGGACCGAGACGCCACCTCGACCCGGCCGGCCCTCAAGACTTGCGAATCGTCCGTTCGCTCCTTGAGATGTCGCACGGCCCGACGCTGGGCGGCCGCATCCGCGCAGCGTTTCGATTTGCTGCAAGTGTCGTGCGACGACTTCAAGGAAAATGACTCCCGGTGCGGGCAAGCGTCTGGGAAGGGTGGGGAGCGGAAACGCAGTCACACCAACCCGACTAAGAGGTCGTAGACGGCGTGACTCCCGGCGGCAATGCCGAAACCGCGATACAGGAAGAGCGTTCCGAAAAAGATTCCCGCCAGCACTCGGAACACCAGGTTGAACACCGTGAAAGGCTCTCCCATAGGCCCCACATGGTGTGCTGCCGCGAAGATCAGGCTGCTCAGGGCCACTCCCAGTAGGTTCGCCAGACGGGACGGTACGGCCAAGCTTTTGAAGCCGAAGGCTATGGCCGTGAGAAGAATCAAGCGAAATACCAATTCTTCGTAAACTCCGGCGCCGACGTAGGCCACGGCCCTCGCGGCGAGTTCGGTGGCGTGCGAGGAGAGCGTCGACTGTGCCCAGACAAAGCCCGCCGGTGCCGTCGGCGCAACCGACCCCGCTAGGTAGGAGAAGAACGTCGCCTGAAGCCCGAGCAGCAGGCGTAGCACGGCCGCCAACAGGACGGACTCCACGGCCATGCCCCACAGGGTAACAGAACGGATGTACCACGGCCCCCGACAGAAATAATGGGCCAGTAATAGGATTGCCGCGGTGAGAAACGGCAGGACGAAATACTGCCCGATACCAAGCGCCAGAAGCAATTGCCGCATCCAGACTTCCGCCCCGTTGCGAATGGCCTCGGGTCCGAGGATCAGCACTCCCAGCTCGTAGACGATCAGCAGGGGCGAGATGAACATCAGCCCGGCCAAGGGAAGCTGGGACTCCCGCCAATACTCCTGGGAAAGAGAATTAGATCCGGCAGAGACGCCTCGCGATTCGCCGGCGGGGCTTCTTCGCTTCCGAGCTGGACGGTCGGCTTCAATCATGCAAATCCGGAAAGATGCTGCGCAAATGAGAAAATAGGCAAGTCAACCGGGAATGAGAATCGTCCGTTGCACCGTCCTTGGGTTCGGGATTCCAAGCGCACTGTTCAGGCGATTTACCGCATCAAAGTGGGGCGGCTCCACTCGAGAATGATTTGCTGCGGTCGCTCCACCGGCTGCGGATATCCCAGTCGGTTGACGTGAGGCTCCGTCTCGACCGCCGAACCGACAGCGGTATCGTGCGTCGCCTGCCATTCCCGGTTCTCGCCGGTCTGGGAAATCAAGACCTCCGTTCGATTTACGGGCCGCCACCCGCCGAAATCGACATCCTCCGAGGGAGCAGCGGGTCCTCCGGGCCGTGCGCCGGCCGGCGGTGATCCGTCAGGCTGCGCTGCGGCGGGCGGATACCCCTTCGCTGAGGCGGCCAGGTAGATGGAAGTATCTCCTTCGCCGGAATTCCGCGTTCGCGCCGCCGTGTCGCCGAGGACCACGCTTTCCTTGCCGGCCGATGGTACCTGCGTCCCCTGCGGAGCGAGGGCCAAGCCGACCGGCGAAGTCGTCGGTCGCCGTTCCGGATAGCCCCGCCCGACCCAGGCAACCCATTGAGTCTGGAGGTCGCCAAGCTCTTCGTACCCGTAGTAATTCTTTGCAGCCGCGTGCCAGTTCCCGTCGGCCAATCCGGCTTCCAGGAACTGCACGAACCGCCGATGACCTCCCTCTTGGATGAGATAGTCGACCAGGGCAAAACCCTGGGCATACAGGGGCATGATGTCTCTCGGATACTCCTCCATGGCGAACATGCGATTGAAGGGAATACCGCGCCGCCCCTGCAAGAAGCGGATCAACATGCGGCGATGTTTCTCGCGCTCCGAAACGTGCTCCACGCTCGTGGCGGCGCCTTCATCCGCCCACCTGGGAAGCGGGCGTCGGAAGTGGCTGGCCAAGATCATGTGGGTAATCTCATGCGGCAACACGGAATCCAGAAGCCTTTCCCGGGAACCTTGAATGGCCATCTCCCAGCCGTAGACTTCCCCGCGATCGAAGATGAACGTGGTTTGGCCGCCGGCCCCCAGGCCGGGACCGTCCTGAACGGTCACCGGGCACGGTCGCGACCAATTGGGCAATTCCCGGCCTAACCAAAGCACCGCCAATTGCTTTCGATACGATTCCGCGGCCTCGCCCATCTGCCGGGCAAACTGAGGGTCTGGATTGCGGATGGTGAAATTGGGGGTTCGGTATTCGGCCCCGCAGCAGCAGAAGGCCACCGCCACCATGAACGCGGCGCGAAGGGCACGAGCTTCCATGCTCTTTCCAACCTCCGTGATAAAGTCGCGCCATCGTCGGCGCTGACTGCGAACATCCCCACCCACCTTGGCGGGGGAACGCCGCCAATCCATGCCTCCTCTCGTCGCGACAATCTAGCACCTCCGTTCCAAACTGCAAACCCCGATTTCTTTGGCCGTCCCGTCAAAAAAGGCAGGGGCCGATGTTGACACCGGCACGTCGAAATCGACAATGACGGCATCCAGGTGGGCGACCGCCGTCATGTCCGGCAGTAGGTTCGCCGCGGCACGTGCCGGCGGAAATCGAGATCGGATACGGGGAACTCGGGAGTGAGGGGAAAAACCATGCGATTAACGGTCGAGTCGGCTTGTCATTGTTGCGTCAATCGTCGGCGTTTCTTGGGTGGTTGCGCTGCCTGCGGGGCCGCAACTCTGCTCCCGGGGACGATGCCGGCCCGTTCGCAGGCTGAGCAGTCCAACGGCGAACCCCGACCTCGCGTACGATTGGTCTTCGCCTGTTGGGCCTTGGTACAGGACCGTCCGACTTGGCCGCATCTCGGGCATGACATGCGGCCCGAAATCGAAAAGGTCACGAACGCACTTCAAAGCGGGTGTCCCGATGTCGAATTCTTGCCCGTCGCCGCTCATGGGCCGGAGGACGCCGACCGTCTTTTGGCCGCGGACGAACAGGATCGCATCGACGGCTACCTTGTGTATCAGATGAACAACTGGATTCAGGTGTTCCCGAAGATCGTGGCTTCGGGAAAGCCGACCATCGTGGCCGATTTTCTGTTCGCCGGAAGCGGCGGGTTTCTGCGATACACGGCCGGCCTGCGTCGGCAGCACCGCAACTTCTCGGTCGTGAGTTCTTCGAGAATCGAAGATTTGGTGGAGGCCGCCCGATGCTTCACACTCGTGAAGACTGCGGGCACGGATGCATTCGTGGCGGCCTGCGATCGACTGCGCCAAGACCGCACCGCCCCGGCTGTGCCGGCCGATTGCGTGGACGACCCGGTAACCCCGGTTTCGCCGGGAGAATGTCTCGAGGCGCTCAAGCAGGCCAAGATACTCTCCGTGGGCGGCGGCGCCAAATCGGTCGCCGATGCCCTTTACGAGGTATTTGGGATCACCGTGGAATTTACCGCCTTCGAAGAGCTGGCGGCGATGTGCGACGCCGTAGCGGAGGCGGATGCGGAACGCGTCGCAGAAACTTGGCGAAACGGCGCCCGGCGGATCGCCGTGGAAGAGCCGGAGCAGACGCTGCTCCAATCGGCACGAAATTACTTGGGGCAACAGAAACTCTTGCAATCCAAGGGTGCCGAAGCGATCACCATCAATTGCTTGGGCGGGTTCTACAGCGGCAAACTGCAAGCCTATCCCTGCCTGGGATTCGTGGAGCTGCTCAACGCAGGTCAAATCGGTGCGTGCGAGGCCGATCTGCTTTCCACCGGCACGATGGTGGCGATCCGCCATCTCGCCGGCAGACCGGGATACATTTCGGATCCGGTTCTCGATACCTCCAAGCGACAAATCATCTACGCCCATTGCGTCGCCATGACGAAGCCGCTCGGGCCGGACGGGCCTGCCAACGACTACGAGATTCTCACCCATTCGGAGGATCGTCGCGGCGCATCCGTGCGATCTTTTCTACCGCTGGGCTATCGGATCAGTACCCTGGAAATCCACCCGATTCGCAAGGAGATTCTGTTCCACCAGGGCCGGGCGGAAGAGAACGTGATTCAGGATCGGGCGTGCCGCACGAAACTGGCTTGCCACGTGGAAGGCGATTTCGAAAAGCTCTTCCATTACTGGGATACCTACGGCTGGCACCGGGTGAGCTTCTACGGAGACCTCCGCGAGCCGACTCGGGAACTGGCCGCCGCGATCGGCTTCCAATTCGTGGAGGAGGCTTGACCGCGATCGCCGGGTAGTGCTCGACAGGCAGCCTCTCCCGGTGATTGCGCCCAGGTGTTGGTAGTATCTCGGTAATGGTAATACACTGTCGGAGGAACCCTGATTTGTCCTCCGGCGGCTGACAGAGTATCCTCTTGAGTAGGGCGCGGTAACGGTGAATCTTCCTCGTCGCGAGGTTCTAGAGGGACGTTGCGTCTAGACGGTTACCGCGTGCCATCCCCTTTTCGAAAACAGCGGAACGCCGGAACTTGAACGCGGAGGAGAGGATGATGTCTCAGCCGACTGCCGTGCCCGCCGCGCAGATGTCTCCCGAGGAGGCCGTGCGTCGTATCGGCCAGGCCAAGGAATTGCTGCACAAGGAAGTGCACAAGGTCATCATCGGCCAAGATGAGATGATCGAGCAGATGATGATCTGCATCTTCGCGCGCGGTCACTGTTTGACTATCGGCGTACCGGGGTTGGCGAAGACTTTGACGGTGTCCACCTTGGCCAAGGCCCTCCATCTTAAGTTCAGCCGCATCCAATTCACCCCCGACTTGATGCCTAGCGACATCACGGGCACGGAAATCATCGACGTGGACCCGGCGACCGGCAAACGGACGTTTCGGTTCGTTCAAGGCCCGGTCTTCGCCAACATCGTCTTGGCGGACGAAATCAACAGGACTCCGCCTAAGACGCAAGCCGCTCTGCTTCAAGCCATGCAGGAATACGAGGTGACCTCCGCCGGAAAAACGTATCCGTTGGAGCTGCCGTTTTTCGTCATGGCGACGCAAAACCCGATCGAGCAGGAAGGGACCTACCCCCTTCCCGAAGCCCAACTGGACCGCTTCATGCTCTCGATCAACATCGGTTATCCCACCCGCAGCGAAGAGCGCGAGATTGTGATGGCCACCACCCAGACGGTACGTCACGAAATCCAACCGGTCCTGACCGGTCGCGACATTCTCTGGATTCAGCAATTGGTGCGTCAGGTGCCGGCCTCGCAACACATGATCGACTATGCGGTGGATCTGGTGCGCGCCACGCGTCCCAAGGAGCCGCCCAGCCCCGACTTCGTGAAGAACTGGCTGGCTTGGGGAGCCGGTCCCCGTGCCGCGCAAAACCTGATCCTGACCGCGAAGGCCCGAGCGCTGCTTCATGCGCGTTACGCGGTCACGGCCGATGACATTCGGGCCATGGCCTATCCCGTCTTGCGTCATCGCATCTTTACCAATTTCAATGCGGACGCCGAAGGGGTGGACGTCGACCAAGTCATCGAGCGGCTTTTGGAAGCCATTCCTGAGCCGACATACGGCGAGCCTGTTTCACCGAAACCGCGGCCTGCGAAGAAACCACACGCCCCTCGGACCGCCGGCGTGCCTCCAACCACAGAATCCGCAGGGGAACCGATGCCTCGGACGGCACCCGTGATTCCCGCCGAGATTGACGCCGGGAACGTAGCTCCGCCGATGCCGCCGCCCGCGGCCCGGCCGATCGTCCAGCCGACACCGCCTCCGGGAGCCAAACCCCAACCGCGGTCCGGCTGAATGGCCGGGCACCTCACCCTGCAATCACGTCGGACAACCGTTTTTTGCAGTCGGGAAGGGACGAGCCGATCCGGTCCGGGGACGTCGTGATAGCTTGCCGCAGGCAATGCGGCGGTTTTCAGGGGCGTGAGTCATTCCCGATGACGACGGCTTTGATGGCCGGGGTGATATCGAGTTCGTCTTGCGCCCAAATCACGTCGCGGTTGACATAGGCCAAGACCTCCTGTGCATTGGCTGCATTGGCCGGTCGCCCCGTGTTCCGGAGCACGACGGCAATACCGTGCATCCGGCAATATTTGCCCACGGCGGCGTTCAGGCGAGCGTAGGCGTCCATCAGCGCCCGCCCCTCACGGGCCAACAATTCGCGTTGCTGCAATTGTATTTCGGCCTGGAATTGTTCCAGTTCACGGCCCAACTTCTCCATTTCTTCGCGAACGGCGGGGTCGTCGGAGGCCTTCTCTTGCAACTCTCGCCGCCGCTGCATGAGGTCCTGCTGCCGTTTTTGGAATTGAGCCTGGGCCCGTTGAAAATCGGCCTGAATCATGGCCCGCGTTTCGCGGAGTTCCGGCATCGCGTTCATGACGGCCGTAACGTCCAAGACGGCCACGGTGTGGGACGCGGGTGCGGCCGATTCCGACATGGTCGGCACAGCCTGAATTGCGGCCGCTCCGTCGCTCGTTTGGCGAGTCTCCGCTATGCCGGCAGCCGTCCCAAGTCCGCGGATCGCCCATCCCGCCGCCAGCAAACACCCGACTCTTACTCTGCCGAAGCTCTTCATCCCAACGATCCTTATTCGCAACAGACCTCATCCAAGTTCAAAGCACGGTTTTCTCGAGAAGGCCCTTTCGGTTCCCACTCGCCGCGACGTTCTCATTGTGTGGGTGCAGACGATACCGAGCAAGCCGCCCACGGCGTCCCTATCCTGCGACGACGGACGTCACCCGGCCCATCCCAAGTCCGAGAGATTCGTCGGAAACCGACCCGGCATGCCCGCTTACCAGCGAGACGAGCCAAAGTGTCCCAGACGTCCATTCGCACAAGCTAGGGCAAAAACCCCCAAAAAATAGCTCTGCGGTGGGGTATTTCCGCCAGACTCATGCCCTATCCGGCGAAATTGCCCTGCGTGATGATTGACAAACGCGGTTTTCCGTGTTTATATAATCTGCACAGCCTGCGCAGTGGGTATAAACGGAACAGCCCGCAAATCTGCACGACGCCCGCAGGCCGCCGGTCCGTATGCTTCGGTCCGGCAACGAGAGGTCGTTTCGTGGCTACGAGGGCAAGCTAGTCCAATCTTTCGGGCGTCACCATCGCTTCGAGCGTCGGGTTATTTTGCAACCCGGCGATCGTCGAGCGTACGGTGCCCAAAAGGAGATTCCCCCATGAGGTTCAGCAACATCTTTGGTCACCGTCGGTTCTTGGGTGAGCGTTCTTGGAAAGCGGGCAGGGCGTTGGAGGCCGGGCGATCTCGTCGGCGGGTACGGTCGTTGCTCATGGAGCCGTTGGAACAACGTCATTTGCTCAGCGTGGTGACGATCTCCGCGGATGATCTTGCCGGAAAGGCTTCGAATGACGGATTGGCCGACGAATTTCGCTTAGTCCGCAACGGAGGCAACCTCGAAGTCTTCATCGACGGCACCCTATCGCAAAGCGTGGACTTGGCGACCGTGACCGGAGTGGTCGTTCAAGGCTCGGCGGACGCGGATACGTTGATTCTCGATTTGTCGGGAGGTGTTTTCAGCTTGCCCGCCGGAATCCAATTCGACGGCGAAGCCTTGGGGGCCAACGTGGCGCCCAGCGATACGTTGATTCTCACGGGCGATCCGGGGACGGCCATCGGCCGAATCTCGTACGGCTCCTGGGGTCTGGGCCGCGATGACGGCGGGATTTTGATCGATCCGGACGACAGCACGGGCCCGGACGGCGGCTTTCCCACGTTGGCCGGCGCCAACGGCGACGAGATGCTGATTGAGTTTTTCAACCTCTCGCCCGTGATCGACACCGTGCCGGCCGCTCAGCTCGATGTTTTTGCGACGAACGCGAGCGAGACGATCTCGATCACCGATGGGCCGATCTACGGCGGAGACCAAACCGCAACGGTTAGCGCCGTCACGTTCGAAAGCTACTCCTTCGCGAATAAAACGCGCGTGACCGTCAACGCGTTGGATGGCGCCGATACTTTTACCTTGAGCTATTCGGTGCAAGTACCAGGTTTGGAGCTTCTGGATCTTTATGGCAATGAATTAACGGGCGGCGTGTTGGAATCCGACGATGCGGCCGGCGAGACGTTCCAGGTTTTGGCCACCGGCCCGGGGACCATTGCGAACCGAATGTACGGCCAGAATGGGGCCGAACTGTACACGAACAGCTTGACCAAGTACCTGGACCCCATCCAAAGCAATGTGCAGATGCATGGTCAGGCGGGCAATTCGATCATCGATTTGTCCGATATCAACGACCCGACGGGTGATTTCATCAGCGTCGAGGGCAACAAGATCGTCGGCGCGGCCCCCGGTGCGATTGAACTATTTTTCGCCACGATCGAGGACGTGCGTTTCGAGGCGACGTCGGGAGATGACGTTATCACGATCCTTTCCACCTTCGCGCC
>FWPU01008318.1_pt1 | contig 17840 bp, 13 predicted proteins | sample 2228361 | NCBI WGS metagenome assembly FWPU01 (sample SAMEA103939777, study PRJEB20133) | metagenome
CCACTGCCGGTCAGCAGGAGCGGTTTTTGCGCCCTCCTCAGTAGCTCCACAGCCTGCTCCACCGCCCGGCTCTCAGGGGTGGGGAGGGACTTGTCGCCGATCGTCGGTCGCGGCCACACCTGTTGCTCATCGACCTTCTCGACCAGCATACTGCCCGGCATATCAATATAGACCGGCCCTGGCTTGCCCTGACGGGCGCGGACCATCGCCATGTGGACATATTCCTTAGCCCGCCGCGCCTCATAGACTCGCACCGCCCATTTGGCGACGGGTTTGAAGATGGAGAGCTGGTCGAACTCCTGGAAGTCGCCCAGATCGTAATAGTGCACCGCCGAGGACCCACCTAAAGCTAAAACCGGACACGCATCAAGGTAGGCGTTGGCTACACCGGTCAGCAGGTTAACCGCCCCTGGTCCGGCAGCCGGCCGAGCCCGACCGGCCGGCGGAAGTCGACCGTCCCCCTCCTCGAGATCGGCCGGGCGGCCAGGCGCGATGCGGCCTTCGCGGGTCTCGAGCGCTGGAAGGCCCGTCATCCGGAGGCCGCGGCCTACCTCGAGCCCGCCGACGTCCTCGTCGATTCGATGCGGGGGCGGTCCACGGTCTGGTACCGGATCAGAGTCAACCTCCGGCACGTCCCGCCCGAGCTCCGGCCGCCCCAGGAGCCCCTCGACCCCGACGACGCGCCGTGGTATCGGGGCTGGCCCATGGGCGGTGGTGGGTCCGCGACCGAGGCCGGTCGGACTGATCGTCTGGATCCCGCTCCGGGTGCGGCGACGAGCGCTGAGGCTGCGGCCGGCGGTGCGGAGCCGGCGGGCGGTGCCGAACCGGTCGGCGGTGCCGAGTCCGCAGGCGGTGCCCCGGAGCCGGCGGGCGGTGCTGAGGCGTTGGGCAGCGCCCCATCCACGACTGGCACCGAGCCCGCGACCGCCGCCCCACCCAGGACGGCAGGCCCCGCCGGCGGCGGGACGGTCGGACACGAGGCGACACACCGCCCGAGCGGTCGTCGGTGACCAAGCGGCGCAGTCCGGACGAGCGCCCGCCACCTGAGGACGAGACGGAGGCACCATGACGGACGACCTCGAGGACTACGAGCTCAACTACCCCGTCTACGGCGAGCGCGACGAGGGCGGTGAACGTCTCTGGTGCGAGCTCTGTGGGGCCCAGATCGAGGAAGGCGTCCCGCACGCGCCCGAGTGTCCGCTCGCCGCTACAACCCGCCCGCCGCGAGAGACGGAGCCTCCCGGCGATCCTCGCGCTCCCCAGTGGGTGTCCTCGGAGCCAATCCCGAAGGATCGAGGAGGGCGACGCTCGCCTCGCGGCTTCCTCGCCCGGTTCCGGCGGCCACGCTGACGCGACCCAGGGCGGCCGTCGGGGCAGCGGGTAGGCGAACCGGCCAGGGCGGGGACCTCCGACACGACGGTCGACGGGAGCGTCACGCTGTCCCTGCGATTGCACCCGTTGGGCAGCTCGAGGTGGATGGTGGCGATCGAGCTGTCGACGGGAGCGTCACGCTGTCCTGCCCTTGTAGCGGCGCGACGAGGCCGCCGTCCGGGGCGGGGAGGCGACTACCTCTACCGTCTCCCCAAGAGCGGCGGTAAGCCTGCCATCTTCTCATGAGGCGAGCACGATCCCGCGGGACGGCAGGGTGCACTCCATGTCGTTGGCCAGGACGAGCGCGAGGGTCGGGTCTGATGCGGCCGAACCTGGCGCCTGGGGTGACCAACGCTCACCGGGCGAGCGTAAGTCGCTGCCGCTGGCCGCGGCCTTGACAAGCGACCGTGCCGTGAGCGTCTGTCATCGTGGGAGAGGAGCGGGGGCCGATCCTGACCCCACGTCTCCCCCGGGTGGCCCGCCAGGAGCGTCGTCCGAGCGTGAGGGGAACGTGATCACGTCGATGGGGGTGCGTGGGCGCAGCAGGAGCGAGCTCGTCGGCTCCTTCGGCCAGGTTGCGCTCAGCTCGCGAGAACAAGGCAGAGATCGCCGCCGAGGACCGCGTGGCGCGATCGGTCGGGAGTGTCTCGGTGGATCGATGGCGAGCTCGACGCCGGGGCGGCCGCGAGAGGGTTGCGGCGGAGCGCTCGCGAGAGGATCGCGGACGCACGGCCTCCCGTCAGCGGCCGAAGATCCGGCCGATCTCGAACGGTGGCGTCACCTCCAGCTGGTCGTAGCGACAGTCCTCCGGACGCTTGTCCGGCCGCCAGCGGAGGAACGTCGTCCCGTGCCGGAAGCGGTTCCCCTGGAGATGATCGTAGGCGACCTCGCAGACACGTTCCGGCCGGACCGCCTCCCAGGAGAGGTCCTTGCCCCGACTCCAACGCGACACCGCCCCCGGAAGCCGCTGACCCGACGCCTCGGCGTCCCCGAACCCGGCCCACTCGGCCCACTCGCGCCAGGGGTGGCCCTCGAGTGCCCCTTGCCGAAGCGGCTCGAGCTCCCGAGCGAGGGCGGCCCGGCGGTCCCAGGAGAAGGTCGACGTGACCCCGACGTGGTGAAGGCATCCCTCAGCGTCGTAGAGGCCGAGGAGGAGCGACCCGACGTGCGTCCCCGGTCCGTTCTTGTGCCAGCGAAAGCCGGCTACGACGCAGTCGGCCGTCCGCTCGTGCTTGATCTTCAGCATCACCCGCTTCCCCGGCTGATACGGAGCGTCGAGGCGCTTGGCGACGACGCCGTCGAGCCCGGCTCCCTCGAAGCGGGCGAACCAGTCGGCCGCTGTCGCCCGATCCGTCGTCGCCGGGGTCAGGTGGAGCGGTGGACGGGCTGCGGCGAGGGCGCCCTCGAGCTGAGCCCGTCGCTCTGCCCCCGGCCGGTCACGGAGATCCATCTCGTCGAGGGCGAGGAGGTCGAAGGCGACGTACGAGGCCGGGGTCTCCCGGGCGAGGAGGGCGACCCGCGAGGCGGCCGGGTGGATCCGGAGGAGGAGGGCCTCGAAGTCGAGCCGGCCGCCGCGGGCGATGACGATCTCGCCGTCGACGACGCAGCGTTCGGGCAGCGACGCCCGCAGCGGGTCGAGGAGCTCTGGGAAGTAGCGGTCGAAGGGCCGCAGATCCCGGGACTGGATGAGGAGCTCCTCGCCGTCCCGAAAGACGATGGCCCGAAAGCCGTCCCACTTCGGCTCGAAGAGCCAGCCCGGTTCGGTCGGCAGGTCGCCGACGGCCTTGGCGAGCATCGGCTCGACCGGTGGGGTGACAGGCAGGCGCATGCGGGCAGGGTACCGCGGCCAAGGTCGGGGTGCCGCAGGATGGCGTGAGCGACGCAGGTGCCGCGGGCAGCGGGTGCCGCTCCGGAGGAGTGGGATGGCGCGGCGGCGGCCGGGCTGGCACGGCCCGGACAGGAAGAGGCCACCGCGGCGGACGGGCTGCCGTGAGGCCGCGGCCTGCAGCCCGGACTAGCCTTGGGGGATCGGAGCGCAAACGCCGGACCGGACGAGCCTGCCGGACCGGACGAGCCTGCCGGCCGGGCCAGCCTGGGAGCGGGGCGCCGGGGCGACGCGCCCGGACTTCCAGGGACGGCGTTTCATGGGATGCACGTATCGGCAGACTCGCCGGCCCCAGGGTGGCTGGGTCGGTCGCTTCCTTGCAGCCGGTGCAACGCCACGATGCCTTCGACCCCCAGCCAGGCCCCGTCCGTTACACCCACTGCAACGCCGAGGGAGCCAGGGAGGGCTTCGTGTCCGACACGTGCATCGGGTGCAACACCGAGCGGCCACTTTGTACCCGATGCAACGCCGAGGGCACCGGACACCATCCGGCTGCCACGGCCGCCATCCCAGTTGCGTCACGTGCAACGCACCGGCGGGGTGTCACAAACTGGTGGGTCCGGTGCACGCACGGGCGGGATCGCCCCGCCAGCTCGACCAGCTGAGGGCCGCCCCACCAGCCCAGGGCCGCCCCGCCGCCCCCACCCTCAGGCCGGCACGTACGGCAGGTAGGCCGGCGTCCACATCGCCGCGTCGACGGCGCCCTGGAGCTCGTCGTCGGGGATCGGGCGCCCGAACCCGTCGTCTCGAAGTCGGCGGACGACGGCGACGGCGATCGCCCGTGCCACCGCCCGCAGCTCACCAACGGGCGGATAGAGCCCTCCCGCCGCCAGCCGATCCGAGGCAACCAGCCCCGCCAGCGTCTCGGCAGCAACGAGGAAGGCCGCGTCGGGGATGACCTGCGCCTCAGCCACGATCGAACCGAGGCCAATCCCCGGGAAGACGAAGACGTTGTTCGCCTGCCCGATCGGCCGCGGCCGACCGTCGACGACGACGGGCTCGAAGGGGCTCCCCGTGGCGACGAGAGCCCGCCCCGCCGACCAAGTGAGGATGTCGACCGGCGTCGCCTCGGCGTTCGCCGTCGGGTTCGAGAGCGGCATGATGAGCGGCTCAGGGGTCGCCTCCGCCATCGCCCGGACGACGGCCTCGGAGAAGGTGCCCGGACAGCTGCTCGTCCCGATGAGGACCGTCGGTCGAACGCAGCGGACGAGGGTGGCGAGATCGCCGACGGTACGCTCCGTGAGGCCCCACTCCGCGAGCCGCTCGGCCCCCTGGGCGAAGGGGGCCTTCTCGGGGGTCACCCCCTCCCGACCCTCGAAGACGAGGCCGCGGGAGTCGACGAGGATGATCGCCCGCCGGATCGCGGCTGCCTCGAGACCGTCGGCGGCGAGGCGAGCGGCGAGGAGACGAGCGATCCCGATCCCGGCAGCACCGGCTCCGACGAGGAGGACCCGCTGTTCGACCAGGTGGCCACCGTTCCGCCGCAGGGCAGCCAGGATGCCGGCCAGGGCGACCGCGCCCGTCCCCTGGACGTCGTCGTTGAAGGAGGGGCGCCGCCAGCGATAGCGATCGAGGAGCCGGAGGGCATTCCGGTGCTTGAAGTCCTCCCACTGGACGAGGGCCCGCGGGTAAACCTCGGCGAGGGCCTCAATGAAAGCCTCGACGAGGGCGTCGTAGGGCTCGCCCCGAAGTCGCCGCCCGCGCCAGCCGACGTAGAGGGGATCCTCGAGGAGCTCCTCGCGGTCGGTCCCGACGTCGAGGGAGATCGGCAAGGTCAGGGCGGGATGGATCCCGGCGGCCGCGGTGTAGAGGGCGAGCTTGCCGATCGGGATCCCCATCCCACCGGCCCCCTGATCCCCGAGGCCGAGGATCCGTTCGTTGTCGGTGACGACGACGAGCCGCACCTCCACCCGGCCAGCGTTGCGGAGGAGGGTCGGGATCCGGTCGACGTCGTCAGGGGTGATCCAAAGGCCGCGCGGTCGGCGCAAGATGTGGCTGAACTCCTGGCAAGCCCGGCCGACGGTCGGCGTGTAGACGATCGGCATGAACTCCTCGAGGTGCTCGCTCAGGACCCGGTAGAAGAGGGTCTCGTTCCGGTCCTGGAGGGCGGCGAGGCCGATGTACCGTTCGAGGGGGTCGGGCTTGCGGCGAACGTGCTCGAGCTCGAGGACGACCTGGTCGTCGATGCTCAGGACGCCCGGCGGCAGGAGGCCGCGCAGCCCGAGCTGCTCACGCTCGACCTCGGTGAAGGCGGAGTCCTTGTTCAAGAGGGGCTCGGCGAGGAGGGCTTCGCCGCGCTGGCGAACCGGCACGGGACCGCGACCAGCGATGAGGGCTTCGAGGGCGGGTGGGGGGAGACGAAGGGTCCGCTCCGGATGGCTGGGACCGCGGGCCGGCATGGCGCGCCTCCTGTCGGTGCTCGGGCCGATCGGCTCGACCGTGCGGCGTCGGTTGTTCGTGGGCCAAGGATGGCAGGCGAGGAAGCTCAGGTCCACGCCCCTCCGTGAGGTCCGGGACGGGCCGAATGGCCCGAAGAGGGCCCGCGGGGCTTGCGCGCAGCGCGGTTCCCATCTTCCGGGGTAGCGCCGTCCCATCGGGCCACCGCAGATCGCGGGGTGGTCGACGGTCGACCGAAGCTACTGCCGGCCTCGAGGACGACCTGGGCTCCGCCCCACGGGCCGACGGCAGATCTCGACGGCCGGGCGGGATCGCGCTGTCCTCGCCTGACGCAGCACGGTACAGTGGCCACGCGGCCGCCACCCGGCCGTCGAAGCAGCCGAAGGCCACCTGGAGACCGACGGAACCCCCGATGACGACGATCGCCGAGCGCTACGACCGAGCCGCCGCCCGCTACGAGCGCTGGTGGGCGCCTGTCCTCGCCGCCAGCGGGCACCGCCTCCTCGACCTCCTCGTCGACCTGACCTCCGAGGCGACCGACATCCTCGACGTCGGGACGGGGACCGGGACCCTCGCCCTCGAGGCCGTCGGGCGCTGGCCCAGGGCCGTGGTGACGGGGCTCGACGGCTCCCGGGGCATGCTCGAGGTCGCCGAGCGGCGAGCGATGACCCAGCTCGAGCCCTCGGCACGAGCCCGGCTTCGCTTCGTCGACGGCCTCGCCGAACGGCTGCCCTTCGCGGCCGAGGCCTTCGACCTCGTCCTCTCCTCCTTCGTCGTCCAGCTCGTTCGCGACCGCCTCCGTGTCCTCCGAGAAGCGCACCGGGTCCTCCGCCCCGGCGGCTGGCTCGGCTACGTCACCTGGCTCGAAGCCGCCGACACCTTCCCTCCTCAGGCCGCCTTCGACGCGGCCGTCGAGGAGGCAGGGATCGACGAGGAGGAGCCACCCGAGGCGCCGGCTCGCAGCGGTGACGTCCCCTCGCCGACTGCGGCCGCTGCCCAGCTCCGACGGGCCGGCTTCCGGGAGGTCCGGGTCCGAACCGACTGGCTGGAGTACCGCTGGGATGCCGCCTCCTACCTCGAGTTCCTCGAGGCCTACGACGAGTGGGACCTCTTCACGAGCCTGAGCCCAGAGGAGCGAGCCCGCCTCCGGACTCGGGCCTGGGCCAAGCTCCGAGCCCTGCCACCCGAGGCCTTCCACTGGCGGGTACCGATCGTCTACGCCGTCGGTCGCCGACCCTAGGAGGCACGCCCTCGGCCGGCGCTCGTTCGATCGCGCGACACGGTCTGAGTGGGACCCGCTCCTCGGCCCTCGGCCGAGTTCAATCGACCTCGGGTGTCGAGCCTTGGCCGGCTTCCTCAGACTCGCCGCCCGCCGGGGCTGGGGCCGCCACGGGCTCCGCCTCCACCGCCACTTCGACCTCGGGCACCGCCTCCACCCGCGGCGGAGCGACCTTCGCGACGGGTTCGTCGGGGTCGGTCAGGACCGTCACCCCTGGTGGCATCGTCAGGTCGCGGACGTGGAGGACGGTGTCGAAGTCCACGAGGCGGTCGGCGGGCAGGGCGATCTCCTGGGGGAGATGATCGGGGCGAGCCCGGACCTTGATCGTATCGACGAGCTGGAGGAGCGTCCCGCCGAGCCGATCTACGGCCGGCGACTCGCCGACGGGAACGAGGGGCACGTCGACGGTCAACTCCTCGGTCATCCTGACGAGGAGGAAGTCGACGTGGAGCGGGCGGCGGGTGACAGGATGGATCTGGACGCCGTGGATGAGGGCCGGTTTCGGCTTCTTCCCGTCGATGGCGAGGTCGATGAGGGTGTTCGGTCCAACGTGGCGCCGGAGCTGCTCGAAGTCGTGACCGTCGACGGCGAGGTTCGTCGAGGGGACGCCGTGGCCGTAGGCGACGGCCGGGAGCTGGCCGCTCCGGCGCAGCCTGGCGACGGCCTTGCCGGTCACCTCGCGATGGGTCGCCGTCAGGAGGGGTCGGTCGCTGCTCATCGTTCATCTACCGTACCACAGCGGGGAATCGAGCCGGCGCGGTGACTGGAGCCGGCGCGGGAGCGGGGTGGGGATGGTCGCGGAGCCGAGGTGGCGAGGCGGAGGGGACGCGGCGGGACGTCCGCGGGAGCGAACCCGCGGCGGAGCGAAGGCAGCGTGGGGCGCACCGGTCGGGTCGTCGTGGCCCATCGTCGGCGGGGCCGGTGATCGACCCGACCGGGTGTACGATCATCGCCGATGAGCGCGACCGTTCTGATCGTCGAAGACGAACACGCCGTCGCCCGGGGCATCCAGTACGCCCTCCAGCAGGAGGGCTACACCGTCGCCGTCGCCCGCTCCGGGGAGGAAGGCCTCGAATTCGCCACGAGCCAGGCACCCGACGTCATCGTCCTCGACCTCCGGCTGCCGGGTATGGATGGCTTCGACGTCCTCCGCCGACTCCGGGCCGCCGGGTCGAAGGCGCCCGTCCTCGTCCTCACCGCCCGGGACGACGAGTTCGACAAGGTCGTCGGCCTCGAGCTCGGAGCCGACGACTACGTCACGAAGCCCTTCAGCCTCCGCGAGCTCATGAGCCGGATCAAGGCCCTCATCCGGCGTGCCTACGGCGACCTCGCCGATGCCGCCGGCGGACGGGTCATCCGCCATCGCGACCTCGTCATCGACCTCGAGCGGCGACGGGTCCAGCGCGGCAACCGGCGGATCAGCCTGACCGCGACGGAGTTCGAGATCCTCCGCCACCTCGCCAGCCGCCCCGGTCGCGTCTTCACCCGCCGCGAGCTCCTCGAGCTCCTCCGCGATTACGAGGCCCTCGACCAGGACGAGAAGACGATCAACGTCCACGTCAGCCACCTGCGGGACAAGATCGAGGACGACCCCTCCTCGCCCCAGTTCGTGCTGACCGTCCGCGGCGTCGGCTACGCCTTCGCCGAGCGCTGAGGCTCCGATGACCGACCGACGGCCAGCCCGGCTCGGTCGCCTCGGAGGGCTTCGGCGGGTCGTCCCCCGCTCCTTCCAGGCTCGCCTCGCCCTCGGCTTCATCGCCGTCACGGCCCTCACGCTCCTCCTCGTCTCCGGCGTCGTCGTCAACCGTCTCGACGAGTACTTCCGCGATCAGGCCCAGGTCGACCTGGCGGCCCGAGCCCGGACCGTCCGGGACGTCGTCGTCGGGACCGTGAATCGGGCAGCCGGGATAGCCCCGGTCGTCGACGAGGCAGGCAATCTGAACCCGGCCGTCGAGGAAGCAATGTCGACCCTCGGCCTCCAGATCATTGCCGACCGGATCGCCCAGGCCGACGTCGCGGTGAGGATCGGCGTCGCCGTCGTCGAGCCGAACGGCGTGACCGTCATCCCGAGCCCCCAGGGCACCTTCGAGGCCCGCCTCTCGGCCGAGCCGGCGGCTGGCCTGCGTCGGGAGTCGACGACGGTCACCGTGACCGACGTCGTCCCCCAGGGACCGTGGGCCTATGGACTCGAGATCACCCTCGCCAACCCCTACACCCTCCGCCAGACGACGATCGCGACCGTCACAGGGCTCCTCGTCGCCATCGCCTTCATCGCCCTCGGCCTCTCCGTCGTCGTGGCAGCGATCCTCGCCGACCGTTTCGCAACCCCTCTTCGGCGACTGACGGAGGCGGCGCGGCGGCTCGCCGAGGGTGACCTCTCGAGCCGGGTCCCACCGCCCTACGCCGGAGCCGGAAGCGCCGAGATCGCCGAGCTCGCCCGCCAGTTCAACGCCATGGCCGCCCGACTCGAGGAGAGCGTTGCGATCATCCGTCGCGACCGCGACCGGAGCCGGGACTTCCTCGCCGACGTCTCCCACGAGCTGCGGACCCCGATCGCCGCCCTGCGGACCTTCGTCGAGCTCCTCCAGGGGCCGGCCGGAGCCGACCCCGATGCCCGGGCCGAATTCCTCGAGTCCGCCCGCCAGCAGCTCGAGCGACTCGACTGGCTGGCCCAGAACCTCCTCGAGCTCTCGAAGCTCGAATCGGGGCTCCTCGAGCTCGACCTCCGACCCGACGACCTCCGGGCCTGTGTCGAGTCGGCCGTCGAGCAGGCCGAAGCGGCGGCCCGCCGGCGCGGCATCGAGCTCCGGTTGCAGCTCCCCGAGGATCCGCTCCGAATCCGCCACGACCCGCAGCGGATCGGCCAGGTCGTGGCGAACCTCGTCGGCAACGCCCTGAAGTTCACACCTCGAGGCGGCGCGGTCGACGTCCGTCTCGCCCCACACCGAGAGGGAGCCCTCATCGAGGTCCGCGACACCGGGGTCGGCATCGACGCGGCGGAGCTACCCCGGATCTTCGAGCGCTTCTACCGGGGTTCGCGGGCGAACGAGGCGCGGAGCAGCGGGAGCGGCCTGGGGCTGGCGATCGTCAAGTCGATCGTCGACATGCACGGCGGTCGGATCGGGGTCGAGAGCCGCCTCGGGGTGGGCTCGACCTTCCGGGTCTGGCTGCCCCGCGATCCTCGAACCCCCGGAGGCCGGGAGGTCCTCGCCACCCCGGACGCGGCTGCGGTCCCGGCGGCTGCGCCGGTCAAGGAGGCTCCTCGGTCCAGTCCGGCGACCGAGGCACCGCCCACTTCGTCGACGGCGTCGCCTGTCTCTCCGACACCGGCCTCCACCGACGCCCGACGGCCTGCGCCCTCACGGTCGACGAGCCGCCCCGAGCGGTCGATCGTCGCGAAAACTTCATCCCCAGATCCCCGTGGCTGAATCGAAGGGGGCGATGATGAGGACATCGCCCCGCGACATCACGGCGGCGGACCTCCGCCGACGCATTTCGAGGCATGTGCACGACCATGAGCGACCAACCAACGTCATCACGAACTCCCTCCACCCCTGACCCGCTCGGTAGCCCCAACCGGCTCGAGGCCGCCAGCGAGGACCTTGGCCACTATTCCCCGGAACCAGCGTCCCGAACCGATTGGCCCCGTTCCGCTTGGACCCACGAGCCTGCAGGGCCGCCCCCGAGCTGGATGCCGCCCGTCGAGCCGCGCCCCACCCCCGAAAGCGAGCCGAACGGGACCAACCGACCCCGGGCCGGGACCTCACTCGGCGTCGTCCTCGCCGCTTCCCTTCTCTCCGCCGTCCTCGCCTCGGGCGGGACCGTCGCCGTCCTGACCGCCGTCGGGGCCCTGGGCCAGCCCGTTGCCACCCCGATCGCGTCCCCCGGGACATCCACCGTCGGCGCCCGCCAGCCGATCGTCGTCGACGAGTCCTCGGCGATCATCGAGGCGGCAGCGAAGGTCGGTCCGGCCGTCGTCCGGATCACCTCGACGACGACCCCCTTCGACCCCTTCTCGATCCCGACGACCGGCGTCGGCTCGGGGATCATCTACGACCCGAACGGCTGGATCCTCACGAACCGTCACGTCGTGGCCGGGGCGAGCACGCTCCAGGTCGAGCTCAAGGACGGCCGCCAGTTCGAGGGTCGGATCTACGGGATCGACACCCTCACCGACCTGGCGATCGTGAAGATCGACGCCAGCGGCCTGCCAACGGCCCCGATCGGCGACTCGGACGAACTCAAGGTCGGCCAGCGCCTCATCGCCATCGGCAGTCCTCTCGGAACGTACTCGAACTCGGTCACAGCCGGGATCCTCTCCGCCAAGGGGCGGACGATCCAGGTCGAAGGCCGCCGACTCTCGAACCTCCTCCAGACGGACGCCGCCATCAACCCCGGCAACAGCGGCGGACCCCTCATCGATCTTGGTGGAAACGTCGTCGGCATCAACACGGCCGTTGCGACCTCGGCCGAGGGGATCGGCTTCGCCATCCCGATCAACATCGCCCGGCCGATCATGGAGCAGGCCGTTCGGGGCCAGCCCCTCGCCCGACCGTACATCGGCGTCCGCTTCGAGACGATCGACTACCAGGTCGCCCAGCGCGAGAAGCTCTCCGTCCAGGAGGGGGCGCTCCTCGTCGACGCGACGGACGCGACGGGGGCGACGGTGCCGGCCGTCGAGCCAGGGAGCCCGGCCGCCCGAGCGGGTCTGAAGGCCGGCGACATCATCGTCGCCGTCGAGGGGATCAAGCTCGACTCGGAACACCCCCTCGACGCCGTCCTCACCCAGTTCGCCCCGGGCGAGACGATCCACCTCGAGATCCTCCGTGGCTCGGAGCGCCTGACGGTGGCGGTGACCCTCGCCACCCGACCCGAGGGGCTCTAGGCGCGGCTCTGCCCCCGCGGCGGCCCGGGGCGGAAGCCTGGCGCAGATGCGCCCCGCGCGGCCCGGCGCGGAAGCCCGGTCTGGCGGCCGAAGCCCGGTCCCGCCGGTTCCCCTACCGGCGACGACCCTCTGTCGCCCGGGTCCGCCAGATCTCGACCCCGACGAATTCGACGGGTCCTCCGAGGTCCACCGCTGGCTTGCCGATCCGGACCCCGACCTCGCTGGCCGGGAAGGAGGCGAGGAGTTCGTGGGCGATCGCCTCGGCGAGGGCCTCGACGAGTCGGAAGGTCGTCGACTCGACGATCTGGCGACACGTCGTGTAGACCGCCTGGTAGTCGATGGTCGCAGAGATGTCGTCCTCGATCCCGGCGGAGTGGAGGTTGTGGACGAGTTCGACGTCGACGCGGACCGGCTGAGGCTGTCGCTGCTCCTCGTCGAGGAGCCCGAGGTGGCCCTCGAAGACCATGCCCCGCAAGACGATCCGGTCACTCACGAGAGGCGCCCTCCGATGCCCGAGCGGGCGACCCCGGGGCTCCGGCGGCGGCAGGGCCCTCGGGGGCGGGCTCGATGCTCTGACCCCCACCACCAGGCGAGGCAGAACCTGTCAAGCCACGCCGTCGAGGGGGCGGGAGCGAGCCTCGCACGACGGCGTCGGTCATCCGGGCGGCCCGGACGTTCGCCGCGACGTCGTGGACCCGGACGATGTCGACCCCCGCTGCCACCGCCAGGGCCGTCGTGGCGAGGGTCGCCTCGAGCCGCTCCTCGGGGGGCAGGTCGAGGACCCGGCCGAGGGTGCTCTTCCTGGAGGTACCGATGAGGACCGGCCGACCGAGGACCCGGAGGAGATCGAGACGCCGGAGAAGGGCGAGGTTGTGACTCGGCGTCTTTCCGAAGCCGAAGCCCGGATCGACAATGATCGCCTCCGGGTCGACCCCAGCGGTGATGGCCCGCTCGATCCCTTCCTCCAGTTCGGCGACGACCTCGGCGAGGAGGTTCCGGTAGCGCGCCTCGGGACGGTTGTGCATGAGGACGATGGGGACCCGTCGCTCGGCGACGAGCCGGAGGAGCCCTTCTTCGGCTTGGCAGCCCCAGACGTCGTTGACGAGATCGGCCCCCGCCTCGAGGGCGGCCTCGGCGACGGCGGCCTTCGACGTGTCGACGCTGAGGGGCAGGTCGGGAAGCTCGGCCCGGAGAGCGGCGATGACGGGCACGACCCGGCGGATCTCCTCCTCGGCCGAGACGGGGGCGTGGCCGGGCCGGGTCGACTCGCCGCCAATGTCGATGAGGTCGGCTCCCTCGGCGGCGAGCCGACGCCCCTCCTCGACGGCGAGCTCGACTGGGGAGCGACCGCCGGCTCGGGCCAGGAGGCCGTCGCCGGAAAAGGAATCGGGGGTGACGTTCAGGATGCCCATGACGTAGGTCCGGAGCCCCCAGACGAAGGTTTGCGACCCGATCCGGAGCGGCGACGGTGGGCCCGGTAGCCCGCTCCCAGCACCCGGCGGGAGGTCGAAGGAGGGCGTCGCGGCTCCCCCGCCGAGCTCGGGCCGAGCGGGGACGATGCCCGCCCCGCGCTGCTCCCGACCAGGGTCGCCTGCGCCTCTCATCGGTCCCCTCCACGAGGGCTCGGAACGGAGCGCCCCTCATCTTCGCCCGGGATCCCGGCCAGGACGCCCCGGACGAACCCGACGAGGTAGAGGGAGCCGGCGACGACGAGCGGCCCGCCGAGCTCCTCGGCCAGCCCGAGGGCGGCGTCCAGGGCGGCCTCGGGGTCGTCGATCGGCCGGACGACCTCCTCGGGGAACCGACGAGCCCAGCGCGACGCAAGGGCAGCCGGGGAAAGTGCTCGCTCGCTCCCCGTCGTCGTCGTCAGGATCCGGGCCGAACGGAGGCTCGTCGCCCCGGCCAGGGCGGCGACGAGCCCGTCGATGTCTTTGTCGGCCATCGTCGCGGTGAGGAGGACCGTCGGTGTCGGGTCGGCGTCGCCGGCCCGGCCGCCGTCCGTCGACTCGCTGCCCTGATCAGCCCTCGTCGAGCCGCTGCCCCGGCCGCCCCTGGTCGATCCGGCGGCCCAGCCGCCCTCGGTCGACCCGCTGGCCCGGCCGCCCCCGGTGAGGAAGGGCCTGAGGTCGTCGAGGGCTCGGGCGAGGGCGGCCGCCCCGGCGGGGTTGTGGGCGCCGTCGAGGAGGACGTCGGTGTCGCCGACCCGGAGGAGCTCGAGTCGCCCTGGCCAGGTAGCCGTCGCGAAGCCGATCCGCCGGGCGTCTGCACCGACTCGGGCGATCCCCGCCAGCTCGAGGGCATCGAGGACCGCGTCGGCGACCGCTGCGTTCGCCGCCTGATGCCGGCCCCGCAGCCCGATCCGGGTCGCCCCGAGCCGCGGCAGATCGACGAGGAGTCCGTCCCGGTCCCAGCCGAGGATCGGTGGCGACCCGACGACGGTCAGGGGCACGCCGAGGCGCGCCGCCCGACGGCGGATGACGGCGAGGGCCGGCCCCTCGGCGCCGGTGACGGCGAGGTCGCCCCGCTCGATGATGGCCGCCTTCTCGCGGGCGATCGCCTCGACCGTCGAGCCGAGGCGGTCGGTGTGGTCGAGGTCGACGTTCGTGATGACCGCGACGCCGCCGTCCCAGGCGTGGGTCGCGTCGAGGCGCCCGCCGATTCCGACTTCGACGAGGGCGACGTCGATCCCGACCTCAGCGAGCCAGCGGAAGATCATCGCCGTGAGGAACTCGAACTCCGTCGGCGGGCCGTAGCGCCGGGCGACGCGGTCGGCGACGAGCCCGACCTCGGCGACAAGGCGAACGAAGGCGTCGGGCGCGATCGGGCGGCCGTCGACGACGAGCCGTTCCCGGTACGTCACGAGGTGGGGCTTGGGCGTCTCACCAACCCGATAGCCGGCCGCGCGGAGGGCGCTGGAGCAGAGGGCGAGGACGCTCCCCTTGCCGTTCGTGCCGGCGATGAGGGCGCCGCGGAGGGTCCGTTCGGGATGGCCGAGGCCCCGGAGGAGGGTGCGGATCCTCGTCAGGCCGAGGCGCATCCCGAAGCGGCCTCGTTCCTCGAGGGCGCGGACGGCGGCGCGGTACTCGACGGGCTCCTCGACGCTCGAGCGTGGGATGGAGCGGACGACGGGGCTCACTCGCGGGTCAGTTCGTCCTCGTAGAAGACGCACTGGTTGAAGCGGGCGGTGAGGCAGACGTCGTTGACGTACCCCTGCTCGAGGTGGACACCGCCTCGGAGCTGGCAGCGCGAGATGTTGTCGTCGTTGCGGATCAGTGCCTTCAGGAGGTGGGGGGCCTGGATCGGGATCGCACCGCGGGCGTTCGTGACGTAGAAGTGGGGGCAGACGTTCCGGCGCAAGTTCGGCAGCCCGAAGGTGCGGCGATCGACGGGCGGCAGACGCGGTCCCGATCGAGGGCCGCCAGGAGGAGGGACGACACGAGCGATCAGCACGGCCCCGGATCCCATCCGGGCCGGCGGGATCGGCCGACCGGTTCGTGGATCTCGTGCCTGCACTCCCATCCCTCGAGAGTACCTTTGGTGCCCCCCACGGGGACCCCTCAGGGGGAGGGTACTACGGTCGGCGAGGATGTGGCGTCGAAGGACGCTGTGCCTTGTGGCGACCTTCGGTCCCGGCCCCGGGGGGATGCCCGAGTCCCCGCCTCGGTTGGGCGCCCGAGGGCCGCCCCATGGCGGACGCCCGAGGGCCGCCCCATGGCGGAGCTCTCCCAATCCCGCGATGGCCACGACGTGCTGGCGCCGGCTCGCTCGGTCGGCGTGCGATACTCCCGCTCGATGGCGATGCGCCGAGGTGCCCGCCCCCCGCACGTTCGACCACGACCCCCGTCCACGGGCCGCCCGAAGCCGAGCGTCCCTCGGCCCCGCCGCGTCAGGGACGTTCGGGTGAGCCCGCGCCGCCAGCTCGGCCGGTCCCGACGGCTGCCCCTCGCAGCCCGACTCCTCCTCGCCCTCGCCGTCGTCGTCCTCGTCGGCGCCGTCCTCTACGCCGGGATGGGCGGCCTCCCGCGGGCGGTCGCGAGCCTGGGCGGAACGATTGGCGCCGTCGTCGACCGGCTGACGGCAACGCCCACCCCGACCGCCACGGCCGTCGTCGCCCTCGACACGCCCCTCCTCGACCAGCCGGAGGAGCCCTACACGAACCGTTCGCCGATCGAGCTGACTGGCTCACTGCCGACGGCCTTCATCGCTCGACCCGGCTTCTCAGTCCGGATCTACGTGACCCACTCCGATGAGCCACCGCGACTCGTCCGGGAGATCCCCGTCGGCGCGACGGCGACCTTCCGCGTGGCCGGGGTCGAGCTCGCCCCCGGCCGGAACGACTTCACCGCCACCCTCGTTGGGCCGAACGGGGACGAGAGCGAGTCGTCTCCGGTCGTCACCTTCGTCCTCGACACCGAGCCACCGTCGGTGACGATCACCTCGCCGAAGAACGGAGCCGTCGTCAACCGCGACCAGGTCGACATCGCCGGCAAGACCCAGGCTCGGAGCGCGGTCATCGCCCGGAACGAGGCGAACGGGGCGACGGCGACGGCGACGGCAGCCGCCGATGGCACCTTCAAGCTCACACTCTCGCTGACGGCGGGGACGAACGGGATCACCGTGACCGCGACCGACCCCGCCGGGAACAGCGGCTCCACGGTCTTGAGTCTCCGCCGGGGTTCCGGCCAGCTGGCGGTGGCCTTGACCGCCAGCCAATATCGGTTCCGCCAGGCTGAGCTCCCGGCCGAGCTGCGCCTCGAGGCCTCCGTCACGGACCCCGATGGACGGCCTCTCCCGGGCGCTTCGGTCCTCTTCACGGTCAGCATCCCGGGCATCGCTCCGATCACGAACGAGACGGTCACGGGCGGCGACGGCGTCGCCCGCTTCCAGACGGTCGTCCCGAAGTCGGCCGCCACCGGGACTGGCCCGATCACCGTCCTCGTGACGACGAGCGAGCTCGGCACGGTCAGCGACCGGACGGCGATCACGATCACGAAGTAGATCGGCCCTCAGCTGGCCAGACCCGAGCCGAGCGCGCTGTCCTTCAGACCCCCAAGCCGCCCACCCGTCCCAGCGGTCGGCAACGCCCAGGTTGTGGCCAGCTCTGGGATCCTCGTCCACGCCCCTAAGCCACCCGGCCGCCTTCAGCAGACGATGACGGCGCTTCCGCCGGTCGGCCAGGCGGGGACCGAGCCCCTCGTCGCCGACCTTCGGACCCCTCAGCAGACGATGACGGCGCTTCCGCCGGGGTTGACACCGACAGCGAGGAGCTCGAGGGCCCGGGCGCCAGGGACCGAGAAGAGAAAGGCCAGTTCGTCGCCGGCGGCGGCCAGAAATCGGCGGGTGTGCCGCGTCGGCGGGAGGACGAGGAGGACGCCGTCGACGCCGCCATCGCGGACCTTGAGCTGAAGCCTGCGACCGAGGGCCTGGGCATCGGTGGGTCGCGTCTCGGCCTCGACGCCGTATCGCCAGCCATCGCCCGAGACCACAGCATCCCAGGCCCGCAGGTCGCCGGGCTGGGGAAGAGGCACCTCCGTCGCCCAGGTGAGGCTCCGGTGAAGGTGGGCTCGGAAGCGCCTGAGGAGCTCGGCGTGTGCCGCGTCACGGATCGGCGAGCCCGCTGGATAGGCGCGGGCCGTCAGCTCGAGGCCAACGATCGACAGGAGGCTCGCCAGTCGGACCACTCCGACGTCCTCGACGAGGCCTCGCTCGACGCGGCTGAGTTGAGCGGCGGAGAGACCGGCCGCGCGCGCCACCGACCGGAGGCTCAAGCCGCGGTCGATCCGGGCTGCCCGGAGGTCGGAGGTCAGCCCGCGCAGCGCGGCTCGGCCACGATCAGCGCCGACATCGGCCGGCCTTCGTCGAATGACCACGCGCGCAGGGTAGGACCGGGCACTTGCCTGCCACTTACTCGATCCCTGTGTCGGCCTCCGTGCCGACGCCGACGCAAGGCACGGCCCCGCGGCCGGTCGTGGGGTGGGCGTTTCATGGGATGCACGTTTCGGTGGTCCGGGACTGGCCGAGCG
>FWPU01008320.1_pt1 | contig 17835 bp, 16 predicted proteins | sample 2228361 | NCBI WGS metagenome assembly FWPU01 (sample SAMEA103939777, study PRJEB20133) | metagenome
CAGGTCTTCTAAGCACCCACGGGGGCCGTGTCCAGGGAGCCATTAGTCTCCCTGGAAATGAAAGTTTATAGCCGTGCGGCGTATACCTCGTTATACTTTGATGCTCTGCCACCGTCCCGACTTGAACCGCAGCGCGATCAGCACCGTGTAAACGAGCATGGAGAAGAACATCACGGGCCACGCGGCGTGCGCGCCGTAGCCGAGCCGCAAGCAGAACACCGCCCCGCAGCCCACGCGAATGCCCCACATGGAAATCATGCTCATCCACAGCGGATACGCCGTGTCGCCCGCGCCACGCAGCGCGCCGGTCAGCACCATGCCGACGCCGATGAGGGGTTCTGCCAAGCCATTCCAAATCAGGTAACTGATGCCCAGACGAATCACCGCTGGCTCTGTTGAGAAGATACGTATAAGCATCCCCGGCAGCAACACCAGCGGCAGAGCCACCAGCGTCAGCAACGCGGCGCACTGCCCGGCGCAGTGCCATCCCGCTCGCTGCGCCCGTTCGTATTTCCGCGCGCCCAGGTTTTGCCCCACCATCGTCGTTGCCGCCATGCTGAATGCGAACGCGGGCATGAACGCCCAACTTTCGATGCGGATGCCGATGACCGACGCCGCAATCGCCGTCGTCGCCTGCGGCGTCATGGCGAGGATGCGAACAAAGGCAAACCGCGCCAGCGAAGAGAGAACGTCATGAAAGGCAGCGGGCGTGCCGATGCTGAGAATCCGCCGGAACCAGTCCCACTGCGGTCGCCATGTGGACGGATGACGCCAGACGTCCGTGCGGCGTAGAAACCAGAAACACAAGCCAACGCCGACCATCCGCGACAGGCTGGACGCTAACGCGGCTCCGTTGACGCCCAAACGCGGAAACGGTCCCAAACCGTAGATAAGCGTGTAATCCAAAGCGATGTTGAGCACGTCCACCGTGCCCGAAATCCACAGCGGCGTCCACATGTTGCCCAAGCCGCGAAAAATCGCCGTGCAGATAAACAGCATGATGCCGAACGGCAGAAACACCGTGAGAATTGTGAGATAGGGAATGCCGACCTGTCGCACGTCGGGCTTCAACCCCAACAACACCAGCGCGGGGCGCATCGTGGCGAACAGAAAAAGAACGAGGAACAACGAACTGACAAACCCCAACACGATGGACTGTTTGGCTGCCTGACTCGCCTGCCGCAGGTCGCGCGCACCCGTGAACCGCGCCACCAATGCCGTGCTACCGGTCGTGACCGCCATGATGGCGGAGGCGACCATGAACATAAACTGCCCTGACGTGCCCACCGCCGCCTGTGCCGTCGTGCCGAACGGTTTCAGGAAGAACATATCAAACGTCCAGTTTGCCGTCTGAAGCAACGTCGTCATCACCGTCGGCAGGGCGAGCCGCCACACCGACGCGCTCAACTTGCCCGACGTGATGAACGCCGTCGGATGTTCGTCAGCAAGGGTGAACTCTTCAGTGACAACAACGGATTCGCTTTCAGAGTTGGCGTTGGACATGATGATGGGCTAAAATTAAATGCGTGTTGCGTCATGCGTCATGCGCGACGCGTAAATCGGAGTTGGATTTACGCATGACGCATGACGCATGAGACAACACGCTCTTTCAATTCTACTCGCATGACAACCCAAAGTCAACGCCCCCTTGATACTCGACTTCGCGCTCGGTTTCAGCGTCGCTTGCTGCACTGGTTTGAAAAGAACCAGCGCGACCTGCCGTGGCGGCGGACGAATGACTCTTACAAAATCTGGGTCGCAGAAATCATGCTTCAGCAGACGACGGTGGCGACGGTCATTCCTTACTACGAGCGATTCCTTGAACGCTTCCCGACGCTGCGGGATTTGGCAGACGCACCGATTGACGACGTGCTGCGACTGTGGGCGGGGTTGGGCTACTACGCCCGCGCGCGACACTTGCACAAAGCCGCGCAGGAGGTCGTGAAGCGATTCGGCGGCAACGTTCCGCAGAATCCGCAGGAGTTGCGTGGTTTGCCGGGAATCGGACGCTACACAGCGGGCGCAATTCTGAGTATCGCGTTCAATCAGGAAGTCCCGCTGCTGGACGGCAACGTGACGCGGGTGCTGTGCCGCGTCTTTCACGTCACGGGCGACCCCGCTCGCGGTCCCGCTTTTAGGCGGTTGTGGTCACTGGCAGAAGAGTTGATTCCCAAAGGCAAAGCGCGGGAGTTCAATCAAGCGATGATGGAATTAGGCGCGCTCGTCTGCACACCGACGCCGCGTTGCGAAGTCTGTCCAGTGTGTATGCTGTGCGAAGCGAAGCGACTCAACAAGCAAACCGAACTCCCCGAGCCAACCCGCAAGCAAACCGTCAAAGACGTTGAGGACGTCGCCGCGCTCATCCGCTGGGGGGGGGAGGCTCCCGCCGCGCCGAAGGGTTCGGCAGGAGCCTCCCCCTCTCGCTACCTCATCGTTCAACGTCCGCTCAACGGCTTGTGGGGCGGGCTTTGGGAATTCCCGCGCGGCACGATTCAAAACGGCGAAACGCCCGCCGCCGCTTTGCGCCGCACGCTGCGCGCACTGTTGGGCGTCAAAGTCAAAGTCGGCGCGCTCGTCGCCACCTTCTCCCAAGCCGTCGAACACCGCCGCATCACGCTGCGCTGCTTTGACTGCGCCCTGACCGACGGCACGCCGCGCGCCCTCGGCTGCGAAGGCTGGAAGTGGGCGACGTTGGAGGAGATGTTGCGAGAGCCGATGGCGAGCGCGCAGAGGAAAGTGGTAGAGGCGTTGAAACGTGGAACGTGAAATTAGAAAGCATGATATAATACGTGAAGATGATTTCAACGCTACCCTCTTCCCCAAGAACAAAAACCTATGGGAACTCACTGAGGAGGACAAGAGTTACGCGGTTGCTTCCACCGCTTTTAACCCCACCCCCAACCCCTCTCCGCGTGCGGGGAGGGGAGGGACGGGGGCTGGACGCGAAAAAAAGCCGTTCTGGGGGCAAACCCGGCGGCTTACTCTCCCCTCCCCGCGTGCGGGGAGGGGTTGGGGGTGGGGTGAGAACCCATTCTTTTGTGCTCAACTGCGTAACTCTTGACTCCCTGCAAAGCAAACGGTTTCAACCTTACTGACCTACCGCAGAAATTGGGAAGAGAGAGCTCAACTGTCCCGAAGATGATTGACGAGTATTATTGGGTTACAATAACTAAAGCGTATTCACTGCCGACCCCAGACACCTTTCATCAGTGGGGCAACTGGAGTCATTGAGGATAAAGTGTCGTGGCTGCGGATGGCTATTTGTATGTTTGAGCGAGGTAGATTCACCTTGACCATCGAAGGCAAAGTCGCATTAGTTACCGGAGCCGCCGTGCGCGTGGGGCGGGCGATTGCGCTGGAGTTGGCGCGGCGGAAGGCGCGGGTAGTCGTGCATTATCATGCGTCGGAAAGCGAAGCGCGCGAAGTTGTCTCAATCATTGAAGAATCAGGACAACAAGCCGTCGCCCTCCGCGCCGACCTTTGTCAATCCCAGCAAGTCGAAGCGCTGGTGAGCGAGTCCTTGCGCGCCTTTGGACGGATTGATATTCTCGTGAACAACGCGGCGATTTTTTATCGCACGCCGTTTCTAAGTGCGAGTGAAGAGGACTGGGATAAGCACCTTGACTTAAACTTGAAAGGCGTGTTTCTTTGCTGCAAAGCCGTCGCGCCCGCGATGCTGTCGCAGGGCGGCGGGCGCATCATCAACGTCGCCGACGTCGCGGGCGTGCGACCGTGGGCGGACTACGTTCCTTATTGTGTGTCGAAGGCGGGCGTGATGGCACTGACGCAGGGGTTGGCGAAAGCCCTCGCGCCGACGGTGCTGGTCAACGCCGTCGCGCCGGGCACAGTGCTTTTTCCTGAAGACTACTCAGAGGAGGACAAAGAAAAAGTCCGTGCTGCCATCCCGTTGGGACGTGAAGGAACGCCCCAAGACGTCGCCCGCACGGTGGCATTTTTGGCGGAGTCGGACTTCATCACGGGAGCGGTGATCCCCATTGACGGCGGACGATTGGTGAAGTGAAAAAAAATATAAAAACTCCGCGTAAGATTTTTTTCAAACCTATTGACACCGCTGGAACTCGGCGGTATAATTATGGACGGTCTGAGGGACAGACCTGCTCTTTGAAAACTGAACAGCGCGATAAGTCAAGTGAGAGTGTGGGAACTGTCTTTCCTTGAAAACGTTCCCGATTACATCGGGATCAATGTTTTCCATGGAGAGTTTGATCCTGGCTCAGGACGAACGCTGGCGGCGTGGATTAGGCATGCAAGTCGAGCGAGGACAACTGGTAGCAATACTGGTTGAGCCGAGCGGCGAACGGGTGAGTAACGCGTGACCAACCTGTCCTTAGGTGGGGGATAACCCCGCGAAAGCGGGGCTAATACCGCATGTGCTCCCGGAGTCGCCTGACTCTAGGAAGAAAGGTTCCGAGCAATCGGAATCGCCTTGGGAGGGGGTCGCGTCCTATCAGGTAGTTGGTGAGGTCACGGCTCACCAAGCCGACGACGGGTAGCTGGTCTGAGAGGATGGTCAGCCACATCGGGACTGAGACACTGCCCGGACTCCTACGGGAGGCTGCAGTCGAGAATCTTGGGCAATGGGCGCAAGCCTGACCCAGCGACGCCGCGTGGGGGATGAAGGCCTTCGGGTTGTAAACCCCAATAGTCCCGGAAGAAATCCCCGCAAGGGGTTGACGGTACGGGATGAAAGCCACGGCTAACTACGTGCCAGCAGCCGCGGTAATACGTAGGTGGCAAGCGTTGTCCGGATTTACTGGGCGTAAAGCGTGCGTAGGCGGTTAGGTCAGTTGGGTGTGAAAGGTTGGGGCTTAACTCCAACATTGCACCCAATACTGCCTAGCTTGAGTACCGGAGAGGAGAACGGAATTCCACGTGTAGCGGTGAAATGCGTTGAGATGTGGAGGAACACCAGTGGCGAAAGCGGTTCTCTGGACGGTGACTGACGCTCATGCACGAAAGCCAGGGGAGCGAACGGGATTAGATACCCCGGTAGTCCTGGCCATAAACGATGGGCACTAGGTGTGGGGAGCATCGACCCTCCCCGTGCCGCAGTTAACGCATTAAGTGCCCCGCCTGGGGAGTACGGCCGCAAGGTTGAAACTCAAAGGAATTGACGGGGGCCCGCACAAGCGGTCGCAACGCGAAGAACCTTACCAGGGCTTGACATGCCCGGACAACCGATGAAAGTCGGTCTTCCCTTCGGGGACTGGTGCACAGGTGGTGCATGGCTGTCGTCAGCTCGTGTCGTGAGATGTTGGGTTAAGTCCCGCAACGAGCGCAACCCTCATCCTTAGTTACCAGCGGGTCAGGCCGGGTACTCTAAGGAAACTGCCTGAGTAATTAGGAGGAAGGTGGGGATGACGTCAAGTCAGCATGCCCCTTACGCCCTGGGCTGCACACATGCTACAATGGCGCCTACAATGGGCTGCGAGACCGCGAGGTGGAGCGAATCCCAAAAAAGGCGTCCCAGTTCGGATTGGAGTCTGCAACTCGACTCCATGAAGCCGGAATCGCTAGTAACCGCAGGTCAGCAATACTGCGGTGAATACGTTCCCGGGCCTTGTACACACCGCCCGTCAAGCCACGAAAGCCGGGTGCGCCCGAAGTCGGTGAGCCAACCCGCCAGGGAAGCAGCCGCCGAAGGCGAAACCGGTGATTGGGGCTAAGTCGTACATCTGTTGCGACCTGCAGGAGTAATCCCGCAGAAAAATCCGACTGTATCGGTGGAACCCTCTCTGAGGCAATACCGAGGGAAGTCGAGGAAGGAGACGGCGATGGCGAACACCAAAGCCATTCGATTGTTGAGGGATAGCCTCACGTTGTCTCCCCTTCAGAAGGCGGTTCTCATTGGCACACTTTTAGGCGATGGCTGTTTGATGCCTGCCCGCGCAGGCAACGCCCGATTGCAAGTCACGCATTGCGAGGCGCAGAAGGAGTTGGTGTTCTGGAAGTACGACATCTTCAAAGACTGGACACTTCAACCTCCCTTCCCGCGCCCAGAGACGCAATCGTGGCGTTTCCGAACCATCAGTCATCCAGAGTTGGCAGAATTCAGGCGACTCTTCTATCCCGGAAACACCAAAATCGTTCCAGACAGCATCACATCGCTGTTGACTGAGCCGCTCAGTTTAGCGGTGTGGTTTATGGATGATGGCGGTGGGTGGAAAAACAGTGCAACGTTTAGCACGCACTGTTTCCTCCGTGAAGACATCGTGCGGTTGCAAGAGTGTCTGAAGGTCAACTTTGAGTTGGAATCAGCCATTCATTGGGATGGTAAAGGTCATCGTCTTTACGTGCCGAAAATGAGTATCGAGCGTCTGAAGGGTTTAATCAGGGAACACGTGCTACCGTGTCTGATGTACAAACTTCCTTTGACCCCGTAGAGACTACACGTCGGCTCCTACCCGTAAGCAGGGAGGATGAAGATATAGTCCACGCCTCATGGCGACATGGGGAACAACGTGAACAAGGTAGCCGTACCGGAAGGTGCGGCTGGATCACCTCCTTTCTAAGGAGCATTAACGGTTCTACACTCCGAGAAGCGTCCTCTGAGACACAGGCTCGGTGTGGAACTGGCTCTCAGGTCGTTCTCTCACGTGACTTCATGCAGGTGGGTCCTCCCACGCCCGCCTGCTGCGCTGTTTAGTTTTGAGCGGGCAGGAAATTGTCGTTGACAGACCCTGCGTCTCTTGCTAAAATAAAAGGCAGGCAAAAGGGTAATCTTATGTGAAAGGCGTTGTTCTCGCTCTTCCATCTATGAGCAACATTCAGACATAACTTGGAACACCTTCAAGCGACGGCGAAATCGGGCGCGATTTGCCCTAAGCGGTCGCGCCCGATTTTTTTGTCTGTTTTGAAGAAATCTGAATCTTGAAACTCAACAGTTGGCTTCCAGACCACCGATAACCGTGCGCTCGTAGCTCAGGTGGTTAGAGCGCCACACTGATAATGTGGAGGTCGGTGGTTCGAGTCCACCCGGGCGCACCAGCCGAGTGCGGTTTTAGATTTCGGATTTCGGATTTTGAGTCGTTTAATCCGCAATCCGCAATCCAGAATCTAACCTAACTGAGAAATAGACCATACCCCTGACGAGGTGAACGAGCAAAATGATCAGCCGTGGTTTGTATAGTTAACTATTGGCAAGTGCGTTTCTGCTTGGTCTTGTTCCTCCCCTGCAGGCTGGTGTGACTGTTCTCAGAGCTAACAACCAAAGCGCTATTAAGAACAGAGATATTGGGCTTATGGTCGTAGCCGTCGTGACGGATCCTATAACTGGAGCACGAGCTCAGGGGGTAGTAGTAACCTACTGCTCAGTTGAGAGAGCGTCCCGACTCGTCAGGAATGTCAGCGGTGCGAGTCCAGTCGGGTCCGCCAAGTTTATGATCACGGGCCCGTAGTTCAGTGGGAGAACACCTGGTTTGCAACCAGGGGGTCATCGGTTCAAATCCGATCGGGTCCACCAAGGGAGAGCGTCCCGATTCATCGGGAAGGTCGGCGGTGCGAGTCCGCCCGGCTCCATCGTCCCGTCAGAGGGTTGACGGGAGTTTTCTTGCGGAGAAAGCCCCCGTCAGAACTCTGGCGAGTTCTGGGCACCTTGAAAACTGCATAGAGAGTAGGAAGAGTTTCGTCGAGAATCTCTTTAGCGTGGTCAAGCACAGTCAGGGCATACGGTGGATGCCTTGGCACCAAGAGCCGACGAAGGGCGTAGCCAGCAACGAAACGCTTCGGGGAGGCGCAAGCAGCCGATGATCCGGAGATACCCGAATGGGGCAACCCGGCGCGGGTCATGCCGCGTCACCCTCCGCTGAATCCATAGGCGGAGAGGAGGCAAGCCGGTGAACTGAAACATCTCAGTAGCCGGAGGAGGAGAAAGCGAACGCGATTCCCTGAGTAGTGGCGAGCGAAACGGGAACAGCCTAAACCACAGCCGTGCGACAGCCTGCCGGCGATGCGTCTGTGGGGTTGTTGGGACTGATGCGGTTCCGACGGCAGTCGGAACGGCGAGTCAAAAATCCACTTCTTAGTCGAAGCGTCTGGAAAGTCGCGCCAGAGAAGGTGAAAGTCCTGTAGGCGAAAAGGAGTGGACTCGCTGGCATCGGCACCCAAGTAACACGGGACCCGGGAAATCCTGTGTGAATCTGCGGAGACCACTCCGTAAGGCTAAACACTCTTGGTGACCGATAGTGAACCAGTACCGTGAGGGAAAGGTGAAAAGAACCCCGGGAGGGGAGTGAAATAGAACCTGAAACCGTGTGCCTACAAGCAGTCGGAGCCTTATATCCGCTCCTTTCCGCCAGGAGAGGACCGGATGGGGTGACGGCGTGCCTTTTGTAGAATGACCCGGCGAGTTACTGTTTGCGGCAAGGTTAAGGTCGCAGGACCGGAGCCGTAGGGAAACCGAGTCCGAATAGGGCGCTCAGTCGCGGGCAGTAGACCCGAAACCGTGTGATCTACCCATGGACAGGCTGCAATCCTGATAATCTCGGGATGAAGGGCCGAACCAGTGGCGGTTGAAAACGCTTTGGATGAGCTGTGGGTAGGGGTGAAACGCCAACCGAACACGGAGATAGCTGGTTCTCCCCGAAATGCATTTGGGTGCAGCCTCGGACGTTTAGTAACGGTGGTAGAGCACTGAATGGGCTAGGGGGCCTACAAGCCTACCGAACTCAATCAAACTCCGAATGCCGTTACTCCAAGTCCGGGAGTGAGACAGTGGGGGATAAGCCTCATTGTCAAGAGGGAAACAGCCCAGACCGACCGCTAAGGTCCCCAAATTCGTGCTAAGTGGGAAACGAGGTGGAACTGCCCAAACAACCAGGAGGTTGGCTTAGAAGCAGCCATCCTTTAAAGAGTGCGTAATAGCTCACTGGTCGAGTGGTTCTGCGCGGAAAATTTAACGGGGCTCAAGCACGATACCGAAGCGACGGCTGTCCCGACTTGTCGGGACGGGGTAGGGGAGCGTTCTGTGGTAGGTTGAAGCCAGACCGGAAGGACTGGTCAACGAAGCAGAAGTGCGAATGCCGGGACGAGTAGCGAAAAGCAGGGCGAGAATCCCTGCCGCCGAAAGCCTAAGGTTTCTTAGGGAAGGTTCGTCCTCCTAAGTTTAGGCGGGCCTAAGGCGAGGCTGAAAAGCGTAGCCGATGGACAGACGGTTGATATTCCGTCCCCACTGTGAGGAGCTAAGCCACGTGGTGACGCCGGTGGGCAAGTCAGCGCGGTGTTGGTTGTCCGCGTGCTTCCTTGTAGGGCATCTTCACGGTGCCTGAGGGGGGAGCCAAGACTGGAGATTCGCCAAAGGTCAGAGTGATGTCACCTATACGGCCCAGAAAAACCACGTGCCTTTCCTGGCAGTGACCGTACCGCAAACCGACACAGGTAGGCGAGGAGAGGATCCTCAGGCGCGCGAGAGAACCCGCGTTAAGGAACTCGGCAATCTGTCCCCGTAACTTCGGGAGAAGGGGAACCTGAGTAGGATGAAAGAACTCGCTTCCGTAGTCCGAAAGGGTCGCAGAGAATCGGCCCAGGCGACTGTTTACCAAAAACACAGCTCTCTGCGAAGCCGTAAGGCGACGTATAGGGGGTGATGCCTGCCCAATGCCGGAATGTTAAGGAAGGGGGTTAGCCGCAAGGCGAAGCCTTCGACCGAAGCACCGGTCAATGGCGGCCGTAAGGCAGTTGCGGCTCTGACGCGGCAACGCTTCAGAACAAACTCGGCTATATGCTGGGAAACCCGGTCAGTATCTGGCGCTACTCGCAAGAGTGACAATGCGTCCAGTGCGGGCCATCAGCAGGAAAGACCGAATAGGGGGGGGCACCATGAAGAAGCTCATAGAGCTTCTTATGTGAGTGATGCGCAGAAGACCAGGTGGCTCCTGGCGAGCGAGATTCACCTATAGCCATACCCACAAGCAAAGATATGACCAAATAGCCAATTGGATGGTGGGTAGAGTCTTTGGACTCATCAAGACCCCATCCCTGCGCAGCATGAACCTATTCGGAATCCTCAGAGACCATACGCCGAGCCCCTGGGCAAACAGGGTGAAGATATGGTCCACCCCTCATGGCGACATGAGGACACGGTGAACTATAACGGTCCTAAGGTAGCGAAATTCCTTGTCGGGTAAGTCAGTCACTTGCCCCTTGCCTCAGCGATGAGGCTCGGAAACCGGCTCATATCGGTGAAACCCTAACGTCAAGTCGAGGGTAATACCGAGGGAAGTCATTCCGATTTATCGGAATTGACCCCGTAACGACTGAGGGCGCAAGCCCGAGGCGGTGTCTCCTGTCTGCAAAGACAAATCTATGAGTGCCGCAAAACGCCGGTGTCCCGACCAAAGTCGGGACAAAGGTATAGTCTACGCCACTGGAAACAGTGAGATGCGTGAAGTTCCGACCTGCACGAATGGCATAACGATCTGGGCGCTGTCTCGACGCGGGACTCGGCGAAACTGTATCACCTGTGAAGATGCAGGTTACCTGCAGCAAGACGGAAAGACCCTGTGGAGCTTTACTGTAGCCTGGTATTGAACTTGGGCGCATGTTGCAGAGGATAGGTGGGAGGCTGTGAAGCAATCCCTTCGGGGGCTGTGGAGCCGACCTTGGAATACCACCCTTCATGTGCTTAGGTTCTAACCGTTCTGTCCACGCGGAACGGGACCGTATCAGGCAGGCAGTTTGACTGGGGCGGTCGCCTCAATCGTGGGGCGCTCCGATGGTAACATCGGAGGCAAATCTGGCTATATGCTGGGACGTCCGTCCCCTACTCTGAAGTCGCCTCCAAAACTTCAGAGAAAGGGGTGAAGCGGGCAGCGTTACGACCGAATCATCGGCGTGAAAATACGTCTGTCGCGGACAATCAGCAGGGAAGTCTTCGTGACCCCTCAACGACTGCACGCCAGACATCCTGACTTGTCGGGATGATGAGACAGTCTGAACTTTCGGGCAACCGAAAGTCCCGCAAGGGACGTTCGGCTCGAGTTTGACGAAAGGAACCACAGTGGCACGCTCACGTGAGATTGAAGTCTACAAGCAAACCCTCCGCCTGACGCCACAACAGCGTGAGGTTTTGGTAGGGATACTGCTGGGAGATGCTCATCTGGAAACGCGCAATCGGGGTCGCACCTATCGCCTGAAAATTGAGCAGAGCGAAGCGCACCGCGTTTACGTGGAGCATCTTTACCGCCTGTTTGAGGACTGGGTGCTCACACCACCACAGCCCAGGCAGAGGGTGTCTCGAGGACACGCGAGCGTCAACTATTGGTTCCAAACCGTCAGCCACAGCGCCTTCCGTTTCTACGCGCACCAGTTCTATCGAGACGGACGCAAGTGCGTTCCCCGCCTGATTCACCGCTGGCTCACGCCGCGCGGTTTAGCCTACTGGTTCATGGACGACGGCTCGCTGAAATGGAAAGACTCGCGGGCGGTCCTCTTGAACACGCAAGGTTTTGAACACGGTGACGTAGAACGGCTCAGGCAAGTGCTGGGGCAGAAATTTGAGTTAGAAGCCACGCTCCGTCGGCAGTTGGAAGGACACCAAATCATGATTCTGGGACGCTTCTTAGAGCGGTTCATGGAACTGATTGCTCCTTTCCTGCTGCCTGAGATGGCATACAAACTCCCTCGAGCAGGACGAACACAATTGCCTAAAAGGTAACGGAGGCGTACAAAGGTGGGCTCAGGACGGTTGGAAATCGTCTGGAGAGTGCAAGGGCATAAGCCCGCTTGACTGCGAGACTGACAAGTCGAGCAGATGCGAAAGCAGGTCCTAGTGATCCGGCGGTTGGAAGTGGGACTGCCGTCGCTCAGCGGACAAAAGCTACCCCGGGGATAACAGGCTGATCGCGTCCAAGCGTCCACAGCGACGACGCGGTTTGGCACCTCGATGTCGGCTCGTCGCATCCTGGGGGTGTAGTCGCTCCCAAGGGTTGGTCTGTTCGCCCATTAAAGCGGTACGCGAGCTGGGTTCAGAACGTAGTTAACACTGCGTCCCGCAGGAGTAATCCTGCGGTGCTCACCGGCTGAAATCGGTGAAACCCTCCCACAGTCCCGAACGCTGTGGAGGGCAATACCGAGGGAAGTCTTCGTGACCCCGTAACGACTGAAGGCTGTAAAGCCTGAGATGGGTGTCCTGTCGCAAGACAAATCTATGACACTCATCAAACGCCGGCTCCTTCCAACTCCTTTGGAAGGATGGAGATATAGTCTATGCCTCTGGAAACAGAGGAGAAACATGCGTGAGACAGTTCGGTCCCTATCTGCTGCAGGCGCAGGAGACTTGAAGGAGAGCCGTCCTTAGTACGAGAGGACCGGGACGGACGGACCAAGGGTGTACCAGTTGTCCTGCCCAGGGCAAACGCTGGGTAGCCAAGTCCGGACGGGATAAGCGCTGAAAGCATCTAAGTGCGAAACCCACTCCAAGATGAGGTCTCCCATCTCAGTAGCCGTCCTCGTGGCGGTGAACAGAGTAAGGACCCTGGAAGACAATCAGGTGGATAGGTCGCAGGTGTAAGCACGGTAACGTGTTCAGCCAAGCGATACTAATCGTCCGAGGGCTTGACTGCGCATTTTCTTTCGTGACGCAAACTATCAGTTTGCGCACCTGACGAAATTCTTTCTTCTCTATGCAGTTTTGAGGGCGCAATATCCTTCAAGGTTTCTCGGTGACACGAGCGAGGGGGAAACACCCGTTCCCATTCCGAACACGGCAGTTAAGCCCCTCAGCGCCTATGGTACTGCCCGCGCGAGCGGGTGGGAGAGTCGGTCGTTGCCGGGAATTTTCTTTAAGGGGAAGGAAGCGGAAAGAAGGGGAAGGAAGGGGAACGGGAGTTGTTGTTCTCCTTGCTTCCTCTGACTTCCCCTTCCTTCCCCTTTGTCGTATCGTTCCGCAGTAGCTCAAGGGTAGAGCGGGTGGCTGTAACAAGGGCAGCCTCTACGGGAAACCGTAGAGAGAAAAATCGGGTGAATTCAGGGAAGCCTAAATCCCGACACGTCGGGACATGGTAATCCTGAGCGAAGCCTGCCGAAGGGCACTGGTGTAGGCAGGAACGTGCAGAGACTCAGAGGGTGAGGAGCTTGACCAATAACCCCTCCACGAGCGCCCGACACCCAAACCCTGTCATTCTGACCCTGAGCGAGGTCGAAGGGGAAGAATCTCAGGACGGGTGATGAGATAGTCCAAGCCCAACAGAAATGTTGGGGGTCTTGTAACCACTAGGTTGTAGGTTCGAATCCTACCTGCGGAGCCAACTTCTCCAACCTGCGTGGGAAGTTCTGATAGGGTGCATTACGTAAAATTTGCCACCCTTGTAAGGAGGCGCTGCTCCGACGGATGTTGGGTAGGAGGCAGGAGGCAAATTTTACGTCCTGCGCCCCGCTAGAAAAAGGCAGGCGTCGGCTTCCGCAGACTTCCGTATTCCGCCGAATCGAATTCGGCGTCTACAACGGCTGGAAAGCCTGCTCAAAGCAGGCTGAACCGCAAACGAGTCTGCTTCCGCAGACTTTCGTTCTGGCGTCTTAGACACCGAATTCGATTCGGTGGCAACAGGGCGGCAAATTCTGCGTAATGCACTCGTCGTTGATGGGAAGGATTGTGATGGATGCTTTCATTGATTTGACCGACCGAGTCGCCGTCGTCACCGGCAGCAGTCGCGGTATTGGCAGAGCGATTGCGGAGGAGTTGGCGCGCGCCGGGGCGCACGTCGTCGTGACGAGCCGTAGTCTGGAAGCCGCGCAAAAAGCGGCGGAATCCATCGGCAATGCGGTGGCGTTTGAAGTCGACGTTTCCGATAGCAGCAGCGTGGACGCGCTGGTGAACGGCGTGCGGGAACGCTTCGGGCGCGTGGACGTTCTGGTGAACAACGCGGGCATCAGTCCGATATACACGCGGGCGCTGAAGATTGCGGAGAAAGACTGGGACGCGGTGATGGCGACGAACTTGAAGGGAACGTTCCTGTGCTGTCAGGCGTTTGGGCGCGTGTTCGTTGAGCAAAAGCGCGGCTGTATCGTCAACGTCAGTTCCGTCGCGGCGCACGTTGGCGCGCCGCGATTGGCGGCTTACGCAGCAAGTAAGGCGGGCGTCGAAGCCTTGACGCGAACGTTAGCGATTGAGTGGGCGGAGTTCGGCGTGCGCGTCAACGCCGTCGCGCCCGCGTTCATCGAAACCGACATGAACGTCGGTCTGCGGCAGATTCCGTCGCTGACGCAAGAGGTGCTCGACAAAACGCCATTGCGTTTTTTCGGTCAACCTGCCGACGTTGCGGGAATGGTTGTCTTTCTCTGCTCCGAGAGAGCGCGTTACGTCACGGGCGCAACGATAGCAGTGGACGGGGGATGGTTGGCGCAGTGAAGGAGTGAGGGAGCATTGGAGCATTGGAGTAGGGGGCTATAAGCGAGGGGAAGAGCCAAGACCTGTTATCCTTCCTCAAATATCTTTCTCTTGAGCTCATTCAACTTATTCAATGCCTGCAACGGCGTCATCTCGTCGAGATTGAGGGACTTCAGTTCTTCGACAACGGGATGAGGTTCTACATTGAAGAGTTTCAACTGAACTGGAGGCGTGACGGAGGGACGAGTGAAGTCGTCACTACGCGTGGAGTCGCTTTCCAGCATCTGCAGAACCTGCCTGGCGCGCTCAATGACTTCGGACGGCAAGCCCGCAAGACGGGCGACCTGAATGCCGTAACTTTTGTCGGTGCCGCCTTGAACGATGCGATGCAAGAAGGTGATGTGGTCTCCCTCTTCTTTGACGGCGGCGCGGTAGTTTTTGACGCGGGGGAGTTGTTTCTCAAGGTCGTTGAGGTGATGGTAGTGCGTGGCGAACAATGTCTTCGCGCCGAGTTCGTGCAGGTATTCGGTGACCGCCCAAGCGATGCTGAGTCCGTCGTAAGTCGAGGTGCCGCGTCCGATTTCGTCGAGGAGAATGAGGCTTTTGCGCGTGGCGTTGTGCAGGATGTTGGCGGTCTCGTTCATTTCCACCATGAACGTGGATTGTCCCGTTGATACGTCGTCCTGTGCGCCGACGCGAGTGAAGATGCGGTCCACGATGCCGATGGTTGCCGACTCCGCAGGCACGAAGGAACCGACTTGCGCCAGCAAAGTGATGAGCGCGACCTGACGAAGGAACACACTTTTGCCCGCCATGTTTGGTCCCGTGATGATGAGCAGTTGATTTTCTTTGCAGTCCACCGCAACATCGTTGGGCACGAACGGTTCGGCTTGCGTCGTTTCCACAACGGGATGGCGTCCCGCTTTGATGAGGATAGCGTCGCCGTCGTTGACTTCGGGGCGGACGTAGTGGTGGCGCACGGCGACTTCGGCGAAGCAGGCGAGCACGTCGAGTTCGGCGAGGGCTTTCGCGGTTTGCAGCAGGCGTCCCGATTGCGCGGCGACTTGCTGCCGCACCTCGCAGAAGAGGTTGTATTCGAGGTCAACGATTTTCTCCTCCGCGCCCAGCACCTTCGACTCCCATTCCTTCAAATCGGGCGTGATGAACCGCTCGGCGTTGGCGGTGGTCTGCTTGCGGATGTAGTAGGACGGGACGAGGTTGAGGTTGGGTTTCGTGACCTCGATGTAGTAGCCGAACACTTGATTGAACCCGACCTTGAGCGACTTGATGCCGGTGCGCTGGCGTTCGGTTTCTTCGAGTTGGGCAATCCAGTCTTTGCCGTGCTTGGACACGCCGCGCAGTTCGTCGAGCTGTTCATTGTAGCCGTCGCGGATGAGTCCGCCTTCGTTGAGGTGGAAGGGCGGGTCGTCGAGCAGGGCGCGGTCGAGCAGGTCGCGCACGTCGTCCATCGGGTCGAGGCGGGCGAGGATGTCGTTGAGCAGCGGCGTGGTGACGACTTGCAGGACGTTGAGCAGTTCAGGCAGCAGGCGCAGCGAGTTGCGCAACGCGACCAAATCTTTCGCGTTCGCGGTGCCCGTGGCAGCGCGGCTGGTGAGGCGTTCGACGTCATACATTTTGTCCAGTAAGGCGCGGGCGTCGCCGCGCAGCAGGGCGTTGTCCGCGAGTTCCTGCACGACTTCGTGCCGCCGCTGAATCGCCGTCGCGTCCAGCAGCGGTTGCAGCAGCCACTGCCGCAGCAGGCGGCTGCCCATGCGGGTCACAGTCTGGTCGAGCAATCCCAGCAGCGTGCCGTGTGTGGAGCCGTCGCGCAGGCTGCGCGTGAGTTCGAGGTTGCGCCGCGTCGCCGCGTCGAGGAGCATGAACTGGTCGGTGGAGTAGGTCGTGATGCCGCGAATGTGCGTCAACGCGGCGAGTTGCGTCGTGCGCAGGTAATCCAGCGTCATCGCCGCCGCTTCAATCGCTAATGGCATGTCCTCGCAGCCAAACCCGCGCAGGCTGGTGACGCCGAAGTGCTCTACCAGTTTTTGATAGGGCGTTTTGAAGGAGAAGGTGTCAAGGTCGAAGGGGGTCAGTTTCAGGGATGAGGGATGAGGGATGAGAGATGAGTTGACTCCGATGTTGGCGAGAAACGCTTCGTCTTTGGTAAGTGCGCTGGGCAGGAGACATTCGGCGGGTTGCCAGCGCGAAAACTCCTCCCGTAATTTATTTAAGGTTTCAACTTCGGTGACGAGAAAATCTCCCGTCGAAACGTCCACCAGCGCCAGCCCGATTTTGGGATTTGGGATTTGGGATTTGGGATTTTGAGGCAACTCGCCGCCTTCAACTCTGATTGCCGCCAGGAAGTTGTTGGCTTTGGCGTCGAGCATGGAGTCTTCGACGATGGTGCCTTTGGAGACGACGCGGGTGATTTCGCGGCGGACGAGTTTGCCGGGCTTGGGGGCTTCCATCTGCTCGCAGATGGCGCACTTGTAGCCCTTTTTGACGAGGCGGGCAAGGTAGCGTTCAATCGCGTGATGCGGCACGCCGCACATGGGCATCCGTTCGGATTTGCTGATGGGGCGTCCTGTCAAGACGAGGTTGCACTCGCGGGAAACGACGTGGGCGTCCTCGTTGAAGCACTCGTAAAAATCCCCCAAGCGGAACAGCAGGATGACATCGGGATACTGCTGCTTGATGGCTTGGTATTGGCGGAGCATGGGGGTGAGGTTGTCGGATGGCTTCATGATGCCCAAAAGGTTGTAGGAAGTACAATGAAGAAAAGACTGACGGTCGGCTCGCGCGGCTTGGGTCTCGCTAATATTTACTTGGTTTGTAGAATATGCGCTTCCCCTTCTTATCCCTGATCTCTACGAAACCCGTCTCAGTAGTTGCTCCCACTCTCACACCGATGTCGTTTGTCTGGGGAAAAAAAGCCCCTATGACAGAAGATTCCGGGCCGGATGTTAGCAAAATTGCAAAGCGACCATCGTTCTTTAGTTCAAGTTCACCCCCTCCTGCACGTTCCGACAGCGTAGCAGCAGGCTGACCCTTAGCATCGTAAACTGTCACAAGGGAGTACGTTGATCCCGAAATGGACGCAGTGCGATACACTTTCAGTACGAGCCGCCCCTGTTCATCCACGACCTTCAGAGGTGCTTTAAGTGTGGTCCCCTTTTCCTCACTTTGCACAGGCACGGGTCGTAAAACTGCTAACACAAGGATACCTAACAGCGCAAGTATACCACCCACAAGGATACGCTCCCTGCGCTCCAATCGTGCGAGCCGCTCTTCAAGATGGTTGAATGATGTTTCCATATTCACGATTTCTGCTTTGCCGTTTTCTGGCACATAGTAGAGGTCTTCGATGGTGACCGGTCTGGTTTGAGTTGCCGTCGTCATATTAGAAGGGTGCATTACGCAGAATTTGCCGCCCTGTTGCCACCGAATCGAATTCGGTGTCTAAGACGCCAGAACGAAAGTCTGCGGCAGCA
>FWPU01002629.1_pt1 | contig 17833 bp, 19 predicted proteins | sample 2228361 | NCBI WGS metagenome assembly FWPU01 (sample SAMEA103939777, study PRJEB20133) | metagenome
AGAGCATCGCCTCCTTGCCGGGCTCGATCACCGCCTCGCCGCCGACGAAGTCGACGAAGCTCGGGTCGGGCGCGGGAATCTCGACCCGAAGGTCACGAATGGGCTTTTCCTGCGGCCCGCACGCGGCGAGCGCAGCCAGCGTGGGCCACAGCAGTCGGCGAATCGTCCAGCGCATCGGCGTCTCCTCCCCTTCTTCGAGAGGGCCGCTCTTTACCACATGGTCAAGATTCGCGCCTGCGCCCGAAGTGCAGGGTTGCCGATTGGGCGACTCACGCGTTCGCCGGCCCGGCGGGGATCTCCACCCCGACCCGCGCGCCGCCCTCGGGACGGTTGGCGGCATACGCCCTTCCTCCGTGCGCGAGCGCGATCTTCCGCACCAACGACAAACCGAGCCCCAGCCCGTCGGGGCGCCCGCGGGCGTGGAAGGGCTCGAAGATGCGCTCCTCCTCGCCGGGGGGAATGCCCGGGCCCCGGTCGTGCGCCTCGAAGACCACGAAGCCGTCGCGGCGCGACACCACCAGCTTCTCCAGCCCGCCGCCGTGGCGTTTCGCGTTGTCGATGAGGTTGGCCAGGGCGCGCGAAAGCAGCGTGGCGTCGGCCGAGACCGAATCAGTTTCCCCCTCGACGGACAGCGCCGCGCCGTCGAGCCCCGCGCGCTCCAGGGCGCTCTTCGCCACCTCGGCCGCCTCGAGCGGGCGCACCGACAGCGCGGTGAAGTCCACGCGGGCGTTCGCCAACAGCTCGCCGACCAGGGCGTCGATCTCCATCACCTCGCGGTCGAGCTCGTCGAGCGTCTTCGCGGTGGTCCCGTTCTCGCGGGCCATCTCGGTGAGCAGCCGAATGCGCGAGAGCGGCGTGCGCAGCTCGTGCGAGACGGCGGCCAAGAGCTCGCGCTGGTCCTGCAGCTGCATCTCGATGCGCGCGGCCATGTCGTTCACCGCCTCGCTCACCGCGCCGATCTCCCCGTGGTGATGGCGGAGCTGCATGCGGGCCTTGAGGTTGCCGCGGCCGATCTCCTGGGCCACGCGCGACAGCTCGACCAGCGGCCAGGCCAGGCGCCGGGCGATGAAGCCCGACGCGCCCCACACCACCGCCACCGACAGGAGCATCGCCAGAAGCGGGCGCACGAAACCTCCCCGGTGCCGCTCGAAGCAGAACCGCACCTCGCCCAAGGGCGCGCCGCCGCGCTCGATCGGCACCTCGGGGCCGCGCGCGCAGCTCGGGCCGGTGGCCGACAGCTCGCGGCCTTTGGCGTCGCGCAGCACCACCCCCACGCCCAGCTCGCGGTGCACGTCGCGGGCGAGGCGATCGCGGGCGGCCGGGTCGTCCCACACGCGCTCGAACTGGAGCGCGCCGAATTTGACCAGTTGGTCAAACTGGTGCCGCCACGAGCGCTGGGTCGCCTCTCCCAGCGCCGCCATCGACATGCCGACCACCACGGCGGTGAGCACGATGGTGGCGCCGAACCAGGCGAACATGCGCCGCTGCAGCTTGGCGCGCAGGTAGCGCCCCAGCGGCCCTCCTCGGTGCGCGTGGTGGCCTCCGTGCATGTCAGTCCCTGGTCAGCACGTAGCCCACGCCCCGCACCGTCTTGATGAGCCGCGGCGGATCGTCGCCCAGCTTCTGCCGCAGGTGCGAGATGTGCACGTCGACGGTGCGCTCGCCCACCACGACGTCCGAGCGGCCGGCCTCGGCGAGCAGCGCCTGGCGCGGCACCACCCGCCCCGCCCGCCGCACCAGCGCCAGCAGGATGTCGAACTCGATGCCGGTCAGCTCGGCCCGCTGGCCCTTCACCCTCACTTCGCGCGCCGGCACGTCGATGCTGACGTGGCCGACCTCGAGCTTCTCGCTCACCAGCTCGAATCGAGCGCGCCGGAGCACCGCCCTGAGCCGGGCGAGCAGCTCGCGGGGGCTGAACGGCTTGGCGATGTAGTCGTCCGCGCCGATCTCCAGCCCCACCACCCGGTCGGTCTCGTCGCCCTTGGCGGTGAGCATGATGACCGGGACGTTGCTCTTCGTCCGGATGCGCCGGAGCACCTCGAGCCCGTCCATGCCCGGCATCATCACGTCGAGCAGCACCACGTCGTACGCTCCGGCGTCCAGGGCCGCCAGGCCCCGCGGGCCGTCGCCGGCCGCAGTCAGGTGCACGCCGTTCTGCCCGAGGTACGCCGAGAGCAGCTCCACCAGCCGGGCATCATCGTCGATGAGGAGAACGCGCTGGGGCATCGGACGGTGAGTCTAGCCTGCGGAGGACGCGCCGCCCGACGCCTCAGGGCTTCTCGGTCGCGCTCGGGGCCCTCGCCGGAGCCGCGGGTGCCGGCACCACGTACACGGGCGGCTGGGCCGGCGGCTGCACGTGGATGATGGTCGGCGGCGCGGCCTTCTCGGCGGGCTTCTCCTTGTCCACCGCGCGCTCGGGCGCATCGGCGGGCGACGGCTCGTACCGCCGGCCCTGCCAGTGGCGCTCGGGGTGCGACCATGCAGCCCTTCCACATCGCCCGCCGTACGCGACTTGCGCGATGGCCGAGCCGTAACCGCCGACGACGCCCAATGCCAAGACTCCAATGAGAAGCATGCGACGCATTTCTCTGTCCTCCCGACTGCGCGGTTTCGACCGGCCTCACAGGTTCATGGCGTGGGCGAAGCGGCCCCGATCGCAGCCGCCGAGGCGCCCGTAGCCGTGGCCCCAGCCGCCGCACGCAGGGCCGTACTCGAGGAGATCCGCCAGTTGCTCGCGTTGCGAGGGCGTGAGCGCCTCGTGAATCGCCTGCAGGCCCTCGGCGATGGCCTTCCGCAGCCCCTCGAGCGCGGCCTCCTGTTTGGCGGTGGACTCGCGGAAGGCCGACGCGTCGAAGTGCTCACCGCGGATGGACTTCGCCACCTCGGAGCGCGCCGCCCGCAGCTCTTCGCGCAGCTTCATGGCGGCCTTCTCGACCTCGTCCAGCGCCTGGCCGATCACCTTCTCCTGGCCCGGCGTGGTGTCGAGCCGCTGGAAGAGGCGGCGCAGCATCCACTGCCGCCCGAAGCCGCCGTAGCGTCCGCGGCCGTAGTGGCCGCCCTTGAGCACCTTGATCAGCGCGACGAGGCTGATCGTCCCGATGATGAAGCCCAGCATGCGTACCCTCCTGTTCGCGGCCGTTCGCCGCCTCTGACGACCGGAAACCTAGAGAGCGCGTGTGAAGGGCACCGCAGCGAGCCGGTGAAGAACTGTTAAGCGGGCCGGCCCCGATCGCTCACTGGCTGTGGTTTGATGTCTTCGATGAAGCTCGTTCTGGCGCTGATGATGGCGAGCGTGGCGTCGGCCCAGGAGCTGACGCCGCCTCCGCTGATCCCCGCACCCGATGGGCGGGCGCCCGAAGCGCCGGCGTATGGAGAGACGCGCCGCGCCGAGCCCGAACATCAGGAGCCCATCGCCCCATCGCCGGAGGCGTACCCCGAGGTGACGAAGCGCGCCGAACCCAGCAGTCGCACCGGGCGCATCGTCGGCGAGTTGCTCCTCGGCGGCATCGCCGAGCTCGGCGTGGGCATCATCGGCGCGTTGGCGGGTTGCGCGTTCGACAGGTCGAGCTCGTCGTTCGGCTGCCTGGGTGGAGCGCTCGTCGGCGGGCTCATCGGCATGCAGGTGGGCACCACGCTCGGAGTGTGGGGAGTCGGATGGCTGCTGGATGGCGACGGAAGCATCGGAGCGGTCATCGGCGGGCAACTCGTCGGGACGCTCCTGGGCATCGCCGCCGCGGCGGTCTTGCAGGGGAGCAGCCTGGGAGCGGTGCTGTTCTTCGCGCTGCCGGTGGTCGCGGCCATCGTCGGCTTCGAGGCGACGTCGAACGCGAGCCGCCGCGAGGCCACGGTGGCTCCGGCGTTGGGAATGGACGCCGGCGGCCGACCTTCGGTCGGTCTGCAGGGCACGTTCTGACGCTGCTGCTCGGCCGTGGCGATGGAGCGCCCGAGCAGCCAGTCGACGAGCCGCTCGTCGTTCAGCACCGGCCCGACGACGTGGTGGCGCGGCGACCTCGGAGCTCCAGCGGCGCTCGAAGCATGTGGCCGAAGCGCTCGCCGGCGTCGGCCGGTGGGCGTTCGTTGCATTCTCTGGTTCCCCGCTCGTCGGGAACGGGTAGTCTGCGCGCGATGGTGAAGGTCCAGCTCACCCGACACCTCTTCGCGTTCTTCCCCCAGCTCGAGGGGAAGGAGCTCGCCGTGGAGGCTTCCACCGTCGCCGACGTGGTGCGCGAGCTGGACCGCATCGCTCCGGGCTTCGCGTTCTACGTCTGCGACGAGCTGGGCCGGCTGCGGCGGACGGTGGCGCACAACCTGCCGCCGATCTACAGCGTGCGCTTCGGTTGATGCAGGGTCGGCCACCGCGGCCGGCCCGAGGCATCAACCGGTGAACGCGTCGCCGAAGGAGATGACCCTCCGCCGCAGGAGGTCCTTGAGCGCGCGCTCGACCTGCTCGTCGGGGAGGCCCAGCTTCTCGCCCAGGCTCGCCAACGGAAGCCGCTGCTCGCACACCGCGCGCGCGACGAGGACGTCACGGTCGGTGGCGACCTGCAGGTACAGCCGGTACAGCTCGGGATCGAAATCGACGGTTTGCGCCGAGGCGAGCTTCTTCTCGGTGACGGTGGCCTCGAGCTGATTCAGCCGCTCGGCGGCCTGGCCCACGGCGGCCTGCGCCGACATGCACGGCGTGCGCTCGGTGGGAGCCGTGCGGATGAACGTGCCCCTGGCGTTGCGCCCGGAGAGCAGCGCTCCGATGGCGGGAATGCCGCTGGTCTGGCGCTTGGCCGCGACCGCCTGCGCGCGCACCAGCTCGCCCGACTCGAGCTCGACGACGTACCCGGCCCAGTCGTCGCGCACCTCGAGCGTGCCGGTGGCCTCGAGCTCGCCGAGCGTGAGCAAGAGCCAGCTCGGCCCGAGCCGGCCGACGTCGAGGAAGACGCGATCCTTCTCGGCCAGATCGACCCGCGCCGCGCGCCGTGGGCCGAGCGCCCGCTCGAGGCATTCGACGAGCGGCTCCGCCCGCCCCGTCTTGGCCACGTAGTCGTACGCGCCCGCGCGCACCGCCCGGAGCGACTCCCGGTAGGCGGACTGAGCCGAGAGCACCACCGCCATCGTGTCGCGCGTGCGGTGATCCGACCGGAGGAGCCGCAGCAACCCCCAGCCGTCGAGCCGCGGCATGTTGAGGTCGATCACCGCCACGTCGAAGCGCTCGGCCACGGCGCGCTCGAAGGCATCGACTCCGTCCTCGGCGAGCGTCACCTGGTAACCGGCGTCCTCGAGCTGCCGCCTCACCATCGGGCGCGTGGCCCCGTCGTCGTCGGCAAACAGCACGCGCGCGGTCTTCGGCTTCACGGACACGGGGGCTGACCGGACCTGCGGGCGCTCACCCGATTCGAAGCGCCAGTCGCCGTCGTCGAGCTGCACCATCTCGAGCAACGCATCGCGGCCCGTCACCGGGCCGTACCTGGCCTCGACCAGCCGACCCTGCCGGAGCTCGGCCCGGCCCTCGAACGGCATGTCCGGGTTGACCGCAATCACTCCGGTGAAGCGCTCGCGCGCATGGAACGAGAGCAGGTTCTCCACCTTCCGCTCGTCGGGCAACAGCGCGCGCCGCTCTTCGCATTCGGCCTGCACCGCCCTGAGCCGCTCGACGTATTCGGGCCGGAAGGGCTTTCGCAGAACGTCGGCCGCGCCCGACAGCAGCGCCTTCAACGCCGCGCGCTCGCTGACGTCGCCGATCGCGAACACCACCGGAACGTCGGCGAGCTGCGGGAACGAGCGCAGCGAGAGGACCAGCTCGCCGCCGGTCAACACCGGCATGTGCTGGTCGACGACGATGAGATCCGGCTCGAGCTCGAGCGCGCTCGCCACCGCGCGCGTGGGCTCGTCCAGCGGGACGACGGCGAATCCGCCCTGACGCAGCAGATCCCCGGCGAAGCGCAAGAAGAACGGATCGTCATCGATGAGGAGCAGCGTGCGGCCGTCGGGCATTCCAGCGCTCGGGGGCGCGCCCGCGCAACATAACGGATCGCCGGCCCGTCCGCTCACCGTCATTCGGCGACGTCTTGGCTCGCTCGAAGCAGCAGCCCGGGCTCGCTGAGCGGTCCGAGCGACGCGGGCGACGTCGCGGCGGCGCTCGGCCTCATCTAGGATGCGGCCGTGGCTTCGCCGAAGGCGGCTCTGCTGCACGCGCTGGGTCAGCTCTCTCGCACCCGGTACGCGGCGTCATTCTCTCTTTCCACAGAGAACCCCGAGCGCACGCAACGCAACAAGCTGGCCGACATCCTCGCGCGCAACCGGGGGACGGAGTACGGCAAGAAGTACCGCTTCGGCGAGACGCGCACGCCGCGCGAGTACGCCCGCCGCGTGCCGCTGATGACGGCCGCCGACCTCGAGCCGTACGTGTCCCTGGAGATGGACGGCGAGCGCAACCTGCTCACCGCCGAGGCACCGGTCTCCTACGTGCGGACCACCGGCTCGACGGGCGCTCCCAAGCACATTCCCATCACGCCCTCCTACCGCGCCGAGCTCCAGCGCACCATGCACGTGGCGCTCTGGCACCTGTACGCGCGCTTCCCCGAAGCCTTCCTCTCGAAGGCGCTGTACTTCGTCGGCTCACGGCGGGTGGACAAGGCCCGCGACGGCAACGACGTGGGCACCATGAGCGGCTTGCACTTCACCGAGCTTCCGCCGCTGGTGCGCGCCGTCTACGCGTGGCCGTACGAGCTCTCCGAGGTGAAGGACCTGAAGACGCGCAGCTACCTGGCGCTGTGGCTGGCGTCGCTCGGAGACCCGTCGCTCATCGCCGACACCTTCCCGTCGCCCATCGTCTACCTCTTGCGCGACCTGTCGGCCCACGCCGCCGAGCTGGCCGACGACGTGCGCTCGGGCAGGCTGCCGCCGTGGCTGAAGCTCGAGCCCGAGCAGCGCGCGGTCTTCGAGCGCTTCGTCTCGCCCCGACCCGACGTGGCCGAACGGCTCGAGCGGGCGGCGGGCGCTCCCGAGGAGCAGAAGGTGGCCGAGGCCTGGCCGTCGCTGTCGCTGGTGTCCTGCTGGACGACCGCCGCCGCCGCCATCTACCTGCCCGAGCTGCGCCGCAGGGTGGGAAACGTGCCCATCCGCGACGCCATCTACTCGGCGTGCGAGGGGTGGTGCGCCATTCCGATCGGCGACGAGGAGCCGGGCGGAGCGCTGGCCATCGAGTCGGTCTACTTCGAGTTCATCCCCGAGGAGGCGTTCGAGCGCGGCTCCCGCGACACGCTGGCTGCGTGGGAGCTCGAGAACGGCCGGCGCTACTTCATCGTCCTCACCACCTCGGCCGGGCTGTACCGCTACCTGCTCGGCGACATCGTCGAGGTGTGCGGCTTCCACAACGCCACGCCGCGCATCCGCTTCGTGCGCCGGCGCGGGGCCACCTCCAACCTCGCCGGCGAGAAGCTCGAGGAGGGCCACGTCAACCACGCGGTCGGCGCGGCGCTGAGGGCGCTCGGGCTCGACGCCACCTTCTTCGCGCTCGCGCCGGACCTGTCGGGGCCGACGCCCGGCTACACGCTGTACTTCGAGCCGGCCCGACCGCTCTCGCCCGCGCAGGCCGAGGCGCTGCGGTCGCGCGTCGACGAGGCGCTGGGCCATGCCTCGTTCGACTACGGCCGACTGCGCGCCGCCGCCCAGCTCGCCCCCCTGTCGCTGAGGCTGCTCGAGCCGGGCAGCTACGACGCCCACCGCCAGCTCCAGGTCGCCGCCGGAAGCGCCGAGTCTCAGCTCAAGACGGCCCACCTCGTCACCGACGCCTCCATGTTGCCGCCGGCCCGCCGCAGCGCCGCTTGACTCGCCGCCGCTCGTCGAACCGGGCGCGCTTTTTCGTGGCCGGCGTCAGAAATTCGAGGTGAACAGCCCGGGAACGCGCTCCGTCTGTGCGGGCGTGAACCCCTTCGGGAGAGAAACATGAAACCGCTCGTCGCCGCCGTCCTGCTCTTTTCCACGCTCGCCGCCGCCGACCACCAGCGGCGTCAGGTGGTGGTTGCTTCGGGGCCGCTCACCGTGGTCGACCGGGACCACCTGGCGCGCAAGCTCTCGCGCATCGAGCGGCTGCTCACCGAGGGCGGCAGCGGCGAGGTGCGCCCCATCTCGGAACAGGAGCTGCGCGACTTGCTGCAGGCGATGAGCGAGAAGTGGCGGCCGGCGGAGGCGCTCGAGCTGCTCGCCGAGCGGGCCCCCAGCCACTGGTTCCTCATCGCGCACGTCAAGCGCATCACCGACGCCATCTTCGCCCCGAGCGACAAGCTGAAGGCGGTACGCATCTTGAGGCCCCGCATTCTCGACCCGCAGAACCACGAGCAGCTCGCGAAGAGGCTCTTCAGCCCGAGCGGCCAGGAGGAGGTCCGGAGGATTCTCCGCTGAGCGTCTGGCGGGGACGAGACGGGCGAAGTCGCTCGGAGGCCGTCACTCATGGCCATGCCCGGCGCCACGCTGCGCATCCTGAGCTCGGTGGAGGAGGTGTCGCCCCGCGAGTGGGACGCGGTGGCGCAGAGCGCCTCCCCCATCCTTCGGTGGCACTGGCTCAGGGCGTTCGAGGCGTCGGGCAGCGCCAGCGCGCGCACCGGGTGGCAGCCTCACCACTTCACACTGTGGCGCGCCGGCCGCCTGGTGGCGTTCGCGCCGGCGTACGTGAAGCACCACAGCCTGGGCGAGTACATCTACGACTTCGCCTGGGCCGACGCCGCGCGCTCCATCGGCGTGGACTACTACCCGAAGCTCTTGGTGGGCGTGCCGCTGAGCCCGGTGACCGCGCCGCGCTTCTCGGCGGCTCCGGGCGAGGACGTGGCGGGAGCCCGCGAGCGACTGTTGCGCGCCGCGGTGGACGCCGCGAAGGACGGCGGGATGTCTTCGGTGCACGTGCTCTTCGTCACCGAGGACGAGGCCGCCGCGCTCGAGTCGCTCGGCCTGGCCCGCCGCTGGACGATGCAGCTCCACTGGCGCAACGCGGGCTACCGCTCGTACGACGAATTCCTCTCGCGGTTCGACGCCAGGCGCAGACACCAACTGCGGCGCGAGAGGGCCGCTGCGGCGAAGCAGGGCATCACCGTTCGCACGGTGCGCGGCGGCGAGCTCTCCGCCGAGCACGCCGAGCTGGCCTGGCGCTTCTACGAGAGCACCAACACGAAGCACGCGTGGGGCCGGGTGCAGCTCAACCGCCAGTTCTTCCGCGAGGTGTTCGAGACGATGCCCGACAGCATCGAGATGGTGCTGGCCGAGCGCGACAGCCGCGTCATCGCCGGCGCCTTCAACCTCGCCACCAAGGAGCGCCTCTACGGCCGCTACTGGGGAGCATTCGAAGAGGTGCCGTTCCTGCACTTCCACGTCTGCCTGTACCACTCCATCGACGAGTGCATCCGGTTGGGCCGGTCGGTCTTCGAGGCCGGCGCCGGCGGAGAGCACAAGCTGGCGCGCGGCTTCGAGCCCACCGCCGTCCACTCCGCGCACCTGTTGTTCGACAGGCGGCTCGACCGCGCCGTCCGCGACGTTCTCCGCCGCGAGCGCGAGGCCATGGCCCCCGCCTTCGAGCGCTCGGCCGAGCTCGCCGGGCTGCGCCCCCTCTCCCGCTGATCTCCGTCAGCAGCCGCACCAGGCCCGGGCCAGATCTCCCCCCGCGTCCGGTTGGTACACGTAGGCCGGATTCGTGGCCAGGTAGTGACACAGCGGCTCGCGCGAGGTGTCGTAGCTCGTCGCGCCCGCGCCCACGCGCAGATGGCGCACGGCGATTTCCGCGCACGCCTCGCAGGCCGCGGCCCTCCCATCGGCGTCGAGCGAGCCGTCCGTCACCCGCGCCTTGAGGCCGCCAGCGCGGCGCCGTCGACGAGCGAGCACCAGTCGGAGGCGTGCGCGCGGTGGAACAGCCGGGCCAGCGACGCGGCGCGGTCCTTCGCCGCTCGTGAGGCATCCGTCGTCGAGGGCCACGGCAGCGGCGGCTCGTCGTAGCTCACCGGCGTGTCCAGGTACCGGCCGTTGGGCCTGGCTCCGAGGAAGTCGCCCAACCGGCCGTCGGCCAGCTCGGTGCCGTTGGGCGACTGCTTCGCGAACAGCCGCGTCACCGAGACGATGCGCTGCAGCTCGAAGCGGAACTGGTTGCGCAGCTTCGGAGAGACCGGCACCTCGCCCGTGCTGCGCGCCACCTTGGGCACGAGCCAGCTCACCAGCCGCGAGTCGAGCACGAGGCTCACCTGCACGCCCGCCACCTTGAGCTGGATGGCCGCGGCGGCGAGCATGGAGGCGTTGGTGGCGCGCTGGCCGAAGCAGCGCGCGCTCGTCGGGTCCACCATCGTCAGCCCGGACGCCGGCGGAGCGGGCGCTCCATGGTTCTGCCCCGCCTCGCCGTACACCTCGAGCATTCCCGAGGCGGCGCACGACATGAGCCGCTCGCTCTGGGCGTCGTGGTCGCCGGGCGGACCGAAGGGCGGCAACGTCGACAGGTAATCGTCGCCGATGGCGCGGATCAGCGTGCCGTCGTCGCGCTTGAGCTGAACGGACGCATTCGGAGCACAGAGCGCGTCGTCGACGTCGTACGACGTCCACTCGGGCAGCTTCTGCAGCACGCCGCGCGAGCCGTGGATGAGCCCCGCGGTGAGGGCCACCAGCACCGCGCGGTCGCGCTGATCCTCGGACGGGAAGTCGGCCAGGTTGGGCGAGCCCCACCTCTGCCAGGTGTGGCCCATGCTCCAGGCGTCCTGCAGGTAATGCTGGCCGACCGCCTCGATCGTCAGCGCCTGCATGGCGCCCGCGCCACGCGGAGCTGTCGGATGCGCTCCCACTCCGGCTGGCGATTCGCGCGCTTGCGACGGCCCGCCGGCACCTGGTGCGCAGCGGACCGCGCAGTCCGAACCGAGCTGCGCAGCGCCCGCTACGCCACGCGCCGGAAGCCGATGTGCACGTGGTCGTAGTGGTTGGCCACGCGCCACAAGAGCTGAATGCGGTAGGTCCGCCCGTCGACGCGCACGTAGTGGTCGCGGAACGTGCCGATGTACGGAGCGCTCAGCCCATACGCCTTGGCGAGGCGGCGGGCGAGCTGGTCACCCCGCGCGCCGTAGACGCCGAAGTCCACCGCGTACGCGTTGGTCTGCGACGTGTGGTGATCCGACCCGGTCGACGAGCCAGGCGGCACGTGGCTGCGCTTGGTGCTGGTGATGGGAATGCCCATGCTCCGCGCGATGCGCTTGGCCACGTCGGCCATTCCCTCGGAGCCGCCCCAGCCGCCGCCCCAGTGCACGCGGCCGACGTTGCCGTCGCCCGGCCTGCGCACCCTGCCCCGCCCGCGGATGCCCAGCATGCGCCAGGTCTGGCGGCCGACGATGCCGTCGACCTCGAGCCCGAAGGTGTCCTGGAATCTCCGCACGGCGCGCGCGGTGCGTTTGTCGAAGACGCCGTCGACCTTGCCCGCTTCGAAGCCCATCGCCTCGAGCCGCCGCTCGAGCTGCTTCACCGGGCGGCCCCGGTAACCGCGCTGGAGAAGTGGGCCGCGCCCGGGGTGCTCCTTGGCGTGCAGCACCTGGCGCATGCGGCGGAGCTGGTGCGCGCCGATGGCGCCATCGTCGCCGGTGCCCTCGATGCGGCGCTCGAACGCGCGCGAGGCCCGCTGGGTGGCGCCGTCGAACACGCCGTCGACCTTCACGCGGTAGCCGAGCTTCTTCAGGATGCGCTCGGTGCGGAGCACCGCCGCGCTCTTTTCGCCCAGCCGCTGCGCCGGCGAGGTGCCCGACTTCGCCAGCATGATGCTGTCCTCGAGCTTGTTCCACGTGCCCGGGCCGACGCGGCCGCTCGGGTTGAGCCCGGCCCTCCGCTGGAACGCGCGGAGCGCCGCTTCGGTGCGCTCGTCCCAGACGCCGTCGGTGCGCTTCGGGTCGAACCCCGCAGCCTCGAGGTGCGCCTGAACGTTCTTCACCACGCGGCGGCTCGAGCCCGGCCCGATGCCCACGGTGCCGTCCGCGTGTCGTTCTCGCGCGGCGCGCTCGGTGGCGGCATCGAGCCGGCGGTGCGCCTTCAGGCCCCTTCTGATGCGGCCGCGGTACGGAGCGTGCGCGAAGGCGTCGACCTCGCGGCGCAGCGCGCGCAGCCCCGCTTCGCCCAGCTCGCCGTTCCGGCCCAGATTCTTCTGGTCCGCCTTGAACGCCGCCACCGCGGCCGCAGTTCTCTGGTCGAACACGCCGTCGACCTTGCCGACGTCGTAGCCGAGCCGGCGCAGCCTCCGCTCCGCGTCCTCGATGAACTCGCTCTTCTGGCCCACGCCGGCGTGGCGCTCGCCGTGGTGCGCGCGGATCCGCTTCTGCACCTGCTTCAAGTGCTCGAACGTCTGCTTGTCGAGAACACCCGTGGCGGGCAGCCCCCGCGCCGCCTGAAACTGCGCGAGCGCCTGCGCCGTCCTCGCGGTGAAGCGGTCGTCCATCGGGCCGGGGTTGAAGCCCGCGAGCTTGAGCATGCGCTCGAGCCACTTCACCGCGCGCTGGTTGGCCCCCGTCGACAGCGGCCCGACGTCGAGGGCGGCGGCGATGACCTGGTTCCCACGGCGGTCTCGGCGAAGCTGCACCTTCAGCGACATGGCGTGCCTCTCTGGTGTCCCCCGCGATTGCCCACAGCAGTTGTCGGTCGAGGCCCTCTCTCGGTTTCTCACCTCGCGAGAAGACACGCCGTTCCAGCCGCTTGGATTGCCGACTGCGGGCGTCACCGGAGTGTTTCACCCCACGGCGAGCGTCGGAGTGTCACGCCGAGGCGACGGCCGGGCGCGAGGGGCAGCGCGGATTTGCGGTCAGGGGTTTTCGCGGGCGAGGCGGCGAATGGCCTCGACGATGTCGTCGAGCTGCGGCACGGAGGCGCGTTCGAGGTTGTCGGCCAGCCCGATGCCCGGGACGAACTTGCCGGCCAAGAGCCTCGGCGGCGCGTACAGCTCGTAGAAGAGCTCTTCGACGGCGCGGCGGACGAGGTGCTCGCCGAAGTTGGTGACTTCGGTGTCCTCGTTGACGAAGAGCACCCGCCGCGTCTTGTGCACCGACTGCTTCACCGCCTCCCAGTCGTACGGGTAGAGCGAGCGCAGGTCGATGACCTCGGTGTCGATGCCCTCGGACGCGAGCTGATCCGCCGCCTTCTTCGACAAAGGCAGCGTGCGCCCGTAGCTGACGACGGTGACGTCGCGGCCCTGCCGCACCAGCTTCGCCTTGCCGATGGGCACGGCGTAGGGGGTGAGGTCCGGCCACTGCGGCCGCCACTGCGAGCGGTCTCCCAGTGGAGCGTCGATCATCTTCGAGAGCTGCCGGTCGTCGCCGGGCTCGCCGGGGATGAGCTCGTCGCCCTTGATGCGGAGCAGCGCCTTGGGCGGCAGGTACATCACCGGGTTCTCGTCCTGGCAGGCGGAGATCATCAACCCGTAGGCGTCGAGCGGCGTCGAGGGCATGACCACCTTCCACCCGGGAATGTGCGTGGCCGAGGCGTCGAAGCTGTGCGAGTGGTAGATGCTGCCGCGAATGCCGCTCCCCACCGGCGTCATCACCACCATCGGCAGGTTGAACTGGCCGTTCGACGCCCAATGGGTGTTGCCGGCCAGCTTGAGCAGGTCGATGGTGTTGTAGATGTAGTCGCAGAACTGGATCTCGGCGACCGGCCGCTGCCCGGCGAGGGCGAGGCCGATGGCCATGCCGATGATGCCGCGCTCGTCGAGCGGGCTGTTCCACGCCGTCTTCAGGCCCTGGGTGGCGGTGAAGACGCCGCCGAGCGGAGGCCCCACGTCCTCGCCGAAGATGTCGGTGACGCCCAGGTTCTCCTCGGCATAGTGGAGCGCCATGCGAATGGCCTGTGCCATGTTGGCCATGGAGAGGCTCCCTACCCGTCGCGCCCCGCGTCGGAGCGGGGCTCCTTGAAGATGTGCTTCCAGATGGACTCGGGCGCAGGCTGCGGCTCGTTCAGCACCTGGCGCGCCAAATTCGCCATCTCGTCCGTCCACTTCTTGCGGACCTCGGCCATCTGCTCGCGGGTGAGCGTGCCGTGCTCCAAAAGGCGCTGCTCGAAGCGGTCGATGCAGTCGACCTCGTTGGTGACGAAGTTGGCGCCCGACGCCGACGAGTGGCCGTACAGCCGCGACACCATCGCCTCGAGGAGGAACGGCCGGCGCTCCTTGCGCACGTAGGCCATCGCCTCCTCGAGCGCCAGGTAGCTCTCGACGGGGTCGTTGCCGTCGATGGTGCGCGTCGGCATGCCGAACGCCTTGCCCCGATCCGAGATGCGCTGGCAGGCGTTCACCTGCGAGCAGGGCGTCGAGATGCCCCAGGAGTTGTTGGTGACGATGATGAGAATGGGCAGCTCGCCGCCGGGTCGGGTGGACCAGACGAGGCAGGTGGCGAAGTCGCCCTCGGCCGTGCCCGCATCGCCGCCGGTGACGATGGTGATGCCGTCGCCGCCGTGCCGCCGCTGCGCGTGGGCCGTGCCGATGGCGATCGCGTACTGCACCTCGATGGGCGAGCTGACCGGGCAGACGTTCCAGCGCTTGATGGCGAAGTGGCCGACGAAGTTGCGCCCGCCCGAGTATGGATCGGTGGCGGTGTTCTTCATCTGCCTCAGCGCGTTGATGGGCTCTTCGCCCATGGCCAAGAGCGTCGCCGAGCTCCGGTAGTGGAAGTGCAGGTAGTCGTAGTCGAGGCCCTCGCCCTTCTTGATGAGCAGGCCCAGCGGCACGTTGAACGCCTCCTCGCCCGGACCGCCGATCCAGAAGTAGCCGTGGCCCTGCTTGTACATCTGGATGAGGCGCTCCTCGAGGGCGCGCGACTTCACCATCAGGTCGTGTAGCTGGACGAGCAGCTCCCGGCCGAGCGGGAGCGCGTCTTCCACCCGGTGCAGCCGGGGTCGCCCGATGCTCTTCACTTCCTTCGACATGGGCCCAGGCGAATAACACGTCGGCCGCAGCCGATCGACACCGCCTCTCGACTTGCCGCGTCACGAATCGGCGACCGAGCCGTTGCTCGCACGATGCGGGCCCCTCCCGCCGGCTCGCAAGGGTGCGCGGGGCGTACTACCGTGGGCGCGGCCGGTTCGCTTCGGAGCTCGCGTGCTCAGGTCGTTTTTCGCGGTGGCGCTCCCGTGTCTGGTGGCGTGCGGCCGAGGTCCGGACGCCATGGTCGAGGTGGGCACCGGCGAGTCCGCGTTCCAGCCGCTGGAGCCCGGCGCGTCGGTGAACATCGTTGCCGGCCCGCAGGGTGGCTTTCACATCTGGATGGCGGTGCGAACGAGGCCTCCGGTGAAGCCCGAGGGCGTCGAGCTGGTGTACCGGGTCGTCGACCCCGACTCCCGCCGGGAGATTTCGCTGAACGGCATGCGCGCCCGGCTCGAGGAGAACGGCGAGTGGCTCGAGCTGGCCGGGCTGTTGGGGCTGGTGCCGCGGCCTGAAGACGTGTCCGGCCGCGACGTGCTCTTGCGCATGGAGCTGCGCGATGCCGACGGCCGGAGCGCCGCCGACGAGCGGCGGGTACGGGCGCGCGGGCCGTAGGCGCGTTGGCCCGGCCGGGAGCCGTCCCTCGCGAACGAGAGCACTTCATGCGCGGTCAGTCTTCTGACGGCCCCTCTGCGCAGCAACACCTCGAGGGAGCAGAGCGGGCGCAGCAAACCGCATCGCAGCTCCGGGGTCGAAAGGTCGTCCCGCTTCGACGCTCGTGACTCATCGCAGCTCGGGCGGCGGCCGCGTGCCGTAGTACGCGACGATGCCCCGCCGCGGCACCTCGGGCTCCACGACCAGGTAGTTGCCGCCCACCGCGAGCGCGCTCCCGTCGGGAGCCACCCACACCGCGTGCAGATCTCCCCGCGGCGGCGCGCTGCTGTCGCTCGTCCACTTGCCGCCCGTTCGCCGCCATTTCGCCCCGCCCAGGCCGACGACGAAGAGATCGCCGTTGGCCCCGAACGCCACGCCACCCAGGCCCGAGGCCAGCTCGACGGGAGGCTCCTTCACCCACGCCTGCCCGTCGTAGCGCAGCATCGCCGTCGGCGGCCCACCCACCGCATACACCTCGTCGCGCGCGCGGCCGTGCACGGTGAGGAGCGGCGCAGTCGTCGGCGTCTCCTGCCTCCGCCACCTTTCGCCGTCGAAGTGCAGCACCACGCCTTCGCGGCCCACCACGAAGACGTCGTCCTTCGCCGTGCCCCAGACCTTCAGGTACGTCACGCCCAGGCGTTCGGGCGGCTCGACCTGCGTCCACCTCTCGCCGTCGAAGTGGAGCAGCACGTCGTTCGGACCGCCGCCCAGCGGACTGCCACCGACCGCCCACACGTCGTCGGGCGATGCGCCCCAGATACCGAACAGCGTGGCGGTGGTGCCGCTCTCCATGCGCATCACCGCCTTGTCGTCGTAGCGGTAGATCGCTCCGCGCTCGCCCACCGCGTACACGTCGTCCGGGCCGAAGCCGAACACCCACCACAACGTCTCGGTGCCGCCGGTCTCCAGGGTTTCCCAGCGTCCGGATCGCAGGCGGAGAAACAAAGACGGCGAGCCGTTACCCAGACCTCCGCCGACGACGAACGCCTCGTCTGCCGTCTTCGCCGACGGCGGGCCCCACACCGACAGCGCCACCCGCTCGTGCCGCTCGGTGAGGGGCGTCCACGCCGGGCCACACGAGGCCAAAAGCAGCAGCGGCAGCCGGCAGAGCCGCACCCAATCAGCCGTCATCGTCAGCTCCTCGCCGGCGCACGCGGTCGACGACGGCGGCACGCAGCCAGTACAGGGGCGCGCCATCAGCCACCGTCCGCTCCTCCGTCGACGCCGCCGTCGCCCGAGAGCGAGCACTTGCCGAGGTAGTAGCCGGCCTTGCACTCGCAAACGCATGCCGCGCGGGAGTACGGGCCGGGCTGCCGGCACATCGGCACCACGCGCCGTACCGCCCTGGCCTCGCGCCCCTGCGCGTCGCGCGCCACCACTTCCAGATTCCACGGCACATCCACCCGGTCCTTCGAGCCGAAGGTGTTGGGGCACACGGGCACGTTGGCCGTGTTCGCGGTGTCGGTGAGGTCGGGGATGACACCATTGCCACCGTCGACGGTGAAGTCGATCTGCCGGCGCTCCTCCTCCGAACCGAGCTCGCCGGTATCGGGATCGAAGAGCCGCGCGGAGAAATCCACGCGGCACCCGTTCATGTTGCGGAGCCGCGCCGCCACGAACAGCACGTGCCCGCCCTGCACCGGAAAGGTGAGGTCCACCGGATCTCCGTCGTCGACTTCGACGAAGGCGCCGCGCGTTCCGCGCATGCCGACGTCCATCTCGGGCGAAGCGCCCTCGTCGCCGAAGAAGCACGGCTGTGGCGACGGGCAGCCCGCGACGAGCGGCACCAGCAATGCCACCCACCTGGCCGCGCGATCGCCTTGCATCCGCTAGAAGCACCCCACGTCGCGGGTCTTCGGGTAGAAGTACACGAAGATGTTGCAGTGCTCCTGCGTCTCGACCTCGCCGCCGAAGGTGAAGCAGCAGCTCTGGTTCGGATCTCCGCACGCGGTGGACGGCACCGAGAACTGGCAGCGGTAGCGCACTCCGCCGCCCGCGGGCACCGGCACGTTCAGGTCCCACGCCATCGGCGGGTCGTCCCACCGGTCGGTGACGTAGACAAAATGAAACGGCCGGCAACCTGCGCAAGAGCGCGGGTTAGCCTTGGAAGTTGAACCAACCGCGGCCAGAGCCGCATGCGGAGGAGCCGGCCAATGAAGAAGGTAATTCATGTTGCCCTCGACGTTCATATGAGAAGCATCACCATCGCCCACTCGTGTGGGGAGCAGGAGCCCGTCGTCCGTGAGATCCCCAACTCGAAGAAGATCATCCGCCGCACCT
>FWPU01008323.1_pt1 | contig 17833 bp, 13 predicted proteins | sample 2228361 | NCBI WGS metagenome assembly FWPU01 (sample SAMEA103939777, study PRJEB20133) | metagenome
AGGCGCATGGAAGGCGAGCATACAAGGCGTGCTGAACCACCGGCGGAACGGTGGTGTCGTTAGCTCCGGTAACAACCAGCGTTGGGCAGGTAATCCTGGAGAGTTCATCAGTGACATTGAAGCGCGCCAGGGCGCGCATGGCAGCTCGATAGGTTGATGGGTTTGCCTGACGTATCTCGTCAATGAACATTTGGCGGAGGGGCTCTTGCTCGGGTAAGGGGAAAACATGATGGGCAACGCTTGTCGCCTGCGCCTGAACGCTGACCAGGTGAGAAAGGAGAAGGTTTGCCAGGACGAAGCCTGGAAAATGTATTGACTAATACCAGGCGATGGACGAGATTGGGGTAATCCAGGGTAAGTTGCAAGGCAATCGCGCCGCCCATGGAGATGCCAACGATGTGCGCTGGATGCGCTTGTAGATAGTTCAACAGCAGCGCCATGTCGCGCGCCAGATCTCTAATCGTAAGGCGACCTTTTGGGTTAGTTGATTTGCCAAAACCGCGCACATCGGGCGCTAGAACGCGAAAACCGGCCTCTTGCAAGGCCGGGAATTGAAGCCCCCACGATTCTCCGGTAGCGCCAAGACCGTGAAGGAGAAGGACAACTGGCGAGCCGTGGGGATTGATCTCGATCGTATGAAGGGCAAGCTGTGGGCTGAGCTGTATTATCGGCATACCGAACAGCTCATGGGAGAGGATCATTTCCCTTCTGGAGAACCTTCTTCTGGCTGAGTTTCTTCTTTTTGCCTGGCTTCTTCGTCTCCCTGGAGACCTTTACGGAAGGCTTTGATGCCGCTTCCCAGCTCACCAGCGATTTTGCTGATGCGTCCCACTCCAAATAGCAGCAAAACAATGATCAATATAATGATCAGTTCAGTTGGGCCGAGGCGAAACATTCTTCATCTCCTTTGTCTCTCAAATTCTACAACTCAGTTGGCAGTTCAAACGCGCCAGCCAAATTATACACCCGAATAGGGCAGGGTTCAGGCAGTCGCCGCTCATTAAACTCTGGTAGAATCGCCATTCGGAGAGGTTATGTCCGATCTGGTGGTGGTTGGCGGTGGATTGGCAGGTTGTGAGGCCGCCTGGCAGGCAGCAGAAAGGGGGCTGAAAGTCACGTTATATGAAATGCGGCCAGGATTAAGCACCGGCGCGCACACTAGCGCAGACCTGGCTGAGCTGGTGTGTTCGAATTCTCTGGGGTCGAACTTAATCGATCGAGCGTCTGGGTTGCTGAAAGAAGAACTGCGCCGATTGGGATCTTTGTTAATCCGTTGTGCGGATGAGACGGCATTGCCTGCTGGCGGAGCGCTGGCGGTTGACCGTGGCGCGTTCTCTGCCCGGGTAACTGCGGCGATCGAAGGGCATGTCAATATCCGCGTGGTGCGCCAGGAGGTGCACAAGATTCCTGACGGATTGACGATCATCGCCAGCGGACCTTTGACTTCGCCTAGCCTGTCGAAGGAAATTGAGACGCTGACGGGCAGTGAACATTGTTACTTCTTCGATGCGATCTCGCCGATAGTGCAGGCAGAAAGCATTGACATGCAGATCGCCTTTAGAGGTTCGCGGTATGGCAGGGGGGAGCATGGCGAAGGTGATTACATCAATTGCCCGATGGAGGAAGAGGATTACAATCGGTTCGTGGAGGCTCTGATCAGCGCTGAGCGCATCTCCTTGAAGGCGTTTGAGGGAGAAATCGAGCGGGGAGTGAAAGCTGGAGCAGGAGCGTATTTCGAAGGCTGCTTGCCAATTGAGGTTTTGGCACGGAGAGGGCGCAACGCCCTGGCGTTCGGTCCGTTACGCCCGGTGGGATTGACAGATCCGCGGACGGGAAAAAGGCCGTATGCGGTAGTGCAGCTACGACAGGATAACCTGGCTGCGTCGCTTTATAATCTGGTGGGTTTTCAGACCAACCTGACATTTTCAGAGCAAAGACGGGTGTTTCGGATGATTCCGGGGTTGGAAAAAGCGGAATTTGTGCGCTATGGGCAGATGCACCGCAATACGTTCATATATGCCCCGGAATTGCTCTATCCCAGTATGCAATTTCGCCGACGGCCAAATTTATTCTTTGCGGGTCAGATCACTGGCGTGGAGGGGTATGCCGGAAACATTGCCACGGGCTTGCTGGCCGGCATAAACGCGGCCAGGCTGAGCCAGGGTAAAGAGCCACTGGTGATGCCTGTTGAGAGCATGATTGGGGCGTTGTGTCACTACATCACCAGCGCGACGCCAGCCGATTTTCAGCCGATGAAAGCGAATTTTGGCATATTGCCTGGATTGGAAGGGGAAGACTGGAAGCGACGGGGGAAGAGGGAACGCGGCGCGGAATACGCACGTCGTTCGTTAGAAGCGATTGAGCATTTGATTCTGCAAACCGAAGATTTGAGGGTATAAAAATGAGGCCATGAGTGATAAGTGCGCCACTGAATTAATATTAATTCGTATAGCCATTAACACAATCCAAAAATCAACAAAATGAAAACAAAAACCAAACCCAAAAACAAACCAACCACCACAGCCCTGATAACTTTAACAATCTCAACAGCCTTATTAACCCTGGTAATCATCTTTCTCAGACAAAACCAACATTCCAGCAAAAACACAGCCTTCGACCGCAACAGGGCATTCAGAGACCTGGTCTACCAAGTCAATCTTGGACCGCGAACGCCGGGCAGCCAAGCCCATAATCAGGTGGTGGAATACATACAGGCTGAGCTGGACAGTGCAGGATGGCAAACCGAAATCCAACGACCGCAATCACCGCAGCCGATCTTCAATATCATTGGCAAGCGCGGCAAGGGTGATACCTGGATCATTCTGGGAGCACATTACGACTCGCGTTTGTACGCTGACAACGATCCCGACCCACCCATGCGCATGCAGGCAGTTCCAGGCGCAAACGACGGAGCCTCCGGTGTTGCCGTTCTGCTGGAGCTGGCGCGCACATTACCCATGGATGTACCTGTTGAGGTGTGGCTGGTATTTTTCGACGGTGAAGACAATGGCAACATCCCTGGCTGGGATTGGATCCTGGGGTCTACGGCATTCGTCGCCACGCTGTCGGATAAGCCGGATGCAGTTATTATCGTTGACATGGTTGGCGATGCTAATCTGAACTTACCCATGGAGCAAAACTCAACCCCTGACCTAATCAACGAAATATGGCAGACAGCCGAAGACCTGGGTTACGGACATATATTCCTCCGTCAAGCGGGCTACGCCATGCTCGATGACCACACACCATTTCTTCAGGCTGGGATACCCGCCGTGGACATCATAGACTTCGACTATCCGTACTGGCACACTACTCAGGACACAATCGACAAAGTGAGCCCGGATAGCCTGGAGGCGGTCGGCAAAACCTTGCATACCTGGTTGAGCAACCGACGTTAAGAAGCTCTCATTGGCAAAAACGATAAGCTATCGTAAACTATACGCGCAATGGATGCAATCAGCAACCTGATTTCACTTCGGGACGACTGGGTTACTACGTGCGAGCGAACATTAGCCACCCGCAAGCAGATTCGCCAGAGCGTACATGCCTCGCTGGAGCGCTTCTTCGACCTGTTGACCACCGCGATCGAAAGCAAGGAGCCGCACGTCCTGGATGCCATTCTGGAGGAATGGATTCGCCAGGGAATGCGGGTTGAGATAGAACCGGAACAGGACAGCGTAACCAGTCTTCTGGAGCGGCTTTTGCTGATCATGTATACCACCATCCGCGACAAGCTGACAGACGCGCAGGCGTTGGAATTGATGGGGAATGTTCTGCCGGTCTTCACCCATGCCTTCCAGTTCACCTCACGGCTAGAGGGCGAACTGAAAAGCAAGCTCATCGCTGCTGAATTGGAAGAAGCCCATAGCACCCTGGAGAAGCTCGACGCAAGCAAATCCCAGTTTATATCCATCGCCGCTCATGAATTGAAAACGCCTCTGACGCTGATCCAGGGGTACAATGCGATGATACGGGAGCAGCTTGGCGACGCAGCTGACAAAACAATAGAGGAACTTTTGCACGGGATCGAAAAAGGTTCGCGACGGCTGGAAGAAATTGTCAATGACATGATTGACATCTCGCTGATTGATAACAACCTGTTGGCACTGAACTTTCAACCGGTTTGGCTCAACCACATCCTGGAGCGCATCAAAAGCGAGTTTGCGGTGGTATTGGCAGAGCGCCAATTGACGTTGGAAATACAGCCCTTTCCAGGGAGTGAGATGATGACCTACGCCGACGGCGAGCGTTTGACTCAGGTGTTTCGCAATCTGGTTGCCAATGCGATCAAGTACACCCCGGATGGCGGGAGAATTACCGTTGACGGGCGCATCTTGCCGGGCTTTCTGGAAATAACCGTCAGCGACACGGGAATTGGCATTGACCCGGAAGATCAAACACGCATCTTTGAAAAATTTGGCCGGGTCGGCGATCTTACCTTGCACTCCAGCAGCAAGACAAAATTCAAAGGCGGGGGGCCGGGACTGGGGTTACCCATCGCCAAAGGTGTCATCGAAGCCCACGGAGGCGCCATCTGGGTTGAGTCTGAAGGAAGAGACGAAACTAGGCTGCCTGGGACTACTTTTCACGTATTACTTCCAATTCGCCAACAAGCACCGGAGGATTACATAGCTCAGGTATCCCGCGCCGCAGAGCGCCGGCAATCAGGAGGGAATTATCCGGGGCAATGATGGTAAAAAAGACGCCTGAATTCACCGAACTGCCGCGCGAACGCGCCTTCCTGGTAGGGGTGGCGATCAAGGGACAACAAAGCCTGCTTTCCGTTCAGGATTCGTTGACCGAGCTGGCATTACTGGCAGAAACAGCCGGGCTGGATGTCGTGGGAAAGATATACCAGAACATTGAGCGACCCAATCCACAGACTTATATTGGACCGGGAAAAGTCGAGGAATTACGCGCCCTGGTGGAAGAAACCCAGGCAGACGTTATCCTGTTTGACGACGAACTCCATCCCCGGCATTTACGCGAGCTGGAAAACATCTTCGGCGAACGGGTGCGCATTCTCGACCGCACGGCGCTTATACTGGACATTTTTGCTCAGCATGCGGCCACACGTGAGGGGGCGCTACAGGTAGAGCTGGCACAGTACGAATATCGGTTGCCGCGGTTGACACGCGCCTGGACGCACCTGGCGCGGCAAGCGGGAGGCGGCGGCGGCCGCACCGGCAGTGTGGGTGGGGTAGGTTTGCGCGGCCCGGGCGAGACGCAGCTCGAAGTAGATCGGCGTGATATTCGGCGACGCATCAGCCATTTGAAAGCCGAGCTGGAGAAGGTGCGGACTCATCGCCAGCAGCACCGAAGCAGACGCAAACTGGCGCGCATACCGGTCGTCGCGTTGGTGGGATACACCAACGCGGGAAAGTCCACCTTGCTCAACCAACTGGCAGAGGCAAACGTATATGTAGCCGACCAACTCTTTGCGACACTCGACCCAACAACCCGACGGGTGGAACTGCCGGGAGGTCACCTGGCGCTATTCACCGATACAGTGGGTTTCATCCAAAAGTTACCTACTGCGCTGGTGGCCGCCTTTCGCGCCACATTGGAGGAAATTGCCGAGGCAGATTTGCTTCTGCATGTAATTGACCTGACGCATCCCAACGCACTCCAGCAGGCGGAAGCTGTTTACCAGGTGCTGCAGGAAATCTCGGCAGCCGATATCCCCACACTCAACGTGCTGAACAAGATCGACCTGCTCCCTGATCCGGAAAGCGCCCGGCGCGCCTTGCAGGATTTCCCAAACTCTGTAGCCATCTCTGCCCTGACCGGAAAGGGCATACCGGAGCTATTAGAACGGGTGAACGCGCATCTGTATGAATCTTACATGCCGATTACGGTGCGACTGCCGCACCAGGTTGGCGGGTTGATCGCTGTCTTCCACGAACAGGGACAGGTGGAACGGGTGGAGCAAACGCACCAGGGCATAATTATCCATGGACGGCTACCCGGGCGACTGCTGGCGCAATTCCAACCATATGCAATCCATGAAAAAGAGGCTGAATCACCTGCTTGATCGTCTTTCCGAGTACCTGGCGCATCGCAAGGGCTTGTTGCCGCTGCTGGGCATTGCCCTGGTGGTTGCTAACCTGGTCTTGCAATGGATCCCGGCGGCAGGATGGCTGGCGGAGACAAACCTGTTGCTCCACCTGGGCACGATCCTGGCAGTGCTGGGGATATTGCTCGCCTGGGCACTCTAGAGCTTTGGCCCGGCGGCTTTCACTTCTGGCGATGCTGCGTCTTCAAATTTCTTAAAATTGCTGATGAAGCGGGCAGCCAGGGAACGATACCGCTTCATGTACGCCTCATGGCTCGACCATGCCAAGGCAGGATTGAGCAAAGCATCCGGAACGCCCGGGCAAGATTGGGGTACCTGAAAGCCAAAAACCGGATCTTCAGCGTAACTCACCGCCTCCAGTTCACCAGATAGCGCTGCATTAAGCATCGTTCGGGTATAGTGGATGCTGATGCGTTTGCCAACCCCATAAGGACCGCCAACCCAACCGGTGTTCAACAACCAGCAGCGAACACCATAGCGCAGGACTTTACGCTTCAACAGGTCAGCGTAGAACGCGGGGTGATGCACCATAAAGGGACCGCCAAAGCAGGCGCTGAAGGTTATCTCCGGTTCCTCGCCGAGGCCGATCTCAGTGCCAGCAATTTTGGCAGTATAGCCGGAGATGAAGTGGTAGAGCGCCTGGTCGGGAGTGAGGCGAGCGAGGGGAGGCATCACACCCGAGGCATCGCAGGTGAGCAGGACAATGTTCCGGGGATGTCCGCCCATCTTCTCCGGAACAGCGTTGTCAATGTATTCAAGGGGGTAGGAAGCGCGCGTGTTTTCGGTAATCGTATCATCATCCAGATCAATTAGACGCGTCGCCGGATCGTAAACCACGTTCTCCAGTATCGTGCCGAATTTACGGGTGCAGGCAAAGATTTGTGGTTCGGCGGTGGGGGATAGCGCAATCACCTTGGCGTAGCATCCGTTTTCGAAATTAAATACGCCGTCATCGCTCCAGCCATGTTCGTCATCGCCGATTAACCTGCGCGCCGGGTCGGCAGATAGTGTGGTCTTGCCCGTGCCGGATAAGCCGAAGAAGAGAGCAACGTCTCCTGCTGAACCGATGTTGGCAGAGCAATGCATGGACATGACGCCTTGCAAGGGGAGAACATAGTTCATGATGGTGAAGACCGATTTTTTGATCTCTCCCGCATAACCGGAGTTGCCAATGATGCACAGTTTTTGATCGAAGCTTAAAGCGATCACCGTGTTGGAAGCAGTGCCATCAATTTGGGGGAAGGCTTTGAAGGAGGGCACGGCAATAATTGTATACTCGGGCACGTGACGGCGGTATTCTTCGATGGTGGCAGGGAGCAGGAACATATTACGGGCAAAGAGGCTGTGCCAGGCTGTCTCCGAGATGATGCGCAGGGGAATGCGATAATTGGGATCTGCGCCAACGAAACAATCCTGGACAAAGACATCTCGACCTTGCAGGAACCCCTGCACCCGACTGTATAGCTCGTTGAATTTATCTGGGCTATACGGGCGATTGTACTCACCCCACCAGACATGGTCTTCGACAGCAGCATCGCGCACAATGACTTTGTCGGCGGCAGCGCGAGCGGTGTGCTTACCGGTGTTCACCACCAGCGGGCCAAGGCGGGTGATTTTCCCTTCCTGGCGAAATACCGCCTCCTCGTATAGGGCTTCGCGGGTAAGGTTCCAATAGACTTTGTTTAAATTCACCAAGCCGTGATTTTCCAGGCCAAAATCGCTTTTGATCGCCTGAGAATGGGATTCTGCAGGTGATTTAATATCGAGTATGTTGTTCATAGCCAGTCTCTGATGTGCTTGCGATCTCCTATATAAATCTCGTTCGGAGAAGTGGGGTCAAGCGCCCATCTCAGTCTCTCGATGGCAGTAGTAATGTCTTTTACGCTGCCTGCGTAACTCAGGCGCAAGTGGCCTTCCATACCAAACTCCGCGCCGGGGACAGTAACAACCAGTGTTTTGTTCAACAAAAACTGGGAGAGCTCCACCGAATTGCGGGCAAGGCTGGATGGGCAATAAGCGCGGAAATCGGGGAGGATATAAAAGGTGCCTTGAGGTTTTACAATGCGCAATCCGTTGAAAGCAGCCAACTCCTGCATGATGACATTTCGATTATTCTCAATCGTCAGACGCAGCTCTTCAACAATGCTCTGCATACCGGTCAGCGCGCCCTCTGCTGCAGCCTGCAAAACAACTGACGTGCATGAGGCGGTTTGTGCCTGAACATTGGTCATCACTTCAACCAACTTACGCGGCGCCACCACCCAACCAACGCGGAAACCGGTCATGCCATACAACTTGGAAACGCCGTTGACTACGATGATCATCGAGGATTCGATATCCGCTTGAGTAAACTGGTAAGCGGGCGGGGCTCGACGTCCATCGAAGACCAGTTTGTGATAGATGTCGTCCATAATCAGATAAATTTTCTTGCGCTCACAAAAATCCACAATCTGGGCAATAAATTCTTCCGAAAAAACGACCCCAGAGGGATTGTTAGGAGAATTGACGACGATTGCCCGCGTGTAAGGCGAGACGGCGCGTTCGATATCCTGGATGCGCGGGTGGAATGAGCCGTCCTCAGGGGTGACGATCACCGGCACTCCGTAGCACATCCGCACCATCTCGGGATAGCTCACCCAGTACGGCGCCAGCAAGATGACCTCGTCCTGGGGATTGAGCAGGGTGAAAAAGATATTGTAGAGGGATTGCTTGGCTCCGGCGGAGACGATGATGTTCTCCGGAGCCACCACGCGGTTGTAATTCTCCTCCATGTAGCGGATGATGGCTTTCTTCAAAGAAGGCGTGCCATCAGGCGGGGTATATTTGACATCACCAGAAGCCAGGCGCGAGGCTGAGCTGAGAATCGCCGTAATTGGGGCTTTGTTGCGCGGCTCGCCAATCCCCATGTTGATGACCGGCTCGCCACGTTCGCGCAGCAGACGAGCCTGCTCATTCAGCGCCAGGGTTGGCGAAGTTGGAATCTGTCTTGCTAAGCGGCTAATTGTCATGTTTTTTCCCATCTCCTGGAATCTGATGTTTGAAGTGTATCGCCAATCCAGAGGGCTGTCAAATTGCAGTCGGCTGGCACATATAACACGGGAACTAACGGCAGGCAATCGGCGTCTTGGGATAGAACACAGGCAGGACAGGCATCACGGGAGGCGATTTCATGAAACGGTCCATCTTTCTATCTATCCTGGGTGTAATCTTTCTGGCGGGCTGCGCCGCAGGGGCAGAGCCATCCACTGCAACGCCACCGGCTGAGCCAGAAACGATCGACGCCAAACCAACGACGAAAGCAGCGTTCAGTGAAGTACGCATTACCCTGACGCGCAGCGGAGGAATTGCAGGCATTCAAGAAAGCTGGACGATCTCCGCAGATGGGCAGGCAACAGCGCCTGGAGGCTTGCGTAAGAGGCTTACGCCGGAAGCAGTGACGAATGTCATCCAGGAGCTGGAAGCGCTGGGATTTTTCGAGTTGGATGAGAATTATCTTCCGCGAGATAGCTGTTGCGACCGAATAATATATGAATTGAATGTATCCATTGACGGCAAGGTATACCAGGTGAAAGCCCTGGAGGCTGAAGAAAGTACACCACCAGCTTTCTGGCAGGCAGCAGAGGTCATCCGGAAAACTGTAGAAACTGCGCCGTGAAATAGCAGCAGAACGCGAACCGGCCAACGACAACAAAACCCCTCTCCCGGCTGGGAGAGGGGTCTCAGCTATTCGTCGCGGACGAAAATCAGGATGTCAATCGCTGACAGTGCTCAAGGTGACATATCCACAGAGCCACCCGACAGCGGCGCATCATTCAGCGCTGGTTGCTCCGGACTGACCTGCATCTGCTGGGCAGCGGTTGTACCGCCGGTTAGCGTGGCGTAATGCACCGACAAGAGATTATCTTCGCTATAGTCATTGCGGTACATGCCAAAACCGACCAAGCCGCGCTCCAGAGAGGTATCACTACCACTCCAGACAAGCGTGCCATTGATATAGAAATTAAAGTTAGCGCCATTGGCTACCACGCGCAGAGTATTGTAGCCACCTTGGTTAATCGCAGCAGTTGACGTCCAAACCTGCAGAGGGATAGAAATTCCGCCAATTCTCCTGTACACAGAGTAATATCTATCGTTAGAATATTGGAACAGATCGGGCTCCGACCAGGAACGGTATTGTGCTAGCGGAAACGGAGCACCGCGTACGATAACGCGGTTTGCACAAGTATTGCAACCCTGACGATGCATGCGAACTGTGAAATCCAGGTTAGCAAAGGTTTGCCAGTTGCTCATTGAGGCAGATGCACCGGGAATACCATCGCTGGCAACCACACCACCGTTCACCCGCCAGGCACCTGATATGGAATGCCAGCCGTTGCTCGAATCGGTGAATTGCGAGTCGAATCCTGACGCCTGGGGGTCGCGCGTCAGCATCGGCAGGTAAAGCGGCTGGACGCGATTCATGCAGGTATACACATGCACATCATCAATCAGCCAGCCCAGGTCAGACACACTGTTGTCAGTGCCAATGCGGAAGCGCAAGAGCACGGGATTGCCTGCCAGAGAGGAAAGATTGAGCCTTGTGGCTGTGTAACCACTGGACATTCCAGTGAAGGCGTTTCGACCACCCAAGGGATTACCAAATGAGCCAGACAGCGTACCATTGTAACCATTGTTCACCGCCAATGAACCGGCGTCGCTCCAGGACCCGCCGCCGTTGGTGGAATACTCGACCACGCCGCCGTCGAAGCTGGCTTCGAAATCATAGGCATGGCGGAAATGCACGTAGGCGTTCTGCCCAGCCGGCAGATTCACGGCGTTCTTCAGGCGGGCGGACATATCGGAGACGCTGGGCTGGTCATACCCATAGAGCATATATTGACCAGTAGAAGCATATCCGTACTCGTGGTACCACTCGTCACTGCCGGTTGTAGCCGCGTGGGACCAGAACTCCAGTCCATGCTCGAAGCTGTCCTTGAAGAGGGTGAGGGGAGTGCCGCCAGCCAGGATCGCCCAGTCGACGTCAAGCATGTTGCCAGTGCTGGCGCTGTCGCGGAACATGGCAATCCCAACCTGGCCAAAGCTGTAACCACCTTCCTTACCAGACCAGACCAGTTTGTCATTGATGTAGAAGAAGAAGCGATTATCCTGGGCAATAACTCTGAGCGTGTTCCAGGAATCCCCTGTGTTCACGGCTTCGGAAGTCGTCCAGGGCATCAACTCCATTTCGACAGCGCCAATGCGTTTCCAGACGGACACCGATCCATTACGGGTGTACAAAAAGGCATAATCGGTGTTCCAGCGGCTGTAATCCTGCAAGGGGGATGGAGTCCCACGAATCAGCAGACCATTGGCGCAGGTATTGCACCCCAGGCGACGCATGTAGGCGCGGTACTCGAAATCGCCATAGCTGGCATCTGAAGCCAGGATAGTGAAATTATTAACCACACCGCTTGTGGAGGCATAAGAACCGCTCGAAGTCCAGGTACCGCTGGTGGCGTGCCATCCGGTAAATACGCCGTTAAATTGTGAGTTGAAGCCATAGATATCGCAAGCCGGCGCTTCATTTGCGGGGCAGGAGACTGGCTGCCGGGTCATCTCCACCGCGGCAATGGCTTTGCGCACCTGAGTGCAATCGCTGGTTGAGATGCCATATGTCCCTACCAGGTTATTGCATGCCTGGCTCAGCGACTCCGCCAGGTCCAGATAGTCCGCGGCGGAGGTGAGCATGTGCGCCTGGGCTTCATAGAAGATGCGAGCAGTTTTAGTAATACCAATGCCAGTTATAGTAAAGCCGTTAAATGAGCCGCCGTCAGCCATCAGATACGCGGCTTTGTTTCCCACGCCGCTATTGGTGTGCACCCCGCCGTTATCCGCAGAGCTGCATACATAGTACCCGCTGCTCATCTTATCGGGGTCACCAAAGGCGGGCGGGTTGCTCATGCTGCGGATCGCACCGATGCCGGGTATGTCCTCACCCATCAACCAGCGGACGCTGGGATCATCATTGTCGTAAGCTCCGTCATAGGACAGGTCGACGAATTCACCCCAGATATCGGAGAAGGATTCGTTGATGGCACCGGACTGCATGTAATAGAAGAGGTTGGATTCGTTTTCTGTTACGCCGTGGGTGAGCTCGTGCGCCACCACGTCATCGGCGGCGGCAAAGCCCTGTCCATATACCATCTGCACGCCGTTCCAGAAAGCGTTCTGATAGGGACAGTTCAATGCGTCAGGACAGTAGTTGACCGTGCTGATCAAGGTCATGCCCAACCCATCCAGACTGTCGCGTCCATGATAGGTGCTGTAGAAGTTGTAGGTGTTACCCGAATATTCATAGGCGCGATCGACATCAGCTACGCCAGTTGGGGGTTGTCCCTCCGTGCGGGCGGGGGATGTACCGGGCAATCCGATTGTGTAATTATTGTTGTTGTTGTAAATCGCACGACTTAGGGCTGAATCAACCTGGTTGAAGTGCAAAGCAACACTGCCCCTGGAGGCATCTACCAGCACCAACTCGCGAATGGGGCGTAAGTCCAACGGCGTTACCTGTAAACGCCAGACCAACCGACTTTGCTGAAGACCGGGAGCGCCCAGGATGAGTGGGTTATAGATCCACAGTTCCGCTTGTGAAGCCTCTACTGCTTCAACCGGAACTGTGTAGGTTTTCGCCACCGTTTCTATGGCAATCTTCCGCGCCAACTCTGCATCAACCCGGGGCTGAAGGGACAAATCCAGATCTGGCAGGAGCTCCCCTCCCACCGAGAGGACATTTTGCTTGGCGTCCAACTGGACAATCAGCTCCCCGCCAAGCACCGGGATGCCCTGGTGCACCTGTTGGAACCGGACAAAGGCGCGGTCACCTTCAGCGGATTCGACGTTGCGCAGCCTTAACTCCTGGTCGGGCTGTTTCAAGCCGAACTGTTCACCGTAAACGCCAAGAAAGTTGCGCGCTGCGGTTTCCGGCGTCGAACCAGGCGGGAGCGCGACCGGCTGGGGAATCACCTGCCCAGGTTCAGTGCCTACAAACCGCACCAGGCCGGTTCCAGTATGGTAAGCCAGACGAGAGGCACCAGGGATTTGCTGCAGACCAGCCGGTTCGCCGCCGAGCAAGGGTGACATCGCCGAGGTGCCACCAGGGGAGCGGTCCTGGGCACGCGCAGAGCGGTAGAAACGCGGTGAGAGAACCAGCATCGAAGTGATTAAAACAAGGAGCAAGATATTAAACATACGTGAGCGGGTCTTCATTATCTATCTCCCAAGATTAGTTTCTGAACAATTGAAGGCACTTATGAACACAAAGCCCGGTCAGACAAGACCCCCTGACCACGTTACAAGGCTATCCATGCTGTATTTTACGGCAAATGGGATGAATGCAACATACAAGTTTGTAACATACAAGTTTGTAAATTCCCTTGTGATATACTCGATTTCATCCGTTACTCCTGGAAAACAACCGACATGCCAGCCTCACCGCAGACCCCACTGGAAGATCTTTTTCGGACCCTGCAAAAGGAATCAATTCCATACCAGGCAGATCTGACCACCCGATTGTTGTACTCCACTGACGCTTCGATCTACCAGATCGAACCGCTGGGGGTGGTATTTCCACGCACGGTAGATGAGCTCTCTGCAGTGGTAGAGCTGGCCACGGATCAGAAAGTGCCGATCCTTCCGCGCGGCGCTGGTTCAAGTCTGGCGGGCCAGGCAATCGGCGCGGCGTTAATCCTGGACTGTTCCAGGCATCTCAATCGCATCCTCGAAATTGACCCAGAGCGACGATTGGCAACGGTTGAGCCGGGCGTGATTCTAAACAGCCTGAACCGGGCGGCGCGTAGATTCCAACTACAATTTGGACCCGACCCGGCTTCTGGCGAGCGGGCAACGCTGGGTGGAAGCATTGCCAACAATGCTACCGGAGCGCATTCCATTCAATACGGTATGGCAGCGGACCACTTGATATCCATAGAAACGGTCCTGGCGGATGGATCGCTGGCATTTTTTGAAGAAATCAGCCTGGAAGAGGCTGACAGGCGTTCCAGAGGTTCAACCAGCCTGGAAGCACGCCTGTACCGCGCCTGTCTGGACGTGCGTGAACGATATGCAGCGACGATTCGAGCGCGCTGGCCGAAGACCTGGCGGCGGGTGGCGGGGTATAACCTGAACTATCTGCTGCCCTGGTCACCAGCCAAGCCACCATTATGGCCACCTGATCTGCCTTATCCACCGGTGGCAGATGGACATTTCAACCTGGCAATGCTGCTGGCGGGTTCTGAGGGCACCTTGGGGGTCATCCGCAAGGCAACCATACGGCTGGTTCCCCTGCCACAAGCCGCGATTTTAGGCGTGCTGGCGTTCAATAGTCTGACGGCTGCTTGCGATGCGGTTCCAACGCTCCTAGAAGCTGCACCGGCTGCCATCGAGCTGATTCCGCAATCCATCATCCGCCTGGCGCGCTCCGTGCCGGCTTATGCGCCTCAGCTAGGGTTTGTCAGCCAGCTTTCACCCAATGGAGACCCACCAGCCCTGTTGGTTGTCGAATTCAGCGGAGATGATCCTCTTGAGTTACGCCGCAAAGCAGAAAACTTAGGCGGATATGGAGAGACACATCCGGTTCTCCTCGCCGAGACCAGCGCAGAGCAAAAGAAGGTGTGGGATATCCGCAAAATGGGGTTAGGCATCCTGGCGTCGCGTCCTGGGGATGTCAAATCCATCTCGATAATCGAAGATATTGCCGTACCCGTGGAAAATTTGGGCGAATTTGTGCGCGAGATGGAACGCATCTTCAGCAATTACGCTATCGAAGGAGAATTTTACGCCCATGCATCCGCAGGGTGTTTGCATGTAAGACCCTTGTTAAACATCAAAACCCGCTCTGGGCGGGCTAAAATGCGCCAGGTGGCTGAAGATGCAGCAGGGTTGGCGATTCGATATCGGGGAGCGTTGAGCGGAGAACATGGCGTGGGGATCGCCCGGTCAGAATGGTTGCCGCGCTCTTACGGCGAAGAGTTGATGCAGGCTTTTCGACAAATCAAGCAAGCAGCCGACCCACACGGATTATTGAATCCGGGAAAGCTGCTTGACGCGCCCCCTCTCGACCGCAACCTGCGATATGGCGACGAGTACCTTCCCCAAGGCTGGAACACCGGGCTGGATTTCTCGCGCCAGGGCGGGCTGATCGGGGCAATCGAGCTGTGCAACGGGGCAGGGGTATGCCGTAAGAATGAAGGGGTGATGTGTCCATCGTTCCAAGCGGTGCAAGATGAGATGCACAGCACCCGTGGTCGAGCCAATTTACTGCGGGCGATGATCTCTGGCAAGTTTCCAAGCCCCGAAGTAGCTGAAAGGGCTGTCTATGAGGCGCTCGACCTGTGCCTTGCGTGTAAGGGCTGCAAGGCGGAGTGCCCCTCAGCAGTGGACATCGCCATGCTGCGTTCTGAGTTCCTATACCAGTACTTTCAGCGTCATCGGCGACGGCTGAGGGATTATCTCTTCGGGCACATTGACGTCGTCGCCAGGTTTGGCAGCCCATTTGCACTGCTGGCAAATGCACTCCTGGGAAGGCACCAATCACGCCTGCTGACAGAAAAATGGCTGGGCATCTCCGCCAACAGGAAACTGCCGCTCTTTCAGTCGCGCACATTGAGCGAGCTGTCGGCGCGAGATCAAAACCAAACATCCGCTCCTTCCAGCGAGCAAAGCCAGGAGCAGGTGCTCTTCTTATCTGACGCATTTACGGAATATTTTTATCCCGAAACCGGCCTGGCAGCATTACGGGTGCTGAAAGCCGCTGGCTGCAAGGTGAAAATACTGCCGATTTTAGGCGCCGGGCGGACGCTCATCTCAAAGGGTTTCATTGACGAAGCCCGCCAGCGAGCAAGGCGACTGCTGGATACAATCGAACGCATGGATCCATCTGGCATTGCCGCTGTCGTTGGTGTTGAGCCTTCGGAAATACTGACGCTGCGCGACGAATATTTGGACTTGCTTCCTGATGATGGCCGGGTGGAACGGCTGGCGGCGCGGGCGTATATGATTGATGAATTCCTGATCCGCCCCCGCAACGATGGCGTCGTCCGTATGCAGGCTCTGTCGCTAACTCATTCACCCGCCAGACAACCCGTCTGGTTGCATGGTCATTGTTACCAGAAGGCTCAGCCGCCTGCAGCGGATGGATATGCGACCGGCGTAAGGGCTACAATCGAAATGCTGGAAGCAGCGGAATATACGGTGAAATTAATCGAGGCTGGCTGCTGTGGGATGGCAGGGGCTTTTGGCTACGAAAGCGAACATTACACCGTCTCGATGCAAATTGGAGAACTGGCTTTACTCCCGGCCATCCGTTCCGCGCAGCAAGAGGACGTGGGGGCATTGGTAGCAGCTTCGGGAATATCCTGCCAGGGGCAAATCGAAGATGGGGCTGGCTGCCACCCTTATCACCCCATCCAACTGGTCTATGAGCACCTGGCAACCGCTTAGAGCAAAGCAGTAACAATCGCCAGCAAAACACCGCCAGCAATCACACTGCCCAACTGACCGGCTGTGTTGGCGCCCATGGCGTGCATGAGGATGAAATTTTCGAAATCTTCATCCTGTGCCATGCGGGCTGCCAGGCGGCCAGCCATCGGGAAAGCGCTGATGCCGGCAGCGCCAATCAAGGGGTTGACCTTACCGCGCGTGGCAAACGCCATCAATTTGCCAAAGAGCAGTCCGGCTACCGTATCCAGGATAAAAGCCAACAAACCCAGCAGAAGGATCAGCAGGGTTTGCCAGTGCAAGAAACTCTGGGCAGTCATGGTGGCGCCGATGGTCAATCCCAGGAACAAAGTGGTGATATTGGCAATTTCGTTCTGGGCAGCCTGCGAAAGGCGCTCGACAACGTGGCTTTCGCGCAACAGATTGCCCAACATGAGCATACCAATCAACGGGGCTGCGGCTGGAGCAAGCAGACCAATGATTATAGTTACGAGGATGGGAAATAGAAGGCGCGCCCGCGGCGAAACCGGGCGGGGGGTGTATTCCATGCGAATTCTACGTTCGGCGCGGGTGGTCAACAACTTCATCAATGGCGGCTGGATGATCGGCACCAAACTCATGTAGGAATAAGCGGCAACCGCTATAGGCGCCAACATGTGAGGCGCCAGTTTGGAGGCGACGAAGATCGAGGTCGGGCCATCGATTGCGCCAATCACTCCAATTGATGCAGCCTCGTTCAATGGAAACCCCAACATGGTAGCAATGAGAAGCGTGCCAAAGATGCCAAATTGCCCGGCAGCGCCAAGCAATGCCAGTCGTGGCTGGGCGAGCAGGGGGCTGAAGTCAATCATCGCGCCAACACCGATGAAAATCAGCAGAGGGAACAGTTCGGTACTGATTCCGGCGTTGTAGAGGATGCCAAACAACCCCCCTGCTTCGATCATGCCGGTCAGGGGAATGTTCGCCAACACGCAACCAAAGCCAATTGGCAAGAGCAAGACTGGTTCGTATTGCTTCAAGACGGCAAGGGTGATCAAAGCCAGCCCGACCGAGATCATCAATGCGTTGCCCCAGGTGAAATGCGCCAGGCCGGTAAATAGCTGGGAGAGAAGCTGATTTATTTCCATAGATAATTCCTGCCAAATGGATCAGGCAGGTGTTTGATCGGGCTGATCTGCCCCCTTGAACTCAACCAAGACTTCGTTGTGCTTCACCGTCTGACCGGGGACAATGAGCACAGAGGCAATCTCGCCATCACGTGGGGAACGGATGGGATTTTTCATT
>FWPU01008324.1_pt1 | contig 17824 bp, 10 predicted proteins | sample 2228361 | NCBI WGS metagenome assembly FWPU01 (sample SAMEA103939777, study PRJEB20133) | metagenome
GCGAACGACTTCGGCAAGCTGGGGTTCTATCAGGAAACTTCTGGTTAACCAAATGATCCAATTTGTCAAAGAACTTTTTTTGACCTACTTAGAAGGTGCTTCTCTCTCGAATCGACCGGTCCTCATAAACGGCGAGACCGGAGTGGGCAAGGAGCTGGTGGCCCACGCTATTCATCTCAACAGCCCGCGTAAGGAAGGACCCTTTATCGCGGTCAACTGCGGTGCCTTGGTCGATGAACTGGCCGCATCGGAACTGTTCGGACATGCAAAAGGCGCTTTCACCGGCGCGATCTACAACCATCAGGGGAAATTTATCCAGGCACACCGGGGTACCATTTTTCTCGATGAGATTTGTGAAGCGAGCCAGAAATTTCAATGCCTCTTGTTGAGAACGTTCGATCAGGGCGAAATCCAAAAGGTCGGTGGAAACAGGCCGAACGAGAAGGTCAATGTCAGGATCATAGCGGCCACCAACAGAGATATAGAAAGCATGTTGAAGGATGGTACCTTCAGGTCTGATCTCTACTATCGCCTCAACGTAATCAGAATCCAGGTGCCCCCGCTCCGCGAGCGGAAAGAAGATATCAAATATCTGGTCGAATACTTCGTTAGGAAGCACAGCTATATACCAGGCCAGCGGGCTTCCCCAGAAATAATACGCCTCTTCGAGGCTTACGATTGGCCGGGTAACGTGCGCGAACTGGAAAACGTTGTCTCCTGCCTGATAGCTTTCGCGAATAAAGATACGATAGATGTCGATGACCTGGAACACTACATGCCGGATTTGGCGAAGCGGATAGCCGCCAATAATGAGAAAAGCCAGCTGCACGACGCCTTTACCGGTAACGGGCTATCGTTGAGGGAGAGGATAAAGATGTTAGAGAAGCAGTACATTCTGAAGGCTCTTGAAGAAAATCGATGGTCGGTAACGAGCGCCGCGCGCGAGCTGAAGCTCAGCCAGCCTAACTTGAGCAAGAAGATGAAAAAATATGGGATCAGTAAACCCAAGAGGGATAATTAGAAAACGCTCTCGTGATCGACCTTCAAGCTGACGGCTCGGCCGGGAACGCCAGCGCAATTGCTTGCTCATGAGCTTGAGCCCCCTCCGGCGCCGGGTCACAAGCTGAGACGAAAATTTGCACGAGTCTCCCCTGATACCAAGCTCCGCCAGCAAGTGGAGGCGATCAGGCCGCCGGCGCATCCGGTAGAAATTAACGACCCCGGCCCAACTTTCTAAAGCTGCTCTGGGCCTCCTCTGCCTTTACGCTGGCGGAACCCCCTCGATCCACACTCGCTCTCGTACACCTGCCAGGCAGCGGCCGTATCGCTGGCGCCGAGCCCTTCCTCCAGCACGCTCGATTAACTGCTGGAGACACGCTAAAACGCGAACGTATAAGCCAGCAAAGTGCGAAACAAAGCAGGTAAATTGCGACGTCGTATGACTTGGCGATGTAACGTTAACCAGCTCTGCAATGGCGCGTTGAAGCCACCTTTTGACGCCGGACCTTTCAGCCCGCATCGATGGCTTTTTGGAAAAAAAGCCAGTTATTTAAGGATTTATCTCAAATGCAGTCGAGATAATAACTCCTTAACTTTCTTCCATGACAGAAAGTTATAGAATCATGAATTAAAGTTGTTGGCAAATAATTGCGCATAATGCTAGGAATTTGCCGGCATCTGGCGGCATGCTGCTGGCTTGATTTAACTATCGATCATGGCTCGAAGGGACCTCCGTTGCGGCGCCGCGGACTTTGACCAACTAAGTTATTGAAAACAGGGCAGTTAATATGAGGACCTGTTGGTAACGAATGTGGCATACGATTTGCTATGTTAATTTAACCTCGGATCTGCCGCAGGTAAAGAGTTCGTACCCTATGAGCAGCTTTAGGCACTTGTTCGGAGACGAAAGCGGCGGGGCTGCTGAGCAGCCGGACTTAATGCCGGCGACCTGCCGCTTTCGGTTGGCGAGGTGGTTGAAAGAGGTCGGGAACGAGAGGGCGGGTCGTGGCAAATGGCGTCCTACAAGGATTTTCTGATCGAAAAGGCCTTGGGGCAGCAGAGATACCATGGAGATTAAAGACGAACTGGTCAGGATGATCGCAAGCATAGCTGAAATTCCCGAAACCGAGGTGCAGGAGCATGTAGCGCTGCGGGAACTGGGGGTCGATTCCCTCATGGCCCTGGAACTGGTCGCCATGGTGGAGAAGAGGTTCAAGATCGAGATTCCTGAGGAGGAGATCGCCCAGGTGCGAACTCTAGCCGACATCTTGAAGCTCATTCATGCGCGCGGCGTCGTGGCCTCCAAGTAAGACAGACTGCAGGCGTTGGTCGATCAAGTTATCCAGGTGACGGGGTAAGGATGCGCAGGCGTGTAGTAGTAACCGGCTTGGGCCTGTTGACGCCCATCGGCCTCGAGGTGGAGGAGTTCTGGTCCAACCTGCTCGCCGGTAAGTCGGGAGCAAGCGAAGTTACTGGCTTCGAGACCGCCTCGCTCAGAAACAGAATAGGCTGCGAAATCAAAAACTTCGATCCCTACAAGTATTATCAGCCGTGCGATTCGAGGAGACTGGGGCGAGCCTCCATGATGGGGATCATAGCGGCGCACAAGGCGCTCCGAGACAGCGGTTTGAGCGATCTGAGCCGGTGCGATCCCACCCGCATCGGAGTCTGTATTGGAACGACAATCGGGGAATCGGAAAGTTGGGTGAACTGCTCGCGAGACCAGGGGGACGGCGACGGCCTCGACAAGCTGTACCGCTTGCAGTGCGGCTCTATCGCCCTGAGTATAGCGGAGGAGTTTCGGCTCGCGGGACCGAACGTTACCATCCCGACCGCTTGCGCGGCCGGGAATTACGCCATCGGCTATGCTTACGAGATGATCGTGAGCGGTCGGGCGGACATCATGATCGCCGGCGGATGCGATTCTTTTTCCAAAACCGCGTTCATTGGGTTCGCCCGCTTGCATGCCATGGCGCCGGATGTTTGTCGCCCCTTCGACAAAAACCGCAAAGGCTTGCTCGTGGGTGAGGGGGCGGGCGTGCTGATACTTGAAGCTCTGGAGAGCGCCAAAAAACGTAGCGCTGCTATTTATGCCGAGCTTCTGGCCTGTGGTTTGAGTTCGGATGCCTACCACATTACTGCCCCCCACCCGGGGGGGAACGGCGCCGCGCTGGCCATGCTCAAAGCGCTTAAGCAGGCGGGCATTAGCCGCGATCATATCGACTATATCAGCGCACACGGCACGGGCACACCCCACAACGATCTGGCCGAAACCATAGCTATCAAACGGGTGTTTGGATCCTTGGCCTATAAGATCCCGATAAGCTCAATTAAGGCTTTGATTGGCCATACAATGGGGGCGGCGAGCGCGATCGAGGCGATAACTTGTGTGCTCAGCATCAACCGGAATATCGTTCCTCCCACCTGGAACTACCAGGAGCGGGATGAAGATTGCGACCTCGATTACGTGCCGAACGCCCCCAGGGAAACGCCGGTAAGCTTCGCGCTGAACAACGCTTACGCCTTTGGCGGGAGCAATGCCGTCACGTTGCTGGCTAAGTTCAGGTAGCAGGCGATCTCGAGTCCCGAAAATTCTCCCGCGTAGAGGGCAAAGGTTTTTGCGCCCTTTTGCCGGACAACTGAGAGGGAAAGTTGATACCCTGTGTGTTTCGTGAGGAGGTGGTCGCCGAGAGTGAGTGCTGCGTCTGGTGGCAATCGCTCCGAAGCCATCGGCGGTGCAACGAGGCGAGCGCACGCTACAGAGTGTGGCGAACAGATACGGTCTTTTCATTTTGACCTGAAGGATGGAGAGAATCGTAATTACTGGTATCGGGGTGGTTTCCGCCGTCGGGGCGGGAAAAGATGGCTTTTGGCGTGCCCTCGAGGCCGGTGCCAGCGGCCTGAAGCCGATCTCAATATTCGAAACCGATAACATGAGGTGCAAGCTGGGCGCTGAAGTCTCGAACTTCAGGGCCGAGAACTACTTCTCAAAGAAAGGGCTGGGCTATCTGAGCAGAACCGCCGAGCTGGCCTGTTCGGCGGCAACCCTCTGCGTTGCGGACCTGCAGCATCAAGGGGGCGCGGTCAACCCGGCCGAAATCGGCCTGGCCCTGGGAAGCAACCTCGGCAGCCTCCAGAGCACCATGCTCTTCGAGCGGGAAGTCGCGGTCGAAGGACCAAGGTTCGTCAACCCCATGCTTTTCCCCAATACCGTGATCAATTGCATCGTCGGCTACATCTCGATCCTGCTCGGATGCCGGGGATTCAACGCAACTATATCCACCGCCACCTCGGCAAGCGGATTTGACACGATCCGCTATGCCCTCGACATCTTGAGAAAAGATGAGGACGTTAATGTCGTGCTCTGCGGCGGGAGCGAAGAGCTGTCCCTTTTCAGCTATCGGACCCTCATGCGCGCCCGACAGCTCGCGGGATCGATCGACGGCTTGCCCGAAATCTGTGCCCCATTTGACCGGAACCGGAGCGGGTTCATCGCCGGAGAAGGGACCTGTTTCCTGGCCCTCGAGCGGCTCGAGCATGCCCGCGCTCGCAACGCCTCGCCCCTGGCCGAGATCGTCGGTTACGGCAGCTTCGTAAACCCCTACGGTGACGATAGTGAGACCTTCCAGTTGGAGGGCGCAGCTGCGGCTATGAACCAGGCGCTCATCGCGGCGGAGTTGGAGCCTAACCAGATAGATTACTTGCTGGGGAGCGCCAACGGCAGCATTAGGGGAGACCGGATCGAGGCGGCGGCGATCGAGAGGGTCTTTTACCGGGCCGGACACCCGGTCCCGGTTGCCTCGATAAAGCCCATGGTTGGCGAGTGCCTGAGTGCCTCGGGAATCATGCAGGTCGCCGCCGGCGCGCTGTCGCTGCAGCATGATGTGATTCCGCCGACGCTGAACTTCACGACGCCGGATGACGCCTCGGCTCTGCTCGACGTCTGCGTGCAGCGGCGCGCCTTCGCGGGGCGAACCGTTATGATCAATAATTTCGATCTCGAGGGGGTCAGCGGAGCCTCGCTGATCCTCAGAAAATTGGTGCCATGATTCGAAATAGCCTGGAAAATTGTGCCCTGAGCTTCGAGCAGTTGAGGCGTTACTTGATCCAGCGCTTCCCCATCATCATGGTCGATAGGGTCCTGGATTACGAAATAGGAAAACGGCTCCGGGCATTGAAGAACATAAGCGGCAACGAGATCTTCTTCCTGGGACACTTCCCCAGCTTGGCGATCATGCCGGGCGCGGTGATCGTGGAGGGAATAGGGCAGTGCGTGGCCATCTTGTTTCAGCTGACCCTTGGCAGGCTCGAGCCCGACGAACTGCCCATCTTCGGCGCCGTGAAGGCCAGGTTCCTGAAACCGGTCTTCCCCGGCGATCAGGTAATCTATCAAGTCAACGCGATCAAGTTTACTTCGAGCAGCGGCATTTTCACGGGAGAGGCCAGCGTCGACGGGACGCAGGTGGTTCGCGCCGAGTTGTCCGTTGCTAAACGTAGTTTGTCGGAACTGCTGCGGTAGCCGGGAAACGACGGTTTCCCGATGAGCCAGGGCAACTCGTGAACCTTAACTTTTCTACAGCGAAAGCTGCGAGACTATGGGCAATCCGGCTCCAAAGACGGCCGTGGTAACGGGCGCAACTAGGGGAATAGGCCGGGCCGTTGCCGTCGAATTGGCCGGCAACGGTTGCAACGTTATCTTTAACTATTTGAAGAGCCAGCGCCAGGCTGATGCCTTGAAAAACGAAATCGAAAGTCAGGGCGTCAAGGCTTGGCCGTTTCAAATCGATGCCAGCGATTACCTCAAAGTCCAGGAAATGATCAGTAAAGCCCGTGCTATCTGCGGCAGCATCGACTTTTTGATCAACAACGCCGGGAACGTGCGTGACCGCGCGCTCTACGCTATGGACGAGGACGACTGGGACGCCGTGCTCAGCGTCAATCTTAAGGGGACGTTCAATTTCACCAGGGCGTTGATCGTGCACTTCATGAAGCAGCGCCGCGGCCGCGTGGTGAACATCACTTCGATCAGCGCTTTGCGCGGGCTCCCCGGGCAAACCAGCTATGCCGCGGCCAAGGCGGGAATTATCGGGTTCACGAAGTCGCTGGCCAAGGAGGTGGCCCGATTCGGAATCACCGTCAACGCGGTCGCCCCCGGCTTTATCGAAACCGACATGCTGGACGGGATCCCTGCAGCCCAGCGCGAAAAGCTGACCTCCTTGATCCCGTTGGAGCGATTCGGGCGTCCGGAGGAGGTCGCCAAGCTGGTCCAGTTCCTCTTGTCCGACGACGCCGCCTATATTACGGGCCAGGTATTCGTAATTGATGGGGGCCTGAGCGCCTGAAAGCGGTGAGCGCAAGTCAAATGTGATCCGGATGCGCCGGAGTGGGGAACTGTAGAGGGGTGAAAACTAAATGGATGGGAGAATAGCGATAACAGGCCTGGGACCGATTACCGCGATCGGCATAGGAAAAGAAGAACTGTGGCGGTCGATCAAAAACGGAAAAAGCCGCATCGTCCTGCACCATCAGTACCTGGGGGACGAGTACTGGGGCAGTTTCTTCCTCGCCAGAGTGGATGATTTCGACATCGAGAAGTTAGTTGCGAAAAACGACCCGGACTCGATCTGGGAGAGGGCCAAAGATAACACCGACCTGCATTACCTGCTGGGCGCCGTTAAGCTGGCCCTCGAGGACAGCGGCCTCACTTACGATCCTCACGACAACGATATCGGCTTGGTGCTGACGCACGAGAACCCGGGAGTGGACCGCTATACCGGCAAGGTTTGGGACGTGATGCTGACCATCTTGAACGGCAGGTTGCCGCTGTCGCCCAACGGATCAAAGGTAGATTTGATGAATCACTACTACGATAAGTATGCCGAGACTGTATACGATATGCAGACCTTCATGTACCTGTACTACGTGAGCCGGGTGCTCGGCCTGCACGGTTACTCTCTTTTCATCAATAACGCCTGCGCCTCGGGGCTGTATGCTATCGAGGCAGCCAGCCACGCCATTAGAGCCGGGGACTGCCGGGCTGTGATAGTCGCCGGAGCAGACAACCCGGTGCTGATCACGAAATACCTCTGGTTCAAGAAGCTGGGCCTGTACGCCGAGGATGGGGTAATGAGGCCGTTCGACCGCAGGCGCGCCGGCTTCATCTTCGGCGACGGCGGCGGCGCGCTGGTGGTGGAGGATTTCGAGCATGCCGTGAGACGAAACGCGCGCATCTATGCCGAATATCTGGGCGGGGGCTTCAACCAGGACGCCTGGAAGGTTTCCCTCCCAGACGTCGAGGGAGATTATTATGGAAAGTCGCTGCGAAAAGCGCTGGCCAGTAGCAAAGTACGACCTGAGGAAATCGATCTCGTAAACCCCCACGGCGCGGCAACCTGGATCGCCGACCGTTACGAGGCTAGGGTGATAGTCGACGTCTTCGGAGAATTCCCCGATCGACCGTTAATCACTGCCTTTAAGCCTTATGTCGGGCACAACCTGGGAGGAAGCGCCATGGTCGAGCTGATAATCCTGCTGCTCGCGCTGAACCATAACTTCGTGCCCGCTACCCTGAACTGCACCGAGCCGGACCCGGCCTTAAAGCTGAGGCTGGTGAGTGAGCCGGTGGAGAAAAACTTAAACATCGTGGCAAAAATGTCCAGCGGCTTCGGCGGCTACAACGCTGTCGCCGTCTTCAAAAAGGTGGAGCGATGACCTGGAGTCAGCGTCATCATGGCCGGTCCGATTTCGCAACCTTCGTGCCGCCTGGTCATGAAGGCATAATGGATCTAAAAGCGCAAGCATGGAGGTCGGCGGTGAGAAGTGCCGGATTGAGCTTCTGGAAATTGATCTTTTTGGCGCTCGCTGTGACGCTGTCCGGCGCAATCGCATGGAACGAGCGGGCGCAAGGAGATGACAAAACGAAGACGTCGCTTTTCTCGGAGGTGACGGCAAGGACGGGCATCAAATATAAACACCATCTGACGGATTTCGACGGTAAACTGGGATCGCTGGTCCGATGGCTAGCCGCCTTCGGCGGGGCGGGCGCGGCGGTGGGCGACTTTAACAACGACGGGTACGACGATCTGTACGTCACCAACTCTCGCCAGGGCTATCCGAATCAGCTTTACAAGAACAACGGCAACGGGACCTTCACCGAAATCGGAGCGCGGGCCGGAGTCGCGGATTTGAACGGCGACGACGGGGCTTCTTCGGACGCGCTCTGGTTCGACTACAACAACGACGGGAAGCTGGACCTTTTGGTTCTGAGGTTTGGTTACAACGTGCTGTTCAGGAACAACGGGGACGAGACCTTCACGGACGTGACGGCGGAGGCCAAGCTGAACCGGAAGTGGATGAACCCGCTTGCGGCGATAGCCTTCGATTACGACCGCGACGGCCACCTGGACCTTCTGATTGGGGGATATTTTCCGGACGTCAATCTGTTCAAGCTGGAGACGACCAGGATACTGCACGAGAGTTTCGAGGAGGCGCGCAACGGGGGTTCGAAGGTTTTGTACCGCAACAATCGGGACGGTAGTTTCAGCGACGTAACGGAGAAGGCTGGGATCAAGGACACCGGGTGGACGCTGGACATTGGGCACGGCGACTACAATAACGACGGCTGGCCTGACGTTTACATTGCCAACGACTATGGGGCGGACAAGCTGTTCAGGAACAACGGGGATGGGACTTTCACGGATGTTTCCGAGGAAGCGATTGGAGTTGACACGAAGAAGGGTATGAATGCGGATTTTGCCGACTACGATAACGACGGGTTTCTAGACGTTTACGTGACGAACATAACCGAGCATTTTTTGCGCGAGTGCAACATGCTGTGGCGCAACAATGGGAACGGGACTTTCACGGACGTTTCCGAGGAGACCGGGGCGTGCGACGCTGGGTGGGCCTGGGGGGCGAAGTTCTTCGACTTCGACAACGACGGCCTGCTGGACATATACGTGGTCAACGGGTTCATATCCGCCGGCAAGGAGGACTATTGGTTGGACCTGGCGTTGATGGCGACGACTCCCGATCTGGACATAGCGGATGCGAAGAACTGGCCGCCGATAGGAGACAAGACCTACTGCGGGTACGAGCGGAACAAGCTTTTCCACAATCAGGGCGACCACAGTTTCAAGGAAGTGGCCGTGGAGGCGGGGTTGGACGATGTGAGGGACGGCAGGGGCGTGGCGCTGATAGACTTCGACAACGACGGAGCGATGGACGTATTTTTGACCAACTGCAATCGGGAGGCGGCTCTGTATCGGAACGAGGCTGGGGGCAGGAGCGGGAACAACTTTCTGGAGTTAAAGCTGGTAGGGACGAAGAGCAATCGCGATGCGATAGGTGCGAGGGTGAAGGTGGTGGCTGGGTCGGTGGAGCAGGTGAGGGAGGTGAATTGCGGCAACGGGTACGCGGCGCAGAGCACGTTCAGGCTGCACTTTGGGTTGGGGAAGGCGGAGAAGGTGGAGCGTGTGGAGATCAAATGGCCGAGCGGGGCGAGTCAGGTGCTGGAGGGATTGAAGGCGAACAGGATACTGGTGATCACCGAAGGTGCGGAGGAGGTCACCGAGATTACCGGCCGCGGGCTGACAGCTGCCGGCGAAAGATGAGCGGCCTCGATCAGCGGGATCTTGGTGGGAGATCATGTATAGACCCGTCAAGCACAAGCGATTGTTGGCTTCAATTACCGTCGGATTGGTCCCGCTCCTCCTGATCAGCATGGCCTCAGCTCAGACTGACGAGAGGACGAAGGAAGAAAAGCTCTACCGGTGCCGCATATTGGGCATCGCCTTTTTTGAAAACGAAGCCACCGTCGAAAAAGCCGTCGATGAGTTCAAGAGATGCGTCGAACTCAGACCCAAGGGCGCCGAAGAGCGCGTCAATCTCGGGCTGGCCTTTTTGAGGTCCGGGAAGCTCGACAAGGCCATGGCCGAGTTGGAGCTGGCGAAAGAGCTCGATCCCAGGCTCCCCCACACCTACTGCAATATAGGGATGATCCACAAAAGGCGCGGGGACTTCAAGGCGGCAATCGCCGAGCTGGAGCAGTGCAGGGAACTTGATCCTGAAAACGCTCCGATCCGCTACAGCCTGGGGCTCCTCTACCGGGCGGCTCGGGACGAAACCAGGGCCATGGCCGAATTTTACGAGGCGCGCAGGCTCGATCCCGGGCATATGAGCGCCCGCTTCCAGATATTCAACTACCTGAATAGGCTCGGCAGGAAGGAAGAGGCCTCCGAGGAGTTCCGGATTTTCACCGCTTTGAAAAGGCAATCTTCCTTGCAGGTGTCAACCGATCCGGAGCGGAGCAAGTACTCGGATCCGATATGGATCGTGCCGTTTCAGGAACTTCCGCGCGGCGCGGATGCGCCGATCGAGGTTGTGTTCGCAGAGGCAACCAGGCGAGCGCGGTTGCCGTCGAGGGAAGGGAGCGAAAGCGAAGGCGCCGCATCCCGGGCTCGTTCCGCTCTTTTCATGGATTACGATAGCAATGCGACCCAGGACCTCGTGCTTATCAACGAGGGTCGTGGGATCAGGTTGTTTCGCAACGCCGGAAACGGCGCCTTCGACGACGTTACAGTTGCAAGCAAATTGCACCTCGATTTCGAGGTCACCGGTCTGAGCGCCGGGGATTTCAACGGCGATGGTTTCGTGGATCTTTTTATATTCGGACCTGAGCAGAGCGCTCTCTACCGCAACGATGGAGCAGGGACATTCTCAGATGCGACTGAGAGAGCGGGTCTGGGCGGGGGCGGTTTCGCAGGAGCGATCTGGTTCGACTATGACCACGACAACGACCTGGACATCCTGGCCCTGGGCAGAGAGGGAAACGTTCTCTACCGCAATAATGGGGACGAAAGGTTCAGCAACTCGACCGCGGACGCCGGACTGGCTGAGAACGCAATTCACGTCGTCGTAGGGGATTTCAAGGACCGCAACGCCGCGGACCTGTTCATGATTCGGGAGGATGGTTCGATCGTTCTGTTCGAAGACCTGAGGTACGGGAAATTCGCTGGGCCGAAGGTGGAGTTAGATCCGGACGTGACGGGCCGGGCCCTGTACGCTAAAGGCGAGGACCTGAACAACGACGGTCTGCTCGATCTTTTCCTCGTAACCGACGGAGGGTTTTTGATCCTCAAGAACCGGGGCGAAGGCCGGTTCGAAAAGATAACTGTTGAGTCCATGAATCGGGCCCTGTCGCAGGGCCCTGGCCCGATAGAGATTTTCGACTACAACAACGACGGCTTGGCGGACATCGTCGTGTCGGGCCGGCGACCCGGTTCGGTCCACCTGTTCGCCAACCGTGGCAGCTTCGCCTTCAGGCCCGATACTGCGGCTTTCAGCAAAGTCGCCCTGCAGGAGATGGAGATTGTCGGATGGGCACCGTCAGACTTCGATAACGACGGAGACGTGGACCTGCTCGGCATCACGGGCCGCGGAGAACCGCTGCTGCTCAAAAACGAAGGCGGGAGCGCCAATCGCTGGTTGAAAATATACGCGGAGGGAAGGAAAAGCCCCAGGCTCCCGCTCGGCGCTAAGATCGAAGCGAAAGCTGGGCTCTTTTACCTTAAAAGAAAGGTAGATTATCTGCCGGTGCACCTCGGCCTGGCAAAAAACGCTAAGCTGGATGTGGTTCGCATCACCTGGCCGAACGGTGTGATCCAAAACGAAATGAACGTCGATGCGAATCGGGTCCTGCGGCTCAAGGAGCTCGAGCGATTCGCTGGATCGTGCCCTTCAATTTTCGCCTGGAACGGGGAAAAATTCGCCTACGTCACGGATGGGTTCCTGGCCGGACCTACCGGAGTGCCGCTGGCGCGCGATAAATACTTCCCGCTCGATCACCACGAGTATATTAAGATAGAGGGGTCCCAGCTCAGGCCTGACGCCGGCGGCTTCTATACCGTCCAGGTCACGGAGGAACGGTACGAAGTTGACTTTTTCGATCAAGCCAAGCTGCTGGTCATCGACCACCCGAGCGATCTCGTTATATACCCCAACGAGAAGTTTTCGCCCCACCAGATACCTGAATTCAAAATTTTTACCGCGAAGAACGCCAGGCCGCCGGTCTCGGCTTTCGACGACCAGGGTCACGACGTCTTGCGGCTCGTCGAGAAGGTGGATGGCGAGTACGCGGGCCATTTCGAACGTAACGTCGCCTTCCCGGCAATAGCGGAGACGCATGCCCTGGAGCTAGATCTGGGGAAAATTACGCCTGGCCGCAGGATCATGCTCTACCTTACGGGATGGCTTCACTACTTCGATTCCAGCACTAACATCGCCGTGTCGCAGACCGGCAGCGTGCGCTTCATAATGCCGTACTTGCAGGTGCAGGATGAGAAGGGGGGCTGGACCACGGTGATCGAGAACATCGGCCTTCCCCAGGGCCCCAACAAAACCCTGCCCGTAGACTTGACGGGAAAATTTACGTCCAATAGTTATCGGGTCAGAATCGTCACTAACATGCCTCTCTACTGGGACCAGGTCCTGGTAGCTGACTCGGATGCGGATGAAGATCGCCTGGTGAAGATCACGGAACTGCCCGTGGCACGGGCCGACATCCATTTCCGCGGCTTTTCCAGGTTGATAATTCACCCGGAGCGCTTCCAGCTCGAATCTTTCGACTACGACAGCCTTATGCCCGATTCCGCCGTTCCCTGGAACCAGGTCAGGGGGAATTACACCCGCTACGGCGAGGTCACCGAGCTGCTGCTTGAGTCGGATGATAAATTCGTGATCTTCGGATCGGGCGATGAGCTGACCTTGAATTTCGACGCCTCGCGGGCGCCGGCTCTGCCTGAGGGCTGGCGGCGCGACTTTATCCTTTATCTGGACGGCTGGGTCAAGGATGGAGACTTGAACACGGCCCATGGAGAGAGCGTGGAGCCGCTGCCTTTTCACGGGATGTCCGGCTACCCGTACGGTGCGGACGAGCAATATCCTTCGGACGAGGACCACCTCGAGTACCTGCGCAAATACAATACGAGAAGCGCGCTGGTCCTCGTGCCGCCGCTTAATGGCTCGCTGAGCTTCGAAGCCGAGAAGGCGGACTTGCCCCCGAACGGGGAAGATGAACCGAAATGGCGAAACTAAGCAATGGGCTTTTCGGCCTGTCGTCTTCCAGGGTCTCGCTGTATGGCGGAATCGCTCTGGTTTTCAACAGCGCCTACCTGGCTGCGTATGCCGAACCATCCATGTTCTATGCGGCCAATGTGCTGCTTCACATCGTGCTGGGCCTGGCGCTTGTGGTTTCATCGGCCGCCTGCCTGCTCAAAAACAGGAGGTCGATCTCACCGCTGGGTTGGAGCGCGATTGCTCTTCTAACAATCAGCGCGGCTCTGGGTGTTTATTTGACCCTGGTTGGGAGTATCCGGCCTCACCGGTGGGCGCTGCACGCCCACATCGCTGGCGCCATCGGAGGGTTGCTCCTGCTCACCGTTTACCTGAAGTCCCTGGCCGCCGGAGCTACGGGCGGCGGCTCGACCCGACTCGCCTGGAAATACTACGCCGCAGCTCTGCCCGTCTCGCTGGCCTTTACTGTGGCGGTTATCTCGCACCGGCATTACCACCCCTCGCCCGCGGACAGGATCGTTAATCCGATCTCCCCTCCCCTCAGCATGTTGGAGGAAGGCGATGGCGCCGATGGACCCTTTTTCCCATCCCCCGCTGCGACGAATACCGGAGGTCTGATCCCATCGGATTTCTTCATGAAGCCCGAGGTCTGCGCCAGATGCCATGCCGATATCTACAAGCAGTGGTTTTCATCGGCGCACCACTTCTCATCGTTCAACAACCAGTGGTACAGGAAGTCGATAGAATACATGCAGAGCGTAGTTGGCGTAAAGCCCTCCCTGTGGTGTGCCGGCTGTCACGACCATGCGGTGTTCTTCAGCGGCATGATGCAACAGAAGCCCATCGGGGAGATCGTGAATACCCAGGAGGCCCAGCGGGGGCTGACCTGTGTCTCATGTCACTCCATAGTCCGCGTGAAAAGCACCATGGGCCAAGGCGATTTCGTTATAGAATACCCGCCGCTGCATGACCTGGCGACCAGCGATAATAAGCTGGTCCAGGCGCTGCACGACTTCCTGGTCTACGTGGATCCGGAGCCGCACAAAAAGACCTTCATGAAGCCATTCCATCGTAAGGATTCGGCACAGTTCTGCGCCTCGTGCCACAAAGTACACCTGGATGTTCCGGTCAATAATTATCGCTGGGTGCGCGGCTTTAACGAGTACGACAACTGGCAGGCGAGCGGAGTCTCGGGCGAGGGGGCGCGCTCGTTCTATTACCCGGCGAAACCGATGAATTGCGTCACCTGCCATATGCCGCTGGTGAGATCCAACGACGCGGGAAACATCGGCGGCTATGTCCACTCGCACCGTTTTCCGGGAGCAAATACTGCCCTCCCCATCGCGAACCAGGATCAGGAACAGTTGCGCGTGGTGGAGGATTTCCTGAAAGACAAACAGGTCACTGTCGATATCTTCGCGGTAAGCGAACCCTACGAGGCGGGCAAGGACGGCGAGATCTCCCCGGTCGCGCCCAGCCAGGAGGGGCCGCAACCCTTCAGCACCTTCGCGGTCGGCGAGGAGGCCGAAAGCCACGCGCGCGCCGCTGTCATCTCTAAACCGTTGCGCATGGTCGCTCCCATCAACAGGGCGCGGGCCGCGGTGCGGAGGGGGGATACGGTGCGTATCGACGTGGTGGTGCGCACGCGAAAAGTAGGTCATTTCTTTCCAGGTGGAACCGTGGACGCCTTCGACGTCTGGCTGGAATTGCAGGGCGTGGATGATCGCGGGCAAATCGTTTTCTGGAGCGGTATGGTCGAAGACGACGGCAAGGGCCCGGTGGAAAAAGGAGCCCACTTTTACCGGTCCCTGCAGATCGACGGGCACGGTAACCCCATCAACAAGCGAAACGCCTGGGCAACGCGCGCCGTGGTCTATGTTCAGCTCATCCCGCCGGGAGCAGCCGACACCGTCCACTTCCGCATGAAGGTACCGGAAACCTGCGGCGACCGCATCCGTCTCGTGGCCAAGCTGAACTATCGAAAGTTCAGCTGGTGGAACACCCAGTGGGCCTTCGCCGGCATCCGCGACCCGAATCATAAAAACTATTCCCTGGCCCCGGGCCATGATGATGGACGCTGGATCTTCGCCGGAGATACTTCAGGGGTCTCGGGTGAAATCAAGCGCGTTCCCGAGCTGCCGACCGTGGTCATGGCCCAGGACGAGGTCGAGTTCGAGGTGCTCGATAAAGGAACTAAACTACCCGCTTTCGAGCCTGTGCTGGCAAAAGAGGACCTGGAGCGGTGGAACGATTACGGCATCGGATTGCTCCTGCAGGGGGACCTGAAGGGCGCGGAGGCCGCATTCCGCAAAGTTGTCCGGATCGAACCGAAATATGTTGACGGCTGGGTGAACATCGCCAGGGTGCGAGTCCAGGAGGGGGACAGCGCCGGGGCACTTGAGGCGCTGGACCGGGCACTGAAGCTGGACGGTGAGCTGGCTAAAACCCATTTCTTCTACGGCATGGTCCTCAAGGCCCGAGGCAAATACGACCAGGCGCTGGAGCATTTGCAAAAGGCTTCGGCTAGATATCCACGAGATAGGGTGGTCATAAACCAGATCGGGCGCATCATGTTCTTACAGCGGCGCTACAAAGAGGCCATCGGTCAGTTCATGAAAACGCTGCAGATCGATCCCGAAGATTTACAGGCACATTATAACCTGATGCTCTGCTACCAGGGGATAGGAGATACTGAAGCGGCGGAAAAGGAGCGCAAGCTCTACATGCGCTTCAAGGCCGATGAGGCCTCGCAGTTTATCACCGGCCCCTATCGACGCCTGAACCCTGAAGATAACAAAGAGAGGCAGCGAATTCACGAGCATGTGTCCGTTCCCCTGGCGTCGCTGCCCGGTGCCGGTGCGAGAAAAGAGGAGCGGCTGGCGACGGATTATCGAGGCGGGCGGCGCTGAGTAGGGAGCAAGTTGATTATGCCGGGAAGAATATTGATACCGTTGGGTGGGCTGATCGCCCTCGCAGCCTTGGCGGCGGGACCTGACAACGCGAGGTCTCCAGTTCGATTCGAGGAGATCACTGGCCAAGCCGGGATCAACTTCGTCCACAATAGCGGAGCCTTCGGCAAAAAATACATGCCGGAAACCATGGGCTCCGGCTGTGCCTTCATCGATTACGATGGAGACGATTGGCAGGATATCCTCCTGATCAACTCTATGAACTGGCCGGGCCGCCGGCGTTCCAAACCGACAACCATGGCCCTGTACCGGAACAACAGAAACGGCACCTTCACGAACGTCACGCGGCAGGCCGGGCTTGACGTCGAAATGTACGGCATGGGCTGCGCCATCGGGGATTTCGACAACGACGGCATGGACGATATCTTCGTGACCAATATCGGCCGCGCTTACCTCTTCAGGAACAACGGCAACGGCACCTTCACCGACGTCGCCGAAAAAGCCGGGGTCGCTGACCCCCACTTCGGCACCAGCAGCGCCTGGCTCGATTACGACAAAGACGGCAGGCTTGACCTGTTTGTCTGTAACTACGTGCAATGGTCGATAGAGACGGATATCTTCTGCACCCTCGATGGGGTCAGCAAGGCGTACTGCACGCCGGAATCGTACAAGGGTGAGAGCCCTCGCCTGTTCCGCAACCTGGGCAACGGCAAGTTCGCCGACGTCACCAAACAGGCCGGCATCTACGACCCCACCTCGAAGGCGCTGGGCGTCGCCACGCTGGACTACAACATGGACGGCTGGATCGATATCGTCGTCGCCAACGATACCCAGCCCAATAAGCTCTATCACAACAACGGGAACGGCACCTTCACTGAAAAGGGAGCGATGGCAGGAATAGCATTCAGCGAGGACGGCATCACCCGCGCCGGCATGGGAATAGATGCGGCCGATTACGATGGCTCGGGCTATCCGAGCGTAATCATCGGGAACTTTTCCAACGAAATGCTGGGGCTCTATCACAACGAAGGGAATGGCCTGTTTGTGGACGAGGCTCCAACCTCTACCGTCGGTCAAGCGAGCCTGCTTACCCTGGCCTTCGCCTGCTTCTTTTTCGATTTCGACCTGGATGGCAGGCTCGATGTCTTCGTGGCCAACGGGCACGTGGAAAACGATATCAACAAGGTGCAGCCGCGCGTGACCTACGCCCAGCCGCCCCACCTGTTTTGGAATAAAAAGCAGGGGGGCTTTGAGGAGGTGACTAAACTGGCCGGTGCAACGCTCGCCAAACCGATGGTGGCGCGCGGCGCGGCGTACGGCGATATCGACAACGACGGTGACCTCGACCTGCTCGTTACCACCAACGGCGGGCCGGCTCGCCTCTGGCGCAACAATGGGGGGAATTCCAACAATTTTCTCAGGTTTAAGACGGTTGGAGTGAAGAGCAACCGGAACGGAATTGGAACTAAAATCAAAATCAAGACCGCTGACGGCAGGGTGCAGTGGCTCATGGTCAAAAGCGGTTCGAGCTATTGTTCCCAAAGCGAGCTGCCGATAACCTTCGGCTTGGGTAAAGCCGACTCGGCTGACGTCGAAGTCTCGTGGCCGAGCGGCCTGGTGGAGCGCTTCGCTGGCGTTAAGGCGAACCGATTTCTTGTTTTGAAAGAGGGGGGCGGAATATCATCGTCGCAAGACTGGAAATAGAACCTGAGAAGATGGCGGCTTGTCTTTAAGCTGCTGATGGAAGAAGAGGGGAGACATCCCATGACGTTGTCAAGCCCTGATCGTCGCCCCGGCGACGAGAAGCCGTGAGGGGTTGAAAGGGACGCGATGCTTGAGCATGG
>FWPU01008325.1_pt1 | contig 17823 bp, 16 predicted proteins | sample 2228361 | NCBI WGS metagenome assembly FWPU01 (sample SAMEA103939777, study PRJEB20133) | metagenome
TCTTAAGGTAACATTTTCATCTACCAGAGCGTTACTTGCAGATTTGAGGCTAAAACCATGTTTATAAAAAACCTGTTTTGGGCAACAGCCCTAAAGACCTGATCCCAAAAGAGAAAAAAGGAGGTTGACTTGAAGATTAAATATTTTGAAAGAAATATTGAATGTGCCGAAAGAAAAAAGATTCAGCAGATTCAGCTGGAACGGCTCAAGGCTATTGTAACTAAAGTTTATGAAAAGGTGCCTTTTTATAACAAAATTTTTAAAGAAAATGGCGTCAAGCCTTCTCATATCAAAAAACTTTCTGATCTGTCCAAGCTGCCTTTTACCGTGAAGGATGACCTGAGGCAGAATTTTCCTTACAATTTATTTGCAGAGCCTTTGAAAAAGGTTGTTCGTGTTCACGCTTCTTCCGGTACCACAGGTATTCCGACGGTTGTAGGCTATACCAAAAAGGATCTGAGAAGCTGGGCAGCGCTCACCGCAAGGGTACTGACAGCAGGTGGATTAAAGCCAGACGATATTGCCCAGATTGCCTTTGGTTACGGACTTTTTACAGGTGCCTTTGGAATGCATTACGGGACAGAGCTAATTGGAGCCACCGTTATTCCAGTATCTTCAGGAAACACTGCACGTCAGGTAGATATTATAACAAAATTTGGTACCACCGCTCTCATCTGCACCCCTTCTTATGCGCTACAGATACTTGACGGGGCAAAAGAAATGGGCGTGGATCTGAAAAAAACAGCCCTTAAGCTTGGCTTTTTTGGTGCAGAGCCTTGGTCAGAGAATATGCGAAACGAGATAGAAACAGAGATGAATATTTTAGCTACCGATAATTATGGATTGTCTGAAGTGATTGGTCCCGGCTTTTCAGGAGAATGTCTCTACAAAGATGGCTTACATATTGCGGAAGATCATTTTATAGCAGAAGTTATTAATCCAGACACAGGAGAGGTTTTGCCCTATGGCGAGGTTGGGGAGCTTGTTGTCACCACGCTGACAAAGGAGGCTTTGCCCCTTATTCGGTACAGAACAAAGGATTTAACATCTCTAAATCCTGAACCTTGCAGATGTGGCAGAACTCACATGCGAATGACAAAAATTAAGGGTAGAAGTGATGATATGCTTATTATCAAAGGTGTGAATGTGTTCCCGACTCAGATTGAAGAGGTTTTGTTGTCTGTAAAGGGAATATTACCGTATTATCAGATTGAAGTTTATAAAAAAGGTAGACTCGATGCCATTACCGTGAAGGTGGAAGTGGAAAAGGAGGTTTTTACAAATCCAGCCACTAAAAAGGCTATACTCGGTGAGTTAAATAAACGCATGCTTGCGGTGCTGAGTTTGGCACCAAATATCGAGTTACTTATGCCAAATACACTGGAAAGAACTGTTGGAAAGGCGGTAAGAGTGGTGGATAAAAGATAATATGTTAAGTGGCGGCGCAGGGATTCGAACCCCGGACACTGCGGATATGAGCCGCATGCTCTAACCACCTGAGCTACGCCGCCGTTTAACTGTTACAGAAAATCAATTATATTTTTTTTGAGTGTTAATGTCAAATAATTTTGTTTTTGCAAAAAAATGGTTGTATAATGAAAGTCTAAATTTTCAATAATTTTGGGAGAAATTTTTCGCAGCCCTTTAATAAATATCTGGAGTGATAATGTTTAACAAATTAAAAGAAAAAACCTTGCATTATGCCCACAGCCCTGTAGGTGGGTGGGTACTTTTCGGAAACTCTTTTGCGGAGTCATCTTTTTTTCCCATACCACCGGACATGTTGCAGATGGCTCTTTCTTTTCTGAAACCAAAAAAATCTTTTTATTATGCCTTTTTGAGCACAGTGGCATCAACCTTAGGTGGTGTCTTTGGATATATCATAGGACTCTATCTTATGGAGCTCATTGGCTTTCCTGTGCTTAAGTTTTACAACCTGATGGATAAGTTTGATATTGTAAAGAGAATGTACATGGAAAAAGATGTTCTCGTTGTGTTTACCGCTGCATTTACACCCATTCCTTATAAGTTGATAACCATAACTGCCGGTGCTGTTAAACTTAATATCTTTAATTTTGTGATAGCCTCTTTTGTTGGCAGGGCAGCCAGATTTTTCCTTGTGGCTACAGCAATATACTTTTTTGGAGAAAGGGTCAAGGGGTTTCTGGAGAAATATCTTAATATACTTACGGTGCTGTTTTTTGTGTTGCTGGTGCTGGGTTTTGTGGCGATAAAGTATCTGGTGAAATAATCTGATTTTTTCCGGTAAGGAGTTTTTGGGTTTCAAAAAGCTTTTGTTCATAGTCCCTGTTGTGGGGGGCTATCTTTAATGCCCTTTTAAATGCTTCCACAGCCAGATTGTGTTTCCCTTGCATCAGGTAGATGTCTCCCAGTGAGTCATAAGCAAGATCGTGATAAGGATTAAGCTTGATAGCAATTAAAAAAACATTCTCTGCCTGTCCGAGTAGACCAAGGTTTAGGTAGCTTTCTCCAAGGTAATAATAGGCATCAGCAAAAATCGGTTTTGAGTTAACGACTTGTTTGAAAAGTTTAGCCGCTTCTTCATATCGCCCTTCATCGTAGTATATTCTTCCAAGTCCGTACAAAGCCCCTTCATGACCTGGCTTAAGCTGTAAAGTCTTTTTAAATGCCTCTTCTGCCTTAAGGTAATTTTTATTCAGTGAATGACAGATACCAAGATTATTGTAAGCAAAAGGGTCGCTGGGTGCATTTTTAACCATTTCTGTGGCAAAAGTGAGATAGTTTTCCCATATCCAGTTACGATTTATGGTTGTCATTGAAAGAAAAAAGATGAGGGCTGTGTAAAATATTTTGCCAGCAAGATTAAGCCCTGCCTCATTTTTAGTAAAAAGTCTTTGGGTTAACAGCGTGAAGATAGTTATTATTGCCAGTGACGGCAGGAAGTTGTATCTGTCCGCAACAGCAGCCGGACGAAGTATGGTGAAAAGATTCGAAGCTGGCAGCAGAATAAGTATAAACCATCCAAATAGGAATGTAAGTCTTCGATCTTTTTTTATGACGATTATGGCATATGTTAGAAAAGACAGAAACATAAAAATGACTGTCGGTATGAGGGGAAACGTCTTTACAGTTTCTGAACCGTAAAACACCTTTAGATTAATTGGATAAAAGACGGTTTTCACATAGTGTAACAGGGCTGTTATAAAGGTTAAGATGCGAAACTTTAAAGGGTCGTCAAATCCAAATTTTAATGGAAGGAAAATGTATCTTAGACCAAAATAGACAATAAGGCAGGTGAAAAAGGGTAAGCTCCTTTTTAGCATCTCTTTATATCCGCTTTTCAAATATAGCCTTTCGTAAAGCAAAATTAGCAACGGAATAAATATTGCATTTTCTTTGGAAAGTAATGCAAGAAAGTAGCATATTGACGATAGTATAAGCTTAAACCAGCTTACCTTTTCTGAAACTCCTGACATGTATACCAAAAAAGATGAAAGAATAAATAAGGCTGATAAAAGCTCGTTTCTTGCACTTATTAATGCCACCACTTCATTATGAATGGGATGGACAGCAAAAATTATGGAAGAGATAAAGGCGATTATGGGAGCAATTTCCAGTTTTAAAAGGGTGAAGAAGCAAAGTGTTACTACCGCACTGTTGAGCAGGATGTTTGTCAGATGAAATCCGGCTGGAAAATCCTTGCCCCAGAGGAAGGTGTCGAGGGCAAGGGAATATGTGAAGACAGGTCTGAAATAAATAGGCATGTTAGTGTTTAAATTTTCGGTAAATAATCTGAAAAAATTGTGTTTTAAGTTGTCAAGGAGGGGATTATATACGATCTGCGGAAAATCGTCCCACACAAAATCCATCAGCAATGTGTTTATATAGACGGTAACCGAAATTAACAAAATAATAAAAAACTGCCCCAACCTTATGTTTTTCTGTCTGTTACTCACCAGTATATTATGATATCCCAAACCGCAGAAAATGAAAAAAGAAATTTATAAACCTCTGACAGGACCTGCCAGCGGCGATTAATGTTGCAAAAATGTAGCTGTAATTACAAAAATGTAATTAAATTTTTTGTTTTTGTTTTTAGAATTTCAATAATATCAGATATATAACGTTTGGCACGGCTCATGCTCTACCAGAGGCATAACGTTGTAGAAAAAAAGGAGGAAAACAAAAATGAGACAAATAGCGGTTTACGGAAAAGGTGGCATAGGAAAGTCCACCACAACACAGAACACGGTAGCAGCACTTGCTGAGGCAGGTTACAAGGTTATGATTATTGGTTGTGACCCTAAGGCTGACGCAACAAGACTTATCCTGAACCAGAAGGCGCAGGCAACAGTGATGGATATGGCAAGAGAACGTGGTACAGTTGAAGACCTTCAGCTTGCTGAGGTTTTGCTGACAGGATTTAAAGGGGTTAAGTGTTCAGAATCCGGCGGACCTGAGCCGGGCGTAGGTTGTGCAGGAAGGGGTGTTATCACGGCTATAAACTTTTTGGAGGAGAATGGCGCCTACACAGATGATCTTGATTTTGTGTTCTATGATGTTCTCGGAGATGTTGTTTGCGGTGGTTTCGCTATGCCAATAAGAGAAGGCAAGGCAAGAGAGATTTACATTGTTGCCTCCGGTGAGATGATGGCTATGTATGCGGCAAATAATATATCGAGAGGTATTTTAAAGTATGCCCAGAGTGGTGGTGTCAGGCTTGGCGGTCTTATCTGCAACTCAAGAAAGGTTGACAGGGAGTATGAGCTTATAAGTGCTTTGGCAGAAAGGCTGGGCACCCAGATGATACATTTCCTGCCAAGGGATAATCAGGTGCAGAGGGCAGAGTTAAGAAGACAGACAGTAATACAGTATTCACCTGATCACCCTCAGGCAAATGAGTACAGAGCACTTGCAAAGAAGATTGCTGAAAATAAAAATCTGGTGATTCCGAAGCCGCTTACAAATGATGAGCTTGAAAGTCTTCTGATGGAGTTCGGGGTACTCGAAGGCGAAGTAAAAGAATGAAAAAGCAGGAGGTAATTTTATATGAGCACGATTGAAAGAACACAAAAGATTATTGATGAAGTAATCTCAATATATCCTGAAAAAACAAGAAAAGACAGGGCAATGCATTTAAAGCCCAATGATCCCACAGGTGGTTGTTCTGCCTGTCAGGTTAAAAGTAACGTTAAGTCACGCCCCGGCGTCATGACAATACGCGGATGTGCCTATGCAGGTTCAAAAGGCGTTGTATGGGGACCTGTGAAGGATATGATACACATAAGCCATGGACCTATCGGATGCGGTCAGTACAGCTGGTGGTCCAGGAGAAATTACTCCAACGGTACATCGGGAATAAATAATTTCGGAACGGTACATGTAACAAGCGATTATCAGGAGAGAGACATAGTTTTTGGCGGAGATAAAAAACTTGAACAGATTCTGAGGGAGTTAAAAGAGCTTTTTCCCCTGGCAAAGGGTATTTCCATTCAGTCCGAATGTCCTGTGGGACTTATAGGTGATGATATTGAGTCTGTATGTAAAAAAATGAGTAAAGAACTTGGTATCCCCGTTGTTCCTGTAAGATGTGAAGGATTCAGAGGTATTTCTCAGTCTCTGGGACATCACATTGCAAATGATGCCATACGTGATAATGTGCTTGGGAAACAGGGTTTACTTCCGGACCCCGGTCCCTATGACGTAAATATTATCGGCGACTACAATATTGGCGGTGATGCCTGGGCATCAAGGAAGATACTGGAAGACATGGGACTCAGGGTGATAGCTCAGTGGACAGGTGACGCAAGTATTAACGAACTTCGCATAGCATCAAGGGCAAAGCTGAACCTTATCCACTGTTACAGGTCTATGAATTACATATGCAGGCACATGGAAGAAGCATTTGGTATTCCGTGGGTGGAGTTCAACTTTTTCGGACCAACAAAAATATTTGAGAGCATGAGAAAGATTGCATCTTACTTTGATAACAAGATTGTAGAGAATACTGAAAAACTAATAGAGGGCTATAAAGAAATTACAGATGCGGTGATTGAAAAATACGGACCGAGACTGAAAGGAAAGAAGGTTATGCTTTATGTGGGCGGTTTGAGACCGCGTCATCCCATAGGTGCTTACGAAGATCTAGGAATGGAGGTGGTTGGTACCGGTTATGAATTTGCCCACAATGATGACTACAAAAGAACGTATCCCGAAATGAAGGAAGGAACACTTATTTACGACGACGTTACTCCATATGAGTTTGAAGAGTTCACAAAACATCTTAAACCCGATCTTGTTGGTTCAGGTGTTAAGGAGAAATACAGCTTTCACAAAATGGGCGTACCTTTCAGGCAGATGCATTCCTGGGATTATTCAGGACCATACCACGGTGTTGACGGTTTCGAAATCTTTGCCAGAGATATGGACATGGCGGTAAACAGCCCAATGTGGCAGCTTATAAGGAGGAAAAGATGAAAGCACAGGTAAAAGATCACAATCAGCTGTTCAGAGAAAAAGAGTATATAAAGCAGTTTGACGGGAAAAAGGCATTTGAAGCTCCTTGCAGCGATGAAGAAACCCAAAAGGTGTTGGAGTGGACAAAAAGCAGTGAGTATAAGGAAAAAAATTTCGCAAGGCAGGCTGTTACCATAAATCCGGCAAAGGCATGTCAGCCCCTCGGAGCGGTATATGCGGCGATTGGATTTGAAGGAACACTACCCTTCGTTCATGGCTCTCAGGGTTGTGTAGCCTACTTCAGGTCTTACCTGAGCAGGCATTACAAAGAACCGGTTCCCGCAGTATCCACCTCCATGACCGAAGATGCGGCTGTTTACGGCGGATTGTCAAATTTTCTTGAGGGAATGGAAAACGCCTATGCTATTTACAAACCTAAAATGATGGCCGTTTCCACCACCTGTATGGCTGAGGTTATTGGTGATGACCTGAATGCCTATATAAGAGCTGCCAGGGAAAAGAATAAGATACCTCAGGATATGCTTGTTCCTTATGCCCACACTCCCAGCTTTGTGGGCTCTCACATTGTTGGTTACGATAACATGATGAAGGGTATTTTAAGTCTGGTGAAACAGAAAGATATGCCTAATGACAGGATAAACATAATCCCCGGCTTTGACACCTACACAGCAAACATCAGGGAGATAAAACGGATTCTCCGATTGATGAAAATACAAAACATCGTTCTTTGTGACACGAGCGATAGTTTTGATTCGCCTGTTGAGGGGGAATACAACTTGTATCCCGGCGGCACAAAGCTTACAGATCTTTTTGATGCCATAAACTCAAAGGCTACAGTTTCGCTGATGCCCTTCTGTACAGAAAAGAGTATGGCTCATGTAAAAAGCGATTGGTTACAGGAGGCTGTTTCAATGCCTTATCCTGTAGGTCTTAAAAACACAGACAGGCTCCTTGAAACACTTTCCAGACTTGCAGGCGTAACCGTGCCTGAAGAGCTGGAGAAGGAAAGGGGCAGACTGCTTGATGCAATGATTGATTCACAGGCTTACCTGCATGGTAAAAGATTTGCGATAATCGGCGATCCCGATCTGGTTCTTGCACTTGTAAGTTTTTGTCTGGAAGTAGGCGCATATCCTCTACACATATTGTGCACAAACGGTGGCAAGGAGTTTGAATCACAGGTGGCAGAGCTTCTGTCTTCCAGTCCCTTCGGAGAAGGTTGCAATATATACGCAGGTAAAGATATGTGGCATCTAAGGTCTGCTATGTTTGACCAGCCATGCGATCTTATTATTGGTCCGTCACAGGCTAAATTTTTGTGGAGAGACACAAACACGCCGCTGGTGAGGGTTGGATTTCCCATACAGGACAGACATCATCTGCACAGAATACCAATAATAGGCTACCAGGGGACTATGAATCTGCTCATTCAGATTGTTAATACCGTCCTCGAAGAACTTGACAGAAACTCTGTCAATGGTCCTAATTTTGACCTTATAAGATAGGAGAAAAAACATGAAAAACAATATCACTTCATTAAGAGCAAGTCAGATAGCAAATTCACATCCCTGTCTGTCTGCCACTGCCCATCACAGGTTCAGCAGGATACATGTGCCGGTGGCACCCAACTGCAATGTTCAGTGTGGTTACTGTATAAGGAAATATGACTGTGTAAATGAGTCCAGGCCCGGTGTTACATCACAGATCCTGACTCCGGAAGAGGCTATCTTTCGGGTAAGACTGCTTCTGGAAAAAGAGAGCACACTAAAGGTGATTGGAGTGGCAGGACCGGGGGACGCCCTTGCAAATGAAGAAACACTACGGTTTTTCGGGATGGTCAGAGATGAGTTTGATGATATAATCCTCTGTCTTTCCACCAACGGACTTTTACTGCCTGAAAAGATAGATGAGATAGCAGAGGCAGGTGTTCACAGCATCACAATTACAATTAACACCATTCGCACGGAAACTGCTGAAAAAATATACTCCTTTGCAACAAAGGCCGGTAAAACCTTCAGAGGAAGAGAAGCGGCAGAATTAATAACAGAGAGTCAGAAAGAGGGGCTTTCAAAGGCGGTTGAAAAGGGACTTCTGGTTAAAGTGAACACCGTCCTGATTCCGGAAATAAATGACGGTGAGATTGAACAGATAGCACAGTTTGTTGCTCAGGAAGGCGCATACAGCCAGAACATCATAGGGCTCATTCCCCAGGCAGCTTTTTCTCACCTGAGAAAGCCCGGTTGTCACGATATATATCTGGCAAGGTCTAAAGCACAGCAGTTTATGCCGCAGATGTCACACTGCACCAAATGTCGTTCAGACGCCTTCGGTAAACTCGGGGAAAACAGGGATATTGAATATGAGTCAATAAGTGCCCTTCTGGGACTTGAGTATTGCGAAAGTTTATAGACTATGAGGAGTTTTCTTATGGATAACGAAATTATAAGTGCCTTTTACCTTTCAATTAAGGTGGCTTTAATTTCAACCTCTCTTGTTGCCCTATCAGGTGTAGTGATAGCCTATTTTCTCGCAAGGAAAAGCTTTGCAGGCAAGAATCTGATTGACTCTGTGCTTACTCTTCCCATGGTGTTGCCGCCAACTGTGGTTGGTTTTTACCTTGTTATGATTCTTGGTAAAAACGGAATAATTGGTGCACAAATTTACAGGTGGACGGGCTTCAATATTATGTTCACATGGCAGGCTGCGGTAACTGCATCTTTTGTGGTGTCCTTACCGCTTATGATAAAAACAGTGAAAGTGGCTATTGAATCTGTAGATGACAGCCTTGTTAAAACATCTCTTTCACTGGGACACTCTGAAATTGAAACATTTTTCAGGGTTATTCTGCCGCTCATTGGCAGGGGCGTTATTACAGGGCTTACCCTTGCCTTTATAAGGTCACTTGGCGAGTTTGGGGCAACACTGATGCTTGCCGGAAACATTCCCGGAAAAACAGCTACAATGCCAACACTTATCTATTCCGTCATGAGCAGCGGGGAGTGGGAAAGAGCCAATTTTATCGTCCTTTTTTACACCATGTTCTCTGTAACCGTTATGCTTGTTACGGTGAAACTATCGGAAGGGGTAAAAGTTTATGCTTAAGGTAACCCTGAAAAAGAAATTTAAGAATTTTCTTTTTGATGTTTCCTGGGAAACAGGCGATGAACTGGTTGTGCTTTTGGGTTATTCCGGTTCGGGTAAGTCTCTTACGATAAACATGATCGCAGGGTTTGTGAACCCTGATGAGGGTGAAATTGTTTGCAACAACAGGGTGTTTTTAGACTCTTATAGAGGCATTTCCCTGCCTCCGCAAAAAAGAGAAGTGGGATATGTAAGTCAGTATCTGTCTCTTTTTCCCCACATGACGGTCAGAAAAAACATAGAGTATGGGGTAAGAACCAAAGATAAGAAAGATATGGTGGAAAAAATTATCATAAAAATGGGACTTAAAGGCTACGAAGATCTCTATCCCGATCAGCTGTCCGGTGGACAAAGACAAAGGGTTGCCCTCGGAAGGGCGCTTGTGAGTGAGCCGGCAATACTGCTTCTTGATGAACCCTTTTCAATGCTTGACTTTAGTGTGAGGGAAGAGATGCAAAACCTTGTTTTGAACCTAAAAAAAGAGCTTTCTGTTCCTGTTGTTCTCGTTACCCACGATATTACAGAGGCGTTTATGATGTCAGAAAAAATCATTATCTATTCAGGGGGCATGGTGAAAAGCACATTGAGTCTGAAGGAAATAGAGAGGGAGAGGAACGAAAAAAATTTCGAACTTCTCCGAAATATGACAAAAAGAGCACAGCTGTTAATCAACGGGGGCACATTGTGAAAATTTTGTCTGCTTTATTTTTTATATTCTTTTCTGCCAATGTCTATGCCTCCGAACTATACATAGCTGCAGCTGCTACCCTGAAGGACCTTCTTACCGAAATCAAAAATCAATTTGAAGCGGTCAATCCGGGATGCAGGATTTATATTCAGTTCGGCGCTTCAGGTGCATTAAGGGCACAGATAATTGGCGGGGCACCGGTGGATATTTTTATATCTGCAAACCTGACTGAAGTGGAGGAGCTTGTTAAAGCCGGCAGGATAGCAGACAAATCTTATAGAATATTTGCAAAAACAGGGCTGGTTATTGCCGTAAATAAAAGGAACAGTCCCACAAAATCAATGAAATCAATAGATGAATTAAAAAAGATGACAAAAATCGCCATACCAAATCCCAGGACATCGCCTCTCGGCAAATACACGGAAGAGGTGCTTAATTATTACAACTTAAAAAAAGATGTGGAAGGGAGAATAGTGTATGTGGAAACGGTGAGACAATCTGTGGATTATCTTTTAAGAGAGGAAGTGGATGCCGCATTCCTTTACGCCAATGAGGTGCATCAAACAAAAGATACCATTTCAGTGGCTTACAGCATTGACGAAAGAACACACAGCTCGGTTGTGTTTCCCCTTTCGGTGCTTAAAGATGCCCCGAATGCCCACACGGCTGTAAAGTTTGTTGATTTTCTGGTGTCCGCAAAAGGGCGGGAGGTTGTTAAGAAACATGGTTTTGAACTTCCCTGAGGAGAGACTTTTATGCTGGTAACAGACAGACAGCTTTTTAGCAAAAGTTGTGAAAACCATAGCGGTCATCAGGTTTGCCGTTCAAGAGGGGGCGAATCCTGTGCTCTCGACGGTGCGCTTATAGTTTTGCAACCTGTATCAGATGCGGCTCATATTGTTCACGCTCCAATTACCTGCTGCGGATATTCTTGGGATGGCAGAGGGTCTGCATCTGATAAGGGACCCCACCTTAAAAAAGGTTTTACAACCGATATGGACGAGTTTGATATCATTTACGGAAGTATAGATAAATTAAAAAAAGCGATAAAACATGTTATAGAAAAATACAGACCAGAAGGTGTCTTTGTATATTCTTCCTGCATTTCCGGTCTGATAGGGGAAGACATAGAATCAGCATGCAGACTACTGTCTGAGGAGACAGGGGTGATCGTGGTCCCTGTAACGGCTCCTGGCTTCATTGGTCCGAAAAATCTGGGTAACAGAATTGCCGGCGATGCTCTGACAAAATATGTTATTGGAACACTTGAGCCCGGTTACACCACAGATTACGATGTGAATATTGTTGGTGAATACAATGTGGCTTCAGACCTTGATCATATTGAACCAATTCTTTCAAAAGTGGGACTCAGGATTTTAGCAAGAATTACAGGTAATGCAAGGTTCAGAGAAATAAGACAGGCACACAGAGCAAAGTTAAACCTGATTTTTTGTGGAAGGGCGCTTGTGAATCTTGCCGAAGACATGAAGAAAAATTACGGCACTGACTATGTTGACGTTTCCTTTTTTGGTCCGACAGAGATAAACAAAAGTCTCACTGCAATAGCAGAGAGATTTAACGACCCAATCATCACAAGAAACATTGAGGCACTCACAAAAGACCTTAACACAATGTTCAAGGAGAGGATTAAAAGTTATGAAAACCTGAAAGGAAAAAGGACTGTATTGTACTCCGGAGGCATGAAAAGCTGGGCGCTTATATCGGCATTAAAAGATATGGGAATAGAAGTGTCTGCGCTGATCACCAAAAAATCCAGTTATGAAGATGAAAAAAAGGCAAAGAAACTTCTGGGAAAAGAAGCTGTTGTAACAGAATCCTCTGATGCTGCCACAATAAAAAGACTACTTAAAGAAACAAATGCGGAGATATTAGTTGCCGGTGGAAGAAATAAATATCTTGCCATTAAAGGAGGGGTTCCCTTTGTGGACGTTAATCAGGAAAGACACAGAAGCTATGCAGGAGTTGATGGTTTTTTCAACTTGGCGGATGACATTTCCCGTGCCGTTGATTTTTACAGTAACATAAAAAACAGGGTCTTTACCGCGCCGAAGCTACTCCTGAAGGAAAAAAAGGTTGTCAGGGAAGACCCTTTCAAGCTTACGCAGACACTGGGTGCTGCCTTAGCCTTTCAGGGAACAGACAGATCCACAGCTGTTATACACGGCGCACAAGGATGTGGTTTTCTTGGCAAGGTGATGTTGATAAAGCATTTTTGTGAGCCCATATCACTTAACACAACAAAGCTTTTTTCGGAAGAAGTTATTATGGGCAGCGAAGATCGGCTGGAAGAGGCAATAGCCGACATAATAAAAAAGCAAAAGCCTGAAATTATTGCTGTTCTTTTAAGCAGCCTTTCACAGGTAAGGGGAGCAGAGGGCGAAAGCATATCCAAAAAGGTGGTTGATGGAACGGTTGTCCTTAAAGTCCCCACGCCGGACTACAGAGGCGGTTTTGAGGATGGATATGCCATGGCAGTAAAGGCTATTACTGAGCTCGCCTCTATGCCTCAGTTGACAGGTGGCAGATACGATGGTGAAAATAAGGTTAATCTTTTTACCGGTTCTCACCTTACACCTGCCGACTTCAGGGAGATTAAGTATTTATTTGAAGAGTTTGGTCTTGTTCCTGTAATGATTCCAGATCTTTCTGCCCTTGATGGTAGCAGGGACTCCTTTGGTGCCCTCACCTCTTCAGACACAAGGCTTAAAGATTTGCTTTACATGGGCTATAACAGATGGTCCGTAGTAATAGGGCAGAGTCTTGAGCCAGCCGCAAAGAGACTAAAAGAACTTTTCGGAGTAGGGTACACTGTTCTTGACAATGTGTCTGGTCTTTCTGGTGGGGACAATCTCATGCAGATACTTTCTCTTATAAGCGGTAAAAAACCGGGAGAAAAAATAAAGAGGGACAAAAAAATACTGCTGGACATATTGAAGGATGCCCAGTTTTATCTTACAGGGAAAAGGGTAAGCATTGCCCTCGAACCAGACCATGCCTTTCAGCTTTCCAGATTTTATGCGGAATGTGGCATGGACGTTACAAGGGTGGTTATACCGCAGGAAGGGGTTGCTGGTTACGATGTGTGTGCAAAAGAGGTAATGGTTGGTGACATTTCTGATCTGGATGCAAAGGCACATGTGTGGGTCTCCAATTCAAGGGCAAGACACAGGGCACACAAATACAGAATACCGCTACTGCATTATGGTTATCCATTATATGAAGAGTTTGGCTGGGCTCAAAAGCTTACCGTTGGATACAGAGGAGGAGTGGAACTTTTGAGAGAAACTGTAAATGCGATTATAAAAAACAGGTTGAGATAAAAAAGAACTAAAGGAGGTATAACATGAAAGTTGCTTTTGCCACAACAGATGGTAACCACACCGATGAGCATTTCGGCAGGGCAGGACAGTTTGCCATATATGAGGTTGATAAAGAAGGTTTCCGTTTTGTTGAGATGAGGGTGTTTGCAGTCGGTGTAGATGAAAAAATTCAGGAGTCAAGGGGTAAAGGTGCCGAGCATGATGATCTTGTTGAAGCAAAGGTAGATACACTTTCAGACTGCAAAATCATTTACGTAACAGAGATAGGTGGTCCATCTGCAGCAAGGCTTGCAAGGAGGGGTATTATGCCTGTTAAGGTTAAGAATGCGGATTCCATTGCGGAACACCTTGGAAAACTTGTTGAGACAATAAAGAGTAAAGCCATACCATGGCTTGAAAAATCAATATGAAACCAAAAAGGAGGTATTTGAAATGAAGATGATCAGAGCTTTTTTAAGACCAGAAAAGGAACAGGAGGTTGTTCTTGCCCTTGAAGGTGCAGGATTTCCTGCTCTGACTAAAATGGCGGTGTTCGGTAGAGGAAAACAAAAGGGTTTGCAGATTGGTCCCATCCACTATGATGAGTTGCCAAAACTTATGATTATGATGGTCGTGGAAGATAGTGATGTGGACAAGGTGGTAAATGTCATAATGGACAAGGCTAGAACAGGATTTATTGGAGACGGCAAGATTTTCATTAGTCCGGTAGAAGCTTCCTACACCATTCGTACAGGGGAGGCAAAGCTATGAAGGAGGTATGTGCAATTATCAGAAGAGACAAAGTGGAAGCCACAAAGAGGGCTTTGGAGGAGATTGGCTTTCCTTCAATGACAATGCAGAGTGTAGAAGGCAGGGGAAAACAACGTGGCTCTTTAGTTGAGCAGGTGGATACGGAACTTTCAGACTGTTTTCCAGGTAATGTTAAAATCGTGCCAACACCGTCCACCTATGCACTTGAACACTCGTTACCCAAGCCTGCCCTTTATGTGCCTAAAAAGATGCTTGTAATTACAGTGCCCGATGATTCGGTAAAAATTGTGGTAGAAACCATTATTGCTGTTAACAAAACCAACAAAGCAGGCGATGGCAAGATATTTGTGCTACCCATAGAAGGTGTTGTTCGTGTAAGGACAGGTGAAAAGGGAGAAAAGGCTATACAATAGGAGACTCCTGTTTAAGCTTTTAAGCTTAGGAATTATGTGGTCCTCTGTCCCATTTACAACAACTATGATAACTATTTACATTATATTTTACAAAACTAAAACGTAGGAGAAACTATGACGATATTTGGTATAAGAAGAGATGGTTTACACTGGACACCAAGGTTTCTTGAAACGATAGACCAAGAAAAATGTATAGGTTGTGGTAGGTGTTATAAGTCCTGTGGCAGAGGAGTGCTTGAACTTGTTGACAAGCCCTTTGAAGGCGATGATGAATATGGAGACGATATGGACAATAAGGTGATGTCTGTTGCAGAAAAAGGTTTATGTATTGGTTGTGAGACATGTTCAAAGGTTTGCCCTAAAAAATGTCAGACCTACGTTGAACTTTAATTTTATGGCAACATTAAGCCGGAGAGAATATGAAAAACCTTTCAGAGAAACATAAGACGGGGAACATAAAATTTGAACTCTCTACTTTGTATGAAATAAGCAACATTCTGAGTAGTTCAATAGATCTCTCCGCTACTCTTAGGGGTGTGCTCCGGGTGCTTGCTTATTACCTTGAGATGAATAGGGGTAATATTGCCTTAAAAATGGACAACGAAATAAAAATAATTGCAGCCTACGGTATGTCAAGGGAGGAGGCGAAAAAGGGTGTTTACAGACTTGGTGAAGGCATAGTAGGAAAGGTTGTCAAAAACGGTTTGCCCATAGTAATACCCGACATTAGGGAAGAACCCGAATTCCTGAACAAGACCGGATCAAGACGTCTGGACGATGACAAAAAAATCGCATTTATCAGCGTACCTATCAAATTCAAACACAATGTGTTGGGTGCACTTAGTGTTGACAGGATGGTTAACAAAAGACAGATTTCCTTTGAGAAAGACCTGAGGTTGCTTAAAATTGTTTCTGCCTTAATCGCCCAGACGGTTCAACAAAAAATGGAGTTTGAAAAGGAAAAAAAGGCACTTGAGGAAGAAAGGGATGAGCTAAAGCATCAATTAAAATCGAGATACTCGGTTAAAAACATAATCTCAGTCTCAGATGCCATGCAGGTGGTTTTTGAATGCATACACAGGGTTGCTCCAACAAAAGCTAATGTTCTTCTTCTTGGAGAGAGCGGAACAGGAAAAGAACTTGTTGCGAAGGCTATGCATTTTATGAGTGCCCGTGCTAACAAGCCTTTTATTAAATTTAACTGTGCATCAATACCGGAAGGGCTTCTTGAGTCTGAATTGTTCGGACACGAAAAAGGTGCATTTACAGGTGCCACGTCGGCACGTAAAGGTCGTTTTGAACTTGCCAATGGCGGTACCCTATTCCTTGACGAAATAGGGGATCTGCCGTTGGCTTTGCAACCAAAGCTTCTAAGGGCTATTCAGGAAAGGGAGTTTGAAAGGGTTGGTGGAGAAAAGACCATAAAGGTTGATGTAAGATTAATAGCTGCTACAAGCAGAAATCTGGAAGAGTTAATGGCACAGGGGAAATTCAGGGAAGACCTTTATTACAGGTTGAATGTGCTACCTATAATGCTTCCGCCCCTCAGAGAACGGAAAAACGATATACCTGTCCTTGTTGAGCATTTTTTGAACAAGTTCAATCAGGAGAATAATAAAAACGTTTTTGTGTCAAAAGATGCCCTTGGCTTTCTCACAAGTTACGACTGGCCCGGTAACGTAAGGGAACTTGAAAACTGTATGGAACGTATGGTCATTATGGCTAAAGGAGACACAATAACCGCAGATGATCTGCCTCTTATCATAAAACACAGTGTAAAGAATGTGCCAAAAAGCAGAGAATACGGTTACAGACTGTCGCTGAAAGACAATATAATTCATTTAGAGAAGGAAAGTATAATTAATGCACTTAATAAATCCGGCTGGGTAATATCAAGGGCAGCACGACTTCTTGGCATAACCCAGAGGCAACTTGGCTACAAGATGATGAAATACAATATTTATGTGGAAAAAAACAACAAATAAAGGCTTTTTATGTAATTTCTGGACACAACTATTTTTGCTCATCTGACTAAAATTGTGGTGATAGATTTCTTATATCTTTATTGTTCACGTACTAATTAAGTTTCTTGAGAATGGGTTTTAAAGATAGTAGAATTGAATTGTGAAAAAGAGCCTGAAGTTTTACATTATCGTATTTCTTGTTTTTACCTTTTTTGTGTTAAACCTCATTTCCTATTTTTTTATCACAAAAAAGTATGAACATATCGTCTATGACGAACTGAAGACTTCTGCAAGACTGCTTTCTGACCAGATACTTCTAACAAGAAAATGGGTTTCGCTTCACGGCTCTGTTTTGGTGGAAAAGGACGATATAACCTTACCCAATCCTTATTTGCCAGACCCGTATATTATTGACAATAAAGGCAGAATGTTTGTCAGAATGAATCCCGCCTATGTTACAAGGGAGCTTTCCAAACTGGCAGAAAAGGAGAGGGGATTCTATTTTCGTGTTATAAGCAAAAGGGCTTTAAATCCCCAAAATGTGCCTGATGAATTTGAAAAAGAGGTGTTGACAGCCTTTGAAACTAATGGCAGTATTTCAGAATACTACATGTTGAAAGGGACAGACTTCAGGTATCTGGTGCCTCTAAAAACCGAAACTTCATGCCTTGCCTGTCATAGTGACTATAAGGTGGGACAAATAAGAGGTGCTTTAAGCCTTGTAATTACCTCTCATGAGGTAATATCTAAACTCAAAAGGGTAAAAATTAACTTTTTCTTTGCTGTGACAGCCTTCTACATTATTATTTTTGTACTTGTGTTGATATTTTTAAATAAACTTGCTCTTAAACCTATTGAGAAACTTGTTTTTTTTACAGAAGGAAAAGAAGTTAATCTAAAACCACATGATTTTAAACCTTTTGAGATAATGGTGCTGGCTGAAAAACTAAAGGAGGCAAAGGAAAAGGATGAAAGGTTGAAAGAAAGCCTCGAAGAGGCTGTAAAAAAGGCAACAGCTGAGCTAAAAGATATTAACGATAAGAAGACGGAATTTTTACTGGAGATAG
>FWPU01008326.1_pt1 | contig 17817 bp, 16 predicted proteins | sample 2228361 | NCBI WGS metagenome assembly FWPU01 (sample SAMEA103939777, study PRJEB20133) | metagenome
GCAGTAAAGCTCCACGGGGTCTTTTTGTCCTGCTGCGGGTAGGCCGCATCTTCACAGCCATTTCAATTTCACCGGGTCCCTCGTTGAGACACCGCTCCAGTTGTTACACGGTTCGTGCGGGTCGGAACTTCGCTGATTCTCGCATTCCTGCGAGCGCAGACTATATCTTGATCTCTTCTTTTGCATACCTACGGTTGCCAGATGGATCCATTTCAAACGCCAGTTCTAGAATTCGTTTGAAACCTTCTTTTGTGCGATGTTCACCTCGATACATCATGCGACATATCTGGGCAAACAACTCAAAATCATGTTGCTTGCCTGAGAGCAACGGGCTTACCTCGAAATGAGGAAGCACCTTCTCAACCAGGTCAGCAACGCTTCGCACTTCATATTTCAGCGTCTTGTCGGAACGATCCGGACGGATTGTCCCGCAGGAAAAGTATTGTTCCAGCATTTCCAACACTTCAGCGCGATCGCCATTCTGGCTTACTGAGAAACTCGGTCGAATTTCCCAACCAAATTGATGACGTCTGCTTTTGTTGATTGAAACGCAAAAACATCCTTCCCCATCTACAAACCCGCTCAAATACGATCTGATATCCATTGGCCACTCCAGAGATCACCGGCGTATGATGACGAACATAGATTTGCTATAGGCAAGTTCATCATCTCACCCTTTACAGGGATCAGTCGTTACGGGGTCAACCCTTCGCTTTTACTCAGGGCGACTTCCCACGGTATTACCCTCTTTTTCACACGACGCCTTGTACGTCGCAACAAGTTGGGGCTTCACCGTTATAAGCCGGTACGGGCAATTCTACTTACCCGACAAGGAATTTCGCTCGGATACTCTTACCCTGTTTCCAGGGAAGCCGGACTTTATCTTTCACGGCCAGTGTTCATCTTGGAAGCGATGGCGCGGATCTTTTCGATGCCATCGGTCGTCAGGTGTTCATCCCGCTCCATCAGGAGCAGGATCTTTCTGAACTTTAGAAAGTCCAGATATTTCTTGGATTTCAATGGATGTTTCTCGAAAAACGGAACGATCCGTTCTCGAAGGTGCTCCACGCTACGCACACGATATGCCATGCGGTCAGCATGGTTTCGCCGCACCACACCACAACCAAAGAATTGCTTGAGGGCATACAGAAGTTGCACATCACGTTCGTGTTGCACGACTGTGAATTCTGGCAAGATCTGATAACCGGCCCGCATCTCTGGCTGGGCATTGACGCCAACATAGAAACATCCTTCTCCATCCACGAACCCAACGACCCATTGTGCTTCCAATTTACCACCGGACGAGATCGAACGTAAAGTCTCTGAGGGTTCTTCCAGATTATCAGTCATAGAAGCCTTCCCTGCGGATTGTCCCCATGTCCAGCGGATTTTTACTGCCGTGGGAATCCACGACGAGTACCGTCTGGCTGTTGAGGAGTTTCCCGCATATAGTTCGATTTTACTAAGGCTAGCAAAATGTAACCTTAGGACCGTTCGTTTTGTTACGCCCTTTCCAGGGGGCGGGGTTGGATACCCGCTCTGCCTGTCGCCAGGCAGTCCGGACTATATCATCCTCCGGTTTCGGAGGTCTGGCGTATAGTCTCTGAGGATTCTCTGGGACGTTAGGCATCCAGAGCCTTTCCTGCTGATTGCCCGCACCTGTCGCATTGTCACCCATCCGCCTGTTGCGGCGGGTAGCGCAGGATACACCGGGTTTTCCAGCATATAGCCAGATTTTACAACTACAGGGTCCAATCTATAGTTACGGCCGCCGTTCACCGGGGCTTCGGTTCAAGGCTTCGCTTGCGCTAACCTCTCCCCTTAACCTTCCGGCACTGGGCACGTGTCAGCCCCTATACATCGTCTTACGACTTAGCAGAGACCTGTGGTTTTGTTAACCAGTCACTAGAGCCATTTCACTGCGGCCCTCCAGCGCTTTGGTATAACCGAACGCTAGAAGGCACCCCTTCTCCCGAAGTTACGGGGTCATGTTGCCTAGTTCCTTAACGAGGGTTCTCCCGATCGCCTTGGTGCATTTACACCCATCTACCAGTGTCGGTTTGCGGTACGGGCACTCAAAACTCAACGCTTAGGGGCTTTTCTCGGCAGCCAGGCTCAGCCACTTATACCTTGACGGCTCGCTCTTGCCTCGGCTCGACCGGTGGATTTTCCTGCCGGTCTCAACGCTTTAGCAGATCGCACCCGAATCCAATAACGGGCTGGCCTACCTTGCTGCGTCCCCCCATCGCTCCTTTTGAGTGGTTCCGGAATGTTGACCGGATGTCCATCACCTACGCCTTTCGGCCTCGGCTAAGGACCCGACTAACCCGACGCGGAATGACCTGGCGTCGGAAACCTTAGATTTACGGCGAACACGGTTCTCACGTGTTTGTACGCTACTCATGCCTGCATTCTCACTTCCGTCTGCTCCAGCCGCCCTTGCGATCGACCTTCACCGCTGACGGAACGCTCCCCTACCGATTCCCAAAGGAATCCCATGGCTTCGGTACTATGCTTAGCCCCGTTAAGTTTTCCGCGCAAGGTCACTAGACCAGTAAGCTGTTACGCACTTTTTAAAGGGTGGCTGCTTCTAAGCCAACCTCCTGGTTGTTCAAGTAACCTCACCTCGTTTCCCACTTAGCATAGATTTGAGGACCTTAGCCGATGATCTGGGCTGTTTCCCTTTCGACGACGAAACTCAGCTCCCGCCGTCCAACTGCCATGCTCTGGAGTATCGGCATTCGGAGTTTGATTGGGTTCTGTAAGCGGTAAGCCCCATAGCCCATTCAGTGCTCTACCTCCGATACTAAACACATGACGCTAGCCCTAAAGCTATTTCGGGGAGAACCAGCTATCTCCGAGTTCGTTTGGCATATCACCTCTACCCACAGCTCATCCCCTAATTTTGTAACATTAGTAGGTTCGGGCCTCCACGAGTGTTTAGACTCGCTTCACCCTGGCCATGGGTAGCTCACCCGGTTTCGGGCCTAATCCCAGCGACTATACGCCCTATTCAGACTCGCTTTCGCTACGGCTACGGGTGTCACTCCCTTAACCTTGCCACTGAGATTAACTCGCAGGCTCATTCTCCAAGAGGCACGCCGTCAGGCATGACACCGCGCACCTGGCTTTCACCAGAGCACCGACATGTCGTAGCCCTCCGACTGATTGTAAGCTCACGGTTTCAGGTTCTATTTCACTCCCCTAACAGGGGGACTTTTCACCTTTCCCTCACGGTACTTGTTCACTATCGGTCGCCAAGTGTATTTAGCCTTGGAGAGTGGACTCCCCAGATTCCTACCGGATTAGCGTGCCCGGTAGTACTCAGGTACCCAGCGGGAGACAATCGGTTTTCGCATACGGGGCTATCACCCTCTATGGCAGGCTTTCCCATACCTTTCCGCTAACCGATTGTTTTGTAACTCCCATATGCCGGGCCCTACAACCCCGTCCCTGCAAGCAGGGGCGGTTTGGGCTGTTTCCCGTTCGCTCGCCACTACTAGGGAAATGTTTTCTTTTCCTCCGGGTACTTAGATGTTTCAGTTCCCCGGGTGCCCTTCCTCCAGCCTATGTGTTCAGCCGGAGGATACTAGAGGTTCGCTCTAGTGGGTTTCCCCATTCGGAGATCCTCGGATCAACGCTTGTTCACAGCTTCCCGAGGCTTATCGCAGTGTCCCGCGTCCTTCATCGGCACTTGGCGCCAAGGCATCCACCGTAAGCCCTTAGTAGCTTCTCCACGTGATGCGGAGAAATTGATACTCTTCGGCCTACAAAATATCTTTCGATATTCTTTAGGATTGTTTACTCATCAGTTACTATTCAGTTGGTAAGGTGCTGTTCACCGCTTGCACTCATTTTCGAGTGTTGACCAGTGAGCGCTGCTCTCGATTTTTCATCCAGGGCAGGGCTTACCCTTCAACATTTTTCGACAAAGCGGCCCGGCTCATCGCCGGGCCGTCATTCCCTTGCGATGAAGAATTGTCAAACATTATTGCAAGAAAACATTCAACAAGCGATTTACACTCCGTATCTGTGTAACTCAGTGGAGATGACGGGATTTGAACCCGTGACCTTCGCCTTGCAAAGGCGCTGCTCTCCCGCTGAGCTACATCCCCGGTTAGTCTCACAGTCTGCCAGTCATACAGTCTTATAGTCACTCCGACTATCAGGCTATTCGACTGTCTGACTCCCTGACTAACAGAGTGGGCTTGACAGGATTCGAACCTGTGACCCCTGCGTTATCAGCACAGTGCTCTAACCAACTGAGCTACAAGCCCAGTATATCCTTGACAACTAAATAGTGATAGGAAGCGATCCTTACCATCATCCAACGTCTCGACACCGTCGAGACGATTTAGGGTCGAGCGCCGGTCTCCGAAGAGACCTTTGCTCATTTCTCTAGAAAGGAGGTGATCCAGGCGCACCTTCCGGTACTCCTACCTTGTTACGACTTCGTCCCAGTCACCAGCACCACCTTCGACAGCGCCCTCCTTGCGGTTAGGCTACCGGCTTCAGGTGTTACCAGCTCCCATGACGTGACGGGCGGTGTGTACAAGGCCCGAGAACGTATTCAACGCACTATGGCTGACGCGCGTTTACTAGCAACTCCGGCTTCATGCAGGCGAGTTGCAGCCTGCAATCTGAACTGAGGCCGGCTTTGGGGATTGGCTCTACCTCGCGGCTTAGCAACCCATTGTACCGACCATTGTAGCGTGTGTGTAGCCCCGGACATAAAGGCCATGCTGACTTGACTTCATCCCCACCTTCCTCCGGCTTGATACCGGCGGTCCCGCGTGACACATGTAACACGCGGCGAGGGTTGCGCTCGTTAGCGGACTTAACCGAACATCTCACGACACGAGCTGACGACAGCCATGCAACACCTGTGGCGATGTCCCTTGCGGGAGCCTCATGCTTTCGCAATCGTTCATCGTCATGTCAAGCCCGGGTAAGGTTCTTCGTGTAGCATCGAATTAAACCACACGCTCCGCTGCTTGTGCGGGCCCCCGTCAATTCCTTTGAGTTTTAACCTTGCGGCCGTAGTCCCCAGGCGGTGAACTTATCGCGTTTGCTGCGGCACTGATGGTGTTTAAGCCACCAACGCCAAGTTCACATCGTTTACGGCTAGGACTACCGGGGTCTCTAATCCCGTTTGCTACCCTAGCTTTCGCGTCTGAGCGTCAGTAACGGTCCAGAAAATCGCTTTCGCCACTGGTGTTCCTCCCGATATCTACGCATTTCACCACTACACCGGGAATTCCATTTTCCTCTACCGCACTCTAGCCTGGTAGTATTGGACGACCTCTCCCAGTTGAGCCGGGAGCTTTCACGCCCAACTTACCAAACCGCCTGCACGCGCTTTACGCCCAGTGAATCCGGATAACGCTTGCCTCCTACGTGTTACCGCGGCTGCTGGCACGTAGTTAGCCGAGACTTATTCCTACGATACTGTCCTTTCTCATCTCGCAGAAAAGCGCTTTACGACCCGAGGGCCTTCTTCGCGCACGCGGCGTTGCTGCATCAGGCTTTCGCCCATTGTGCAATATTCCCTACTGCTGCCACCCGTAGGTGTATGGACCGTGTTTCAGTTCCATTGTGGGGGGCCACCCTCTCAGGCCCCCTACCCGTCGTCGCCTTGGTAGGCCGTTACCCTACCAACTAGCTGATGGGACGCAGGCCCCTCCCAAAGCGGATTTCTCCTTTAGACATCGGATTCTAGTCCCGATGACCACATGCGGTATTAGCAGTCCTTTCGAACTGTTATCCCACACTTTGGGGCAGGTCACCAACGCGTTACTCACCCGTTCGCCACTAGGATACCTTCGTATTGCTACAAAAGCACCTCGTTCGACTTGCATGTATTAGGCACGCCGCCAGCGTTCATCCTGAGCCAGGATCAAACTCTCCGCAAAAAATTCACGCTTTCGCGTGGTCGTTACGGATTCTTCACTGGATTGACGGAAGTTGTTGCTTCCTATCACTATTCAATTGTCAAGGTTCTGTTAACGAAGCGGGCAGGATTTTACTCGCAACGTTCCCGCCTGTCAAGGCTAGACAGACGAAAGCGCCGATGTTCCCTTTCAACATCGGCTCGTCAGACTGCAGTGCCTTTAGGCTTGTGTCTCTGACGCGAGACGTTTATACTCAGTTGTCAATGATCTGTCTTGGGGGACGAGATCGGTTGAAGTTACTGGCAACGCTTGATTATATGGATTTATTCATCTTTGTCAAGGGTTCGCGTTCTTTCAAACAGGGCTTTCTTAAAGTCGTGAAAGACATATCGCTGCGAGGCGGCTTGTGCTGAGGCAGCCCCTCACAAGCCAGGAGATTGCTTCACTCGCACAGAACGCTCGTTCGCAATGACATCGTTCATGGACTTTAAGAAAAGCCTGTTCTTTCAACAGGGCTTTTCAAAGAATTAATCTGTTGAGGCTCGAACATTGTTTCAGGGCTTTGTGAAGGGCAAAAATGTACCGCCGACCTGGGGTCGGCCTTGCCATACCACTTCGTGGCACGTGGCATAGCCTGGCGGTACGATTTGCAAGCCCGCATTAAAACTTTGAAAAGTCCTGTCACCAGCAGAATTTCCTTGCTTTGCCAGAGCGAAAGTGCTATAATACGAGCAACTTCGTAACTGCTTATCCTGTCGAAGGATGAACAGGGTGTAGCGGGATAGTCTTTCAATTGAAACAAAGAGCATTCTCCTGTCCTTTGCATTCTGTCGAGGCCCCTCTGCCAGGCTCGATTTCATGACAAAGCGCTGCCAGGTAGGTAGTTACATAACTTCCCCCGTTTGTTCACATCTCCTCAAGGCTCGGTTGACGCCAAAGGCTGTGTTGCTTGCGTGAATCGGGCGCAAGCAAATTTGAGACCTGCCCATCTTCTCCAAACCGATTGAGTGAACTACCAGCCCACGCATGGGGGCGCTGGTCTTTTCTGCATTTCCCTACAACATCATTCATCATCGAGATAAAACATGAAAATCCTAGAACTCGAAAACGAACCCCTGGTCAAACTCAGGGCGATGGCCAAAGAACTTGGCATCGAAAACGCCAACCGCCTGAAGAAGGAGGCCCTGGCTATCCAGATACGTCGTGCAGAGGCCGAAAAGGAAGGCGTGGAACTGCGCGGCGGCATCCTGGAAATCATGAGCGAAGGCATCGGCTTCCTGCGGCCGGCCAACTATCGCATCAGCGACCAAGATGTCTACGTTTCGCAGGCGCAGTTACGGAAATACGATTTGCGCGCCGGCGACCTGGTCATTGGGCATGTGCGCCCGCCGCGCGAATCAGAACGGCACTATGGCCTGCTGAAAGTGGAATCGGTCAACGGGCTTGATCCCGAGGAGGCCTCCCGCCGCCCCGTTTTCGAGAACCTGACCCCCATCTTCCCCGACAAGCGCTTCGACCTGGAAATGGACCAAAGCACGCTGGCCCCACGCCTCATCAACCTGGTGGCCCCCATCGGGCGCGGGCAGCGCGGTTTGATCGTTTCGCCCCCCAAGGCCGGCAAGACGACGATCTTGAAACAAATTGCCAATGCGATTGCCAAACAATACCCCGACGTACATCTAATGGTCGCTCTGATTGGCGAACGCCCGGAAGAAGTAACCGACATGGACCGTTCGGTGGACGCGGAAGTGATTGCCTCCACTTTCGACGAACCGGTCACCTCCCATGTGCGCACCGCCGAAATTGCCCTCGACCGCGCCAAGCGGCTGGTCGAAATCGGCCGTCATGTGGTCATCCTGATGGATTCGATCACCCGCCTGGCGCGCGCTTACAACCTGGTGGTCAACCCCTCCGGGCGCACCCTGTCGGGCGGCATGGACCCCTCGGCCCTTTACCCGCCCAAACGTTTCTTCGGCGCGGCACGCAACCTGGAAGAGGGCGGCTCGCTAACCATCATTGCCACCTGCCTGGTAGATACCGGCTCGCGCCTGGACGACGTGGTCTATGAAGAGTTCAAAGGCACCGGCAACATGGAATTGCACCTGAGCCGCAAGTTGCAGGAACGCCGCATCTTCCCAGCCGTGGATATCGAACGCTCCTCCACCCGCCGTGAAGACCTGCTCTTGGGCCCCGACATCTTGCAGCGCGTGTGGCTGATGCGCCGCATGTACATCCAAATGGTCTCGCCGCCCCCGCAGGGCGCCGGCATGGACAATGCCGTGGCCACCGAGGCCATCATCGCCCGTCTGCAAAAGTCCAAGAACAACCAGGAATTTCTGGAAAACCTGACCCAAGATTTATGAAACTCCTTGCTTTTCTAAAACGCAACCGCTTTCAAATCGTCAGTTGGGCCATCACCGCGCTGATTTCAGGGAGCATCCTGGCCGCCGGGTTATGGTACAAGGGCGCCAGCCGGGCATCGGCCCTGGCGCCCGAACCAACCGCCCGGCCCAATGACCCGCCGCCGGCCGTGTCTTTGCCCGCGTCAGCGCCCGAAACGCTTTCCAGCGGCTTCAGCGCCATCGGCCGCGCCATCCAACTCAAGACCAACATGCCGCAGCGTCCGCGTTACACCGTTCAAAAATACATGGTGGCGCGCGGCGATTCGGTCTTTGCCATTGCCAAGAACTTCGATATCGAGCCGGAAACCGTGTTGTGGGCCAATTACGATACCCTGCAAGACGACCCGCACAACCTGAAACCCGGCGTCGAACTCATCATCCCGCCCACCGACGGCATTTACTACCAGTGGAAAGACGGCGACACGCTGGAAGCGGTGGCCGGTAAATACAAGGCCAGCGTGGACGACATCTTGAACTGGCCGGGCAACGACATCGATTTGACCAACCCGCAAATTGCGCCCGGCTCGTGGGTGATGATTCCCGGCGGCGAGCGCGAATTCGTGCAATGGCTCGTTCCTACGGTGTCGCGCGGAGCGTCTGGCACTTCGCCTACCAATCAAAGCGCCTGCGGCGGCGGGGCGGTGGGCAGCGGGGCCTTCGTGTGGCCGGCCGACAATCACTTTCTCTCCGGCAACGATTACTGGTCAGGACATTTGGGCATAGACATTGCGGCCGGCGAGGGCGCGCCCGTGTATGCCGCCGACGCCGGGGTGGTGACGATGGCCCAGGGCGGCGACAATTACGGCTACGGCAACGTCATCCAAATCGATCACGGCAACGGCTATTCCACCCTGTATGCCCACCTGAGCGTGATCGGCGTGAGCGTCTGCCAGAGCGTGTACGCCGGTCAATGGATTGGCGCAGCCGGCAATACCGGCAACTCGCAAGGCGCTCACCTGCACTTCGAGGTGCGGCAGGGGGGCGGTTTCATCAATCCCTGGTATGTACTTCCTTAGGGGGCGTTTGGATGGATGCCCACACCCTCCAGGCGGCGCTGAAAGACCTGCCCCTGGGTCCCCTTCGTTTCTACGAAACCATCGGCTCGACCAATGACGAGGCGCTGGCGTGGGCAACCGACGGCGCTCCCGACCTGGCGCTGATCGTGGCCGATGAGCAAACGCGCGGACGTGGACGGATGAACCGACGCTGGTTCACACCGCGCGGGACGGCACTGGCCTTTAGCCTCATCCTGCGCCCCACCCCGGCCGAACGCGCGCATCCCGCCGAGACGACCGGCCTGCTGGCCGTTTCCCTGGCCGAATCGCTGCTTCGGCGTGGGCTGACGCCCCTCGTCAAGTGGCCGAACGACGTCCTGCTGCACGGTCGCAAGGTGGCTGGCATCCTGGTCGAAGCCGCCTGGACGGGCGAGCGGTTGGACGCGCTGGTGTTGGGGCTGGGGGTGAACGTGACCCAAGGGGCCGCGCCGCCCCCCGAAACCCTGCTCTTTCCAGCCATCAGCGTGGAAGAGGCGCTGGGGGCGCCGCTGGAGCGCCTTCCTTTGCTGCACGACATTCTGGCTGCGCTGCTGAAGTGGCGACCACACGTGGGAACGGGAGCGCTGATCAAGGCCTGGGACGAGAGTCTGGCGTTTCGCGGTCAGCAGGTATGGGTGGAGTCCGGAAGCGGGGCCGCGACCACAGGCGTCCTGCTGAGGTTGGGGCCAGACGGCAGTCTCCTGTTGCGCGGCGAAGAGGGCAAATCCATTGCAATCCGCTTCGGAGAGGTTCATTTGCGCCCGCTGGCATGATATACTTGAAGTATGTTCGAGAACCTGCGCAACGACGCTTCGCTATTCGATGATGAGCCATATTTCGAGCCGGCCCCGCCTGTCAGCCAACCGCCTGCGCGCCCAAAACGTCGGCGGGGGCGCTTTTTGGGCCTGACGCCCGTGCAGCGTTTCATCCTGGCCTTGATGTTGATGGTGGCCGTGTGTATGATAGGGACGCTCATCATGCTGGTGAGCGGCAAGTTTTGGCTGGGCTAAAAGCCGGCCGCAAACGGCGTTTTGTTTATCCCCTGCAAATTCATCTTTCAAAGCCTCATTATCGTGCGGCTGTCCCCTTGCTTGCAGACGCTTTGCTATCCTCTCTGCACAGCAACTTACAGCCAGGGACAGATTTTCGCGCAACCAGTAAGCGGATTCCAAGTGGATTCCGTCCACTCGATTTGTGAGCGCGGCATTTCTTCCTAAACTGCTAACTTATGTCAGTTTCTGGTTGCGAACTGTGTCGTACATCCTGTCAAAGATAGCAAGAATTTCTGGATCATCCCCATCTCGGACAAGTACCCATCCACATCTTCGTAATTGACGTGAAGAAATCGCTCGAACAACTGCGACCCGCGCATGATGTTCTTGCTTGGCACATAAATCGGACCATATCTCTTGCGCGGGTTGAAATAGTACAGGATGGGCAGTAATTCTTTTGTGGATTGGATTTGATACCGCACAGCCAATCCTGCCCAAGTCTTGATGAACTTGCGGTTGATGTCAACGAACTTGCCCGTGTCGTGATCGTCGTTGTACTTCAATTCGGTGTAGACGATCAGACCATCATCCGTTTGGAACAAACCATCCACATCTTTGGTAATTCCCTGCCGCTGTTCTTTTGTCGCCTGACTTTCGATTGCCAGTATTTCTTTCAGCAAGGAATCAAAGACTTTCGTGCAATCGTCGGGACTATTCGGCAATTGCCTGTCAGTGATGTACGTATCAATGAGCGCGTCGGTTTGATGGGTGAAGAAAAGCCGAATCTTCTTTCCAGAGTCTTCCATCACTTTGACGCCTGTGTCAATCTCAACGATGTTCCGAAGCAATTGCTCGATGAAGTTGCCGAACTTAATGTTGAGTCCTTGCAGGATCCCGCCGATGATTCGATATCGGATTGGCACGAAATGAACCTTCTCTTCGTGCTTTTCGATCATTCTGCGAATATTTTCTGGCGACGTGCTTTCCTCCAACATTTGTAGAACCGTCTTGCGGATGATTTGTTCAACTTGGTTGTTCATCGAAAAGCCCCTTTTCTACGCGGTATCGTTGGCGAACCTCATCCAAAACGACGAGATGACTGTTTTCCTGCAAATACCAATGTTCCCACCCATTGCACGGAGCGCCGTTCATGTAGTGACTGCCCGCCTTGTGAATACTTCCTTCAAAACCATCTGCTGTGCGAATCCGCGCATCGGGTTTGATCGTCGCAAAGCGGGATTTGTCTTTGGAGAAAAACAATTTTTGACCTGGTTGCAGGAAACCGTTCTCCACCAGCACGGAAAACGCCACCCTGGGCGCGGACTTGCGTTTGCTTTTCACGTCGAAGGTTTGCGGATCGAACGTCCCTGGTTGGATGGCGTCAATTCTTTTTTGCGCGGCTTTAATGTATTTATCTTCGCGTTCGATCCCGATCCAATTGCGATGTAAACGCTTGGCAACTGCGCCTGTCGTGCCGCTTCCAAAGAACGGATCGAGAACCACATCGCCAGAGTTGCTGGAAGCCAATATCACGCGATATAGCAACGCCTCAGGTTTTTGCGTGGAATGCGCCTTGTCGCCATTCTCATCTTTGATACGCTCTGACCCCGTCGCCAGCGACAGTAACCACCAGTCGGAGCGCATTTGTTTTTCTTCATTCAAGCCTTTCATGGCTTGATGGTTGAACGTGTACTTCGCGCCCTTGCCCGAACTCGCCCAAATCAGAGTCTCGTGAGCGTTTGTGAATCGCACGCCGCGGAAATTGGGCATGGGATTGGTCTTGATCCAGATCACATCGTTCAATATCCAAAATCCCAAATCCTGCATGATCGTCCCAACGCGGAAGATATTGTGATATGAGCCGATGACCCAAATCGTGCCTGTAGGTTTCAAGACGCGCTTGCAGGCGGTCAACCACTTGCGGGTGAATTCATCGTAAACGGCAAATGAATCGAATTGATCCCAGTGATCGTCCACCGCGTCCACTTTGGTCATATTCGGGCGGTGAAGTTCGTTTTGCAGTTGCAGGTTATAAGGCGGGTCGGCAAAGATCAGGTCAATGGACTTCTCAGGCAGGGAATTCAGGGTTTCGACGCAATCGCCTTTGAGAATTTGGTTGAGAGGCAGGTTCATAAATAAAACTCCATTACCGTTATTATAGCCGATGGAACCCTGTTACACCTCCCCCTCCATCCTCTCCTCCTCCCCATCCGTTCCCTCCATCCACGCATCCGTTACCTCCTCGGCACGGAGCAGCCTCAACTCCCCCTTCCCCGTCAACAAATCCCTCGTTCTAACGCCCAACACCGCCTTCGCCGCCTCGATTCCCGAAGCCGTGACCCCAGCCACGCCGTGGCTCAGCGTGCTTGCCCCGCACAGGAACAGCCCCCCGAACTCGGTCTTCGCCGTGAACCCCAGCGGACCCACCTGCGACGGGCGCTTGTCAATGCCGTATAAATTGCCGCGCGTCGCGTTGAGATAATGTTCGTTCGTCAGCGGCGTGCCGAGACTGTAAAACGTGATGTGCCTGCTCAACCCAGGAATGTGCTTCTCCAGCCCGCGCACCATCCGCCATGCCAGGTCTTCCTTCATCGCGTCGTAGTCGGCGGGGCGCGCGCCATAGCGAGTATGTGCCCACTTCTCGAACGCCGCATAACTCACGAACGCGAACGACTCGCAGGTATGATGTCCCGCCGTCGCGCCCGTCGCATGCATCTTGGATGGGTCTTTCAACGTCGTGGCAGTCAGGAACATCCCAGGCGGCGTTTCCTCTCTCAGCAAAGCATCCGTGAGTCCCTCCGCGTAAATCTTGTCCACGTCCGAATGGTCGTAGTACCACATATTCCCCGAGTCGAGTCCCGCGCCGCGCAGATCCATGTCCGTCGCAAAAAACAGACTCAGGCACGACGTCGAATACGTCAGCCCGTCCAACTTGCGCTTCAACTTCGCCGACAAATTTTCGCGCCCGATCAACTTGCCAAACGTCACTTCGGGATCGGCATTGGAGATGACGACTCCCGCGCGGATTTCCTCCCCCGATTCCAGTTCGACGCCGATAACCTTTCTCCCCTCCAGCATGATCCGCTTCACGCGTGACTTGAGCCTGATCTGCCCGCCCGAGCGTTTCAGCGCCCGAACGAACGCGCGCGGAATCGTGAACGCGCCGCCCATCGGATAGTATCCGCCATTGAGATAGTGATGGGTGATGCCCGCGTGCATAAACACGCTGACCTGCGACGGCGGCAGCCCGTGGTCACCCGATTGACCCGCCAGCACGCCGCGCAAAACGGGATCGCTGACGTGCGCGTTGATCAAGTCCGCGCCCGTCGCGCGCATCCACTTCAAGACGTTCCCCGCGCCCTTCGCCGCCTGCAACGGATTCGACAAATTCCCAATCCGCCGCAGATCTTCGATCATGTTCGTCAGGTCGTTGAAGTAGCCGTCAATCCCCTGCGCCTCATGCGGAAAATGACTCTTCAACCGCTCGATTAAATTTTCTTTGCCTTTGGGGAAATCCACCTGCTTATCGCCAACGACAATATGATCATACCCATCGGGATTGAGTTCGATAAATGCCAAGTCCTGCGACACGTCCAACCCATCGTAAATGCGGCGCAGCCCTCCGCCCTCCTGCAAATCGCCAATGTAATGGACGCCTGGGCTGAACCGATACCCATTCAGCGTGAACGAATACGTCCACCCGCCGGGGCGGTCGTGCTGCTCCAACACCAAAACTTTTTTGCCCGCCCGCGCTAACGCGACAGCGGCTGTCAGTCCCCCCGCCCCCGAACCGATCACGATCACATCGTAGTCTGACATACTGCCCGCCGTTGTTGTATTTCGTCATTGCGAGGATGGTCGAGTAGCCCCGCTGGTCGAGTAGGATGAGTGTTCTTCTCATCCGTATCGAGACCGAGAGGCGTACCGAGACCCGACGAAGCAATCTCCTCGTCCCACGCCTGGATAGCTTCCCGAAGGTCACAATGACGGCACACAGGAGATTACTTGCTCGCCTTCCGAAACCTCTGAATGCGTCCCTCAATATCAGCCAGGATCGTCCGCACTTCGGACACGTCGGTTTCGTTCAGGTGATGTGTCAACTCTTCGAGCAACGGTTCCATCTTGGGATTGAACGCGTTCAACAGTGTGGCAATGTCGTTCTCGTAGATTCCCACGCGTTCGAAACTTCCCTGACGATACAACGACGGCAGGGCGAACAGTTTCAACAAGAGCAAGCCTTCCACAGTTGCACAGCGGAGGCGGCGATCCAGGAATTGTTTTTCCGTACTGTATTTCTTTGCGACCTTATCGAACAACGGATTCTTCGTCAGCAGGATATCAATTTGCAATTCCCCGAATTTTCCCCGCACAAAATACATGTCCTGGCTTTCGACTTTAATTTCAGGCAGTTTGGCAAGCGAAGGAAGTGCCATGATGAGGTCAATGTCCTGTGTGTTGCGTCCCTCCACGTAAGTCAGCAGGGCAATGCCGCCGACGAGAACGTAATCCACTTTGCGTGAAGCGAGCAAGTTGAACAATTGCTCAACTTGAGTCAGAAGAGAATCCGCGTTCATAATGACCTCGGAATTATTCTTGAAATTGAAGGCGACAGCGTTTCTCAAAACACTGCCAATTTGGGGAATGCTGTGAATTGTCATTGACTAAGTATACCCGTATTCAAAGTCTAGCCACCTGACACTTTTGTTGCAAGTGGTGGTCGAATAGCCCTGAGTGATTGTCAAAGGGCGTATCGAGACCACAAATCCAGCAAATCCTGCCTACTGTTGGTCTCGATACGGCGGCAAACAGTAGATTTCCTTGAAAACAAGCACTCTTTCTGCCGCCTACTCGACCAACGGAGTCCTTTTGAGTCAAACTGTCTGGTGGCTAGTTCAAAGTTGGACTTACTCTTCCAACATCCCCTCATACCCCATAAACTCCCGCAACACCTCAGGGACGATCCACGCGTATTCGTCGCGCAGGGGACCAGTCAGCCGCGAGACGGTGGTGTGCCATAGCAGCGCCTTGACGATGGACGCGACCGGGCGGGAGATGTGATATGCCATCAGCAGTTGTTCCTTGCCTGTGAAGCCCTCCCAGCGCGCGAGGTAACTGTCACGCAGGGCAAGCATCTCGGAGGTGGGAGGCGCCCAATCGTCGAGGTCGAGGGCGATCTCCATGCTGACGAAAAACGTTCGGAGCGAGACGAAAGGATGGGTGACCGAGGCGTCCCCCCAGTCGAAGAAAGTGATGCGTCCGTCCTTGGCGAGGACGTTGCCGTCGTGGAAGTCGCCGTGGTCGATCGATTCGGGAATCCCGAACGCGGCAAGGTCCGCGCAAAGTTGCTCGAAGCGCGGCTTCATGGTTTGCAGTTTTTCGAAATCGGCGGAAGTCAAACCTTTTTCTTTATCGATCATCAGGCTTTCTTCGTCGGTCAACAATTGCGAATATAGCGCGGGCAACACGGCGAGACGGTGATCGGGAATCCCCAGTGCGAGAATTTCGTCAACGTGTTCCGCGAGACCGATCTGTACCTCAGCATATTTCGTGATGACCGGTTCCCACGGCCGGACATTCTTCGTTGGTCTTATCGAAGCGCGCAGTTGCTCGCCGCCGTCGCGCATCAGCATCCAGCCGCGGGCGGGGTCGGATGCGACGAGGTCGGGCATGCAATCGGGAAGCCGCGCCGCCAGTTTTTCGGTCAGCGCGATCTCGTGGAGGGTCTCGTCCGCGGTGGCCTTGAAGAACAGCATCCCCTCACTGGATGGCACGCGCATCACCGTGGACCAGGCGTAGGCGTGATTCTGTTCGATGTCACCAGTGAGTTGAATCGATTTCTGTTTCGCTTCGGCGCGAATCCACTCGCGGGCTTGTTTCTGCCAGTCGGGATCGTGCCAGCGGAGTTCGGCTTTGTTCGTCATCTTGTGTCCTCGGATAAAAAATAAAAGGCGAAGGTGCCTGATTTTACAACACCTTCGCCTGAAAGAAACGCGAGTTTAATCTAGCTTGTCTTCGTCAGCTTGATCGTCACATCGGTGGGCAGGGCCAGTTTGGCCTCCACCTCCACCGCTTTGATGATTCCCACCGGCACGGGACAGGCCGCGTGCGTGCAGAACTTGTGCCCCGCCGCGTGGATGGCCGGCATGGCGCGTCGGAACGAGATCTGCTGATAGGGATCGACCTCGGTCAATTCCGCGGCCATCCTGTTAATGGCCGAGCACTCGCTGGTGATGCTCAACTTGCAGACCTTCCCATCCATCGTCGCTTCGACCTTGGTGCTGAACCCGCAATTGCCCGAGAAAATTTCTGCAGTTGCCATGCTCACTCCGCGATCAAAGGCGTGACGTATTTTTCCAGCATCTTGCGGCTGATCTGCCCCGTCCACGCCAGGCGGATCGTCCCCCCGCGGTCGATCACGTACGAGTTGGGCAGGCTCTGATTGTTGAACGCCCGTCCCGACAAATGGTTCGGGTCCAGCCAGACGGGATAACTGATCTGGAATTGCTTCACAAAGGGGGCCACCTGGTTGGCAGGCTCGCCCGCCTCGATGCCGATGATCACGAATCCGTCCGCCGCGTGCTCGTTGTAATACGCCACCAGCGTCGGCAGTTCGGCCTTGCAGGGCGGGCACCACGTGGCCCAGTTGTTGACCAGCACCACCTTGCCGAGATAATCAGCCAACGCCTCCGTCCCACCGTTCAGGTTTTCGAGCGCCAACTCGGGCGCGGGATAGTTCACCTCGGCGGGGATTGAGGAATATTCTGCGGGAGGCGTTCCGCCCGGTTCCTTCGACGGGATGAGGAACAATGCCGCTACGAGCAGGACGAACCCAAGCACGAACGGCCAGGCTGGGATTCTCTGCCGCGCCTTGTATTTACGCGCGGCCCTCTTTGATATCTGTTTTGCCATATCTTCCTGTTAGTTCATTGCACGCATGAGTTCCGCCAGCAGATTCTGCTCGGGGACTGCGCCGACGACCATCCCGGCCCCGGCGTTGATCACCGTCTGCGGCACACCCATGACCTGGAACCGGTTCGCCAGATCGGGGAACTCAGTCGCTTCGACGCCCTCCGCGCGGATCATGCGCGGGTTTTCCATCGCCATCTGATGCGCGAGCAACACGGCCCGCGGACAGTGCGGTCAGGTGGGGGTGACGAAGACTTGCAGGTGCAGGGGTTTTTCCAGTCCCTGCAGGAACGCGCGGGTTTGCGCGCCCAGCCCCGAGTCCCGCCCAGAGACGAGCAGGATGTCATGGATGAAGGTGCCGAACTCGTGCCCGGCGGGTCTCGATGAGGTCTCGATAAACTCGACCCGGCGACTCGACCCGACGGGTCTCGACAGATTCGCGGGGCTAAAGCCGCCTGCTCATTTCTTGAAAGCCCTTCGGGCTAGAGGCCGAGTCGAATTTTGCACTTTAACAAATTATTCTGACAATATGCCGACATAGCGTAGCAGGTCAAGTGAACCGTTCTTGAATTGGTCAAGAAAATCTGAAACT
>FWPU01008328.1_pt1 | contig 17808 bp, 15 predicted proteins | sample 2228361 | NCBI WGS metagenome assembly FWPU01 (sample SAMEA103939777, study PRJEB20133) | metagenome
AAGGTGGCGACCGGCGCGACCTGATCGCTCTGCCGCGTTCAACACGGGCGGGTATGCTGTGCCGGCGCGGCGCACGTGCCCGCCCCAATATTTTCGCATGGACAGAATGTCAGGGGTTGGACTATCCGTCGGGAGGCGGATTGGGCCCAGGCGCCGCCGCGGCCGGCAAATCGGCAGTCAGCCGGGCTCGATTTCGGACACATTGTTCGGCGGCCCGCCATGCGCAATCGCGGAGGACCACGTCTTCCGCCAGGGGGAAAAAATGTCGAGCGATGCGCTCACGAAACATTTCACGCTCAGAAATCTCGCATTCTTCTTCGCGCTGATCCAATTCGTCTGGGTGATTTGGTTCTGCTACACCGGTTTCGGCGGCGCACAGGAACTGGTCGCGCGCCTGATGTCGGTCGCGCTGATCCTGCAAATCCTGTTTATGTACCAGGAGCGCTATTTTTATAAGTGGCTTCCGCCGATCGCCAACCACATTATCATCGGCATATACATCGCGATCTGCCTGATTGCGTTTGTATATTTTCATTACAATTTCGAGCGCATCGCGATCTATGCCCAAGGCACGTTCACGCAGGATGACTATATCGTAGGGCTCCTGGTCTTCCTGCTGGTCATGGAACTGTCGCGGCTGGCGCATCCGGTCCTCTTCTGGACCAACGTGGTTCTGGTCGTCTACACGCTCTGGGGATTCCTAAGTCCGATCGACTTCTTCTGGCATCCGGGCACCACCTTCCGTCGCGTCGTCACCTCCAGCACCGTGGAATTTTCGACCGGCATCTACGGCATCTACGGCCAGCTCGCGCTGACGCTGATCGCCGCCTTCCTGCTGCTTGCGGGGGTCGCCAACGGCTTCGACGCGCAGCGCGCGATGATCAACGTGGTGCGCGCCGTTGCCGGCCGATCGCGGCAGCTGATACCGCAAACCGCGGTGGTGGGATCGAGCGCGATCGGCATGATCAGCGGCTCCGGCTCGGCGAACGCCGCCGTGGTCGGGACCATCACCATTCCGCTGATGATGCGCTACGGGGTGCCGGGCACCTTTGCCGCCGCGGTGGAAACCTCGGCTTCGATGGGCGGCCTGTTGATGCCGCCGATGATGGGCGTGGGCGCGTTCCTGATGTCGGAATATCTGGGCGTACCGTATTGGGAGGTCGTGGTGCGCGGATTTGCGCTCGCGTTCGTGTACTATGCATGCATCGGCACCGCCGTCTATTTGCTTTGCGTGCGCGTCCTCCCGAGAGAGCCGATCGAGCGCCCGCAGGTGCCGCTGTATCAAAAGCTCAAGACGGGCATCTTTTTCACCTCCGTCGTCTATCTGTTGTTTCTCATGGGCGTGGTCGGCAAGGGCGAGTTGCTGGCGGCTCTGTACACCGCAGCGTTCATGTTTGTGCTGCTGGTGTGTCTTTATGTCTACTTCAAGCATGTGCTGAAGGATCCGGCAGTCGAAGATGAGACGTTGTTCGGCAACATCCGTCGGGCAATCGAAACGCATGCCGAGATGACGTCCTATCTGACGCTGCTGCTCGCCACGCTCGGCATCATGATCGGCCTGTTCACCGTCACCGGCTTCATCAACCGCATGGGTGCGATCCTGGTCGATCTTGGCGCCTGGAACATCGTCGCCATGATTTTCATGGCGTGGGTGTTCGGCTGGCTTGCGGGGGCCGGCCTGCCGCCAACGGCGACCTACATCATCGGCGCGGTGGTGATCGTGCCGCCGATGAAGCAGCTCGGGATCGACCCATGGGTCGCGCATTTCTTTGTGTTCCTGTTGTCGGTCTGGGGCGAGCTGTCGCCGCCGACGTCGCTGACCGCGGCGGTTTCCGCTCGGATCGCAAACGCGTCATTCCTCAAGACAATGTACGAGGCGCTGAAAATCTGCGCGCCGATCACGCTCATGACCTTCGCGATCTTTGCCCGATTCAACATGGTGGTGAACCCGGGCTGGTTGCAGTTGGCCGATGCGTCGCTGGTGCTGATCAGCACCGAGGGTATCACGTTTGCGATGTTCGGCCGCAGCCACCCGAATGTGACCGTCGACATTGCGCTGCGCTGTATCCTCGCCGCATTGTCGTTCTGGGCGATGTTCGAACCGAACATGAGAACATCGGCGGCGGTCGCCGCTGTGGTGGGTTTGGCGCTCGCGGTCGGAATCTGGCAACATCGGCGCATCGCTCCGCCAAAGGCGTTTGCCGCGGAGGCGGGCAAGCCCGCGCCGTCAGGTGACGTTGCCCCGGTGCTGGCGGAGGCCAAGCGCGAAATCGGTTGAGCGGCGGTGAGCCGCGCCGCCCGCCGTCACTTGGCCGGCGGGCCGATGGTGACGGTTAGCCGGCCGACGCCCTCGATCTCGCATTCCAGCTTGTCGCCGGGCACGGTGGCGGCGACGCCGGAGGGCGTGCCGGTCATGATGATGTCGCCCGGGGCGAGCGCCACCATCTCGGACAGCTTGGAGATGATCTCGGGCACGTTCCAGATCATCTGCGAGAGATCGCCGTCCTGGCGCACCTTGCCGTTGCACCTGAGCACGATGCGCCCTTTGGTCGGGTGGCCGATCCTGCTCGCGGGCTGCAGTGGACCGCAGGGCGCGGAGGCGTCAAACGCCTTGCCGATTTCCCACGGCCGCTTGATCTCGCGCGAGGCGATCTGCAAGTCCCGGCGGGTCAGGTCGATGCCGACGCCGTAGCCCCACACGCAATCGAGCGCCTGCGCCACCGGAATGTTCCGACCGCCGCCCTTCAACGCGACCACGAGCTCGACTTCGTGATGCAAATCCTTGGTCAGCGGCGGATAGGGCACGGTGCCGTTGTCGGGAACGATGGCGTCGGCCGGCTTGGCGAAGAAGAAGGGCGGCTCGCGTTCGTCCTGACCCATTTCCCTTATGTGCTCGAGATAATTGCGGCCGACGCACCAGATGCGCCGCACGGGAAACAATTCGCCGGAACCGGCGACGGCGAGGGCCGCTTGCGGCGGCGGTGGAATGACATAACGGCTGGACATGCGGTTTTTCCTGACGGCGGACGCCGTAACGGTGGACTTACGCGGCGCAGGTGCCGCAGGTCAAGCGGCGCCGACGGCGGGAAGCAGCCTCACTTCAGCGGTGCCAAGGCGACTACGCGCTCGCCGAAGTCGTCCTTGAATTGCAGGCGGTAGAAGGCGGCATAACGGCCACCCTTGCGCAGCAGCTCCTCGTGGCGGCCGGCCTCCGAAATCGTACCGCTCTCGATCACCAGGATGCGGTCGGCATGCGTAATAGTGTGCAGCCGATGCGCGATGACGATGGTGGTGCGACCCTTGCAGAGATGGGCGATCGCATCCTGCACAAGGCGTTCCGACTCGGAGTCGAGAGAGGCGGTCGGTTCGTCGAGCAAAATGATCGGCGCGTTCTTGATCAACGCGCGCGCAATCGCGATACGCTGGCGCTCGCCTCCGGAAAGCTGGGTGCCGCGCTCGCCGACAGGCGCATCATAGCCGCCGGGAAACGCACAGATGAACTCATGCGCATGCGCGGCCTTGGAGGCGGCGATAATCTCGGCTTCGCTCGCGCCGGGCTTGCCGATGGCGATGTTGTCGCGGATCGAGCCGTGGAACAGGTGTACGTCCTGGCCTACATAGGCGATCTGCTGGCGCAACGAATTTCGCGATACCGACGCGATGTTCTGGCCGTCGATGAGGATGCTGCCGCGGTCCGCCTCGTAAAAGCGCATGAGGAGATTAAGAATGGTGGATTTGCCGCCCCCTGAGGGGCCGACCAGCGCGGTGACCTTCCCGGGTTCGGCAACGAAACTCAAGCCGCGGATGACCGGCTCCCCGGGTCGATAGGCAAAATGCACGTTGTCGAATTCGACGCGGGCATTGGTCAGCACCAGCGGCGGCTTGCCGTCCTCGCGCGGCTCGCTCGGCGGCGTGTCGATGATCTCGAACAGGACGCGAACGCCGACCAGCCCGCTGTTGAGATCGATGTTGAGGCGCGCAAGACGCTTGGCGGGCTCGTAGGCCAGCATAAAGGCGGCGATGAAGGACGCAAACTGACCCGGCGTGGCGTCGGTCTCGATGACCCGGAAGCCGCCATAAATGACACCGGCGGCGATGGCAAAGCCGCCGAGCGCCTCCATCAACGGGCTCGCGCGGTGAGCGACGCGCGCCCACTTGTTGGACTCCTTCTCCAGCGCCGCTACGTCGGACTCGAGGCGGGCGCGCATTTCGTTCTCGAGCGAATAGGCCTTGACGATCCGGATGCCCTGCACGGTCTCCTGCATAGTTTCGAGAATGCGCGCGCCGCCGGTGAACTGATTGCGCGCGATGCCGTGGATGCGACGCACCATCTTCCGCAGCATCAGGAAGGCAGGCGGGACCACGACGAAGCTCACCAACGACATGATCGGATCCTGCACGATCATCACGATCACGAGTCCGATCAGGGACAACAGATCGCGTCCGAACGCGGTAAACAACAGGTTGAGCACCTGGCTTGCAGCGTTGGCGCCGGCGGTCATGCGGGCGAGAAACTCGGTGGAATGGCGCTCGGCAAAGAAGCTCAGGTTCTGGCGAATGATGCGCCGGAACATGCGGCGCTGATTCTCCGCGACGATGCGATTGCCGATGCGGGCGAGTTCGACGGAGCTGAAATAATGGGCCGCCGCCTTGATCGTGAAAATGAAGGCGGTGGCAAGACCCAGAACAACAATCCCGGATACGCTGCGGTCGACATAAGCCTGATTGATCACATCTCCGATCAGGTAAGCGCCGAGCGCCGTGGCGCCGGCGGCGAGCGCCATCAGGGCGAAGGCCACGATGTAGCGGGCCCAATGGGGTGCGGCGTGCTCCACCAAAAGCCGGCGGAGCAAGGCGAGCGCGCCGGCTTGCCCTGCAGGCGGTGACGTTGATTTCGAATCGGACATTCGGTTGGGCCTTGGGCGTTCTGTGATCCGAACCGGTTGGTTAACGTCCACTGTCGGTCAAAATCACATGATTCCTTGCCCGCCGCGGCAGGATTTTAGCAAGTCTGCTCGGCCGCCCACAGTGCCGCTGTTCGGCAGCCCCTCCAGTGGTCGCCAGCTCAAATGCCGCGTATATCAGCGGTGGCCCGGCCTGTCGATGCGTTTCGGCGACGGCCTCGTTCCAGGTCAACGGATGGCGGACGTTCTGTTCATCAAGACATCCTCCCTCGGCGATGTCATCCATCACATGCCGGCGCTCACTGAAGCGCGGGCGCGACGGCCCGACGCGCGCCTCCAATGGGTGGTGGAGGAAGCCTACGCGCCACTCGTGCGGCTGCATCCTGCGGTCGATCGGGTGATTACAGTCGCATGGCGACGCTGGCGACATGAACTGCACCGCGTGCAGGCGCGGCGAGAGATTGCCACCTTTTTGGCCGAACTGCGCGGACGGACATTCGACGAGATCATCGACACACAGGGACTGATACGGACCGGTTTGATTGCGTACCTTGCGCGCGGGCGGAGGCACGGATACGACGCCTCGAGCATCAAGGAATCCGCGGCGGCGTGGTTCTACGACGTCAAGCATGCGGTTCCGAGGACTCTGCATGCCATCGAACGCAACCGCATCCTGACGGCGCGCGCGCTCGGCTACGAGACCGCGGGCAACCCGGAGTACGGACTCGATCGCAGCCGCTTGGCGAGGGCGGCCTCGCGTTACGGGGTGCTGCTGCATGGAACTGCACGACGCGAAAAGCAGTGGCCGGAGAAACATTGGTGCGCGCTTGCGCAAATTCTCGCGCGGGATTTCGATCTCGTGGTGCCGTTCGGCACGACGGAGGAGCGTCAGCGCAGCGAGCGCATTGCAGCGGGGATCGCGCGCGCGCGCGTTCCGGAGCTCCAGCCGCTGAACGACATGGCGAAGATGATCGCGGGAGCGGCCTTCGTGGTGGGCGTGGATACCGGTCTTCTGCACCTTGCGGCGGCGCTCGGCGTGCCGTTGGTGGCCCTTTACGGTCACAGCGACCCGAAGTTGACCGGACCCTGCGGCAAAGGGCCCATCAAGCTTCTCCGCGCGACGGGCGGCCAAGACGATGCCGCCACGGAGGTCGCCGCCGCGGTGCGCGAGATCCTTTGAGCGGCGTGCGATCAAGCCGCAAAGAAATGGCGCCGCACCGCAAGCGTGCGGCGCTCGTCCAACGCCAGGCGTCGGGATCAGCAGTAGCGCCGCGGTACGGACACGTAGCTGCCGTCGGCGCGGCGCAGCCAGCAGCGCCCCTCGTACCAGTAGTAGCCTCTCCGGCGCGGCTGCATCTGATGGGCGATGGTGGCTCCGAGCGCCGCACCGATGACGCCGCCAGCGATCGCGCCACCGGCCCGGCCGGTGGCCGCGCCGCCAACGCCTGCGCCGATCGCGCCGCCGATCAAGGCGCCGGCCAGAGGATCCTGCGCGCTCGCCTGCGGGGGCGAAAACGTCGTGGCAAGCATGGTGACGGCGGCAAGTGCTGCAATCATGCGAATCATGACTCGGTCTCCTTGTTGCTCACAAGGTAGGCGCTCGCGCTGTCAATGCAACAGAAGACCATTGGTTGCGAAGGGCAGCATGAACGCATGTTCACCAAGCGTGCTTTACCGCGCGTTCCGCTGCAGGCGACAATTTGAGCCGATGAGGAGCCGGTGATCGCTTCGCCGGCGGCGTACCTCTGCTAGTTTCCCGGCTGGGACATATCGTGTTCGACGAGGCCGCAAATCGCGTGGGCGGCAGTGATGTGAATCTGCTGAATCTGCGCGGTTTCCTCCGACGGCGCCGCAAGCAGCAGATCGCAAAGCGGGGCGAGCAGCGCGCCGTTTGCCCCGGTCATTCCCACCGTCACGATACCCATCTCGCGTGCGGTCCGGAGGGCGGCCACGATGTTGGGCGAGCGCCCCGACGTGGAAATGGCGACGAACACGTCGCCCCGGCAGCCGAGCGCGCGCAGTTGACGCGCGAATACTTGCTCAAAGCCGTAATCGTTGCCGATCGCGGTCAGCGCCGAGGTGTCGGTGGTCAGCGCGATCGCGGCAAGCGGAGCGCGGTCGGTGGTGAAGCGGCCGACGAGCTCGGCTGCGATGTGCTGCGCGTCGGCCGCGCTGCCGCCGTTGCCGGCAAGCAGGACCTTGCCGCCGTCGCGCAGCGCGCGCACGATCCGGTCGGCGACGGCAACGACCATTGCAACAAACTGCGGATCGGCGGCAGTGCGTTCGACCACCTCGCGCGAGCGGCGAAGGTACTCGGCGACAGCGTGCTCGCGTGGGTCGGCCATGGCGGGCTCCTGCATTGGTGGTAACCGGCGCGCCGTGCGGGCGCAAGCCAGTGCGCCGACACGTCCGGAGCAGTGCAGGGATTGCGCCTTCAGACGTCGGCCTCGGGACGCGCCTCGGCCAGCGTGCGCCGCAAGGCATCGAGCACCTGGACCGGCGGGATGTCTTGCATGCAGCGGTGATGGCCGAGCCGGCAGGTCGGCTTGTGGCAGGGCCGGCAGGGCAGCTCGGTTCGGGTTTCGATCACGGCCGCAAGCGGATTGAGCGGCGCCCAATGCCACGGACTGGTGGGGCCAAAAATTCCCACCGCCGGGGTGCCCATGGCGGCGGCGACGTGCAAGAGCCCGGAATCGTTGGAGACCGCGGCGCGGGCGAGCCGCAAGGCAAGGATGGCATTACGCAGATCGGCCGAGGTCAGGTCGCGTGCCGCCGCGCCCGCGGCGCGGACGATCTCTGCGGCCAGCGGAGATTCGTTCGGGCTTCCCAACACCCAGACGGCAAAATTCTCCGCGGTGAGTGCGCGCGCGACCTCGGCATAAGCGGATAGGGGCCAACGCTTGCTCGGCCCAACCGCTCCGGGGGCGAGCGCGACGGCCGGCCGGGCGTCATTGGCGAGCCCGTTGCGCAAGCGCCAAGCCTCGGCCTCCGACCGCGGAATTCTCAACTCCGGCTGCGGCCAACTCGTCGGGGGCGCCGCGCCTCTCGGCAACGCAAGCGCAGCGCAGCGATCGATCATGCGTGGCAGCCTGCGCTCGCCAAAGCGCAAGTCGTTGATTAGCCCGAAGCGCGCCTCGCCGACAAAGCCGGTGCGCTCGGGGATGCCGGCGAGATAGGGCGCAAGTGCCGCCTTCCAGGTGCGCGGCATGATCAATGCGCTGCCGTAGTCGGCTTCGCGCAGGCGGCGCGCGAGGGCGAGATGCTTGGCAAGGGCGAGGCGACGGCGCGGGAGATCGCAGACCACGCCGGCACGCACGCCGGGCATGTAGTCGAGCAGCGGCGCGCAAAGGGTGGAGGTGAGCACATCGATCGGGCGCTCCGGCCAACGCTGCTTCAGCAGTTTCACCACCGTGTGGCAGCGCACGAAGTCGCCAATCCAGACGTAGGGGACGAGCAAGATCGGCCGGTTGTCGGCAGAGGTGCGATCGGCGCGTGCCGGATCCGTGCCGGGTCTAGGATTCATTTCTCAGGACCTGAACTGCCCGAGGCGGTAACCCGCCGCCCGGCCCCTGTCCAGGGCGGAGCGAGCGATCGCAGGGTCGCCGGCCATTTACTGCACCCGGGTGTGCAGGTTGCACCCTCGGTCGCAGTCGGGCAAAGGAGGGCTGCCGACGCGCTCTGATGGGGTAGGGATGCTGCTGGTCACCGGCGGAGCCGGTTTCATCGGATCGAATTTCATCGCGAGCCTGAACGAAGCGGGCCGTTCCGACATCGTGGTCAACGACGTGCTCGGCAACGATGCCAAGTGGCGCAACCTGAGCAAGCGGCGATTTGCCGATGTGGTGGCGCCAAGCGACCTGTTCGCCTGGCTCGACGGACGCAGGCTCGACGCGGTGGTGCATTTCGGCGCCATTTCCGACACGACGGCAACCGACGCCGATCTTGTGCTCAGCAACAATTTCAAGCTCTCGCTGCGATTGCTGGACTGGTGCAGCGAGACGCGCACGCGCTTCATCTATGCATCTTCGGCGGCGACCTACGGCGACGGCGCGGCGGGCTTTTCCGACGACTGGTCGCCGGATGCGCTCGCGCGGCTGAAGCCGATGAATCTCTACGGCTGGAGCAAGCATCTGTTCGATCTGGCGGTGGTCGAGCGCTACGCAAAGAGGGAGAATCTGCCGCCGCAGTGGGCCGGCATGAAGTTCTTCAACGTGTTCGGACCCAACGAATATCACAAGGGCGCCATGGCCAGCGTGGTCTGCCGAGTGTTCGACGGGGCGAAGGCCGGAGAGCCGGTGCGGCTGTTCAAATCGCACAAGGCAGGCGTGGCCGACGGCGACCAGCGGCGAGATTTCATTTATGTAGACGATGCGGTGGCGGTGGCGCGTTGGCTGCTGGACACGCCCACGGTCAACGGCATCTTCAACGTGGGTACCGGTAAGGCGCGCAGCTTTCGCGACATGATCGCGGCGATGTTCCGCGCCCTGGGCCAGCCGCCGAAGATCGAATACGTGGACATGCCGGAAGAGATCCGCGGGCAATACCAGTATTTCACGGAGGCCGAGATCGAAAATCTGCGACGCGCGGGATACAACGGCGGCTTCACCGAGCTGGAAGATGCGGTGGGAACCTACGTGACGCAGTTCCTTAACCGCGCGGACCGGTACCGCTGAGGGCGGCAGGCGCAGGACATGCGCGATTTGGAAAAGCAGATTGCCAAGTTCGGCCGCCAGACCGTGCTCTGCATCGGCGATCTGATGCTCGACGATTTCGTCTACGGCGACGTGTCGCGCATCTCGCCGGAGGCGCCGGCGCCGGTCATCGCGGTCAAGCGCGAGGACATGATCATCGGCGGTGCGGGGAATGTGGCGCGCAACGTGGCGGCGCTCGGCGCCCGCTGCATCTTCCTCGGCGTGGTCGGCAATGATGCGGCCGGAAAAATACTCAAGACGGCATTCGGGCAGTTCGGTCGAAAGATCAGCGCACGGCTGCACGTGGATGGATCGCGGCCCACCACGCGCAAGCTGCGGTTTGTCTCCGAACATCACTCCACGCATCTGTTGCGCGCAGACTGGGAGCAAGTGAAGCCGATAAACGCCAAGCTCGAAGGGGCGCTGATAAAGGCGGCGCGCGCCGCCATGCCGCGGGTCGATGCGGTGGTGCTGTCGGACTATGCCAAGGGGCTGCTCACGCGCCGGGTGATCCGGGCGGTGATCGAAGCGGCGAGGCGACACGGCAAGCCGGTCGTGGTCGATCCGAAAGGCACGGATTTCTCCGTCTATCGCGGCGCCACCATCATCACGCCCAATCGCAAGGAGCTTGCCGAGGCAACGCGCCGACCAACCGCGAGTCGGCACGAACTCGCCGCGGCGGCCGCAGAGCTGGCGCAGGCGGTCAAAAGCAAGGCCGTGCTGGTGACCATGAGCGAAGACGGCATGCTCTTGCACGTGCGGCCGGCCACCTCGATTCACGTCCCGGCCTATTCGGTGAAGGTGCGCGATGTGTCGGGCGCGGGCGACACGGTGGCCGCGGTGCTGGCGGTGATGCTCGCGGTCGGCGCCGACTTCGAGTCAGCCATGCGGGCGGCCAACGCCGCGGCCTCGGTCGTGGTCGGCAAGCCGGGAACTGCAACAGTATCGGCGCCCGAGTTGCGCGCGCGCATCCTGCCGCATGCCGCATTGGCGCCGGAACAAAAAATCATCTTCGACTGGCGCGAAATGGAGGGGCCGCTGGCGCAGTGGCGCGCGCAGGACCTGCGCATCGGCTTCACCAACGGCGTGTTCGACCTGTTGCATCCGGGACATGTCAAGGTACTGACCGAGGCGCGCGCGGCCTGCGATCGGCTTGTGGTCGGGCTGAACAGCGACGCCTCGGTGCGGCGGTTGAAAGGCGCGGGACGGCCGGTGCAATCCGAACACGCGCGTGCGGAAGTGCTGGCGGCGCTCGAAGCGGTCGATCTCGTGGTAATCTTCGAGCAGAACACGCCGATCGAATTGATTCGTCGGGTGCGGCCCCACGTGTTGGTGAAAGGGGCCGACTACCGCGGCAAGAAAGTGGTGGGACGGGAATTCGTCGAATCATACGGGGGCGAAGTGATGCTGGTTGAGCTCGTGCCGGGTCACAGCACCAGCGGCATCGTGCAGCGCACCCGCAAATCCCGCTAAGCCGAAGCGCAAGCGATGCGGTGGACCGCGATCTGGCACGACCAGGAGCCGGAGTTGGTAAGGGAGTTCTTCGGCGGCGCCCGCAGCGGCTATTTTGTCGAGGTGGGGGCCAACGATCCGCATGCGCTTTCGCAGACCTGGCATCTGGAGGCTCTCGGCTGGACCGGCGTATTGATCGAGCCGCAACCGGAATTGGCCGCCAAGCTGGTGAGCGCCCGCACGGCGGCGGTCTTCGCGGTGGCATGTACGTCGCCGGAAAATGCCGGCCGGACCATGCCGTTCTATCTGGCAGGTCCGCACTCTTCGCTCGACCGCGATCGCATGGCGCACGGCGCGCACCCGGAATTGTCCATCGACGTGCCGGCGCGCACGCTCGACAGCATTTTGGAGGAGGCGGGCGCTCCTTCGCCGATTGATTTCTTGTCGGTCGATGTGGAAGGGCACGAACTGGAGGTGCTGCGCGGCTTCAGTTTCGAACGATGGCGTCCGCGGCTGATTGTGGTCGAGGATCACGTCGAGGGGCTGACCAAGCACTGGTTCATGCAGAGTAACGGCTATCGGTTAATCCGGCGCGTGGGTCACAATGGCTGGTACGTGCCGGGCGAGTCCGGCGCGCATGCGAGTTGGGATGAGCGTTGGAGAATTGTGCGCAAATATTATCTTGCGCTGCCGTTCAGGACGGCGCGCAACGGCTTGCGGCGGCTGCGGCAGCGGCTGCGGCGACGCTGAGCGGCGGGACGCATCGCTCAAGGGTTGGGACGGGTGAGCTTTTCGCTCGGCGGCGGCCCCCAACCCTGGGCGTTTTCGTAGTGCTTGGCGTATCGATAAAACGTGCCTTCGAAATTGCCGAGCGCAATGACAAACCCGGCCCAGCCGTCCAAAAATCCGCGCTTGACCACATAGTGCTTGAGGAACGCCCAGGCGCCATGGCCGAGCGCGCTCCACATCGAAGGCCGCCGTCCCGACAGCTTGATTGCGCCGAGCGTCGAATAGCGGTTGGCCTTTTCGATGATCTGCTCGAGGTTGCGAAAGGGGAACTGCCAGATTTCGTTCTTGAGCTTGCCGAGCGGCTTGTCGGTCAACAGCTCGTAGCCCTCGTGCACCGGATCGGGCTTGTAGCGCATCGCGCCTTTGCGGAAGAGCTGCGGCTGCCGATAATTGGGATACCAGCCGGAGCCCTTGATCCAGCGGCCCATCAGGTAGGAACGACGCGGCACGAGATAGGCGTCGTGCGCCGGCGATCCGGCGAGCAGCGCGAGAATCTCGTCGCGTGCGGCACGCGTGCATCGCTCGTCCGCGTCGAGGCTGAAAATCCACTCATGGCGGCAGGCCTCGATAGCGCGGTTGCGCAGCTTGCCGAAACCCTCGAATGGAACCTGCACCACGCGCGCGCCGAGCGCCGTCGCCAGCTCGGCCGTATTGTCGGTGCTGTAGGAGTCGACGACGACGATTTCGTCCGCCCACAGAACGCTGGACACCGCCGCCTCGATCTTGGCCGCTTCGTTATATGTGAGAATGTAGGCGGATATTTTCTGCATCGGCCGGCACAACAGTTTGCCATTTTTAGCCATATTCGCGCGGCTTGGCCAATGCGGAGAAGCCGCTGTGTGGTAGGGTCGAAAACTCGGTAGGGTACTGCCCAGAGAGTGGTTCGAGGTTTTGCATCGTGCTCATCTCCGTGATCGTGACCACCTACGACCGTGAGGATGCGCTGGCGGCGGTGCTGCGTTCGCTCGCGGGCCAGACCGATCGAAATTTCGAGGTGGTGGTCGCGGACGACGGGTCAGGACCGGCGACGAAAGCGATAGTCGAGGTCTGGCGGGATAAATTGCGTGTCCCGCTCATTCATGTCTGGCAAGAGCACCGCGGCTTTCGAGCGGCCGAGATCCGCAACCGCGCCATCGCGGCAAGTCGGGGCCAATATTGCATCTTTCTCGACGGCGACTGCCTTGTGCGACCGGATTTCGTGGCGACGCACCGGCGGCTCGCGGAGCGCGGCAGATTTATTACCGGAAATCGCGCACTGCTGTCAGAGCGACTGACAGCAAAAATTCTGCGCCAGGGCGTTCCGGCGGAAACCTGGAGCCTTGCTGCGTGGCTGGGCGAGCGGGTGCGCGGCGGGGTGAACCGGATCGGACCGCTCTTGCGCGTGCCGTTCGGTCCCTTGCGCAAGCTGCGCGGAAAAACATGGCGGGACGCACGCTCCTGCAATCTCGCCGTCTGGCGGTCTGACCTCGACCGCGTGGACGGCTTCGATGCGGCTTACATCGGCTGGGGCCGCGAGGATTCCGACCTGCTGGTTCGACTGATTCGCAGCGGGGTGCGCCGAAAGGATGGGATTTTTGCCACCGGAGTGCTGCATCTGTGGCACCCTGAGGCCGATCGCTCGCGGCTTGCGGAAAATCAACGGCGCCTTGATCAGGTCAGCGCGAGCGACCGCGTGCGGGCGGTGCGCGGGTTGTCAACGATCATGCGGGCGGATGTGCCGCTGCCGCATGGTCAGCACCAAGGAGCGTGAGCGCATTTTGCGCTAAGGCCCCCGCTTTCGCGACTCTGTCGGTCGCTCGATCAAGCGAAGCGCAGGAGGGTCCGCGGGGCCACAATGGCCAGCGCGGGCACTTCCCACCGGCAGGTTCGGTGTATATTACCGCGCTGCAAACGCCGCTCGAGACGGGTGGGGCTATGAATCTGCGATTGCGGCTCACGCCGCGGCAATGGCTTATCGTGCTGCACGACCTCGCCGTCACCGCGGTCGCGATCCTCGCCACTTTCTTTATCCGCTTTGAAGGCGCGCAGCTCGAGGACCGCCTGCCGGGGTTGCTCTATCTCCTGCCGCCCTTTGTTTTGCTTGCCGGCTGCGTCTACTTCGCCTTCGGTCTGTACAAGGCCAAGTGGCGGTTCGCCTCGGTCCCCGATCTGGTCAACATCTTCCGCGCCGTGACGGTGCTTGCGGTCTCGCTGCTTGCCCTCGACTACATCCTGCTGGCGCCCAACCTCTACGGCACCTTCTATTTCGGCAAGATCACCATCGCCCTCTACTGGATCTTGCAGATGGCGTTCCTCGGGGGTCCGCGCGCGGCCTATCGCTATTTCCGCTACACCCGCGTGCGCCAAGAGGCAAAGGTCTCGGAATCCGCACCGACGCTGATCATCGGTCGCGCAGCCGACGCCGAGGTGCTGCTGCGCGGCATCGAGAGCGGCGCGGTGCGGAAGATCTGGCCGGTCGGCATCATCTCGCCGTCGCCGGCGGATCGCGGACAGTCGATCCGCGGCGTCAGCGTTCTGGGCGACTACGGGCAACTGGTCAGCGTGGTCGGCGACCTGGCGGAGCGCGGCACCAATATCGCGCGCGTGGTGCTCACTCCGTCGGCGTTTGCGCCGGAAGCCAGGCCGGAAGGAATCCTGATGGCGGCGCGCAGGCTTGGGCTGGCCACCAGCCGCATGCCGGCGCTCGACGAAGGGGGCGAGGCGCTGCGGCTCGCGCCGGTGGCGGTGGAGGATCTGCTGCTGCGGCCGAGCGTCAAGATCGACTACCGGCGGCTGGAGGAATTCGTCGCCGACAAGTCGATCATCGTGACCGGCGGCGGCGGCTCGATCGGAGCGGAAATCTGCGACCGCATCATCGCCTTCGGCGCCAAGCGGCTGCTGATCATCGAAAACTCGGAGGCTGCGCTCTACGCCGTGCAGGAGACGCTGGCTACCAAACCGTCCAAGGCGCGAATCGAGGGCCGTCTCGCCGACGTCCGCGACCGTTCCCGCATCTTCCGGCTGTTCAGCGAGTTCAAGCCCGAAATCGTGTTTCATGCCGCGGCGCTCAAGCACGTGCCGCTCCTGGAGACCGATTGGGCCGAAGGCGTGAAGACCAACGTGTTCGGCTCGGTTCACGTGGCCGATGCGGCGGTGGCGGCGGGCGCATCCGGCATGGTGCTCATTTCCACCGACAAGGCGATCGAGCCGGTCTCCGTGCTGGGCGCCACGAAGCGGTTTGCCGAAATGTACTGCCAGGCCCTCGACGCGGGGGCACGGCGGCCCGCCGCCACGCGCCTCATCTCGGTGCGGTTCGGCAACGTGCTCGCGTCCAACGGCTCGGTGGTGCCAAAGTTCAAGGCGCAGATCGAGGCCGGCGGGCCGGTCACCGTCACGCACCCGGAAATGGTCCGCTATTTCATGACGATCCGCGAAGCCTGCGATCTCGTGCTTACCGCGGCGAGCCATGCGCTGCAGCCGCAACGCAGCGCGGTGTCGGTCTACGTGCTCAACATGGGGCAGCCGGTGAAGATTCTCGATCTTGCCGAGCGGATGATCCGCTTGAGCGGGCTTGAGCCCGGGCGCGACATCGATATCGTGTTCACCGGCGTGCGGCCGGGTGAGCGGCTGAACGAAATGCTGTTCACGCGCGACGAGGACACCACCGAGATCGGGATTGCGGGAATCGTGGGCGCCAAGCCATCGCACCCGTCGCTGGAGGCCATGCGCGGATGGCTCGCGACGCTGGAACAGGCGCTCGCGCGCGAGGAGCGCGCCGCCATCTACCGCGTGCTGCGCGACGCGGTGCCGGATTTCCGCGGCGAGGTGGCGTGAGCCATTTCGGCAAGCCCGGCGCGCGTCTCCACCACGGGCTTCCAGCCGGCGTTAAGCAGCTTCGAGGGGTCGGCCACGAGCTCGCCGCCGAGGCGCTCCCACATTTCAATGCGGCCGACGGTCTTGAATGCCCAAGCCATGAGTGAGGGAGGCATCGGCAGGAGCCGGGGCGCGCGTCCCTCGCCAGCGCGCAGCGCGGCGATGATTTCCGCAAGCGTCAGCGGCGTCGGGTCGGCCACGATGTAGGTCTCGCCGAGTGTGGTTGGTTCTTTAAGCGACAGGTGAATTGCAGCGATGAGATTGCGCCGGGCCACCAAGGAGCGGCGATTGGCGAAGCTCGCAAACGGCAGCGGCCACGGCGATTGCGCAAGTCGCATCAGACGCGCGAGGTTGCCTTTCACCCCCGGCCCGTAAACCAGCACCGGCCGCAGGATCGTAAACGGCACTCCGGAGGCGCGCACCGCATCTTCGGCGGCCAGCTTGGAGCGGCCATAGGCGTCGGTGGGATGCGGCGGATCGGTCTCCGTAACGGGGCGGTCGTTGGCCGGCCCGCATTGCGCGCGGATCGAGGACATGAAGATCAGCCGACGGATGCCGGCGGTGCGCGCGGCGGCGGCGAGTTCAACCGTGGCCAGTCGATTGACGCGGTCGAACGCCTGTTCGGTGACCCGCCCGTCGGCGTGAGCGATGCCGGCGAGATGCAGCACGGTGTCAATGTCCTTGAGCAGGAGGCGCCATTCCACCGGCCGCGTGAGATCGGAGACCGCAACGACTTCCACCCCGCGGCCAAATACATCGGCAGGCTGGCGCATCGCAGCGCGGACCCGATGCCCCGCGGCATTCAACTCCTCCACCAAAGCGCGGCCGATGAAACCGGAGGCGCCGGTGACAAGCACGCCCTTGCTCATGACTTTCCCCGGCTGAAAGTAAACAGCAACCAACCGACCAGCGCTGCGGCGGCAAGGAACGAGCTGACGGCGGTGGCGGTCCCGGGCACCAGGGCGGAGTTGAGCGCAAGCACGACAAGGCCAAGATTCACGACGAATACGCGCGCCACAACTTCAGGCACCGTGAAACCGCGGTCGGTCGCGCGCTGATAAAAATGTGTCCGATGGGCCTGCCAGAACGGCTCGCCCTTGAGAATGCGGCGCAGGAGGGTAATTGTGGCGTCCGCGAGGTAGTAGAGCGGCAGAATGATTGCGGCGGCGAGATGGCCGCTGCCCGCGAGCAGCGTCAGCAGCCACAAGAGCAGAAGGCCGATCGGCAGGCTGCCGACGTCGCCGAGAAACAATCGCGCCACCGGCCGATTAAACGGGGCAAAGCCGAGCACGGCGCCGCAGAGCGCAAGCGAAACCGCCATCGCTTCGGCCGGGAGCCCGCCGGCAAGCAGTCCGACCAAGAGAAGTCCGGCCGTAATCGGGACCACCTCGGCGACGGTGATCCAATCGACGCCATCCATGAAGTTGACGAGGTTCACGAACCAAACCCCGGCCAGGACCAGCAGCATTCGTTCAAGCCACGGCGGGAGGAAGGAAACAATCCGCAGATCGCCGGGTAGCGCGACGACAACGGCAGCAACCGCAATCGTTTGCAAGAGCAGCCGGGGAGCGATGTCCAGGGTGCGGATGTCGTCGATGGCGCCGACCAGGGCAATCAACGCCGTCGCGGCGAACAACGACCACAGTTGGCTGCCGGCTTCCGCACCAATGGCGCCGGCAGCCAGCGCCGCCAAGGTCACGCCGAGCGTTGCGGCGATCACCGCAATTCCGCCGCCCTGCGGGGTGGGCGTCTTGTGGGTGGAGCGAGCGTTCGGGCGGGCAAGCGCGTAACGCTCAAGCCAGGGCCGCAGCATCACAATCAGAACGGCGCTTGCGATGGCCGCGGCGAAGGCAAGGCCGATGCCGCCGGCAAGCCGCCAGAGATCCATGGCAGGGGTCATAGCGTAAGACTGACGGGACGGCGCAAAAGGTCAACGGCCCGCGCGAGCGACGAATTGCGTAGCCGAACGGCGGCATGCTGATGCGCGTGCGCCGCAGGCGGCGCGGCAACAACCCTTGCGTCAGGCCGCCCCGATTCGCAGCAGATCGTGGAAATGGACGATACCCACGGGCTTTTCGCCGTCCACCACGATGAGCGCGGTGATTTTGCGCGCGTTGAGG
>FWPU01008329.1_pt1 | contig 17806 bp, 11 predicted proteins | sample 2228361 | NCBI WGS metagenome assembly FWPU01 (sample SAMEA103939777, study PRJEB20133) | metagenome
GAGCGCGTCCCTCCAACCGGACGCGACGGAGCGCGTCCCTCCAACCGGACGCGACGGAGCGCCATACCTGGAGGGCCCCGCTCCGTCGGGGCCGGGATTCATGCAACAACATGCAAAACCAGCGCGACGGACGCGACGGACGCGACGGAGCGCGTCCCTCCAACCGGACGCGACGGAGCGCGTCCCTCCAAACCAAACACGGAGACACTGACCAATGAATGACTTACCTCAACGCCGCAGTCCGCCACACTTTCCGCCAAGGGAGCGATTCAACGCCCCCATCATCATTTTTCTCACGGTGTGCACCCAGGCCCGCAAAGCGATTCTCGCCCAGCCTGATGTGCACGCGTTGCTGGTCGAGATATGGCGTGAAGCGGCGGAGTGGTGCGTCGGTCGGTATGTGCTCATGCCTGACCACCTGCATTTGTTCTGCGGACCTGCTCGTGCCGACCCGCTGCCGTTGAGCAAGTGGGTGCACTTCTGGAAGTCGCGGGCCTCCCAAAGATGGCCTCGCGCCTCGGAGCACCCTATATGGCAGAGGTCCTTTTGGGACACTCAGGTGCGCTCTGCAGAAAGCTATGCGGAGAAATGGGAATACGTCCGCCGCAATCCGGTGCGGGCAGGATTGGTGTCCCGGCCGGAAGATTGGCCGTTTGCCGGAGAAATACGGGAACTTGAGTGGTAGTTATGATGCCAATGGTCCCAACACGATGGCATCGCCACACGTTGTGTGGAGGATATTCTCGCGCCTTCACCGCCAGCGGCGGGTTGCTTGAGAAGGGGACGAGGCCATGAACATCTTCGACCTGCACTCGTCCGTGCTCGCCGACTACTGCGACTTCGTGCGGTCGTTTTTCCTGATCGCAGACGAGCGTGCGCGGGCATACGTCGATCGGTCGGTGCTCGAAGCGGGGCGGCTGTGGCCTGATTTCTTACTGCAGCTCAGCCCCTCGTACGTGCGCGCCGAGACGGTAGACGATCTCGCCCGGCGCAGTTTGCTGCACGAGGAGGCGGTAGCGATTTTTCGCACGGAGGCGGGACAGCCCTTTCGCCTCTACAAGCATCAGGTCGAGGCCATGGAGTTGGCCCGCGCCGGGCAGAGCTACGTGGTGACCAGCGGCACAGGCTCGGGCAAGAGCCTGACCTACTTTCTGCCGATCATCGACTCGCTGCTGCGGCAGCCGCCAGCGGGCGAGCGCGTGGTGGCGCTGGTCGTTTACCCGATGAATGCCCTGGTGAACTCGCAGCTTCAGGCGTTGGAAGGGCTGAAGAGTGCGTACGAGCGCCGCACGGGCAAGCGTTTCCCGGCGACATTTGCCAGATACACGGGCGAGGCAACGGCGTCTGCTCGGGACGAGTTGGGCCGGCATCCCCCGCAGATCATGCTGACCAACTACATGATGGCGGAATTGATGCTGGTCAGGCCGGAGGACCAGCGGTTCCTCGACAAGGTTGGGGGGGGCGTGCGTTTTCTGGTGTTCGACGAGTTGCACACGTACCGAGGCAGGCAGGGGGCCGACGTGGCGATGCTGATTCGGCGGCTGAAGGAGCGCTGTGCGGCGCCAAGTCTGATCCACGTGGGCACGAGCGCCACCATGGTTACGAACCGCGAGGCAACGCCCCAGGAGCGCAGGAGCACGGTGGCCGAGTTCGCGCAGCGGCTGTTTGGCCATCCGTTCGCTGCGCATCAGATCGTCGAAGAGACATTGGAGCCGTTCACGGTGGGCGGCGAACCCACACGCGATGAGCTGAAGGCCGCGGTGAGCGGGCCGCTTCCGGCCACGCTCGACGAGTTCCGCCGCCATCCGTTGGCGCGGTGGGTCGAGCAGCAGTTCGGCATCGAACGAGAAGAGGGGGGCCGCTTCAAACGCCGCGTGCCCCAGACGCTCGCCGCCGCTGCCCAGCGGCTGGCTGAAGCCACCGACACGGCCGTGGAAGAGTGCGCAGAACGGTTGCGAGCGTTGCTGAACCGTGGCAGCGAACTGGCGTGCGACGACGGCGGCCGAGCCTTTGCCTTCAAGCTGCACCAGTTCATCGGGCAGGGGCGAGCGCTGTTCGCCACGCTGGAACCCAGCGAGCGGCGCGAGTTCTCGCTGGAAGGACAGCTCCAGGCAGGCAGCGGACGGATCTTTGCTCCCATCAAGTTTTGCCGTCAATGCGGGCAGGACTACTATCACGTGCTGCGGTCGGATAAGGGCTTCCGCCCGCACCCGGTGGGGATCGAGACTGCCGAGGAGGACTTAAAGCCCGGCTATCTGATGTTGGCTTCGGAGGCGAACGACTGGGGCGAAGACCGCCTTCCCGAAGAGTGGCGGGATGCGCACGGCCGCCTGACACGCACATGGCGCGATCGCGTCCCCACGGCCGTGTGGGTTGCTCCAGACGGCGATTACTGGCAGCAGGCGCAAGCAGGGGCGGTCAAGATGTGGTGGCAGCCGTCGCCCTTCTCGCTCTGTCTGGCCTGCGGCGAGTACTACACGGCACGCGAGCGCGAATTCGCAAAACTCGCCACGCTCTCCAGCGAAGCACGCAGCAGCGCCACCACGGTGCTGGCGACAGCGCTTTTGCGGCATGCCGCCAGCTCGCACGCAGCGCGCGACAAACTGCTGACCTTCACCGACAATCGGCAAGACGCCTCGCTACAGGCCGGGCACTTCAACGATTTCATTCATGTCTGCCTGTTGCGTTCGGCGCTGTACGCGGCCCTTGTGCGAGAGCAGGAACTCACGTTCGACCGCGTCGCTGCGGAAGTGGTGGCCTGCTGCGGTCTGACGATCCGCGACATTGCACGCAACGCCGAACTCGACCCCCAATCGCCAGCAGCGCAAGAAGCGTGGCGGGTGTTCACCGATCTGACCGAATACCGGCTCTATGAAGACCTGCGCCGCGGCTGGCGCGTCGTGCAGCCGAACCTGGAGCAGGTCGGCCTGTTGCGTGTGGGCTATCGCGGCCTGGAGGCGCTCTGCGCGGATCACGGCCCTTGGGCATTTCATCGGGCGATGGCTGCTTTGTCCCCCAGCGAGCGCGAGACAATCGTCCGAGCCGTGCTTGACCATTTTCGCCGCAAGCTGGCCATCTCGTGCCGCTGCCTGGAGGAGACCGTGCAGCAGCAGATTCGACGCCGCTCGGAGCAGAACTTGAATGAGTTCTGGGGCATCGATCCCGAGGTCAACGAGCTGCGCGCGGCGGCTCGATTCGTCCTCAGCGGACGGTCTGTGCGGCGTGCCGAGGGGTTCAGCCTGAACGCGGGCAGTGCACTGGGCAAATTTCTGTGCGGGCAGCTCGACCTGGACAGCGGGGCGTACCAGAAGTTTGTCGATGCCTTGTTGGCCCTGCTGGTTAGCCAAGGGCTGCTGATACGGCTCGACCCCGTAGAGGACCACCAGGTCTATCAGCTCGACGCGGCGTGCCTGTTGTGGCGATTGGGGGACGGGAGTCCGCCCCGCTCGACCCTATTTATTCGCGTCGTGCCAGGGCGCACGGCCATGCGGTGAGACCGCCGCGCGTGAACGCATTTTTCCAACGGTTCTACCGCGAAGCGGCCGCAGCGCTGGCGGCGTTCGAGGCGCGAGAGCATACAGCCCAGGTCGTCAGCCCTGGCGAGCGCGAGCGGCGCGAACGCCGCTTCCGCTGGGAGGCTGGCGATACGCGCAAGGAGCAGGAACTTGGCCGGCGGCTGCCCTACCTTGTCTGCTCGCCGACCATGGAGCTGGGGATCGACATCGCGGATCTGGACCTGGTACACATGCGCAACGTGCCGCCTACGCCGGCGAACTATGCCCAACGGAGCGGCCGTGCGGGCCGGCAGGGACAGCCGGGCCTGATTTTTACGTACTGCGGCGCCCTCAACAGCCACGATCAATATTTTTTCCAACGGCCCGAGGCCATGGTGGCGGGAACCGTGCGTCCCCCGCGCCTCGACTTGGCCAACGAGGCACTACTCCGCGCTCATGTCCAGGCCGTGTGGCTTGCCCAGGTGCGGCTGCCGCTTGGACAGTCGATCGAGGCAGTGATCGACACGGACCTGGAAGGGCTGCCGCTGCGCACCAATGTTGCCGGCCAGATTCAACTTGGAGAGGCCGCCAGGAACCAGGTCCGCGAGTGCGCGCAGAGGATGCTTGCCGCTGATACCGGCATCCTCCAGAGCGCTGGCTGGTACAGCGACGAATGGCTTGATCGGGTGCTGCACGCTGCGCCAGAGCAATTCGACCGAGCCTTCGACCGCTGGCGCGAATTGTATCGCGCGGCGACGCGGCAATTGCTACAGGCGCAAAACGAACTCATGCGCGCTCGCCTGCCGGAGGACCAAAAGAGAGCCATGCAGCGCCAGCAAGAAGCCATCCGCCAACGCAACCTGCTGCTTCAGATCAACGTTGGCCGCGAAGAAGGGGACTTCTACCCGTACCGTTATCTGGCGAGCGAGGGTTTTCTACCGGGCTACAACTTTCCCGCACTGCCGGTTCGTGCGTGGGTGCCGCGCGGTGAAGGTGAATTCATCAGCCGTCCTCGATTCTTGGCGTTGCGCGAATTCGGACCGGGCAATATCCTCTATCATGAGGGTAACAAGTGGGAAATCACCAGCTTCCAAGCACCCCCCGGCGGCCTCGACGAACGCCGCCGCCAAACGCGGCTCTGCCGCACCTGCGGAGCCTTCTGCGACAGCACGCTGGATCTGTGCCCGGTCTGCCAAACTCGCTTCGACGCACAGAACAGCCAACTCGCGGCGCTGCTCGACATGCCGAACGTGCGCGTCCGCCGCCGCGAGCGGATCACCTGTGACGAAGAAGAACGCCGCCGCCGCGGCTACGACCTCGAGACCTGCTTTCAGTTCTCTCAAGATTCGGCGGCCCCTCGCACTCAAGTGGCAGACGTCATGGTCGATGGCTGCGCCGTGCTGCACCTCACCTACGCGCCCGCCGCAACCCTGCTGCGCATCAATCACGGCTGGCGTGGGACCGGCCAATCGGGTTTCCTGATCGATTTCGAAACCGGGGATGTGATCTCCACTCTGCCCACGATAGGCAATAACCCTACCACCGCCTCCCGCATCGAAAGGATCAAGCTCGCAGTCCAGGGAACGCAAAACGTTCTCCTGGTGCGCTTCGCGCACAGCAGCTCGCCGCCGGACAATGTGCTTGAAACCACCCTTCAGTACGCCCTCCAGCGCGGGTGCGAGCAGTTGTTCGACCTGGAAGAAGCCGAACTCGGTGCAGAACGGATGGGGACGGAGAGATTCCGAGCCATTCTACTGTTTGAAGTAACCGAGGGTGGGGCAGGCATTCTGCGCCGGCTCGTCGAAGAGGCCGACACGCTCGCCCGCGTGGCCGTCGAGGCCCTGTCGCGATGCCATTTCGACGCCGAAGGCAACGACCAGAAACCCGAGTGCCAGGCTGCCTGCTACGAATGCCTGATGAGCTTCAACAATCAGCTCGAGGCGCTGCACCTGGATCGGCATCGAGTTCGACAGATGTTATTGGACCTTGTGGCAAGCCGCACCCTCCCGCGCGTTGGCGGCCGCGATTGGGACTCGCATCTCCAATGGCTGCGCTCGCTTACAGATTCGCGTTCGGAGCTGGAGCGAAGCTTTCTCGACGCCCTAGCCGCCCGCCGCCACCGCTTGCCCGACGAAGCCCAACGCGCGATTTCTGAACCGAACTGCATCCCAGATTTCTTCTATGCCCCGAACATCTGCGTGTTCTGCGACGGCACCGTTCATGACCAGCCGGTCCAAAGCAGGCGCGACAAAGAGATCAGATGCGAACTCGTCAACCGCGGTTATCGAGTGATCGTCATCCGCTACGATCGCTCGGTCGAAGAGCAGATTCGAGAGCATCGAGACGTCTTCGGCTGATCCGCGGCCTGCGCATGCTACAGAACTGCTCGAAGCCCTGCTCGAATGCTGCCGTGTACGAGAGCGGGCCCGTGCTCCGCTACACGGGCCGTCCCACGAATGCAGCACGAATAACAGGGTACAGCCTTCCATAGCCTCGGGAGAGAATGGCGGTTTCTTGGCTTGCGCCCATCAATGGCTGAGCGTTCTCCATCTGCTCCGTGGACGATTCCAGATGTGCGATGGGCCGCAGCGCCCGCGCGATCGCCGACAGATGACACGGCCAGGCAGTATTGCGGCCGGCGCGCGCCACGGTGCGCGGCCCGCGCTGGCATCTCCTGCTTAATCCTCGCAGGCGAGACTTTACGCTGGCTTGCGCTATTCTGCCAATCATAATCGAATGTCTCGGTGTAACTCGACGGTTGGAGCGAAGACAAGGTGCAAAGATGCGCATAGGGCGTGGGATGCCGCTTGCAAGCCGCTACGGAGCCTGGCTGCTGCACGCAAACGCACTGATGGGCCAGTGTCGGCCTGTCTGGCGCTTGGCGAACTGTTGGCGTACGGGCTGGCTGCTTGCGGGGTGGCTGCTTGCAGCCTGGTGGTATGCGGTCGCCGCCTTGCCGGCGCGCACGGCCGAGCCCGCTGCCGGCCCCCTGCCAGGCTATTCTACGGCGGACGATCTGGCAGCCCAGGTTCGTGCGCTGGATGCACACGCATGCGCCAGGGTCATAAGCCTGGGCGCCACGCAAGGGGGCCGAGAGGTGCTCGCCGTCTCGCTGTCGGCAGCCGATGGCGAGTCGCGGCCGGCCATCTTGGTTTTGGGCGCCGTTCATCCCCCGCACTTCGCCGGGGCAGAGCTGGCACTGCGCGTGGCACGCCTGCTGGCAGAGCGCGGCAGCACCGAGGAGAGCGTGCGCGATATGCTCACGCGCTTTACTATCTACGTGGTGCCTCTGCCCAGTCCCGATGCCAGCGCCGCCTGCGCCGAGCAGCCATGGTATGAACGCACGGCCAACCTGCGCGAGACCGACGACGATGCCGACGGCCGCGTGGACGAAGACCCGCCGGACGACCTGGACGGCGATGGCTGGATCGCCCAACTACGCGTGGCGGACCCCGACGGCACGCACGTACCGCATCCTCTAGAGCCGCGCATCCTCGTGCCAGTGGACCCAGCTCGCCGAGAGCGGGGCCAGTACCGCTTGCTCGTCGAGGGCCTGGATAACGACAAAGACGGCCAGTTCCAAGAAGACGGCCCCGGGGGAACTGCTTTCAACCGCAATTTCACCTTTCGCTACCCCTACTTTCAGAGCGGCGCCGGGCCGCACCAGGTCTCAGAGCCCGAGACACGCGCCCTGGCCGATTTCGCCTTCGCACACCCCAACATCGGCCTGGTCTTCAGCTTCTCTCTCGAAGACAACCTGTTCCACACCTGGAAGCCCGCCGATGCTAACGAGGGCGCGCGGATCAAAACCGCACTGCTGCGAGCCGACTCCCCCCACCTGGAACTGCTCGCCGAAGAATACCGCAAGCTCCACGGCGGCGCCGATGCCCCCGCGCCGCCGGCCGGCGAAGGCTCCTTCTCCGAATGGGCCTATTTCCACTACGGGCGCTGGTCCCTGGCCGCCCGCGCCTGGTGGCTACCGCAAGTGCCGCCCCCAGCGCCCGCCCCCGCAGATGCCTCCGACGACCAACGCGGCGCCTTCGAACGCAACGCGCTGCGCTGGCTGGCACAAGAAGGCATCGATGGATTCGTCGACTGGCAGCCCGTCGAGCACCCCGACTTCGCCGGCAAGACCGTCGAGGTCGGCGGCTTCAAGCCCTTTCTTCTCATCAATCCGCCAGCCGCCGAGCTGGACGCACTCGCCGAAAAGCACCTGGCCTACCTCGTGCGCCTCACCCAGCTTTGGCCTCGACTGGAGCTGCGCAGTTTGGAGGCAATGCCCCTGGGCGACGGGATATACCGCATTCGCGCTTCGCTGGCCAATGAGGGAGAGCTGCCCACCTTGCCCGAGATGGGACGCATCAGCAACGCACCGTACCCCCTGCGTTACGAACTCGAATTGCCCGAGGGCGCTCGCCTGCTCACGGGTACGCGCCGCGGCCGCTGGCCGGTGTTGGCTGCCCGCGGCGGGCATGTGGAACAGACATGGCTGCTGGCTGCACCGGCCAGCGCTGCGGGCCGTGTGCGGCTTGTGGTGGCGTCTCCCGCCGTGGGGACGCTGGAGAGGGAGATCGAGTTGCCATGAACATTCGCATCCTGCGCGTAACAGCATTGGCTGTTGCGCTGTTCTCATCGAGCGCCTCGGCAGAAGATCCGCCAAGCGGCTCGCAGGCGGGGCGGCCTCGGCCGCCGGCGGGCCCGCACGACGAGCTTGTGTATCAACCCGCAGGCGCGCCGGCCGATCCGCTGGTGCCTGCCCAATGGAACCGCTACCACAGCTATGCCGAAGCGGCCAAGCTGCTGCGCGCCTTGGCCAATGCACATCCTAACCGGGCAAGGCTCCAGAGCCTCGGACGGTCGTTCGGCGGCCGCGAGATGTGGCTGTTGACCATCACCAACTTCGACAAAGGGCCGGAACTCGAACGCCCCGCCTTTTGGATCGACGGCGGCATCCACGCAAACGAGATCCAGGGGGTGGAAGTAGTGCTCTACACCGCCTGGTATCTGCTGGAGATGTATGGCCGCAGCCCATTCGTGACCCGCCTGCTCGATGAGCGCGTCTTCTACCTGGTGCCCATGATGAGCCCAGACTCGCGCGATGCCCACATGCAGCAGCCCAATACCACCCATTCGCCCCGCTCAGGGCAACGGCCCGTGGACGACGACCGCGACGGACTCGTGGACGAAGATCCGCCCGACGACCTGGACGGCGACGGCCACATTGTCTCCATGCGCGTCCCCGATCCGCGCGGCAAATGGAAGCCGCATCCAGACTACCCGCAGCTCATGCTGCGCGTACGCCCCGACGAAACAGGCGCCTACACGCTGCTGGGTCCCGAGGGGTATGACAACGACGGCGACGGCCTGGTGAACGAAGACGGCGACGGCTACTACGATCCCAACCGCAACTGGGCCTGGAACTGGCAGCCCGAGTATGTGCAGGGCGGTGCCCACCACTACCCCTTCTCGATCGTAGAGAACCGGCTGGCGGCCGAGTTTGTACTTCAGCATCCCAACATTGCCGGGGCGCAGTCTTACCACAATGCGGCGGGAATGATCTTGCGCGGGCCGGGCGTGCTCTCCGACGCGTACGAGCCGGCAGACCTTGCCGTGTTCGACGAAATCGGCCGGCGTGGGGAGCAGATGCTGCCGGGCTACCGATACCTGAACGTGGCGCGCGACCTGTACGAGGCCTATGGCGCCGAACTCGACTGGTTCTACGCCATGCGCGGCGTGTTCCAGTTCACGAACGAGCTGTTTACCGGCTTCAACTTGTTCCGCCGCGAGTCGGGCGGGTTTTTCGGCCGCGACGAGGATCTGCATGCCTTCAATCGCTTTTTGTTGCTCGGAGATGGGCTGGTCGAGTGGCACGAGGTCGATCATCCGCAGTACGGCAAGGTCGAGGTGGGGGGGTTCAAGAAAGACTGGGTGCGCCAGCCCCCATCTTTTCTGCTAGAAGAAGAGTGCCACCGCAACATGGCCTTTACGCTGTACCATGCCGACCAGATGCCGCAGGTACAGATCGCGCAAGTCCATGTGCGGGCGCTCGAAAACGGCCTGGCAGAAGTGACCGCCGTGCTGGAGAACCGCCGCCTCACGCCCACACGCGCGGCCGTGGCCATGCGCCGCCGCCTCACGCCGCCCGACGTGGCCCAGCTCCAGGGCGAGCGTGCAACCGTGCTCGCCGGCCTGAAGGCCGATAATCCGTTCTTCGACCGGGCCGCCGAACAGGAACGCCGCCCCGCCGAGCTGCTCATCGACACCATCCCCGGCATGGGAACCGTCTACGTACGCTGGCTGGTAAAGGGGGGCGGACGCTGCTCCCTCACGTTCCGTAGTGCCAAGGGCGGTGTGGCGCGGGCAGAGCTGCACTTGCCGTGATCCCCGAGCCGCACCACGATGGGAACATACTGCATCTCGCATGCACCGTTGTTGGCGAAGGGGCCTCTTGGCGATGCTTGTGGCGCGCCTGTGGGGAGCGAGTGTCGAATCCCTACGTACGAGCATAGGGCACGGCGCGCCTGGCTTGCGCACGCAGCGGTTCTGACTTGCGATTTGGGAAAATCTGGCCCAGGTTGACGTACCGCATTTGGCGGCTATTCTCAGGGGCGTTCTGAAGGTCACATCTGAGCCATTTTCAATGGGAGCACGCTATGCGCCGCCTGATTGTATGTCTTGCCGTTGTGGGATCCTTGTGGTGCGCTCAAGCGAGCCGAGCACAAGACGAGGCACGTGCCTTGGTAGAGCGGGGCATCAAGGCCCAGGGAGGTCCAGAGGCACTGGCCAAGGTCAAGGTGATGCGCAGCGTGACGGAGGGGACGGCGGCCTTTATCCCCAATCTGCCGGAGTCTCCCGTGACGGTCGAGGAGTTCTACAGCCGCCCGGACAAGTTCAAAAGCGTTATCACCATGAAGGCCAACAACATGGAAGTGAGCTTTTCGCAGGTGATCAACGGCGACGACGCCTGGATGGTGATCAACGGCATGGTGATTGACCTTCCGCCCGATGCGCTGGCGGAGATCAAGTCTCAGGCACATACGGACATGGTCACGAGCCTGTCGTTTCTCGATAAGCCCGGCGTGAAGCTTTCATTGGCTGGCGAGCAGGACGTGGAGGGCAAGCCGGCAGCAGGCGTGCTTGTCAAGCTCGAGGGCCAGCGCGACGTGACCCTCTACTTCGACAAAGAGAGCGGCCTGCTCGTGAAAGCGGTCTTCAAGACCATGGTTCCCATGGTGGGAGAGGCGACCCAGGAGATCTTCTGGAGCGAGTATCAGGAACAAGACGGGGTCAAGTACGCCAGCAAGATTCAGGTCCGCCAGAATGGCCGCAAGGTGTTGGACGGCAAGGTGACCAAGGTCGAGCTGCTGGAGAAGATCGACGACAAGGAGTTTGCCCGGCCGTAGCAGCCGGCGGTAGCCGAGCAGGCTTGACCGGGAGGCGCGGCACGCAGCTACAGCCACGCTCCACACTTCTTGTGGCACTCTGTAGCGATTCTGCGAACAACGCGTAGTAGACTCATGGCCTGGCACGCGGTGCTGGACGCATGGCGTACGTCTGGAGCGTCCCCCAGCCTGGCGCGAACTTGCCAGGGCGGGAACTCCTACCCCAGCCGCCGCGCCGCCCTGCTTGCCGCGGGCTTCTCCCCTCCAGCAGGGGGTTGGAGCGTTTGTGCGGCCGCGCAAGCACCGGGGCACGGCAAGCCGCTACCGCGGCCTCTGCCGCGCCAGGTTGCGGCGTTGTGCGGCCGCGTCAAGGCCGGTGCCGAGCAGAAAAAAAGCCCAAGATCCGCTGCCGCGGATCTTGGGCCGATTGTGCCAAACCTCTCGTCGATTGCGACGGTGGAGTCGCTGCGAGACGAGCGAGGGTCGGGCGGTGCTTGGCACTTCGCCCTTGGGCGACCCCGGCTCACGCTTAACTTAGTTGGCACCTCCGACGGAATACTGGCGAGAGGCTTGTACGTAACTTGCAGTCAGGTTACACATCTGATCGGTAATCGGGCCGCCCGGCCTTGTGCGAAAGCTGCGCCGAGCTTCCAGCCACGCTACTCAAGTATACCCTAGAAACTGCCGACGAGCCGCCAGGAGAGCCGATTGCCTCTAGGCTACTCGCTCTCCACGATCCAGATATTGCGGTACGCGACCGGGTTGCCGTGATCCTGGAGCATGAGCGGACCTTTAGGGGCCTCCTTGCTGGCACCTCCGGGGGTGAGCGTGGGCAGTTCGAGGTCTTCGTAAATGCTCACCCCATTGTGCTTGACCGAGACGCGTGCGTTGGCCACCTTCTTGCCCTGGTCGTCGAACTTGGGTGCGGTGAACTCCACGTCGTAGGTCTGCCAGACCAGGGGGGGCAGGCACATGTTCAAGCGCGGCTCTTGCACCGAGTAGATTCCGCCACACTCGTTGTTCTTGCCGTCCAGGCCGAACGAATCGAGTACTTGGATCTCGTAGCAGTTTTGCAAATATACGCCGCTATTGCCGCGGGCCTGGCCCGTGGCCGTGGGCATGAAGGGAGTGCGGAACTCGAGGTGCAGCCGGAAGCTGCCGAACGCCTGCTTGGACCGGGCCGTGGGCTGAGAGAGCAGCAGGCCGTCAGGCGTGAGGGTGCCTCCCTCGAAGGCGTCTAGCGACGTGCCGTCGAACAGTACGACCGCTCCCTCGGGCGGCTTTTCACCAAGCGTGGGGCTGGCGCGTTCGACCCGCTTCAGCTCCCCCATCTTCTGGCCCCCGGAGTTGTAGATGGTGAGCACGCCATCTGCGATGCGGCCCTCTGCACGCTCGCCCTTGAAAACGGTCACACCGTTGCTCGTCTTGCCCTCGACCTGGAACCGTTCCTGGCCGCGCTCCCAACCTTCCCCTGGCAGACCGCCCACGTAGGCCGTGGCCATGAACTTGCCCTCGCCCAAAGCAATCACTTGCACACCCACCTTCCTTGGCCCCTCGTCGCTGAGCACCTCGCCCATGTACTCGCCCTGAATGGCATAATCCGGTCCGGCCTCTGCCGGGTCGGTATATGCCTTGTGCCCTTGGGCACATGCCATACCGCTGGATAGCACAGCCAGGCTCGATACCAGGGCTGCCTTCATAAGAAAACGACGCATACTGCTTCCTCCCAGATAGCTAACTTCTTGCCAGAGAACTGATAACATTCTTGGCCAGTATTAGGGCCGATGCAAGACAATGGCACAAGAACGTGCAGGCAAATGAGCGATCAGACCTGGCGCGGGCCAACCGCAGCATGCGCAATGTGCATCTGCGCGGCACACACTTAGGACCTCCACAGCCCACAGGCGCTTGCGCCACTCGATGCACGCCCAGCGCGGTGCCGCGGGCCATGCCGCTGCTGCATCGGCCCTGCTTTGCCACACGCCTTCTCCTCCCGATGACCCGCTGCGGTCTTGACGGCCGCCGGCCCGCAGATTCAGATGCAACATATCTATGCCGGCTGATGCGTTTCCTTGCAAACCCGGCGTACCTTAAGCTTGCCCGCCTGTTGACGCAGGGAGAACGGTGTGATCCGATCTGCCCCCGTGGCCGCCTTATGCTTCTGCGCCGCCTGGATGCAGCTCGCATGCCGGTCGAAGGCGCAAGACGCCGCGACGCCCGAGGCAGACTTCTTCGAGCGGCAGATCCGGCCCCTTCTGGTGGAAAACTGTCACGCCTGCCATGGACCCGAGCAGCAGAAGGGGGGGCTGCGATTAGACAGCCGGGCCGGGGTACTGGCCGGTGGAGACTCAGGCCCAGCGGTGGTGCCGGGCCAACCCCAGCAGAGCCTGCTGATCGAAGCAGTCAAGTACGAGGGAGACATCAAGATGCCGCCCAAGGGGCGGCTGAACCAAATGCAGATCGAGGCACTGGTCCGGTGGGTGGCCGAGGGGGCCGTGTGGCCCGAGGATCGTAGTCCAGTGAAGCCTCCAGAGCGATCTGCAACGGCCTCTGGCGGGCGGTTGGAATTCACCGAGGAGCAGAAGTCTTTCTGGGCCTTTCAGCCGCTGGCGGATCCACAGCCGCCTGAAGTAGAGCACGTAGACTGGGTGCGTTCGCCCATCGACCAGTTCGTGCTCGCGCGCTTGGAGGCGCAGGGGCTTGCGCCCAATGCTCCGGCCGAGAGGCGAACGCTCATCCGGCGGCTGTCGTACGATCTCATCGGCCTGCCGCCTACGCCTGAAGAAATCGACGCATTCCTGGCAGATACCGAGCCTGAGGCCACAGAACGCCTCATCGATCGGCTGCTGGCCTCTCCCCACTACGGCGAGCGCTGGGGCAGGCACTGGCTGGACGTAGCCCGCTATGCGGACTCGAACGGCCTGGACGAGAATCTCGCCTACGCCAACGCCTTTCGCTACCGAGACTACGTAATCGACGCCTTCAATGCGGATCTGCCTTACGACCAGTTCGTCCGCGAGCAGATTGCCGGCGATCTGCTGCCGCCCGCCGCCGATGAACGCGAAAACCTGCGGCGTATCACCGCCACCGGCTTTCTGGCGGTCGGCCCCAAGATGCTCGCCGAAGACGATCCCGTGAAAATGGAGATGGACATCATCGACGAGCAGGTCGATACGCTGTGCACCGCCTTTCTGGGCCTGACCATGGGTTGCGCACGCTGCCATCACCACAAATACGACCCACTGGGCATGGACGATTATTATGCCCTCGCGGGGATCTTCAAAAGCACAAAGACCATGGAGAACTATCGCGTGGTGGCCGTGTGGCACGAGCGGCCGCTCGCCACGCAGGCTGAGTTGGCGGCCATGGCGGCGTGGCAGAGCCGGCACGAGGCGGCGCAAGCCGCATTGTCCGCCGCCGCAGAGCGGGCAGCGGCCGGGCTGCGTGAGCAATTGCGCAGCCAGGCGCACGCATATATGCTGGCGGCGGGACCGCTTGCGTACCAGCGGCGCGTGCTGGCGGCGGCGCTTGCACAGCCGTTGGCCGAAATGGGCAGCGCGGCCATGATGGTCGAAGCAGAGGCGTTTACCGCCGGGAACCTGAAGATCGACGTTCAGGGATACGGCGAGGCGATTGGGGTCGTATACAACGCGGGCGAACTGCCCAATTTCTGCGAGTACGAGATCGACCTGCCCGAGGGCTTCTACCAGCTCGAACTACGTTACGCGGCGGCCGAGGCCCGGCCCGTGCAAGTGGTGCTCGATGGCGTGACGCTCGTGCAGGCGGCAGCCGGCGAGGTGACAGGAAGCTGGTATCCGGATACGCAGCGTTGGTTTGCAGAGGCAGTGCTGCCGCTCTCGGCTGGGCGGCACACGCTGCGGCTGATTCGAGAGGGTCCGTTCCCTCATCTCGACAAGGTAGCCCTGGTTTCTCGGGAGGTTGCAGGGCTTGTTCCGGCCGACGTGCGTTCGCTGCCGCAGGTTGCAGCCGAAGCGGGCCTGCTGCCGCCGATCCTAGCGCAGTGGCAGGTGTATTTGGAGCGTGCCGCGAGCGACCCGCAGAACCCATTTCATGCCTGGGCGGCGTGTCAGGGAGCAGGCGACGTGCCGGGCATGCTCAGCCGGCTCGCGGCAAGCCCAGTCACAGAGGCCTTGCGTAGCGAGCCCATTCCCGCCACGCTCGACATGCTTGCAGGGCGTTATCGCGCACTGTTGGAGCTGGCGGCTGGCCCTGCTGACCTGCCGCAGGCGCCTGGGGGCGGCCAGGCAGACTCTTCCAACACCCCTGAGCACGAAGGCGTGCAGCTTCGTGCCGCCGCCGAGGTCCGCAAGGCGCTGCAAGACGATGCGGGGCCGCTGCGCCTGCCACAGCCGCCCGACGAGCTGTATGCCGCCGACGTGCGCGAGCGGTTGGCAGCATTGCGTGCGGCCCTGGCCGCCGTCGAGAAAGACCGCCCCGACGACCCGCCTTTGGCCATGGCCGTCAGCGAGCGCGAGCCGGTTAACTTGCGTATCCACATTCGCGGCAGCCATCTGAATCTCGGGGAAGAAGTGCCGCGGCGTTTCCCGCGCATCCTCGCCGGCGAAGAGCAGCCGCCGCTGCCGGCAGACCGCAGCGGCAGATTGGAATTGGCAGAATGGCTCACGCGGCCGGGCCATCCCCTGCTGGCGCGGGTGATGGTCAATCGTATCTGGCGGTGGCACTTCGGCGCGGGGCTTGTGCGCTCCACAGATAACTTTGGCCTGCTCGGAGAGCGGCCCACACACCCCGAACTCTTGGACTGGCTGGCGTGCCGGTTCATCGAAAGCGGCTGGTCGATCAAGGCCATGCACCGCCTGATCCTCAGCTCTTCCACCTGGCAGCAAAGCACCGCGTATCAGCACGCGGCTGCCGAGGTGGATCCCGACAATCGGCTGCTGTGGCGCATGAACCGCCGGCGCCTGGAGGCCGAGGCGCTGCGAGACGCCCTGTTGAGCTTCAGCGGCCGGCTCGACCGCGCCATGCATGGCTCTCTGTTGGGCTACAAGAATCGCGAATACGTGGCCAGTACGGCCTCTGTCAACGCCACCGTGTACGATTACCCGCGCCGCAGTGTGTACTTGCCCGTCGTGCGCAGCGCCCTGTACGAGGTGTTTCAGGCGTTCGATTTTCCCGAACCCAGCGTGCTGAATGGAGACCGGCCCACCACCACCGTCGCCCCGCAGGCCCTCTTCCTGATGAACAGCCCGCTGGTCCGCCAGGAATGCCAGGCCATGGCCGAGCAGCTCCTGGCGCAACACCAAACAGACGAGCACCGGATCACTCTCGCCTATCTCAGGGCCTATGGCCGGCCCCCAACATCCGCTGAGCTGGCACGCGATCTCGATTTCCTCGCCGCTTACCAGCGTTTCTTGTTGTCACGCGGCGCCGAGCCGGGCCAGGCGAAATGGAGATCCTGGGAGGCACTCGCGCGCGTCATTGTCTCTGCCAGCGAATTCGTGTTCATCGACTAGCGGCCGCCATGTTGTGCTAGCACGGGCAAATCGGGCTGGACTCGGCCGACGGAATTGATAACCTTCTGCGGCACGCTCCCCGGGCATTCGCTCGGCAGCACGCGCCGTAAGGCTGCCGAGCAGCCAATGCCGCCGGTTGCTGATGCGGCCTGTAGGGCTACACGTCGCGGCGGACGTGGCGAGTGGGGAAGCATGCGGTTTGAGCGTCGAAAAACATGATGCGGTGAGAAAGGATGCTCGCCATGCGTATTTGCGTGTTGGGGCTGACGGCCGCGCTGCTGGTGGGGTGTAAGACACCCCCGCCGGGCATTGATCCCTTCCTCCGCACGCGCGTTCCTCCGCCAGCGTCTGGCGAGGCCGCCCCCTTGTATGAGGGAGACGCCTACGACCCTGCGCGGCAAGCTGCGCCCATCGACCAGCCGGGGCAAGGGACCTACCAGCCCCCGGCGGCCGACGAACCCGGCACCTCAAGCGCTCCCAGCCAGACGCCCTACGGGCGCCAGAATTTCCCGGCGCGCTTTCGCACGTCGGCGAGTCGAGATTTGTCGCCGTCCGCGCAAGATACGGCCGACGGCCTTGAGCCTCCCGAGGTCGAACTCGCCGTGGGAGAAGCGCAGCCACAGGCCACAAGCGTGCAGCTTGCCGGGGGCAGTTCGCCGGCTGTGCCGCGCTCGCGCGTGGTGCCGGCTAATCACCAGAGCGAAATCCGCATGCTCACGCCGGAAGATACGTACGGCGAACTCGAAGCTTCGGACGACGGGCCCGATGAGCGCGGGCCGGGTAGCGTACCGGACAACGCGTGGCAGGGGGCAGATGCACCTAGCGCTGCCCCGGGGCAAGCGGGGCGCGGCACCCAAGCTTCGGCCGGCGCTACAGGTTCGTCATATGCCGGAACCTCGTCCACGAGCGGGGAAGCTTACGCCTACGATCCCGATTACGCCTGGCTACGTGGAAAGCTCGAGTACTCGCAGCGCGATCGGCGATGGAAGCTCCGCTACATACCCGTTGACGGCAGTACTGACCAGTATGGCGGCAGCGTGGTACTTACTAATCCGCAGAAGCTTGAGGGCTTCGAGCCTGGCGAGTTTGTGGAGGTTCAGGGCGTGCTGGCAGGCAGCGTCGGCCGCGAGCCCTTTGCACCGGCATACCGCATTGAGCGGATCGTGGCCCAGGAGCTGTAGGAGCTGGCAGCAGTCGCTTAGGCTGCGGGCGTTAGCACCCGTAGAGCAAGCGTCCCCGCTTGCTCCGGAAGGCCGAACACCTCCGGCGCATCTGCACAAGCGAGGACGCTTATGCTACGTAGAGCAAGCGTCCCCGCTCCGTAGAGCAAGCGTCCCCGCTCCGTAGAGCAAGCGTCCCCGCTTGCTCCGGAAGGCCAAACACGCTCGGCGCATCTGCACAAGCGAGGACGCTTATGCTACGTACAGCAAGCGTCCCC